>JAABVA010006194.1_pt1 | contig 10645 bp, 14 predicted proteins | sample 5560331 | NCBI WGS metagenome assembly JAABVA01 (sample SAMN12812661, study PRJNA571458) | rock metagenome | isolation source: Antarctica rocks | place: Antarctica: Victoria Land, Mt New Zealand sud | collected 2016-01-07 | reverse complement strand
CCTCCTCAGCTCCTTTGAGGTCTGTGCCCTCTTTCCACTCCCCCTACTCAACCACTTGCCTCAGCAGCGACTTATGTTGGCTCATTCCAGTAGGATCCTGCAGACAACAATGCCCCCTATGGCGTCCTGGGCTTTTCCCAGCCACCTGACCGCACAGCTACTGCGGGATGACAGATGCAGCAGGCCCAGTCTGTCCACCAAAGCATGTCACCCATGATTTCCCATGGTCATGCATGTGTCAGCTTCAGCAGGCGTCCATTTGGACGCAGTTTTGCAAATTGCGAACTGTCAGGAAAAGGAGAAGGGTTTGTTGGACAATCATGGTGGGCGCCTCTGCATGGAGACAGCCTGGGGCTGATGTATTGTGTCAGCAGTGTCATTGTGCTGGTAGTCCTTGTCTGAAACTGTTTTTCAGCAATTGATGACGGTGCTGGAAACGCAAAGTAGATGTTGTAGTGGATGAACAAACTACACAAGATGATGCAGCAGATGAAAGCAGTGCACAAGGTGTTGGCGTTGGTGAAGGAACTGTACTGACAGGATGCATGGCGCAGGAGAAGGACACACCACCACAGCAGTCAGACCTGCTGCTGCACCTGCCAGAGATCAATGCATGCTTCAATCAGGACAGTGTGGAGGCCATTCATGCCTCCCTGAAAGAGCTGGACAATGAGTGGAGTCAAGCTGCTCTCAAGCTCATGAATGGGTAGGTCAACATACGACAAGCCATGGTGGCTCCATGGTTGGCACTCTTCAGCCATGATTGATCCAGATGTCAAGCCCATCTTCTGCTGTTTTGCAAGCACGGTATCGAAGTGTCAGACCTGGGTGTACTGATGTCTGCTGGTTTGGTTGGCGTCATGAAATTCGGCAAGCTTGTTGCCCCTGTCATGTTTGTATCTGGCTATAGTGCCCTTTGACAGGGCATGATGACATATGCAAGCTGTGACTGAAACATGCAGCAAACGTTGCTGCCTCCCCAAATCAGCTCCCAAAAGTGTCCAAGAGCAATGTGCAAGAATGAATGATCCCCAGGACCACATCGGCAGAAGCAAGGTATATGTTGCTTGCAGGGGCTCTCCAACTTCTCAGAAGATTTGCTTCAGGCATGTCAAGGCTGCCAAGAACCTGTCATTGGCCAGAGTGTTGGAAGAGGACTATCGGCTGCTGCATCACATGTGTCACATCTCTAATGACTTTGTTGAGGGTATCAGGGCCAAGCTGATTGAGAAGGACAACAATGCTCGCTGGAAGCCTGCAACTGTCAACGAAGTGGGTTTCAACTTCTGCCTGGAGTGACTGCATATTGTGGAAACCGCATTCACCAAGCAAAACCACACAGTATACATTTTGTACTTGAACATGTGAGAGCATGCCAGGCATGATTGGGGATTGGTCGTGATGCTGGGCACTGCACAAGGTGTGAAATGCGAGTCAACCGTGTGTTCATGATTGCAGGTCACACCAGAGATGGTCGATGCCTACTTCAAGCACCTAAAACCCAGTGAAGAGCTGCATCTAGAGGAAGGCACACAGCATCTACAGTCGCGCCTATAGCAATGACAGAGAGCCATTACAGTTGTGATGTAGATAGTGTGCCTGAGCAGGCAAGCTTTTGGCAGCACTTACAGTTACATGTCTGGCAGCTGTAATGCCAATGTGTGCAATAAGACCAGAAAGACTGCAAGGAAACAGGGCCACAATTCTCAAGGCACATCACAAGGATTGTGACAGCTTGAAAAGCATATTGTCCATCCACATGTAGATCCCTGTTGTGCTTGTGATGCATATATGCTTGGTTGTGACGATTTAGCCTAGCATTAGCACTTTGACAGTGCTGAGCAGTGCACATCAGATTGCGGGCTGAACATGCTGGTGAGCTGAGGCAGTGTAGCCTCTATCAGCGTCCGATGTCACCACCAGCTCCAGTGCCAACTTTGCCCTTCTTTGTCTGTGTACCGCCAACAGATTCTGTGTTGCTTTCCTGCTCATTGCTGGCTTTGCCAGATGCCTTTCCAGTGTCTACTTTGCCACCACGATCGTCACCAGCATCCCCCTGTGCAGCTGCTGAGCCACCTGACATCTGACCTCCACCCAAGCCACCTTCCTTCTCACCTGCATGTCACACAACTGATTACTGCGCCTGTGATATGTCAAAGTTCTTAGATATGTAAGCAAGTCATGCCATGTAACCGGGAAGACATTGTCCTGCTTGCGCGGATTCTGATAGAGCGCAGCAGGTTGTTTCCTGTAAAGAGTGAGGTCACATACCAGCCTTGCCCTGGGTCTCCTTCAGATTCGACATGTAGTCCTCGTCATGCTGACTTCCTGCTGACTCTCCCCGCTGGTCATCGCCAGTGCTCGGGGCTTTTGTTGAGTTGCCAACCCCTGCTGATCCACCAGCAAAGCCTCTGCAAACGCTTGTTTGGCCGAAGTGCCTGTGTCAAGCTTGCACTATTCAACTATGAAGCAAAATAAAAACGACCAAAACAACAAGGGTCGGTCAAAACGAAGCAGCGAGTCTTTGCTGCATCGCCATGCACACAAGGCATGCAAGTGCAAGTCTGAACACAGGCGAAGAATGCCAGCTTGAAAGTAGAGTCAAGAACGACAGGGCATACGGAACTTGCAAGTTTACGTGCGTACGAGGTGTAGGCACCGCTTGACACAAAGACCACACCTGATAAGCACCTCCTGCTGCAAGACCCTTCTGAGCATCTTAGTCGCGGACGCCTTCTGAGTGGTAAAAGAATACACGAAAACGTTTGCACACTACTTTGCAATCGTCTTTGTCTCTGATTGCGCAGAGAAAGCCTCAACGCACCCACACAAATGTCGGAACTATGTTGTGGACTGAAAAAGCCCCTGACCAATTCGGTTGTCCCGATCAACATGGCACTCTGATGATGTGCCATTTTCATGGCCGCAATGTGATAAATCAAATGCTACATGTGCAGTCAGTCGTGGTACAATCTCCGGCATATATGCTGTGTTGTACAAAGCACGACTGCCTGTGCATCAAGCCTTGATCTGCTTGCAATTTATCCAGTGCTGCCCTTATGAGCATTTCAGAGTGCAGATGAGCTGCATCGACTGCTGATAGTCTCAACACCGATAATTCCAACACCTTGCCCATACTATGTCACGGTGACAGTGACAGTGTCACGCCATCAATGATCCCTAAATGTGCAGCACAATTGCTTCCTGTAGTGTGAGGGCTTCATGCATGCGTGTTGCAACACTAAGCAGCATGCTGTAGACTCATTGCCGTAGTATTATGCGTGCGAAGGCAATCAACACACCTCTGCTTGATCTTGATCTCAATGCATGCCTTGAATGTTCAGTAACACATGCGTGAGTGAGTAATATATCGATTGCTTTTATCTTCGAATAAATTAAAGTCAGGCAGTGCCGTTTGATGGGGTAGCGTTTCCCGCAGCGACGCAGCATAGCGAACGCCGGGCTGTGCTGCGCTACGTCCAGCTCCAACCGACGAGTTTTTGTGCCGAGCGCAGGTTAAAGTGCTTGAATTTTTTGCGCCACTGCCTGCCTGATCTGCGCCTGGCATGTCTGCACTCAGGAAGTAGGACTTTCGAAGTCTCATACGTTGAGAGGCATGCCTCTTCTGAATGATTTTGAGTCCTTGATTCAAGCGCAGCGTCTTCTGAAGCGTAACGTACTACACATAACTGGGAGATGATCTCACTAAGGTGGCCTACTGCTCACAGGTCTGGAACGTCTGCTCAGGTGAACTGCACCATCTGGTCCCTAGGTCTGGAGTTGCGTCACCATGAGTGCAAAAGGCCGCGACCTGAAGGACGACCCGCAGTTTCTGTGCGGTGTGGCTGTGTCTGTGTACCAAAATTCAGGTGAGAGTGCAGTCTATTTGCCCTGTGTAAACCAAAGACGGTGCATGCTGTCAGAAAGTGCGCGTAATGGTTGTGAGATGGTTGTGGTCCTACACCTGTTTGGATGCACTTAGGTGACCCAAACTCAAACTGGGCCTGGTATGAGAAGCAGAAGATGATCGCTTTTGACCTCAAGTTGAGCTTATCTTCTGGGGATACATCTGGTCTTGATCCTTCAAACAATGATGGCACAACAGTGCACTCATCCTGGAACAGAATGGGGAAGTCTGTGGTAATGAACAACGAACGCATAGGAGTGTCCAGTGATTTCTGGAACAATTATGCACAAGATATCAGGCTCGCCAAGGAGCTAGGTATGCATAACACACCTTCACATGTCGCACGTGTGAAAGTGGCACGCTGCACAGCTAGCTTGGACTACTTTGCTGTGTGCAGTATGCTGGCCAGAGTGTAGCAGGGTGTAATGACTTTTGCAAAATACCCTGCTACACATTGCTGCAAAAGTTGCCTTGGTCTGTGCTTGAACAGGATGTCATGTCACAGAAAACCATATGAAGTATCATGCTGGTGGTGATGCATGTGTGTGTGAGTGAGCTGACACACAAGTCAAGCGCATGTTCAGCACAAAAGCTACAAATGTGGAGATGCAGCATAGCTGCATGTATTGCTGACAAGTTGCTTCAAGCGCAGGGTCAAATGCCTTCAGACTCTCCATTGAATGGAGCCGTATCATGCCAGCTCAAGGCCAGATAGACCAGAGTGCCATTCAGAGATACCACCAGATGTTTGACTGCATAGACAAGTGGGTTCTCCTCATCCCTACTTGGGCTGACATCTGCTCACCCGCCTGCTCGTCAGGTGTATGTGTAAAGGTGTATGTCATGTTTGACTTGACACCAATTAAATTATACACTTTTGCAGGTCAATATCAAACCTGCTGCCCACTTGTGTCACCTAGACACAGGTGACACATGTGCATGGCAGAGTGAAGCAGTAATTGGCAAGGCCAGCATGGTGCTGCAAAGCCTGCTTCATCTCGCTGCACCACATGCAGCATGCACCACACTGAAGCAGTGTGTGACTTCATTCTGGTGGCTGCGCAGGCATGACATGGAAGCAAACGTGACACTGCACTGGTTTGTACACCCAAGATGGTTTGATGAGCTAGGTGGTTGGATCGAGTCTAAGAATGTCAGATACTATGTGGAGTGGGCAGAGCTAGCTTTCAAGCACTTTGGTAAGTCTTCTGTCAAATGCAGATGTGCAGGCAACCTCAGCCAAATAGCATGCAACAAGTAAAGAACTTCACCCACCCAGGTGCAGGACTTGCAGTGCAGCGTCATTGTACTCTTCCTTGCAAACATCCTGCTGGCTTGTACTCCGTGATCAACAGCATTCTTGGCAGCACAATAGAGAACTGATAAAAGCTTGCCTTTTGGCAGTCACGTCATCACCTCACACACTTGCATCACATATCAGCAGAATGAATGTACACGATTACATGTGCACATATGGCTTGAGTCTTGCATACATGCAAGGTGCATCATTATATATCTGCTGTCCTGCAGACACGCCTGTACTGCTGGTTTCGTGTACACACACATGCAGACTGCAAGTATGGTGCAGGCAAGAGAGCCAAGCTTTGGGCAACCTTCAATGAGCCAGGTGTGCATGCCATGTGTGCCTACATTGCGGGCAACCATCCTCCGGGCAAGCTCATGCACTTCAGGGTGAGTGCCGCCGCATGCCTGCATCACGCACCTGTGCATGTAGTGGTCAGAGAGCAGTGTTATGAAAGGCATCACCTGTTTACGTGAGTGGTACGTATTTCTTTAGACACAACTGCCAGACATCTGTGCTCAAAAGCTGTTTCGAGGTGTTGGCTGGCAGGTGGTTGGTCGCAACACAATGTGTCCAACACTCCATCCTGGGCTCCACAGAACTTTGTATCACACTCTGAGGGCTAGGACACAAAGCCCAGAAACTGCAAAAACATGTCCTGCTAAATGTGCAAAACTGTACAGTCTCTGGTGTGTGGGCAGGCTGCATTGGCAACTAATGTTGAGAGACTGTTCTGACCACAACATGAGAGACTGTCTTAGCTGGTGCAAACACATCCAGCGCTTCCCAGGGGCTAGCCAGAAGTCGTCTGCTGACTGCGCAGGCCCATCACCAATCACTGTCAAAGCGCAGGTCCTGTGTCTCACACAACAGGAGCATGGCTGCATCGTGCAATTGTGGAAATGCAAGTTTGCTACTTAGCAGCAGTCGGTGTGCTATCAACAAACTTGACTTGCAATTGCTCAGTTGCAACTGCACTGACGAGTCGCATTGCCTGAGCTGGCAGCATAAGTGTTACCGCTGTGCTAGGGTAGTGTGCCACTCTGAACTTGATGTAGCAGGCCTTTTCGCTACCATTCCTGTGTCACCACAGAGCACTTGGCTTTGGCTGATAGCTGATGATACAGCTCATGCAGCCCGCAATAGGTTCTAGCAAATGTAGTACCAGCTTAAATTAATCCGCTCAGACACCAGCAAGACTGTGACAGTGATGTGTTGCCTGTGCAGAGAGAGGAGGAAGAAGAAGAGTACGAAGTGGATGACGAGATGGCTTTGGCTCTTGGGTTTGGTGGCTTTGGCAGCTCAAAACCATGATCGCTATCCTCTGTTGGTTGTCAGCAACACTGCTTAAATGGTATCTAGATATGCCTTTTAAATCAAGACTTGGTGTGGGACATATCAGTGTGCCACTGCAACTGCTTCAATCCCAGACTCCGTTTTCAAATGCTTCAACGCGCATTGAGAAGTGTTCATCTGCTCATTTTTGTGGTGTCACTAAATGACATGTTTCACAAAGAGTAGGATGGACCTTACCGTACTGGCAGTAAGTCACCGCGCACTGTGAGTGAAATAGCAGCATCGCGCAGTCCCGTTATTTGGCTGAAAATCGCTGAATATCACGATATTAGCGTACGATGTCAGCATACCGACTCTGGCAATATTATTTTATCGTCCGCGCAGGGGTCACCGCGCAGGGACCCCAAGGGTATTAATTCACCCGCGCAGGAGGTGAAATAATTAGTTCTGCGCGGTGAGTTACTGCCAGTACGGTATTAGCCCTCCTGATCCAGAATGCTTGGCAAGCATTGCTGACAGTGGCCGGTGAATCAGATCCTGCTTGCCTTGCATTGCATCTACACTCCACTGGATGTATTGTGCAGGGCAAAGTCTTCCTAAAAGCTTGTCAACACTTCTTCTGATCCTTTGGAGGTGACCCTTCAAGCCACACCAGGCTGTATCGTCGTGACTGCAAATTTGCTTTATTCCGTCACGGATTCGACGGGATAAAGGCTTGGCAGGCTACAAATCAGTATTGCAGCCATGCTGTGAGTGCAACATGGAATGATTGCAGAAAAGAATCTCTCTAGGCCTTTCATGCACTGCTTGTATTCGAATTGCATTCTGAATTCAGTTTCTGGCTGCAAGGAACACTATGTGCTTCCTGCACGTAGTCGAGACATGTTGCACATATCATCTGCTATGTTATGGTATGGTATGGTCTCGGAGCTGCTTGCAGTAATTGACTTCTGCGTAGGTCGATCAAAGCTGCGCATCGCTTCATCAGCCATAGCAACTAACATTTTGCACGAACGTACCGTGACATGACAGATACTTTAGAGATCTTTCTTCGCACCAAGGTAATGTGCGTCTTTGACTCTACGTCTGCAGCGAAAGTAGACGTCTTGCAAAGCGTCGTCGATGTCTTCAGGAATGTCCAGAAGCGACATGGGAGGAGGAGTATGATGTCACAGACACCGTTTTGGAAGTGTTGAACGACTATTGTCGCCATCACAGCTTGTCCCCGCAGTTTTGTGAGCTGACTCTCGATTGCAAACCGTTGGCGAAGAGCAAAGTGCTAGGACAGGCAGGTTGTGACAGGCAGTGCCATCTCATTTCTTGGGACAGCTGCACACAATCTTTATTCACACCTGCAGGTGCAGTATAATTCAGAAGGAACAACATATATTGATGTGGAAGTCCTGAGACCAAGTGTTGCTTTCTTCCTGGTACATAATCTCAAGAAGGAGGGCTTGCTGGATTGTGATGATGTTGTACAGTCATGTGGAGCATGGCAAGCTGTTGCAGCGGCTTTCAGTACGAGTGAGGAGTACTTTCAGATCATGACAGACAAGGCCTCGCTTCTGGAAACAATCAATGTCAGCTCCTCTGAGCTTATGCCGAAGGGCAGTTCGTGGATGTCAGATGGCTTGACAGAGGCTGCAGTCAGATCAGCCAGAAGTGCCCTTCGACCACTGCTGGTGCTCCTTCGACTTATCCAAAACCCTCCATCTTCACCACCAGCTCAGGCTCAAAAACACCCCTTGCAATCAGAGAGTCATAAAGCTGTTGCAGCTCCTAGAATTTCATCAAAAAATCAACTTGCTGGTGGTAGTCCTTTGCAGACACCCCCTCTATCCAGCGAGGCGCTCTCAGATCAGCAGCAATCTGAGCCTGACAGCACGGTTGCACCAGCCGCTCACGGATGCTCCATATCTGCTGCCGATGCTGCTGGTCAAAGTATTAAACTGATGCGTACTTTGCTGCTGGTGTTCAAGCTGGCTTGCCTGACGCGTATTGAGGCAGGTAACGAGGCAGCAGATGCTACGCGAACAGTGTTCTGGAGAATGCTGAATCAGCTGGGTTTTAGCATCTGTGCTGTTGAACTACGCACTGGGGTAGACACTGGGACTGAGACAGACTTGCAAACAGAGAGCAGTGAGCAGTTTGGAGATATACAGTTCCTTTGTGACACTTTGGTGCAACTGGTCATGCCCAGCCTGAGGCAATCTGTGCAAAACCTGAATAACTTCCCAAACATCGCCGTGGCTGCTGAAGAGCATCCCAAGCTGAGTGGCTGTCTGGCGGAAGTAGTAGTCTGCTTTCAGACGCTCCAATCAATGTTTGCACCTCGAAATCCACAGATACGTTTGGCGACATGCAATGGAATGCTAAAATCAGGTAGGCTTGCTACATCAGGTTGCGGGACATGTATGTAAAACTCAATCCCTTCAGCATATGTTGCACGAGTTTGAGCAGACAATGTATGTATGCTTGCATGGGGTGCACAAAGAGCTTCAGACTCACGTGTTGATGTGCGCCTTGCAGCACAAAGCAACCTGTCGCTATCTTGTGTTTACACTTAGCAATTGCATGCACGACTGCAGGAGTGATGCCAAGTCTTTTAAAGTTGTTGGGACAAACTCAAGATGTAGCTTCTCGGGCTTTTGGACTCTTGTCTCTACTTGTGTCGGGTGATGAATCCAGGCAGAATGCTCTGGCACAGATGCATGGCATGACATATTTGTCCCAGCTGTTGCATCCAGCATCTCTACAGCACCAGGTTGTTGACACATGCGTCACAGGTGTGAACTCTCTTCGTGACAATATGTGACACCATATGTATCATGCTGTTGTGCAATTTTGCTTTCAGTACCTGCCTATTGACCTATTAATGGCTGTGCAAGCTGTACCACGAGCGCACTCCTCTTGTCACTCCTTGCAACAGACCATGCCAAAGCTGAGAGGTGCTAATGAGAGCTTGACGACATGACATGCCACAGGACTTTTTGTTCAAGTTAAGGTGCCTGCCAGCTGAATGAATTACCATTTTGCTACATGTGTCAATCGTGAAATGACTGCAATGTGCAGGTCCAGAAGATCCCAGAGTCCCTCAAGACCCAAGCACGCCAGAGAGTGTTGGCAACATGACCCAGGTTGTGATCCTCATGAAACAGCTGCTTAGCCAGAGTTCTTTATTGCACAAGCCTTCTGTTGTTGCATCCACACTTGGTGGTGGCACTCAAACGACTTTGTCCTGCCCTGCGGCCTCACATGATACCCCTGAAGCGCAGCCCACATCCTTTCCAAGTAACAGCCTTGAAGGTGCTGCTCTTTCCTGCTCAAAGCCAAGCAACCATTGTAGTACAAAGTTGCTGTTTGCTTCATCACCCGCCTCAAGTGTTTGCCACTTTGGTTTACGACAGAAGAACTTGCACAGGATCTGCCTGTGGCACAATGCAGGACCCCATGCACATGTTGTGCTGCAATATGCTGCATGCATCTCAAGGCTGCACTGGGTTATATCATTTACCATGTCATGCGTGGCCAGAAGACAGGCCTTGACATCCTAGGAAACTACTAGCTGCAGTTCACCACCAATCACTCAACCTGTCCTGGTACTGGGCTACAGCTCGTCACCTGTTGATGATGCTGATTGCAGCAGAAGCGAGGTCAACGCCATCTACAGCATCATGGAGCCACATCCAGACCATATCTTGCAGAGCATTGCACTGCCTCGCCTGGGCTCAGGAGGCAGAGGCGGCCAACATACATGCAGAAAGCTCGAGCTGGGGGTGTCTGAAGCTAGCCTTGCTTCAGATGCTTCACGACCTGCTTTCAGGTCATCTGGCAGACCCTCAGATTGACTTTCAAGCCATCTTCTCAGATGGCCTGGTGCTGGTAATGCGTCAACGGCAAGGCTGGATGTCATCTGTAGCGCCGCTAAACGGGTTGATGACTGCTATGCTGCAGCGCATGGCAAGAGATCAGTCGCTGTCTGGTTTTCACAAACAGGCCCCCCAGGGTTGGGTTTTGATCCCTGAGGGGTGGTCTTTTGCAATCAAGCACTATCTCAAGATGCACAGCATCTGGCAGCTGTTTGGTGAGACTTGCTGGAGGCTTTGACAATTGTACTCGCAGCCCCTTTGTTGCAGGCA
>JAABVA010006193.1_pt1 | contig 10645 bp, 8 predicted proteins | sample 5560331 | NCBI WGS metagenome assembly JAABVA01 (sample SAMN12812661, study PRJNA571458) | rock metagenome | isolation source: Antarctica rocks | place: Antarctica: Victoria Land, Mt New Zealand sud | collected 2016-01-07 | reverse complement strand
AGCGATGGCGGCAATGCCAGGATCGACCCGTGTGGATCAGCTGCTATGATCTTTATTTCTCGATTATGTTTGTGCAGTCCTACTGCAAGTCCGGTGATTGTCCCTCCGGTTCCCGCACCGGCCACGACGGCTTTGATCTTGCCATCCGTTTGTGTCCATATCTCCTCGGCGGTCCCGTACTCGTGCGCCAGTGGGTTATCCGGATTTCCATATTGATCTAGTATATGTGCGTTTGGAATCTCTTTCTGTAACCGTCTCGCCACCCCTATGTGACTCTCGGGTGAATCGTAGGAGGCTTGCGTTGGAGTTCGGATGATGGTGGAGTTTAGAGCTCGGAGGACAGCCACCTTCTCGGGTGACATCTTCTCGGGGAGGGTGATTATGGTCTTGTAGCCTGTCAAAAACATATCAGCAAGAACATTTTTGAGCCACAAGCAGAACAGTGTACCTTTGACGGCTCCTACAAGAGCCAGGCCGATACCACTGATGCCAGATCGTCAGATTCTCCTGTCTCTTATCCGTAGGGCTCCTGGGCTCCACAATCACTTACGTGTTCCCACTTGTCGGTTCAATCAACGTGTCTCCCGGCTTAATCCTCCCTTTACGCTCCGCCTCCTCGATCATCCGCAGCGCTATCCGATCCTTGACGCTTCCACCGGCGTTTAAATACTCCAACTTGGCGTATATCGTGGCTTCGATGCCTAAACTCTGGGGTAGCCTATTGAGCTTGACTAGGGGTGTGTTCCCGATCTGTTCCGTGACCGAGTTCATCACCACCGGCGGGAGTTTCGGTTTGCTTATTGTCGACATCTTGAAACCCAGTCAGTCGGGTGCCGTGCTTGATCTAAATAGGCTGATGTTATACTTGTGTTGTGTCGAACCGTGTATTGAAGGAACTGCTGTTGCGAGGGAGAGACGGCGATGTGGCGGGGATTGATAATTCTTTGACGGTCCCTACAATCTTATCGATACGCCGATACGCCGACGCTAACCGGCTTGTAGGGCTGATGGACTTGGTCAACCCATTTTAACTACTTGAGGCTCACCCATGGACAACATTCTTCACTTCGTACTGTGTTGTACTTAGCCAAATATATATTTACGTGTACTCGCAGAACCTTTCATGGATGCACTGTGGGACATCTCATCGTTAAGGTCCGTAGGAAAGACCATGCACATCCGTTATCAGAGCTACAGTTCGTCTCGTATCCCTTTCGAGACTATCCCCTCATCACCCTTTTCCTTCCGTTCATTTAGGCCCCTCTTGACCATACTAGACAATATCTCAAAGCCTATCTGCGCGGCAGCTAGGGCTGTTACCTCCCCGGTCCCATCGTAAGCTGGGGCCACCTCAACGATATCCGCACCTACAACATTCAAACCCTCAATACCGCGTAAGATACGGATCAGTTCTCTAGTCGTCCAACCGCCAGGCTCAGGTGTACCAGTCCCTGGAGCCAGGCCAGGATCGATGACGTCTATATCGATGCTCAGATACACTGGCACATCGAGCCCGATCCGTCCGAGGATAAGGTCAATGATGCCTTTGGTGCCGAGATCGTCTATATCGTCGCACGCGATGCGGAGGAAACCCTGCCGATCATCCTCCTTGTAATCATCCCAGTCGTCTCCACTCAGACGGGTGCGAAGGCCGCCATGGACGGAGGAACCGTTCAGGATCAAGCCTTCATTAGAGGCGATCCAGAACATACTTCCGTGATTGAAGTCACTCTGTGCTGACTCCCATGCGGACGGATATTTGGCAGGGTGCCAGGTGTCAAGGTGTGCGTCAAAATGTAGCACAGCAATCGGCTGGTTATATAGCTTCTTCAATGCCCTTAATGCCGGTAATGCAATGCTATGATCTCCTCCCAAGGTCAGTAGCTTTGGCTTCCAAGCAGGATTGGTGGAAGGGCGGGAGCCAAGTTTGAGGAAAGCCTCGGACATCTGCCGGACGGCAAGGGCATTATCGAACGGGGTCATCGGGATGTCACCACAGTCGAGGATCCGCGCCCACGATGTGTACGGGTTTAATCCTGCGCGAGCGTTGAAGCCACGGAATGAGGTCTGGCGGGCGCTGGCGGCGCGGATGGCACGAGGGCCAAATCTTGCTCCTGGGAGAGGGATATAAGCACACGAAGGCGGTCTTCAACGTCGCTTCATACTCCGATCTGCTGCATCGGTTCAAGAGATGATGAAGAAGACAAAAGGAGAGGAACGAGACTCGTTGCGTACTCAAGAGTCAAGTACAGCGGTTTGGTCACGGAGAAAAGTATATCAGTTATTTCTGGGAGGTGTAGCGTACCAGGTCTATAGCTGACCGCAGTATCAAATGGCGCGCCTATGACACCAATGTCAAAGGGCACGTCAGGATTCGTCAGGCATTTGGTATGCCGGAGGTGAGCAAAGGTGGAAATGCCCGAGAAGCCCCACTGAACCAGCTCAGCAATATATACCTGAAAGTAGTACAGCAGACTCCGAAGAGAAGGACCCTAAGGTACCTTAGGCACTCATACTTCAAAATCCCATTTCCGCTCTAGCTCTTCCAACGAACCCGGCAGTATGGGGTCTTGCTCCGGGTTCTCATAGAACGATGATGCATTCACCAATGCCAACAAAGCTATCTGGACTAACAACTGCATCAATGGTGCCATCTGAAGATACATTACTAATGCGTGTCAGTGAATCAGAAATAAGTCCCTGATCTTCACGCAGACAAGTGCTGCTTGATGTTGAAAGTTACCCAGCAGGCGCACTTCTTCGATCTTCGATACAGCAGTACCTTACCTTCCATTAGTGAGGTGCCGCTAAAGAAGGTAATCCAACATTGGCTGAGGTACCTCACCTAAGGCAAGGTAGGTACTGTATGTGCTTTCTAAACCACTGAACAACCCAACTCTACCGATCTTGAGAGTCGGATCATCTGCGTGTATGATTGACTCCGAGTCTAGTCGAAGTACTCAGGTATCTTATCATCATCACCATCGTTCATAAGTTATGGGTAGGAAAAAGCACGTGAAGAAAAATGTCGGTTTTCCGTAAATCTCCCGTTCCCTGCCCAAACTAAACTAAACGTTAAAGCTTAGTCGGCCGTCAAGCGTAAGGTATCTGTACCTAGCTGTACCTTACCTTAGGTACAAGCTTCCCGGCAGCGAGACCTCGGGCGATTCCCTTTCCCCAATTATGTCGTCTACGCCATGACAGACTACCTACTTCTTGGCATGATGGGGTCAGTAGCTGCGTTCACATCCTCAGATCGTCTCACACGTCGTTCGCAGTTCTCACCGCTAAGCTAATTGACAGCATTCCGAAAATGTCAACCCTTGTGGGTCTCTAGCATCTATTCGCTAGACGGGCATGAGAAGGCCTGACCCGTACCGTGTATGACAATTGGAACAGTCAGGAAAGACCGCGACTCAAGTCCATACCGGAGGGCCATTCAATTGGCATTGTCTCGAAAGATCTCGGGAGCTGAGTCGCGCAGGACGGTCGCCATGGAGATAGAGCGAACCCGAATCGTAACGCCTCGAGGGAGTAGCGACAAGCTTGGAGATGGGAGGCACCTACACTTTGACTTGGACCCACACAGACAATCGGTCTTCGATGCCAACACTATAAGCACCCCGTCGCAGTTCAGCCTGGAGCCACAGTCTGCCATTGCCCTCTCCGAGGATACATTGAGGCAGCACGAAGAAGAGCGTTTCGATTACCAGAGCCGACATCGCAACCAAGCTTATACTGAGTCGTGGAACAGCGGAGAGAATGTGGAGCGGGACGTCGAAAAGAATGTTGCCGAGAGGGAGAACCAAGGGCAGGAACAGGTGGACGAGAGGGACGAGAGGGACCCCGATCTGATCGAATGGGATGGCCCGGACGATCCCGAGAACCCGATGAACTGGCCTAACTCGCAAAAGTGGGCCGTCACCCTGGCATTTGCATCCATGACATTCTGTATCACGTTTGCCAGCAGTGTGTTCAGTACGGCGACTCAAGTCACTGCAAAGGAATACGGTGTTTCTGAAGAGATCACGACCCTTGGCACTAGTCTCTTCGTATTGGTAGGTTGTTTCTCGTTGTCGAGGAGGTGAAGAGGAGTGCTAACGGTACCAGGGCTTTGCGGGCGGACCCTTGGTGTGGGGTCCATTTTCCGAGCTGTATGGCCGTATGCTTCCTCTATTCACTAGTTTCGCCATCTTCGCCATCTTCCAGGTTCCTGTCGCTGTTGCGCAAAATCTCCATACCATCTTGATCTGCCGATTCTTTGGTGGTCTGTTCGGGTGTGCCCCCTTGGCTATCGTTGGCGGAGCGTTGGCCGATTTCTGGGGTCCTGTTGATCGCGGTATTGCTATCTGTGTCTTCGCGGCCGCGACATTCATTGGGCCAGTTGCTGGGCCCATCGTCGGTGGATTCATCACAATGAGTTATCTTGGCTGGCGGTGGACCGCGTGGATAACCCTGATTATGGCCGCTCTTTTCGGCACTATCGCGCTTATCTTCGTTCCAGAAACGTATGCCCCAGTAATACTGCAACGCAGGGCAAAGAAGATTCGGTATGAAACCAAGAATTGGGCGGTCCACGCCAAAGCCGATGAGTCCAAGGTCGAAGCCCGCGATATTATCGTCAAGTACCTATTTCGGCCTCTTACTATGTTGGTCTTGGAGCCGATTTTGGTGCTGTTGACTCTGTATATGGCCTTGATTTATGGTATCCTCTATTTATTCTTCACAGCCTACCCAATATCCTTTCAAGAGGAGCGAAGGTGGAACGCTGGGGTTGGTGCCCTCCCGTTTCTTGGAATTACCATTGGTGTTTTGATCGGCGGGAACATTATCGCGTACGTGACCAAGACTCGTTTTGCGCTCAAGTTGAAGCAGCAAGGCAAAGTGGTCCCTGAGGAACGTCTTCCGCCAATGATTGCCGGAGCTGTGTTCCTCCCTTGTGGCCTCTTCTGGTTTGCGGTAAGTCCACAAGATCCCTCATCTGAGGTTGAACGAGTAGCGCTGATCAAAACTTGCAGTGGACGAGCAGTCCGCATATCAGTTGGGTACCACAGGTGCTTGCCGGTATCCCAATAGGAGCTGGTATCCTCATGATCTTCATGCAAGGTTTGAACGTAAGAGCCCCCCGGAAACAATTCACAAAACCTTTCGACTAACGTGCGAACAGTACATAATCGACGTATATCTGATGCACGCCAACAGCGCTCTTGCTGCTAATACTCTCATTCGGTCAGCCGCAGGAGCTGGCTTCCCGCTCTTTGCTTCGTACATGTACCATAATCTCGGGGTACCATGGGCCACGTCCTTGCTCGCCTTTTTGACGGTCGCGATGTTTCCGATTCCCGTGCTTTTCTTTATTTATGGAAAGAGGATTCGCGCATTGAGTAAGTTCAGCCCGACAGAGAAGGGGAAATAGAAACAGACGTTGTCGGAAGACTTGCGCGAGTTGCCTGACTGTTTGTCTTGTGATTGGTGACCGACATCGCATGGCGTCTGGGTTTGGAATAGAGGATTTGGATGCATTGTCCTGGAGCTGGGGAGATATGAACAGTCTGAGCTGCTACCTGTTTGATTCTGCATCAGATAGACTTGGATGAATCTTGAGTGCAAGCCAGCAAATGTATGGTAATGTATAATTTAATTCATATCTCCGACCATTCTGTGTCCTATGATCAGAAGCAGTGATTTCTCCGTTCACGTCACCCTGGTACCTGGTCCTTGCGCACAACCCTAGCCTGGAATTTCACGCGTCGAGACCCACCATTCACTCGACATCAGCAAACCCGAAGATACGTCTGCCGACTCTATGACACACGTTGAGATAGAAACTTTCATCTGGAAGGGGCTGAAGGCAACGACAACAGCATACTACTCTTGCTGCAGCTAAAGATGTCATTGCCACCGGGATCGGCGTGGTCCAAACCTCCCGTGGATGATGCCGACAACATCCAGAAATTTCTGGATGCAATGGTTCGTAAGAATCTAGCTGCTTTCACGAACTCCAAGCCCATCTCAACGAAAGCAAAGGAGGAGGACGAACAGAGTACCTCTTCTACCGTCGATCCAATTTTGGAGCCATCAGGAAGCCAAGCCATGAATTGGGACAGTCCCGGCAATCCGAACTACAAATCTGTGGCCGATGTTACAATGCAGGACGCGGAGACGGACCCTTCAGCAGGAAGGGAGAATGCTGGGCCTTCAACCCCAATGTCACCTTTGTCGCCAACAGAGCCTGATGATCTGAACACTCCCCAGAGAACCGTTACAACGCGTGCATCTCCAAAGCAGACGGCGACAGCCACGAACACAGCACAGCCTATTACCAACAAGACTCTGACCAGCCCTCTCAGCGGTGGTGTGAGAGCTCCACCTTCGACTCCAGATGCTCCTCCAACGGGAACTGTCCAGCAGATCATATCCGACGCTTTTGGAGACCTTAAGGTTGGCTCGCCGCCCACCATAGCCCTTGGTTTTAGCAGACACGCACCACCGCACATGGCAATGAAAGACCGGAGCCAAGAAAATACTCGCCCTTCTGGAGCCGACGACATGCCTAGGTTCTTCTCACCGGCCAAACTTTTGTCACCGGAGGAGAAGCAGCAACGTGACGAATCTTTCCGGCGGATCTTAGCGCTCACTTCTCCAAACTTGCCAAATCTTAAGGAGAACAAGACCGTACTGGCTACCACACCTCCCGGGAAATATGAGGATCGAAGCGGGATCCTGGAGTCGCGCTGGGCTGAGAACCGCCAAGGAACATTAGAACGACGCATATCTGGCAGTGCTGCGATACCGATTGTGGACCCGAAGAGCAAAGCCCATACCTCGCCTGTGTCCAGCGCTGCTGCTCCGTCGCCGTCGCAGAAGATGCACTTCAACAAGCCGGCTGTTCTCAGCGCCGCTCCATTCTCACCGTCTCGGAAGTTTACTGTCAACTCCTCGCCTGCATCTAGCGCTGGCTCTTCCTTGCCGTCCCCTTCTGTCTCTGGTCCGGAAAAGGCCCAGACTACGCGTCAATCTACACCGGCGGCCAGATCTTTGTCTATCACAGCAACGTTGACTGTTACCTCTCCCCCTACCAGCCTTAAAACCAGAAGTCCTCGATCTCTTAGCCCCGATCGTGATCCTGGAATCAAGCCTGAATCATCGGTCCCGTCTGTTACCAGTTGGGGACCAAGACTCGCAGAGCCACAGAGTAGCAACTCGGACTTCAAAGTGTTCGACAACAAGCCGAACGTAAATGAGGCCAATCTCTTCTTCTCGTCGTGGCCGAAGCTTACCGAACGTGACGCCGCCCGTACGCAGCCTCCCATCTCCTCTGCCCTCCGCAAACGTCTGGCTGACCTACATATCCTAGCCGCCCGAGTACGCCGCGTCACAATCGTCAAACTTCCTCCGGACTCTAGCGCAAAGTTCGTGCAGTCCCTGGTCTTTGGTGGACCGTTGGAGCTCCTGACGGTGGGGTCCAGCTCAGCTTCTGTGGTATTTCAGCATGCGGAGGATTGCGTGAAGTACTACGACGCAACTTCCAATGGACTGGTCTACAAGGGGCCCGACGGAAAGGAAGAAGTTTGCTTTGTCGAGCTGGCTAAGGAAGTTGATGTGGTGGGTGGTTTGCTGCGCGGTTATATTGAGAAAGGATTTACCAGATGCGTGCGTGCTATTGGGGTCGACGAGGATTGGAGTATGCCGGCGCTGCTCAAGATGGCTGGTCGGAAGGGACGGACGGTCGAGCACGTCATCGATGGAGTCAATGCTGCCGGCGTAAGTGATCTTCGATTCTATCTTCATCCCTATTGCTTCGGTCTGTCAGGCTAAAACAACCCCTGCAGTCTCGTTCCGTTACCTTTCGGTTCTGTACCGTTCAAGACGCTGTCAACTTCAAAGGCATGCTTACTCGGGACGAAGAGTGGGAGCATTGTAACATCCATCACTCTCTTGACCCGTGAGCTCAATCCTCACCCGCACGATCACCATAAAAGCTGATTTGGTGCAATAGGTGTGACACAGCCACCTCCGTTCACTTCGACGACTGAGATTAAATACAGGAGATGACTTTCATCCAGTCAAGGGAATGGACGATCAGACGACTGTGCAGGAAAATACTATTGTGCATGTTAAGAGGAAACGAGTTCAATCATGGAGGGACGACCGTCAGCCTTTCGTCGGAGACATTACTGTTACACTTGCATGGTTAGACATGGCTGATAATATTGCAATGCACATCATTTAGCAGATGTGGTCGCCATGGTGCATGTGTACTGTGTAAGCTCTGTCCTCGCTCAAACAGTCCTACCATTAATCTCATATCTTTTCCTTTGACTTCTCTTCGCCCATGGCGATCACCTCATATCGATACAAAGGAAATTTCGCAAGTATCATTATCAAATCAGCTGCTCCTGATTGAAACGTTTCCCTCGGTGCCTTGGGTAACATATTCTTCTGTGACACAATAGCTGTTACAAGACATCCACCGCCACACCATCTCAGATTGCATGGTGCCTAAATCGCCTGTCTCTGACTTCTCACATATACGCCTGGCTGCAGCCTACAATACTCTCGAGACCTCCACCTTCCTTCCTATTTCTATACAATATTCCGCTTTCGGACTCGACAGGATACATTTGAGTGTACGAAGATCAAAAGACTGCCAGACGGTGAGTCAGATGGCAACAATGCTGCCATTATCATACTTTTGGAAGTTGAGATAAAAATACGGTACCACTAAGTGTACTCAAGAGGTCCGCAAATTTACCATGTGCGGCTGCTCAAGTTAAGGTCGGGAGTGTCCGGGAATGCCCCAAATAGAGGAATCCCGAGTTGCAACGGCCTCCAGGAGCAGGTTATTGCATGGTTCTCCAGTTGGTGTCAGGATCCTAAACTTTAAGGGTGGTTCAACAGCGGGGGATTCCGAGATACAAGAGGCCTTGCTCCAAGATCATACTGGTGCTTGCTCTACCGAGAAAAACTTCAGTAATCTTCTCTCATCCGCTTCAGGCTGGAATACTTTGCCCTCGTACACCCATTGTGGAATATGATCTGGAATCTCTGTACCGATCAATCCAGAGTAACTGCAGTCTATCAAAACAACATCGTCTTTGTAGTTTCTCATAATGTTACTTGGTGACAAGTCGCCGTTTGAAAACCCCTCTGTGTGAAAGTGACGGATTGCAGCCTTAGTTTTCTCTGAGTAGCGATTCAATTCGCAAGAAGTGATTCTGCACAAGGCTTCCAGGCGGTACCCGTACATGCCGTCCTCATCGATTAGCGGGTCGGTCCCAACATTCGCAACAGGTAGAGAATGGTCTGCCAGTTGGCTTGTGATGTCGAACTCGTAATGCAGACGACGCCTAGACGTTTTGTCGGGCAGTGCGACCTTGATCATCGGCAGGTCGTCTGCATGCGTACATCGTATACAGGCATCGGCTCCATAGTCAACCAGCGTCGACTCTGCCCAGGAAAGCGGGAGAGGTCAGGGTACTGCATGCATCCTTTCCAATGTATCTCGTATAATCTTCCCGGAAAGTCGACGTAACAGTGGTATTCGGACGTTTTGCCAGTTCCTGTGGGAGGTGACACTGCCTGTGCTACCGTAGATGCTGACGCTATCCGTGGTCAGTACAGAAATGAAGAATTGCGTAGAGACAACAACCATGGTGACACTTATGTGGACAACTCTGCGCGTCCCGCTCAACCATCTTGCAAGGCAAAGATGCGCGTTTCTAGGCAATAATAACCGACCTGAAGAGCGTTGCCATCGTACCCCAAGCATAGTGTGAGGTGTTTGCCATAGTGCGGATATATTTGAAGATGAGATCCATCACTCCGCACGATGTAATAGTTGAAGTAGAAGATGAGAAAATGTTGAAGAGCAGAAACGGAAATGCTTAACGTTACGGCAGCCCTGGTCACGTGGGGCCAAACTACCTGGTACTCGAGAGCGGCGGGCTTCAGAAACCCGCGACATAACTCGAGGGAAGGACACAGTGCTATCACAAAATCACTTCAGTGTGAACCAGGACTCCTACTATGCCGGCGCCACATCATCCGTCGTCTACGAAGAGAACGAGCCCTAACAGTGGCTTATCATCGACCTTGGTAGCCACAGCCTTCCACAGCCGGCACAACAAGGCAACAAGTCACAACAGACACTGATTTGCCCTAAATGTTCAGACGCAAAACTGGGGACGCGCAGGCAGCGGTCTTTACAACTGAAAGGCCCCGGTGCTAGACAAGCCCACCGTTCTATACAATCCTACCGTACCATACAAGCTCGAGTATCAGGGACAGGCCATATACCCGCACTCTCCACATCGGACCAAAGTATCCCACCGACATTGCTCAGCTACTTCCCTTGGAGAAACTCCATATAAGTTAGTGAATACGACTCAAGGAGGCTATACGAACTCAAGGACGAACACAAAGGGAATGGGGGGTCTTGCTGGCAACTTGCTTTGGCGATGAACAGCTTCGGATTTTGAAGATTGATGCAACCACAAGTGTTCCATATAACCACAGTAAGATTGTTCCGAGGCAGATCGGCATGAGTGAACTGCGACTGCGATCCTTTGCAGGAGGCATGGCTGCCTATGATGATCTCTAGGCGAAAGGTATCTTGACACTACGAAAAATCAATGCTACAGTT
>JAABVA010006192.1_pt1 | contig 10645 bp, 11 predicted proteins | sample 5560331 | NCBI WGS metagenome assembly JAABVA01 (sample SAMN12812661, study PRJNA571458) | rock metagenome | isolation source: Antarctica rocks | place: Antarctica: Victoria Land, Mt New Zealand sud | collected 2016-01-07 | reverse complement strand
GAGCACCCGCCGGTCCTGGGCGAACAACTGCGGGCCGCGGACCACCAGGGTCGCTCCGGTGCCTGCGGGCACGAGCTGTTCGGTGTCGCCCGGTGCCGGCTCGCCGACGCTGGCGTACGGCAGCGTCCGGCTGTCGGCGGTGTGCAGCATCGCGACGTAGGAGGCGTCGAAGGCGCTGCGGACCTGCTGCAGGAGTCCGGGCAGGGTTGCCTGCTCCCCCAGGGTCGAACCGGCCACCGACGACAGGGCCTGGGCCTCGGCCGCCGCCCTGGTGGCCTCCACGGTCCGTCGGGCGGCGACGTCGACGACGGCGCTGACCGCGACGGCCACGGCCAGGTACACGCCAAGCACGAGCAGGTCCTGAGGGCGCTCGACGGTGAGCTGATGGATCGGTTGGGTGAAGAAGTAGTTCAGCAGCAAGCCACCGCCGACCGCGGCCGGCCCCGCCGGGCGCAGCCCACCGACCAGCGCGACGGCGACGACAACCAGCAAGGTCAGCAGGACCGGCGTCGCGTAGCTCAGCTTTTGGCGGTGCGCGACCAGGACCGCCGTCAACAGCGGCAGCCCGCCGGCGCCCAGGGCCGCACCTGCCCATACCCGACGGACCGGCAGGCCGCGCAGCGAACGGGAGGGCATCTCGTCAGTTTCCCAGCAAGCCCGGGCGTCACCACCGGTGCGGGCGCGCGCCGCGTAAGGAACACGTCAAGGAAGGGGCCGGCGGCGTCAAGAACGCGTCAAGGACCGGCTGGAAGGCCGAGCGCGGCGGGACGCTGGCTGCGCAGCCGCACCGGGCGGGGTGCGGCGACGGAAGGTGGACGGGCATGGCTCACAACCACCACCGAGTCCGCACCTTTCCCAGCTGCGCGGTGGTGCTCGCGACGTGCCAGACGCCCGGACTCGGGCTCGCGCTGTCGGCGGTCCGGGACGGCGGCCTGGACTACCTGCTGCTGCAGAGCCGGCTGGACCCGGGCCACGCGATGCTCCTACCCGCAGGCGCCGGTACACCGGTGTGCGGGCTCGCCACGTTCAGCCGACTCGGGCGCCTGCACGCCCGGCACTGGGCGCTTGTCTGGGGCCCCGGAACCCCACAGCCCGCGCCGGTCAGCTTCAGCTCCGGCGACCTCAGGTTCCGCCGAGAGGCAACCAGCGCAGCTGTCGACCTTGGCCCGGTCTGGGAAGCGATGACCGAGGGTGGCTTCCACAACGCCACCGTCGACCCGGGCGGACCTACCGAGCAACGGCTCGCCCTGGCGCCGTCCTGGTGAGCACCCGTCCTGGCACGGAACGAGGTCTGGTGAGCACCTCCCGTGACGTCGTCAAACGGCTGTTCATCGGCCGGGCGCTGGCCAGCAACCGCCTGGGCGACACCCTGCTGTCGAAGAAGATCGCCCTGCCGGTGTTCTGCTCCGACCCGATCAGCTCGGTGGCCTACGCGACCGAGCAGATCCTGCTGGTCCTGGGAGCCGCCGGCGCCGCGTCCTTCCTGGGCCTGGCAACGCCGATCGCCGCGGCGGTCGCGCTGTTGCTGGCTGTCGTGGTCGCCTCCTACCGACAGACCTGCTTCGCCTATCCCAGCGGCGGCGGGGCCTACATCGTCAGCAAAGAGAACCTCGGCCGGACAGCCAGTCTCACCGCGGCCGCCGCGCTGCTCGTCGACTACGTGATGACGGTCGCCGTGTCCGTCGTGTCCGGGGTCGTCGCGGTGACCTCAGCGGTGCCGTCACTCGCCGCGCACGCCGTCATACTGTCCGTCGGGTTCGTGATCCTGTTGGCCGTCGTGAACTTGCGCGGGGTGAAGGAGTCCGGCGCGGCGTTCGCCCTACCGACCTACGCCTTCGTCCTACTGACGTTCCTGCTGCTGGGAAGCGGTGTGTACCGGGCGCTGACCACCGGCGTTCCGGACGCCCAGAGCGCACACCTGCAGCTCGTGCACACCGCCAAGGCCGGCGGCGTGTTCACCCTCCTACTGTGCCTGCGCGCGTTCGCGAGCGGCTGCACCGCACTGACCGGCGTCGAGGCCATCAGCAACGGCGTCCCGGCGTTCAAAAAGCCCAAGAGCAGCAACGCCGCCGCGACCCTGACGATCATGGGTGCTCTGGCGATCAGCATGTTCAGCGGCATCACGGCGCTGGCGATCGCGACACATGCCCGCGCCTACCCCGATGGCAACCCGTCCGTGATCAGCCAGATCGCCGAGAGCGTCTGGGGACGCACCTACCTGTACTACGCGTTCCAGGCAGCGACCGCCGCGATTCTCGTGCTCGCCGCGAACACCGCCTTCAACGGCTTCCCGACCCTTGCCTCGATCCTCGCGCACGACCGGTTCCTACCCCGACAGCTGCACAACCGCGGCGACCGGCTCGTCTTCAGCAACGGGGTCCTGCTGCTCGCCGGCATCGCCGGCGCGCTGATCATCGGGTTCAACGCCAACATCGACAAGTTGATCCAGCTCTACATCGTCGGGGTGTTCACCTCGTTCACGCTCTCCCAAAGCGGCATGGTCAGGCACTGGAACACCGAACTCGCCAGGACCAACGACGCCAAGCGCCGCTCTGCGATCCGGCGCTCACAGACCATCAACACCACCGGCGCGGTCGTCACCGGCGTTGTGCTGGTCATCGTCGTCCGCTACAAGTTCTTCGGCGGCGCCTACCTCGCCATCAGCGCGATGATCGTCTTGTTCTTCCTCATGCGCAGCATCCGCCGGCACTACGACAACGTCGCCGCCGAACTAGCTCCTGACGCCGCCGGGGTCGTGCTGCCCAGTCGCAACCACGCCATCGTGTTGGTCTCCAAGCTGCACAACCCCACCCTGCGGGCCCTTGCCTACGCCAAAGCCACCCGCCCAAGCCGCCTGACCGCGTTGACCGTCTCCCTCGACGCGGAGGACACCGACGCGCTGGTCACCGAATGGGACTCCCGCGGCATCGGCATCGCGCTCACAGTCATCGACTCGCCCTACCGCGAAGTCACCCGACCCGTCCTGGACTACATCAAGCGACTCAAACACGACAGCCCCCGCGACGTCGTCACCGTCTTCATCCCCGAATACGTCGTCGGCCACTGGTGGGAACAGCTCCTACACAACCAAAGCGCCCTACGGCTCAAGGGACGGCTGCTCTACCAACCCGGCGTCATGGTCACCTCCGTGCCCTACCAGCTCCACTCATCAACCCAGGCGCTCACCAGGTCCCATTAGCCCTCACCGTCGCCGCGGCCAAGGCCCTGGGGCTGCCGCAGCAGGCCGCGGCGGTAGCGATCATGACTGGGCGGCAGGAGTCGGCGCTGCTGGTGCTGGCCAACCCGGCGGTGCCGGGCAGCGGGGACTACCCGCACCAGGGCAGTGGCAGCGACCACGACAGCGTCGGGTTGTTCCAGCAGCGACCCAGCCAAGGCTGGGGCACTGTCGGGCAGTTGATGGACCCCGGCTACGCCGCCACAATCTTCTTGCGCAGCCTGGTCCAGGTCCCGGGCTGGCAGCGCCAGCCACTGTGGCAGGCCGCCCAGGCCGTGCAGCGCAGCGCCGACGGCACCGCCTACGCCCAGTGGGCCGCGCTGGGCACCGCGGTCGCCGGGGCACTGTGGGACCACACCGGCGGCTCGCTGAGCTGCACCAGCGGGGCCACGGCGGCCAGCTTCGCCGGCGCCGGCGGCGCGTTCGGAGCGCAGGGGTGCAGTGTGGTGCCGGACCCGTCCACCGGCACCGGTTGCCTGACCCCGCGGATGGCCGCGCTGTACACCGAGCTCGTCGCCGGCGGCTGGCACCCGTCCTGCTACCGGCCCAGCGACCCCGTCGCGCACAGCGACCACCCCCTGGGCAAGGCCTGCGACGCACCCCCCGGCAGCTACGGGACGCTCCCGACCGCGGCCCAGAAAGCCGCTGGCGACGCCTCGCCGCCTCCTTGCAGGCCAGCGCCGGCCGGACCGGCGTGCACTACCTGATCTGGTACGGCCGGATCTGGAACGTCGACCGCGCCCACGAAGGCTGGCGGCCCTACCAGGGTGCCGGCGTCTACAACACCACCCCGACCAGCCCGGACGGCATCACCGGCGGCCACTACGACCACGTCCACATCTCGGTCTACTGAGCGTCGGTGGCGGGTGCTCACCGGCCTGTCACGGTTGCACCTGCAGGGCAGCTCGGCCGCCGCGCATGCCACCCCCGTGCCGCCCTAGGAGCGCCTTGCTTGACCCACCGCCGAGCACGTGCCTGCCGCACGGCCAGGGCGTATAGCAGCACCCTGGCCTGGGCTGGCCACGCAGTACATTGCGGCTGCGGTCAGGCGGCTGGCTGGCGGTTGTTCAAGCGCTTGCGGACCAGCAGGGCGGCGCCGACGATCAGGACGACCGCCAGGGCGTACAGGCCGTACCGGGTGGTGGTGTCGTACAGGGTCTGGATCTGGCTGCCGGCCAGGTACCCGGCGGCGCACCAGGCGCCGACCCACAGGGCGGCGCCGAGGGCGTTGAAGACTAGGAAGCGCAGCCAGTGCATCCGGGTCAGCCCGGCGATGATCCCGTTGGCCTGGCGCAGCCCGCTGACGAACCGGGCGACGGTGACGACCTTGCGGCCGTGCCGGGCGAAGAACGCCTCCGCCTTGTCTAGGCGTGCTGCGGTGAGCAGGACGTACCGGCCATAGCGCAGGACCGCTGCCCGCCCGAGCTTGCGTCCGATCAGGTAGCCGAGGTTGTCACCCAGCACAGCTGCCACGAAGCCGAGCCCGAACACCACCGCGATGTTGAACCGGCCGGCGCCGGCGTAGACCGCGGCGGCGATCAGGATCGTCTCGCCGGGGACGGGCACGCCGAAGTCCTCGACGAAGACCAGACCGGCGACAGCGAGGTAGCCGTAGTTGTCCAGCAACGGCTCCAGGCTGTGGAACACACCTGGCAGGGCAGGGGCAGCGCTCATGGGTTCTCCTCAAGGCGCGGTGTGACGCCCGATGTTGGTGTGGTGGGACGGCGCTCAGCCGGGCGCGGCCGGGGCCGTCGGTCGTGGGGCGGTCCGGGTGGTGAGCAGTGGCCGGAGCCTGCTGGTTTCCAGGTGGGTCAGTAGCCGGGCAAGAGCTGGCGCCGGCCGTTGCACGAGCAGCGCGACGACGGCACCGACCGCGAGGCCGGCGAGGACGTCGAGGGGGAAGTGCGCCCCGACGTACACGCGGGCGAAGGCCATGACCAGCGCCGCGAGGGCGGCGACGGTTCCGAGCTTGCGGTGCACGCAGAGCAGGCCGGCGGCGACGGCACCGGCCATGGTGGCGTGGTCGGAGGGGAAGGAGGCGTCCATGCTGCGGTGGACCAGCAGCAGGGCGTGGGGCAGTTGGGTGTAGGGCCGGGGCTCGTTGACGGCGTGCACGATCGGCTGGTTGACCGCGACGGCGAGTAGGGCCCCGGCGCCGGCGAGCAGCGCTCGCGCCAGCATCAGCGGCCGTTGCCTGGCGCGCGCGAGCAGGTACCCCACGATCAGCAGGACCGCGAACAGCGCTACCCCTTGGCCTGCGTAGGTGACCATCGGGGCGTGCAGCCAGCCGGTGCTGCGGGCGAAGTCGTTGACGGTCGTGAAGTCGCGGGCGTCGCCGGCGGCGAGCAGGCTGGCGCTGAGTTCGGCGGCGGAGCTGGGCCCGGTCATGAGCTGCTGGTTTCGCGGTGGCTGCGACGTAGCTCGAGGGCGACGGGGATCAGGCTGACGACGACGACCGCCGCGATCACAGGCAGCAGGTAGTGGTCGATGTTCGCCACCGAGGACCCGAGGGCGTAGCCGGACAGGGTCACTCCGACGGTCCAGACCACACCACCGACGACCTGCCAGCGGGTGAACTGCCCGGCCGGCATGCCGGTCACCCCAGCGAGGGGGTTCATCACGGTACGGACCAGCGGGACGAAGCGAGCCAGGACCAGGGCCTTGCCGACGCCGTACCGCTCCAGGAACGTCTCTGCCCGGGCCGCCGCGGCGCTCAGCCTGGCGTTGCCGGTGCGGTCCAGCAGCGGCCGGCCGGCCTTCGCGCCGATCAGATAGCCGACCTGTGCCCCGGTGAGCGCCCCGACCACGGCTGCCGTCAGGGTCGCTGCCAGGTTGAGGTGCAGCCCGGAGGCCGAGCGGGTGGCGCACAACACCCCGGCGGTGAACAGCAGGCTGTCGCCGGGCAGGAAGAACCCGATCAGCAGTCCGGTCTCGGCGAACAGCACGAGCAGTACCGCGGCGACACCCAGGGAGCTGAGCAGGGACGTCGGGTTGAGCAGGTTCACCGCCAGCGGATGGGTGGCGAGCAGCAGCGATGTCACGAGGGCCTTCCGGACGGGGTGGGCAGCGGGAGGGTGCAGGAGCCGTGACACACGCCGTCGGTAACCAGTTGGTGGATCAGCAGCGCGGCCAGGCCGAGCGCCGCTGCGAGCAGCAGGACCTCATCGACCGGGCGGCCACGCACATTGCGCTGACCGGCTGGACGCAGCCCGAGCCTGACGGCCAGCGCCAGACCCGCGAGGACCGCCAGCACGGCTGAGCCGGCGTCGTACACATCCAGGCCCGCGACGTGCTGAGCGTGCAGCGGCCCGGCGACCAGGACGAACACGTTCGGCACCTCCACGCCCGCGATGTACCGCCGACGGCGTCGGCAGCAGCCGGCACCGTAGGCAGGGCGACATGAAGCCAGGATGAAGCGGCTACGACGCGTGCAGGCGGGGGCGCGGCCGCACCCGGTGGGCGTCGGGTGGAGGGCGTGGTTCTGCCCGGGCCAGTGCGACCACGGCGGTGACCGTGACGAGCAGTACCGCTGCCTGGGCGGCGCGGGTCCCGGCCCCGCCGGTGATCTGTTCGGCGAACAGCCCGACGCCCACCGCGATGCTGGCCACCGGGTCGGACAGGGTCAGTGCGGGTAGCGACGCCGCGAGCGGTCCGGAACGGTAGGCGACCTGGGACAGCACGAACGCCACCGTGCCCAACGCGAGCGCCGCGTACGGGTACGGCGAGCGCAGCAGCTGATGGCCGGGCTGGCCGAGCAGCCCGGTGCTTGCCTTCAGCGCCGCCGCGGCCAGACCCGCTGCGGTCCCAGAGGTGATCCCGTACAGCGCGGCTTTGAGCCTGGGCCCGGGCCACAGGGCCGCCATCAGCCCAGCCACCGCCATCACGCCGGCGGCGACAACCACCACCGCGATCCCGTCCAGATCAGGTTGGGTGTGCCCGGAACCGCCCCCGGTCAGGGCCAGGAACGCCCCGAGCCCGGCGACGGTCACCGCCGCCCACCGCCACTGCGCCCGGCTGACCCGGGTGCGGTGCAGCCGAGCTGAGATCGGCATCGCGAACAGCAGCCCGGTCACCAGCAACGGCTGCACGACCACCAGCGCCCCCAACGACAAGGCCACCCCGTGCAACACCACCCCGGCGATGATCGACAGGTTGCTCAGCAACCATCCCGGCCGGCGGGCCAGCTGCAGCACCAGACGAACCGGGCCGGCCGCGGCCGGGGGCAGCGCCAGCGCGGCCTGGTGCTGCACCGCGGAGCCGATGGCGAACAGCCCGGCGCTGGCCAACGCCAACGGCGCCGCCACGGCCAGGCTCACGGCCTGGCCGTCCCGTCCACCGTCACCGGCCCGACGGTGTCGACAGGACATGAAGCCCAGATGAAGCCGCCAGGTCGGTGATCCCCAGGGCGATGACGAGGGTGTCCGCCAGGATGATGGGGGTGTCAGCCAGGAGGTGAAGACCGGTGCGGGTGCTCGTGGTGGAGGACGACCAGCGACTGGCCGCAGTGATCGCCCAGGCCCTGACCGAGGCCGGTCACCACGTCGTCGCCGCCCACACCGGACCGGCCGGCCTGGTCGCGGCGGCGGCCGGCACCGACGATGTGATCGTGCTGGACTGGATGCTGCCCGGGATGGACGGCCCGACGCTGTGCCGCTCGCTTCGCGGGCGGGGCGTGAGGACGCCGGTGCTGATGCTGACCGCGCGCGGCGAGGTGCAGGACCGGGTCGCCGGGCTCGACGCGCTCGCCGACGACTACCTAACCAAGCCGTTCTCCCTCGATGAGCTGCTGGCCCGGCTGCGCGCCCTGGTCCGGCGGGGGAGCGCCCTCGGGCTGCCGGTTGTGCAGGTCGGTGACCTGCACATCGACGCCGACCGCCGGCAGGTACGCCGCGGCGAGGTCAGTGTCGAGCTGACGGCCCGGGAGTTCGACGTGCTGCTGCTGCTCGCGCAGCGGGCCGGGCGGGTCGTCACCCGCCAGCAGATCCTGGACGCGGTGTGGGACGGCGAGACCGATCTGCGCAGCAACGTCATCGACGTGTACATCGCCGCGCTGCGCAACAAGCTCGACAAACCCTTCGGCCAGGTCAGCATCCAGACGCTGCGGGGGGCCGGGTACCGCCTGGACCCGGGCTGCCCGTGACGCGCCCAGTCGTACGAGCACTGCGGCGGGCGCCCCTGCGGGCCCGGCTCGCCGCCGGTTTCATCGCGGTCATGACGGTCCTGCTGTCGGCTGCCGGCATCTTTGTCTACTGGCGGGTCGAGATCGCGCTGGACCGCAACCTCACCAATGACCTGACCAGCCACGCCGATGAGCTGCGCAGCGCCATAGCCGCGCACCCGCGACAGCCCCAGGACGTGCTGGCGTCGTTGCGCTCCTCCGGCGTGCTGGACCAGGTCCTGGACCTCAGCGGTTCGATCCGCGCCCGCACCGCCGACGCCACCGGACCGGCACTGCTACGCCGCCGCGACCTGGTCGCAGCACGCACCGGCCGGGTCGGCTATGACGCGGGGCACCTACTGCTCGACGACGACAACCGGCTGCGGGTGCTGGCGTTCCCGGTGACCAGCGGGACCGGTCGTCCCGAACTGATCGCCGTCACGGCAGTACGACTCGCCCAGCGCGACGAGGCCCTGCGTGAGCTGCTCGCGCAGCTCACCGTGGCCAACCTGGCCGCGCTGGCCGTCGCCTCACTAGTCGGCTACCGCCTGGCCCGTGCCGCGCTGCTGCCAGTCGAGCGGTACCGGTCCCGGGCGGAGCAGATCGGCCTGGGCGCCACCGGCCTCCGGCTGGACGTGCCAACCAGCACCGACGACGAGATCACCCGGCTCGGGCACACCCTCAACCGGATGCTCGCAGCGCAGGACCGGGCGGCGGCCCGGCAGCGGCAGTTCCTCGCCGACGCCAGTCACGAGCTCCGCGCTCCCCTGACGCTGCTCACCAGCGAGGTCGAGCTGGCCCTGCGGCGTCCCCGCCCCGCCGCCGAGCTGGAACAGACCCTGCGCCACGTCGCCGAGGACACCACCCGCCTGGTCCGCCTCGCCGACCAGCTGCTCGAGCTCGAACGAGCCACCGCCGACCAGCCCAGCGCCGCCGCAGCCGGCGCCGATCTCGCCGCGGCGGTGCAGCGCGCCACCCGACGCGCCACAATTGCGCTCACCGGAACTGGCCGCCAGGTCCACCTCGGCCCGGGCACGCAGGTTCAGGTCGACGCGAGCCCTGAGCAGCTCGACCTGGTCCTAGGCAACCTGGTCGACAACGCCATCATCCACGGCGCTGGAACAGTCCAGATCGCCGCGTCGCTGAGCGGCTCCGCAGTCCGCGTCATGGTGCAGGACGACGGGGCAGGGCTGGACGCCGCATTCGTGCCGCACGCCACCGAGCGCTTCAGGCGCGCCGACGCCTCACGCACCACGCCGGGCAACGGTCTCGGCCTCGCCCTGGTCCACACCGTCCTCGCCAGCGTCGGCGGCGACCTATGGCTGTGCAGCCACAGCACCCACCACCGCTACCCACCCGCCCAGCACGCACAGGTCAACTGCGGGCACGGCCCCAGCCAAGCCAGCGGCACAGTCCTCACCGCGGTCCTTCCGCTTACTACCGCGAAAACCCCGTCCGTGGCGTCGACTTTCAAGACCGTGCGTACGGGTTGAGGACGTACCTGCACCCCCTCCCCCAGGCGAAAACGTCACGCCGATAATAGTTCTTATGTCAGGTAAAGCCCGCTGACCTGCGGTTCCGCAATGGACGAGCGCCGTAAGGCTGCTATCGGCGCCAGTCGGGCGAGCGGTGGTGACTCCGAGCCGCGGCAAGCTAAGCAGCCGAATCCGCACCGGAGACCTCCACGAACCACATCAAGGGCGTGCTGGACGCTTACCTAAACGCTGACCGCCATTTCACGGGCGACGGCGCAGACGCCCTGGGTGTCCGCACAGCCGGTGCCCGGTCGCTTACGCGGAGTAACTCAGGCGGCAGTGCTCAACGGCAACACGCCTCCACCGCCACCAGCGCACCGGCTCGTCGGGCTTCCAGGGACGTGGCACCTGGGCCACGAACAACGTGCAACGAGCACCACGAACTGGCCCGCAGGGCCTTGAGTTAGCACGGCCACCTGCCGAAACCCACGGAGTCTGATGCGGCACCGGTGATCCAGCGTGCACTTCGGTCCGACGTCGTCGACTGGCTGGGCTCGTCCGCGCCACTTCTTGGAGGTTGTTGCATGCTGTTCCCGTTCCTGTCGACGCTGCCGTCGCCGCGTCGCTGCGTGAGCACAACGCTGCTGCTGGGGGTGTCGCTGTTGACCCTGGTCGGCGGCGCGCAGCCGGCCCGCGCAGCAAGCACCCCACCGTCGCCGAGTTCCTCGCGGTACATGAGCACCACCGACCCGGCCACGGCGTACGCCCAGGGCAAGG
>JAABVA010006191.1_pt1 | contig 10646 bp, 9 predicted proteins | sample 5560331 | NCBI WGS metagenome assembly JAABVA01 (sample SAMN12812661, study PRJNA571458) | rock metagenome | isolation source: Antarctica rocks | place: Antarctica: Victoria Land, Mt New Zealand sud | collected 2016-01-07 | reverse complement strand
GTGGGGTCAAGAAATCGAGCATTTAGCAAAAATTCAAACCGAATTTGCAAGAAGCGAAACCAGCGAAACGGTCAATACGCACTACAGGGAATTAGAAAGAATTACCAAAAAGGCGAAGAACATAGTGGTGTATACCGACGCATCGCAAATCCGGAAAAAGATAGCAGGGACCGAAACAGGAACTGGAACGGCAGTGATATTCACGCATGAACTCGTCAGATTCAGCAAAGCGACAAGCGTTTCTGACAAAATAACCACAACGGAAGCGAAACTGCAAGCTATTAGCGATGCAATAGCAATATGCAGCGAAAAAGCACCCAAAAACAGCGGAATTTGAGTGTACACGGACAGTCAAATGGCTTTGCAAAGATTAAACGCAAAGAGCAACGTCAATGCGAAGTTATTCGATGATATACGACAAAACTTGACCAATTTACGTCAGAATCAGTGTCAAATTCGCATACAGTGAATATCGAGTCGCAAGAGCATTATTGGGAACGAAAAAGCAGATCAATTGGTCAAAAGCGCTGCTCAAGAATTACCAGTTACCGGCAACACGAAAGCAATCATCATAAGATTCGTCAAAAAGCAAATTTGCAAAGAGGCGAAATTACAATGGTTAAATGTCTGGAAAAGCAGCACCAAGAAGGGAAACCAGTATTGAAAGCACATATCGGATGTGAACCTAAGTCATAAGCCACTAAAAAAGCTGAGGAAAATCGATAGACTAACGTTTTCAATCTTTATTCAGCTGAAAATGAAACATGACTATTTCAAGAGCTATTTGCATTGATTATCAGAGAATAATTCGAACAAATGCTATGGAATATGCAATGCGAGGCAAACGCCGAAGCATTTACTGCTGAACTGCAAACATTATAGAGCAGAGCAGATAAAGCTTAAGGAAAAAGCTCAGCTCAAAAACACAGACACTATATTGACACTGTTCATCACCAAGATTGAAAGAATCGCAACACTAGAGTATTTGAAAAATACTCGAATTGCAACGAGGAAATGACTATTAGGAACGGAAGAGTAGAACGCGAAGGATGCGAAGGGACAAAGGAAAACGGGAGTACAATGACGAGGGTTTGAGCGAGAGCGCTTGTATGCGCAAACTATCGGTGTGATTGACCAATGGGAAGATATAAAGCAGCGACTTTGACCAGATTACATGTAACTTAGCATACATACAGCGCCTAGACAGTGTCATAGCCATAGACTGCATGCACTTAATGAAGAAGAAAAAACATCATCATTGCTATTATCTACGTTAACTACACATCACATATACTATTTATAATGTCATTTACATGCATTATAATTGAAGATAAATTATCATTCAATCGAAAGTTTCTCTTTTTCTTGTTTTCTCACAGAGATTTGAAGATTTTTATCAAGAGCTTCTAAAGCGAAATCATGAATACACATTATCATTTATCAGAGTAAACAAAGACATTAATTATTGAGATTAAGAATGAACTCACTTAAAAGAGAAAACAATTGTCATGATGAATTGATACATAAAGATTAGATCAGAGACTAAAGTCAAAGACTGAATTGAAAATCAGATCTGAATTAACTTTGAAACTCTGTAACTTTGTTAAGACATTGTTTAGATCACGTCATATCTTCGACTTAATATATCATGAATTATGTCATGTTCAACTTGACAATGCTTGACAAACTCTCTATAGTTGATCAATTCTCTCAAGTTATTGAGAGCTTCTTAATAATTAACTCTATCATAATATATATTCATTCTGTGTCTGCTTAAAATATCACATTATTATATCACTTTTATAAATCTCGTCTATCTTTTTAGTAAACTTGATCATCACAGATGTATGCATTTTGATGTCACATATATTTCATGAAAACATGAAAAACTCTGATGAACAGAAAATATTGATTTCAATCTATTACATGATAATCTTGAAAAATGATATAAATCTAGAAATTCAAGAGTGTGAAATGAAGAACGAGATATCAACAGCATTAAAAAATCATTGATTTTTAGATGCAACATTGTATGATTTAATTAATGATAAGCATGAAGTTCTTTTCTTTCATCATTCTGCAACGATTGAAATAAGAAGAATATACATCATGTTAAATGCGCTGATAAGTGTGCAAAGCTGAGATGCAGTTGAAGTGCTGAAGAAAAAAGAGCTAATCTTCAGTCAGAATCTACGTCAAGTTTAAAATATGATAAAGTTCTGTTGAATCTTTACATTGAATCAGATGCAAAGAGCACATAAGAGAATAAAAAAGATGAGAATTGCAATCTATGAGTTTAAATTATACTTTTACTGCGTGAAGAATGAGATTGTCTCAATAAAGAATGATAAATGAAAACATTCAAAAGCAATTGCTTGAGCATTAATGATAGATTATTTTCTTTCTGTTTATTCAAGCATTAATAATAGATTGTTCTTTTGCTGTTTTCTTTCTGATTCTTTCTTATTTCTTTCTGTAGTGATCAAGAAACAATCATGAATTAGATAAGAAATGAATGTCATGAGACTGTTTACAACATTCTCATGAGCAGTCAGTAGAATGCAGATATTGATTAGAACTAAAAAGAATTTAATTGAAAAAGAATTTGATCAAAAAAGAATTTAATTGAAAAAGAAACTTTAATTAATTTGCAGTCAATGCTAGCAAGTTGACTGTGTATTGATTAGAGCTAGAATTTAGAGCAAGAATCAAAACAAATCAATGACTGTATATTAAAGAAGATATCAAAAAGCGACTTAATGACATACAACATGACATGACAGCATGACTTTACATTAAGTCAACATAACTCATGTGACTTGCATCTTAATAATAAATTTCTCAGTTGAATGATTAGCAATAAATTGCTCAGTCGATTAATTAGTAATAAATTTCTCAGTCAATCAATTAGCAGTAAATTGCTCAGTCAATTGATCAGCAATAAATCGTTCAATCAATCAATTAGTTATTTCTCTACACTGTCTGCTTGAATTTCTAACCTTTTTTCATCAAGTACTAGCGTTAAGTTCAAGAAATTCTCTCAGCTTAACAATTGCATCTACAAAGTAATTTGTCAGAAGAACTGTTTGCATTCTTTCTTCTGCATTCTCAACTATTTACTTTTAACATACTTGTTCTTTGATTGAATTGCTACATTATTACTTTCATTATTACTTTCACTAAAACATTCTGATTACATCACATATTTTCTCATTCAACATTCAATTATGAAGAATATTATTCAGAATCTTTGTTATTTTCACTTTGATTATTTCAGAAAAGCAGACATGACATTCACTAAAGCAAGCTTTGTGATCATGCTGTATCATCTGAGACACGTCATTAATGAACATCAGAAACTGACTATTTACTTGAACTTACTCTCTACGATGCAAAAGCATCATGAAATGATTTAATAATTTAAAGATTAAATCATGAATATGCACATAAACGTTGAAGATTTAATGTATGAGTTTGTAAAGTTTCTTAAGCGTAATTCACTCTATGCAGAGATGATTATCAAGAGAGATGAGTGAAAAGTAATCATCATTGAATATGAGTGCATAAATGTAAAGAGAAGAAATGTTATCGAAGTTAGAAAGATTGTAGCAAGCAGATGAAAGCAAAAACTTTTGAATCTTTGAATATCAGAGAAAGACTTCTCACTGTATTCAATCAAGAAAGAAGTCATGATCAAGATGTATGCTGCAATTGCAAAAGTTGAAAGTGAAGATTTAGTAAAAGCAATGATGAAGTAAGTTGTTTATCATTAAGCAGTTTAAGCTTTTATCAGCAGAGAACAAATCTCAATGTCTTTGTTTTCACAGTTATTGAACTATGATAAGTTAATTATCAAGCAGAAAGAAGTGATGTTAACAGAAGAATAGTTGAATAAAATGAATTGAACAAGAATTGAATCTAATGACATCAGAGCAGAATTGGCGACAGCGACCTATCAAAGCATATGATATATCAAATCAATTGACAAGTTATAGAGCACAATCGTACGATTAAAACAAGTCTCTATTCGACTCAATAGCTTCACAGATGACTGCGTCGCAAGTCAAAAATCGAAAATCGAAAATTGAAAATTTCCTCGCTTACGCAGGTCAAAATCGGCGGCGAAACGAGAGTTCATCAACGCAGAAGAAAGAATCATCAATTCAGACAGTAATTTGATTGACAAATCAAAGAGCAAACTCACACGAAAAGAACAAGTCATCAATCGACTTCAGAACAGCACAGAAAACTGTGTACTGACGAAATCAAACTCTTTTGTGCTCGAAGATTGCTCAGAGAACAACGTTGTTTCAGAGAAGTACAGCATTTCTTATCAAATTACTATCTGTTTTACCTTTTCTTGATGTGCAAGGCAATAAGTCGAGATCAGTCGTTACTATTCTGAGCGAGATAACACGACTACTTCGATACATGAGATATAAAGTAATTGCGTCAAGCATTTTCTATCAAAAAGAGTAATCTAGACTCTTGCAGACTAAATTTATATCATTTTCATCTGACATAAGTCGGTAATAGAAGGCAATTTATTGCAGGTTTCAAGATAGAAATTGGGAAATCTTTACACTAAAGTTACTGTCTACGTGAAACGCTCTGAGTAAGAGATTAAAGAAATATTTAAGTGATGTCAAGTGAATCTTCTAGAAGCTCGAAGCTTGAAACTCGGAAAAATTCTTTATGAAAAGAAATATAAAGAGTCGCTTCATGCGCTCTTTTTCTTCTCATTTCGCAGACATTAACGCGAAACTCAGCGAAAGTAATAGCTCAACGTCAGAACTCAAAACATCAACGAGCGCTTGTATGCGCAAACTATCGATGTGATTGATCAACGAGAAGATATAAAGCAGCGACTTTGACTAGGTTACATGTAACTTAGCATACATACAGCGCCTAGACAGTGTCATAGCCATAGGCTGCATGCACTTAATGAAGAAAAAAAGAAGGAAAAAAAATCAAAACATCAACGATAGAATTCAAAAATTTAACGTTAGAGATTGAAACAGATTTATGAGATGAACTTAGCATGAGTTCGTCAACAAGCAAACAACTGCAAAAAGACATTGTTGATTTATTTCACAGTCAACAAAAATCGTCTACATCAGCAAATAGAAAAACGCAATATATATTTAGCTCACTCGATGCGTTGATGATCAACTCACAAGCAGATGTGCATAACATCAGAAATACAATCAATTTATGAAATGCGAATTCGCAGCAAAAAGAGCAAACACAAGCGATTGTGAAATTCAAAGAAATAAAAAAGCGAAAAGCGATGAAAAGTTCTCAAAAAGAAGTCAGTATTGAAGTCAGTTCTAGCAAGTGCTACGATGCTATCTCTAAAGAGATGCAAGTAAAAAGATTGCGCGAAAGAATCGAATTTGCAGTCAATCAGCTAAGACTAGCAATATCAAAGCAGAAAGAGACTATAAATCATAGCTTAATCTACATTCAAAGAGCATGCAACGAAAACATGAAAAACTCGATTCAGAAGCAAATTAATCTGCTTCAAAGTCAAACAAACAAAAAGCTAGAGACTATTCTGCAATTGATGCAACAAAATGCTCAAAACTTTGAAAAAGAAATCAGTTCAAAGCAAACGACAGAAAATGCACAAATCTTGCAGACGAAGCAGAGTTTGCAAATGTCGCAAGACAGGCAAACGTTGCAAAGACTTACGCAGAAGTCTACATATGCACAAAAAGCAGCTTAACTCGCAGATGCAAATGCAAATGCAAATGCAGACGAATGAAATCTGATTATCAAAAAACCTTCGCCAAAATCGTAAGAGATATTGTATCGCGAAAGAAGATTCATTGTCAATCTCAAAAATGAGAACTGAACTTTAAAGATGATGAAAATGCGAGATTCGATGAATAACACATTAAAAAACGCAAAAATCAATCTGATAGTCATCACAGTAGTCAAAACGGAAAAGAAAAACAACATTGTCTTGAAGATCTTGAAAAAATACATCGCAGACGTCTTACTAGCGCAAAGAGCAATATGAGAGCATGTTTTTGATGTTAAAAGCATTAAAAAAGATGAGAAATGACACAAAATAATCATACACAGTCTGAAAATCAACATTTTCAACATGAAAATCGAAATGAAAAATCTAAAGACTGAGTTAGAGTCGTACAATCTCGAATTGAAACTAATAATCAACTCTATATGATTATCAAAGAGCGAAAATCAATCACAAAACAGACATGCATCAATAATCTTAGCATTTAAAATCGAAGCAGAAGCGCAAAAACATCTGAAAAAATGACTCTTAACTGCGAGATCAACATATTGAACAGTCAAATATCGAGACTATCAATCAAATGATCAATGTCAAAGATGTCAAACATTCAAGCATTTGCAGAACAAATGCAACAGATCATCAAGATGCTTGTATTGCGAGCAAAATCATCAGACATGAGATTATAAATGTCAACTATCTATGTGCAAAGAAAAGCAATCATGCAATCACATGATTTCTAGATGCTGCAATTGTCAAGACGCGCACTTTGCAAATAACTCAATGTGCAAAACATATCAGGCAGCTCAGTTGATTAACTCTCAAAAAGATTATCTAGTCATGAAATTGTAATGAGTACTACGCTCGAAAGTTTGCAAAATAACGCAAATGACGAAAGCTTTGCAAACATGTTGAATATTTGAATTCTACAGCACAACTGCGCAAGATCAACGCAAATTATGCACGCATGCATGAAATTTGCAAAAACTAGAGCGAATATTATCATACTGCAAGAATCGTGAATGAGAGACGAAAACATAACAATTTCGCACTCATCGTTTATATGCATCAAACCAAATATTCAGAACGCTCGAGTCAAAGTACTGATATTTGTAGCGAAAAGCGCAAAGAAATTTACATGCACATCAAGATCAGACATAGTTAATAGCGAAGACATGCAGACGATATTGATAGTGAATGATAAAATGCAGAATGAGATTTTATTGTTCAATATTTATAATGAAAAGTCATAAAACGCAGATGATGAGCAATTATATACAATTGAGCGAGAGTTAGCAAAAGTCAGGCTAAACTCGAAGCAAAAAGTTATTATTGCAGAAGACTTTATAATGTGCATCATAGCTGATAAAATGCAAAGATTGCAAATTCTATTAGAACGAAAGCATTAGTAAATTGATTAAATTTACATAGATGCAATCTGATTAATACATCTGACATAAACACATATCACAACTATTTTGAATGATTAAGCTCGATAATTGATTTAGCTTTTGCATCAAAGAATATGCAAAACTACATCAAGAATTGACATGTAAGCGAAGATGCAGACACAGAATTCGACCATGAAGTAATTTTGTTCACAATAGTCACAGAAAAGGTAAAATTGGTCGAAAACTCGTTAAACACATCATATAACTTGCAAAAGATTGACTGAAAGAGTTTTGATATACATTTGCAAAAGACAAAAGACGAAATGATTGTCAAAATGCAAAGAATCACAGATTTAAAAGCAAAAGTCATTTATTTAACTGAATGCATCAAGAATGCAATGAAGTTATTTGTATTTAAACAGCGAATATGCGTAAAATCAAAACTCTGGTGAAACAACAAGCTCATTGAAATGCGAAAAGCGCTGTCGTCAAAAAAGCGAATCTGAAAAAGATGCAGAAATGATGAAGCATGAGCAAATGTAGTGCAAATGTGAAATTCGTATCATGATGCAATAAAATTGATCAAAAATCAATTCTGAATCAACTTTCTGAATAACGTCAAAGAAAAAGAAGTGTTTCAGGCATATAAGTTCACTAAATCACGTCTAGTTGAAAAGTTATCTTCAATACAAAACTCGCAAAAAGAATTGAAAATCAAATTCAATGAAAAGTGCAAGGCATTTCTGAAAGCAATGTACTCATCGTCTTTGAAAATTCAAATCAATGAAGAATTACTATTGAACGAAAGTATACAGTGATCAAGAGTTATTGAAGAGGAAATTAAGCACGTTATTAACTTCTCAGCATCTGAAAAAGCACTCAAATCAAACGATATGTCATTTGCAATTGTACAGCGAGCGTACAAAACTATATTGAAAATTTTCAATCTAGTGTACTCAGAGTTGATTGAAAATGACTATCATTCGAAGATATGACGCGAAGGCACAGAAATTATTCTGAAAAAATCAGACAAGTCGAATTACTCAATTTCAAAGGCATACAGAATTATAACGCTGTTAAACTGCTTAGACAAAGTAGCAGAAAAAATAATAGCGATGCAACTGTCTTACACAGCTGAACTTAATGACAAGCTGCTGAACTTTGATCAAATGAGAGACAGAAAACAAAGATTAACTATAGATGCAGTACTAAACCTAGTACATAATGCACAAATGGCAAAAAGTCGCGAAAACACGCTTATCTATTTACTTCTAGATGTCAAAGAAGCTTTTGACCATGTTGCGTTGAAACAGCTAATCAAAATATTGATTAAATTGAAAATATTGATCAATTTAATTAATTGAATAAAATGCTTCTTACAAAGTCGAGTTATTGACTTAGCATTTGATGATGAACGTCAGAAATCAAAGAAAATAATCACAGAAATATCGTAAGATTTATCTATTTCGCTCATTCTATTTCTAATTTATATTCGATACTTATTTTCAAAGATTCGCGCAAAGATCAAAAATTCACAGTCACTCAGCTACATTGACGACGTAGCACTATACGTAAAGAAAAAGAGTATTGTAAAAACGCTGAAAAATGCAGCAAAAATCGTTTTTACATGAGCAAAGAAAAACGCAGTGCAATTCGATGACTCAAAATCTGAATTAATTCATTTTGAAAGTCATAAAGCAACGCTCGATCAGACGATCATTCTACTCAATAATACGATCATAAAACCAAAGATCTGCGTACAATGACTAGAAGTTTGACTGAATCGAAAGCTCAATTTCAGAGTTTATGTGCAAACGAAAATAGCTGCAGTCACAAGAACGCTGCACTCGCTGTTTAGACTAATGAATAGCGAGTGAAAACTAAATGTCAAATCAGAAAAACAGCTATATCTGACATGCATTACGTCTATTAGCAATTACGACGTCGAAATCTGGTAAAATAATCAAAAAAGTCACGCAATTAAACTTCGCAAACTGTAAAACACAGCATTATGAAAGATATTGAAAGCGTTTTGAACATCATTTATAGACATCATGCAAATAGAAGTTGAAATTTCGTTGATGAAAGTACAATTAGATCAAAAATGCAAGAATTATGCAATTAAAGTAGTTGAGTTATCAGAAAAACATTCTATCAGAAAAAGAACACTCATTTCATACTCATCTCAATACGCTACTGAATTGAATCTGAATCTGAATGCATCAAAATATTTGAATTGAAACGAGTCAATGTTGAATTTATCTCAAAAAGTCAAAAATTGCAAAGATAAACTCACGCAAATATATTGAATATTAAACAAAGTGCATAAAACACTAAATTTAATACAGAAAATCAAAATATCTCACTTTAAAGAATCATGAGGTCAAGAAATTGAATATCTGGCGAAATTGCAAATCGAATTTGCAAAAAGTGAAACTCGCGAAACAATCAATATGCACTACAGATTTTTTTTTTATTTCTTCATTAAGTGCATGCAGTCTATGACTATGATACTGTCTAGACGCTGTATGTATGCTAAGTTACATGTAACCTGGTCAAAGTCGCTGCTTTATATCTTTTCGTTGATCAATCACATCGATAGTTTGCACATACAAGCGCTCTCGCTCAAATTCTCGCAATCATACTTTCGTTTTCCTTCGTCTCTTCGCACCCTTCGCGTTCTACTCTTCCGTTCCTAATAGTCATTTCCTCGTTGCAATTCGAGTATTTTTCAAATACTCTAGTGTTGCAATTCTTCCAATCTTGATGATGAACAGTGTCAATATAGTGTCTGTGTTTTTGAGCTGAGCTTTTTCCTTAAGCTTTATCTGCTCTGCTCTATAATGTCTGCAGTTCAGCAGTAAATGCTTCAACGTTTGCCTCGCATTGCACATTTCATAGCATTTGTTCGAATTATTCTCTGATAATCGATGCAAATAGCTCTTGAAATAGTCATGTTTCATTTTCAGCTGAATAAAGGTTGAAAACGTTAGTCTATCGATTTTCCTAAGCTTTTTTAGTGATTTATGACTTAGATTCACATTCGATATGTTCTTTCGATACTGGTTTCCCTTCTTGGTGCTGCTTTTTCAGATCTTTAACCATTGTAATTTCGTCTCTTTGCAAATTTGCTTTTTGATGATGATTGCTTTCATGTTGTCGATAACTGATACTTCTTGAGCAGCAATTTTGGTCAATTGATCTGCTTTTTCGTTTTCAATAATGCTCTTGCGACTCGATATTCACTGTATGCAAATTTGACACTGATTCTGACATAAATTGATCAAATTTTGTCGTATGTCATCGAATAATCTCACATTGACATTGCTCTTTGCGTTTAGTCTTTGCAAAGTCATTTGACTGTTCATGTACATTCAAATTTCGCTGTTTTTGAGTGCTTTTTCGCTGCACATTGCGATTGCATCGCTAATAGCTTGCAGTTTCGCTTTCGTTATGATAATTTTGTCTGAAACGCTTGTCGCTTTGCTGCATCT
>JAABVA010006189.1_pt1 | contig 10648 bp, 8 predicted proteins | sample 5560331 | NCBI WGS metagenome assembly JAABVA01 (sample SAMN12812661, study PRJNA571458) | rock metagenome | isolation source: Antarctica rocks | place: Antarctica: Victoria Land, Mt New Zealand sud | collected 2016-01-07 | reverse complement strand
GCATGATGACGACCCCAGGATCCCTCTGCTCGAGTCGATGGGAATGCCCTGCGTCATGGTCACCTCGCGTGACCTCGACGACACCATTGGGCGGCTCATCACGCCGGAGCTCGACACGGTGACCGTGCTCCTCGACCACCTGCATACGTTGGGTCACAAGAGAGTTGCGCATGTCAGTGGACCCATGAGCTACATCCACGAACGCGTGCGGGCCGACCTGCTGGCCAGTGAGGGCAAACGCCGCGGGATGCGGATGAAGCACGTCGAGGGCACCTACGAGTACGACTCCGGTGCCGGTCGGACGGAGCAGCTGCTCAGCCTGGCGCAGAGGTTGCGGCCGACAGCCCTGATCGTCGGCAACGACATCATGGCGACGGCCGCGCTGCGGATGGCGATCGACCTCGGCGTCGACGTTCCTCGAGACCTGTCGGTCATTGCCTGGGACGACTCGGTCCTCTGCGACGTCGCCCGGCCCCGGCTGACCGCAATGGACCACGGGCTCATGGAGAAGGCCCGGCTGGCCACGGACCTGCTCTTCCAGCTCATCGAGGGCGGCGGCGACCCGCACCGCGTCTCGCCAGTGGGCACCCTTCTGATCCGAGACTCGACGGGCCCGGCGCCTCGGTGAGCGGCCAGCGGTCGGTGCGCTCCCGGCATACCGGGCGTGGCCCCGAGCACCGACAAGGTCACGAAGTGGTCACAAACTTAACCGGTTAGGTTCCCTTGCTTAACCGGTTAGGTCATACTCGGGATCACCCCGCTTCCGGCCGATGCACGACCCCAGCCGTCGGAGGCCTCCTCGGACAAGGGAGTCTGACGTGAGACTGCGTTCACTCATCGGCGCTCTGACCATCCCCACTGTCGCACTCGGCGCCGTAGCCTGCAGCAGCGGCGGAAGCAGTGGCACCGCCGGTGGCGGCAGTGCCGGTGCAGGTGCGGGCTCGACCCTCACCTACTGGGCCAGCAACCAGGGCACCAGCCTCGACAACGACAAGCAGGTGCTGACCCCGGAGCTGGAGAAGTTCACCCAGCAGACGGGCATCAAGGTCAACCTCGAGGTCATCGGGTGGAACGACCTGCAAACGCGGATCCAGACGGCGATCACCTCCGGCTCCGGCCCCGACGTCCTCAACATCGGCAACACCTGGGCGGCATCGCTCCAGGCCACGAAGGCGTTTCTGCCCTACGACCAGGCGGCGATGACGGCGATCGGCGGCAAGGACAAGTTCGTCAAGGCCGCCCTCGACACCGGTGGCGCCACGGGCCAGGACGTGACGTCCGTGCCGCTCTACGGCCTGGCGTACGGGCTCTACTACAACAAGGCGATGCTCAAGGACGCCGGCATCAACCCGCCGACGACCTGGGAGGACATGGTCTCGGCTGCCCAGAAGCTCACCGACCCGGCCAGGAAGACCTACGGCTTCGCCCTGGCGGCGGGCAGCTACACCGAGAACGTCCACTTCGCCTTCATCAACGGCTCGCAGAACGGCGCCAACTGGTTCGACCAGGACGGCAAGCCGACGTTCACGAGCGACGCGAACGTCCAGGGCGTCCTCAGATATCTCGACCTCATGCAGAAGGACAAGGTCGTCAACACTTCGAACGCGCAGTACGACAACGGCACCAAGGCCGTCAACGACTTCGCGTCGAAGAAGGTCGCGATGATCCTCAGCCAGAACAACGCCGACAACTCGGTCGTGTCGAACGGCATGAAGAGCGACGAGTACGGCGTCGTCCCCTTCCCCGCCCCCGCGGGGAGCCAGAAGATCGCGAGCTTCATCGCCGGCATCAACCTGTCGATCTTCAAGAACACGAAGAACAGGGACGCCGCGCTGCAGTTCGTCAAGTTCATGACCTCCGAGGCGACCCAGTCCTCGCTCGGCAAGCCGTTCTCCTCACTCCCTGTCCTCAAAGACGCGAAGCCGGCCTTCACGGACAACGCGGAGGAGGCGAAGACCTTCCAGGAGATCTACGCGAACCAGTCCAAGCCCCTGCCGCTCGTGCCGGCCGAGGACCAGTTCGAGAGCACCGTCGGCAAGGCCATGAACGGCATGTTCGCCAAGATCGCCACCGGCGGCACCGTGTCCGCGGACGAGGTCAAGAAGGCGCTCAAGGACGCCGAGGACCAGGTGAGCGCCACCGTCGGCTGACCGACGGGACTGGACGCTGGTTGCCAGGCTCCGACCGGGCCGGGCACCAGCCCAAGCATGAAGGGGTATGCCGTGTCGGCTTCCACCGCTCGACCGCTCACCCCGGCGTCGGCCCGGACGGTGGTGGCCGGCCGCACCAGGCGGCACCGGCGTCCGTCGAACCGGCGGAACCGGTCTCTGCCCTACCTGCTCCTCGCCCCGGCCGTGCTGATGGAGCTGCTGATCCACATCCTCCCGATGCTGGTCGGCATCTGGATGAGCTTCGTCAAGCTGACCAAGTTCTTTATCTCCAACTGGTCCGAGGCGCCCTACGCCGGTCTGAGCAACTACAAGGTCGCGATCGACGTCAGCTCGAGCATCGGCCAGGGTCTGCTGAGGTCCTTCCTCGTGACCCTGGGGTTCTCGCTGCTGGCGGTTCTCTCCTCCTGGGCCCTCGGGATGGCGGTGGCGGTGGCCCTCCAGCAGCCGTTCCGCGGTCGGGGACTGGTGCGGACGCTCTTCCTCGTTCCCTACGCGCTACCGGCCTACGCCGGCATCCTCACGTGGAACTTCATGCTGCAGCGCGACACCGGGCTCGTGAACCACGTCCTCGTCGAGGATGTCGGTGCCATGACGGAGCGGCCGTTCTGGCTGATCGGCGGCAACGCGTTCGCGTCCGTCGTCACCGTCGCCGTGTGGCGCCTCTGGCCCTTCGCCTTCCTCACCCTCATGGCCGGCCTGCAGAGCATTCCCACCGACCTCTACGAGGCAGCGTCCGTCGACGGCGCGAACAACGTCCGCCAGTGGCGGCACATCACCCTGCCGTCACTGCGCCCGGTCAACCTCGTCCTCGTCCTCGTGCTCTTCCTCTGGACGTTCAGCGACTTCAACACCCCTTATGTCCTGTTCGGCACCGCGCAGCCCCCGGCCGGTGACCTCATCTCGTTCCACATCTACAACGCGTCGTTCCTGACCTGGAACTTCGGCAGCGGGGCCGCGATGTCGGTGCTGCTCCTGCTCTTTCTTCTCGTCGTCACCGCCGGGTATCTCCTCGTCACGAACCGGAGGTCGCGTCGTGCGTAACACCCGGGGCTTCCAGGTCTATCGCGCCGTCGTCCTCGTCCTGTTCGGCGTGTTCACCAGCGTGCCGCTCTACGCGATGGTCACCTCGTCGCTCAAACCCCTTCGCGACGTGCAGGGGACCTTCACCTGGTGGCCATCGACGCTCACGACCGAGCCGTTCGTCGACATGTGGACGACCGTGCCGCTGGCACGCTACTTCGTCAACAGCATCGTCGTCGCCACCGTCGCCTGCGTGGCGAGTGTCATCCTCGCCGTCCTCGCCGCTTTCGCGGTGTCCCGCTTCACCTTCCGCGGCCGGACCGCGTTCACGACGACGGTCCTCTCGACGCAGATGTTCCCGGGCGTGCTGTTCCTCCTGCCGCTCTTCCTCATCTTCGTCAACATCAACGCCTCGACCGGTCTGCAGCTCGTCGGTTCCCGACTCGGCCTGATCCTCACCTACCTGACCTTCACCCTGCCGTTCTCGATCTGGATGCTCGTCGGCTACTTCGACAGCATCCCGCGCGAGCTCGACGAGGCGGCGATGGTCGACGGGTGCGGCCCGATGGGCGCGCTGTGGCGGGTCGTTCTCCCGGCGGCCCGGCCCGGGGTGATCGCCGTGCTCATCTACTCGTTCATGACGTCGTGGGGCGAAGTCCTCTTCGCCTCGGTCATGACCACGGACGTCAACCGCACCCTCGCCGTCGGGTTGCGGGAGTACTCCACCCAGACGAACGTCTACTGGAACCAGATCATGGCGGCCTCGCTCGTCGTCAGCGTCCCCGTCGTCGTCGGGTTCCTCCTGGCGCAGCGACACTTTGTGGCCGGCGTCACCGCGGGAGCAGTGAAGTGAGAGCCTCACTGTCCCAGCCGTGGACGCTGTCGGCCAAGGGCGGCGAGGTCCCGCCTGAGTTGTCCGGCGTCACCGTGACGGCAACCGTCCCGGGCTGCGTCCACACTGACCTCCTCGACGCCCGCCTCATCCCGGACCCCTACCTGGACGAGAACGAGGCGGCGTTGGCGTGGATCGGTCGCACCCCTTGGCGCTATGCGACGACGGTCCTGCAGCCCCCTCCCGTGGGCGGTGAGCGCATCGAGCTGGTCTTCGACGGCCTCGACACCGTCTGTGAGGTGGCCGTCAGCGGGCAGCGGCTGGGCTCCCCCCGGAACATGCACCGGACGCACCGCTTCGACATCACGTCGCTCGTCAGGGCCGAGGGCAACGACCTCATCGTCGAGTTCGCCGCCCAGCTGGATGCGGCGGAGCAGGCCAGCCTCGAGCAGGGTCCACGGGTGCACACCAACGTCCATCCCTTCAACGCGATCCGCAAGATGGCGTGCAACTTCGGATGGGACTGGGGTCCCGACCTCGTCACCGCCGGGATCTGGCGGCCGGTCCATGTTCACCGTTGGCACACCGCGCGGCTGGGCGACGTCCGGACCCTCGTGACCGTCGAGGGCGACATCGGGCGAGTCGAGGTGCACGTCGACGTCGTCCGCGCTCCGACCGCGTCCGGGGACGCGACCCTGCGGCTGCGTGCAGAGGTGGGCGGTGTGAGCGCTGAGGTCTCGGTCCAACGGGCCGAGGCCGTCGTCACTTTCGAGGTCCCGGGCGTCGCCCTCTGGTGGCCGCGCGGTCACGGCGACCAGCCGCTCCATGACCTGCTCGTCACCCTCGTCCACGGTGACGAGCAGCTCGACCGCCGCGAGCGCCGCATCGGCTTCCGGAGCGTCGCGCTCGACACGAGCCCCGACGAGCACGGCACTGCCTTCACACTGCTCGTCAATGCCCGGCCGATCCTTGTCAAGGGCGCGAACTGGATCCCTGACGACTGCTTTCCGAGTCGCGTCGACCCGGCCCGCTACGCCCGCAGCATCGGCAACGCCGCCGACGCCGGGATGAACCTCCTGCGCGTCTGGGGTGGCGGCATCTACGAGTCGGAGGACTTCTACGACCTCTGCGACGAGCTCGGCATCCTGGTCTGGCAGGACTTCCTCTTCGCCTGTGCCGCCTACGCAGAGGAACCGCCGCTGGGCGACGAGGTCGCCGCCGAGGCGACCGAGGCGATCACCCGGCTCAGCTCCCACCCGAGCCTCGTCATCTGGAACGGGAACAACGAGAACCTCTGGGGACACGTCGACTGGCACTGGCCCGAACAGCTCGGGAGCCTCAGCTGGGGCAAGCGCTACTACCTTGACGTCCTTCCGCGGCTCCTCGCCGAGCTCGACCCGACCCGGCCCTACTGCCCGGGCAGCCCGTGGTCCTTCGACGAGAGCCACCACCCCAACGACCCCTCCCACGGGACCACGCACATCTGGGACGTGTGGAACGAGCTCGACTACACGGCATACCGCTCGCGCGTCCCGAGGTTCGTCAGCGAGTTCGGCTACCAGGGGCCGCCGTCCTGGGCAACCTTGACCCGAGCGATCCACGACGACCCGCTGCGGCCCCGGTCACCGGGGATGCTCGCCCACCAGAAGGCCGAGGACGGCCACCTCAAGCTGGCCAGGGGCATCGCGCCGCACCTCGACCTTCCGACGGAGATGGAGGACTGGCACTGGGCCACGTCGCTGCAGCAGGCCCGCGCCGTGACGTTCGGCATCGAACACTTCCGCTCCTGGCAGCCGGTGTGTGCCGGCATCATCGTCTGGCAGCTCAACGACTGCTGGCCGGTGACCTCATGGGCGGCCGTCGACGGCGACGGTCGGCGCAAGCCCCTGTGGTACGCCCTTCGACGCGCCTATGCCGAACGCCTGCTGACCATCCAGCCACGCGACGGCGGGCTCGCCCTCGTCGTCTGCAACGACACCGACACGGCATGGGATGGGCGCGCCGAGGTGCGCCGCCTCACCTTCGGCGGTCACGAGCGCGCGGTCACCACCCTCGCCGTCTCGGCTGCGCCGCGGAGCACCGAGGTCGTCCAGCTCGCCGACGCCCTCGTCAGCGAGGCAGGCAGGCACGATGAGGTGCTCGTCGCCGAGGTCGGCGCCGAGCGGGCGCTGTGGTTCTTCGCCGAGGACCGGCAGCTCGCGCTCACCGACACGTGGAAAGCCACCTCCGCCGAACGGACCACGACCGGGTATGCCGTGCGCGTCACCGCCGAGGTGCTGCAGCGCGACGTCAGCCTCCTCGCGGACAAGGTCGACCCGGACGCGGTCGTCGACGAAATGGGCGTCACCCTCCTGCCGGGTGAGAGCCACACCTTCCACGTGCGCAGCACCAAGGAGGTTGACCCACAACGCCTTCTCGACCCACAGGTCCTGCGGTCAACCAACCAGCTCGTCCACCACTGACGTCATCCCCTCGACCGCGCGCCAGACAACAGGAGGCATAACCATGACTGATCCGAACCTCATCTTCCCGAAGGGCTTCCTCTTCGGCGCGGCGACCGCCAGCTACCAGATCGAGGGAGCCGTCGACGAGGACGGCCGGACCCCGTCGATCTGGGACACGTTCTCGCACACTCCGGGCAAGGTCGTCGGCGACGACAACGGGGACGTCGCCGCCGACCACTACCACCGGATCCGCGACGACGTGGCCCTCATGAAGCAGCTCGGTCTGCAGACCTACCGCTTCTCCATCGCGTGGCCGCGGATCCAGCCGGGCGGCTCGGGAGCCTTCAACCAGAAGGGGATCGACTTCTACTCCTCACTGGTCGACGAGCTGCTCGACAAGGGCATCAAGCCGATCGCCACCCTTTACCACTGGGACCTCCCGCAGGAGCTCGAGGATGCCGGTGGCTGGGCGAACCGCGATACCGCACAAGCGTTTGCGCGGTATGCCGCGAAGGTCGCCGAAACGCTCGGCGACCGGATCCACCTCTGGACGACACTGAACGAGCCGTGGTGCGCGGCATACCTGGGCTACGCCTCGGGCGTCCACGCCCCCGGACGGACCAACGGCGCCGACGCGCTCGCGGCGGTACACCACCTCAACCTGGCGCACGGCCTGGCGACCCAGGCGATCCGCGCGCAGCTGCCCGAGGCGCAGGTCTCGGTGACGCACAACCTGCACGTCATCCACCCCGCCGACCCCGGCTCCGCCGACGACCTCGACATCGTCCGGCGGCTCGACGCCCTCGGCAACCGCGCGTTCCTCGGTCCCGAGCTTGAGGGCGCCTACCCCGACGACCTTCTCGCCGACACGGCAAGAATCACTGACTGGGGCTTCGTCCATGAGGGCGACCTGAAGGACATCCATCAGCCGCTCGACCTGCTCGGCATCAACTACTACACGACAAGCGTGGCCCGGAAGTGGGACGGCGTGTCGCCGCGTGACCTCGAGGACGGTCACCAGGGGTCGGAGAACACCCCGTGGGTGGGCGTCGACGACGTCGACTTCGTCCGGGAGCTAGGCCCCCGGACGGAGATGGGCTGGCTGGTCGACCCGGCTGGCCTGACCGAGCTGCTCGTCCGCACGGCCAGAACGTACCCTGACCTGCCGCTGCTCGTCACGGAGAACGGCGCCGCCTTCGCCGACTCGGTCGACGCCGACGGTCAGGTCCGCGACTCGCAACGGGTCGACTACGTCAGTGCCCACCTCGCCGCGATCATGGACGCCATCGACGCCGGCGCGGACGTCCGCGGTTACCAGCTCTGGTCGCTGCTGGACAACTTCGAGTGGGCCTGGGGATACGCGCGAAGGTTCGGAGTGGTCCGGGTCGACTACGAGACCCAGGCGCGGATCGTCAAGGACTCGGCGAAGTTCTACGCCGACGTGATCCGCGCCAACGCCTGACCTTTCCCGCCGCAGCCAGGAGGTCACAGGGAGTGTGACCCGGATCGCGGCCCGGTCACCGGCCCGATGCCTGTGTCCGAATCCGGAGAAGTCCGCGCTGGCTCCCCCAAGGTGTGCTGACCAGCGGTGCTCCGGCGGGGCCGGACGACGGTCCCGTAGCAGGTCACCACGATCAGCAGTGCCGTCATGAAGTTCGCAAGGACCATGTGCTTGATCAGGTCGGAAGCACCTTCCGTCAACATCACCACCCAGAACTGTGCCATGGCGCTGAGCCCGAGGAACGCTCCGACGACTGCGAGGCCCGCCTGACGCGCGTCGCGTCGTCGCGTCCACACGCGTCTCCAGCACACGGCAACGCAGACCACGGTGACCAAGGTGATGAATGGTGGGAAAGCACCGAAGATCCACTTCCAGGCGGACTGGAGGACGCACTCGACACTCAGCGGTGTTGGGAGGGTGACCTGCCGACGGGGGGTAGGAGAAGATGTAGTCGGCTCGCAGGATCGCCATCCCGGACACGCCGCGGTCACCCATGCCCACCAGACGCCACGGTTGCTCGAGATAGATGAGCGTGGTGTCGAGTGGAGAGGTGTGCTGAACGAAGTCGACGAACCCGAGCGTGGAGGCGGCGCTCCCCGGCGCGTTGATCGGAGTTCCCGAGGAGGAGACCATCGCCGGATCCAGACCCAACCGCTGGAGATCCTGGGCCGGATCCGGGCTGTGGGGAAGCATCTCGATGAACACGGCCGCGTACCGGTTCTGCTCCTCGAACCGGTGAGGCTGGCTGCCGAGGTACTGCCCGGTGACCACGAGCATGAGCAGGGCGCACCCGAGCGCAGGCCATCGGCTGACGACAAAGGCTGAAGCCCGGTTGTGAAGGCGAACGCGAGCACCGACGTGGCGGCGCTGAGCCAGCCTGGACGACACGGCGGAGCCGAAGCTGGGCCTCAGCAGGATCAGAGGGATGACGGTGACGAGCAACGAGGCCGACTGGGTCTTCGCCGTGATCGTCAGCAGACAGGTGCCAACGACCAGGAGCAGCGACCACCAGCTCGCGCGTCGAGCCCGCCAGAAGAGCAGGATCGACACCACCAGGCCCAGGAGGCCCACCAGCGCGGCCGGCTCGCTGTAGGCCGAGAGGAAGTAGCCGGCGAAGGTGCCGTCAGCCACGACGAGCATCACGCCCGCGACGCCAGCAAGGCGAGCCATCCCGGTGCCGGGCAACAGCGCGGCAAGCGCCGCCATCAGCACTGCAACGACGACGCAGAAGACCAGGCCCAGTGCCCGTAGGTCCAGGCCACCAGGCAGCTGGAGGATGGGGGTGAGCCACTTCGCCACGGACAGGAACCACAGCTGCGAGGAGTTGTAGGGCTCGCCGGAGCCCAAGGCGCCACAAGCCTCGCCAAACCACTGATGGCTGTACCACGTGAGGTACACGTAGTCCGTCATCGGGGTGTTGTAGGGATTGCCCTCGCGCAGCCCCAGACTGCAGAGGAGTCGCGTGCCGTCGCCCTGGTCGCTCAGACCTATCGCCCCACCGACGAACAACCGCGCGGCCAGGCCTCCACCCGCAGCGAGCCCGACAAGTGCTGCGAAGAGAGCCATGCCCCAGCCCGTCGGAGTCGAGTGGAGCGACCGGTGAGCGAGCGGTCCGAGGCGGCCCCGGAAGGATCTCGGACCAGGGCCAGCCCGATGGGCCGGCCGCCGTCGACGCCCTGTCGCTGTCATCGTGACATCAGACCGCTCCGTCGCGTGCCGGTGACCTCGCCACCGGTTGAGGTCAACCAGCAGGTCATCCCGGACGACTGGAAGTCGTACTGAACGCCAAAGCCGACGACGGCCGGCTGGCCGGTGTAGTCGGCCAGCCGTGACGCACAGGCAAGTCCGGCGGCGGTTTCGAGCTCTTCGGCGGAGTTGGCTGCCGGGGTCGGAACCGACCCCATGTCTTCACCGAGATGCGGCCGGTCGCACGTGGTGTCCTCCAAGGGCTCCCCGGTTCGACAGTGCCGCACCGCGCCGAGTCCGCGTAGCGCAGGATTTCGCAGCGACGAGCTGGCCACAGGGAGCTGGTCTGAGCGCGCAGCATCCAGCACGAGATCGCAAACCACCACTCGCACGTTCTTTCGCCATTCATCACGGGTGGGGAACTTTCGCCAGACGGTGATCCCCCACTGACTGTCGAGATCGGTTGCCCCGAGGTAGGGACGGATCGGCTCCAGAGGGCAGGCCTGAGCTCCTTCCGCCTGTAGCAGCTCCGGCCCGGGGCGGTCAGCGAGTCCGGTGAGGCTCGACGGAACAGCAGCAACGGCGTAAGTCTCATAGACGTGCGGCCCAGCGCATGGAACAGAGGGTGATACGTCGCTGAGGGCCACCATCTCGTCGGCGGTCTCGATCATCTTGCACGTCCCGGGGATGACGTCCCGGGTTGGGAACCCGACAGGGGTCGGCCTGGCACAGCCCGCTGCCACGGAGCACAAGGCCACGACGACCATCAGTCGCCAACACCGACCGAGGCGCGAATCGGTGCGCGGGAAGTGCCTCGCTCTCCAGGATCGCACGCCCAGGCCTCACCGATGGAAACCTGTGACCCCTGCATGAGGACAGCCGCGCCATCGCTGAGAAATCCTAGGTCCAACAAAACACTTCCTGAGTCACGTTGCGACAACCTTTCTGCAAGCAGGCAAGAACATGCACTCGTCGCCATGTTGCCGTCGAGGTC
>JAABVA010006188.1_pt1 | contig 10649 bp, 7 predicted proteins | sample 5560331 | NCBI WGS metagenome assembly JAABVA01 (sample SAMN12812661, study PRJNA571458) | rock metagenome | isolation source: Antarctica rocks | place: Antarctica: Victoria Land, Mt New Zealand sud | collected 2016-01-07 | reverse complement strand
CGACCGGCGCCGGGAAGACACTGGTCGCGGCGCTGGCCATCGCGCGCGCCGCCACGCGGGCATTGGTCCTGGTCCCCACCATCGACCTATGCCACCAGATGCGGCAGGAGTTCACCCAGGCCCTCGGTGTCCCGGGCGAGGCCGTGGGCATCGTGTGCGCAGGGGACCGGGAGTGGGATCGCCCGATCGTGGTCTCGACCTACGACAGCGCGGCCGCGACCCTGGGCCGCGTCTCGGACTTCGGGCTCCTGGTGGCCGATGAGGTTCACCATCTGCCCGCTCCGGGCTACCGCGCCATCGCCGAGGCCGCCACCGCCCCGTATCGCCTGGGCCTCTCGGCGACGCTCGCGCGCAGCGATGGCCGCGAGGCGGATCTGGATGAGCTCATCGGGCCGGTCATCTATACCGCGCGCCCGGAGACGCTCTCCGCGGAGGGCTACCTCGCCCCCTATCAGGTCATTACGCTGCGCGTCGACCTCTCGCCCGCGGAACGCGCGGCGTACGAGCGCGACATGGCCCTGTATCTGGACTATCGTGCGCAGGCGGGTGGGACCGGCATGGACGCGGGGGCCTTCCTGATGGAGGTGCGCAAGAAGTCCGTCTTCGACCGGGACGCGCGCGCCGCCATGCTGGCCTACCAGCGGGCGCGCACCCTGGCGCTCACCAGTCAAGCCAAGACGGAGCTGCTCGAAACCCTCCTGATCCGGCACCGCGCGGAGCGCTGCCTGGTCTTCGCGGAGCACGTCGAGGCGGTCGAGGCGGTGGGCCGCGCCTACCTGCTGCCCACCATCACCGGCCGCACACCGGCCGCCGAGCGCGCGGCGCTGACCGCCGACTTCGCCCAGGGACGGGTGACCAAGATCGCGGTGAGCCGCGTGTGGAACGAAGGGGTCAACGTCCCGGCGGCGAGCGTCGCCATCATGATGGCGGGCACGGGCATGGAGCGCGACGCCATCCAACGCCTTGGCCGCATCCTGCGCCCGGCCCCGGGCAAGCAGGCGGTGCTCTACGAACTTGTGGCCCGCCAGACGGCCGAAGAGGGCATCTCGGCGCGCCGCGGATTGCGGTGGACGGCGGCGCGGGACCACGGCCAGGGCGCGTCCCGCGCCGCGGCGCGCCCTGCCGCTCCGGGCGCGCCGGGACACCCGGGGTAGCCATGCTCCTCTTCAAATTCGCGGACCTTCCGCGGAGCGTCCGTCGGCTCGCCCGCCCCCTGCCGCTCGGACCCGAGAGGACATCCGCGCCAGGACAGACCGTGTCCTGGGCCCTCGCGCCCGCGCTCATCGACCCTGTTGACCTCCGCACGCGCGACCTGGTCGGCCGCCTCCTGGCTCTCTACGCGGAGGCCGCGGGGCGGTCACGCGGCGCGCTGGACACGCTGCCCGCCCAGGTCGAGACCCTGACCGGCGAGTACCGGCTGGGGCGCTGCCTGGCGCGCGCCATCGAGGCCCTGGGCTATCACTTCGCGCCGCCGGCGACCGCCCTGGCGCAGGACGCGGCGACCCTGCGGACGCTCTGCTATCACCAGGCCCAGGAGGCCTGCGACGGCGTCATCCCCGCCGCCGAGCGCGCGGCGTTCCTAGCCGGGATCGCGGCGGATCTCGGGGTCACACCCGCGGAGTTGGAGACCGCGCTGTGGGCCGACCGCTCCGGCGCGGCCCTGTTGACCGCGGGCTACGCGGCGCGCGGCGCGTCGACCGGCGAGGAGCTGCCACTGACGCCGGAGCAGATCATCGCCGCCTATAACGCCGGGGTCGTGGCCACGGTCCTCGCCGCCGCGTCCTGGGTCACCCTGCGGGTTCCCGCCGCCATGACCACGGCGCTCAAGGACCTGTACCGTCACGCCCGGGTGGCGCACGTCGGCGTCGAGATCGCTGTGTCTGGGGGTGACGCTGACCTCCTCGCTGTGACGCTGTATGGCCCGGGCAGCCGCTCCCTCGTCCGCGGCCGCACGGTCCAGAGCGAGGCCTCGGGAGCGCAGCCCGGCCACGATCACCTGGGCGAGGCCGACGACGACACGGCGGAGGACGTCCTGCCAGGAGCGACCGACGCCTCTCCGGACGAGATCGCGGTTCCTGCCCCTGGAGGAGCGCCGGTCGCCGCCGTCGTCGCGCGGTTCGTCCGGCGCCATCCCACGGCCGTCCGAACCGGGTGGGCGCGGGTGCTTGGCGTGGACCGACGCCTGTTCCACGTGGGGGTGGACGCCGCGATGATCGCGGCGCTGCGCGTCGAGGCGACGGGCCAGGCGCCGGTGGAGGACGCCACGGAGGAGGAGGCGCTCGCCTACGACAGCGCCGTCGAGGAGAGCTTCGCGCGGGCGTGGCTGGCCCAGGAAGCGGGCGGTCGTCTGGGCGTGGCGCACGGCTGGGTCCTGCGCCGCGAGCCTCGAGCCATCGTCGTTGAGGGGACGGTGTTCATCCCGGACTTCACCTTCAATCGGGGAGATGCCGAGGTCTACGCCGAGATCGTGGGTTTCTACACGGATGACTACCTGGCGCGCAAACGGCACAAGCTGGTGGCGCTCTCCGGGCAGATCCGCCTCCTGCTCGTGATCGAGGAGGAACTGGCGCCCCTCTTCGCCGATGTGGGCTATCCGATCGTGACCTACAAAAGCGGCCGCGCGATCAGGATGACGAAGGTCGTCCGTGTCCTCGATACGCGGTTCGATCCCTTCGCGCTGCGAAAGGAGGGCGCCCGGGCCGTGTTGGCCGCCCTGTGTGCGGCCGATGGCCCCGATATCGACGAAGTGGAGCTCTGCGGGCGGGTGGATTGCGCCGGGCCGTCCGAACTCGCCGCCTTGTGGGCCGACGTTGCGCAGACCGTCGGTCCGTGGGCTCGCCGCTATGTGCCCGGCTACGGTCTCCTGCGTCAGCGCAGCCTCGACGAGGCGGCCATGGCGCTCCACCGATTGTTGGACGAGACGGAGGAACCGCTGGCGCTCGACGACGCGCTTGCGTGCTGCCACGAGGCCGGCATCGCCGCTCCCGACGAGAGTCTGCTCCTCAAGATGAACGTCGTGGTCGCGCGCGACGGCCTGTTCGGTGACGCCCATGTCTATCGTGAGGGGGATGACACGGCGCAGGCGGAGAATCCAGTCGTAGCGCCGGTGCAGGAGCCCCCGAAGAGCCGTCCCGCGCCGCGGAGCCATGGGGCGCGCACGGTAGTCTCCGACGGGACCGAGACGCTCGCCATCGGGTTGTTCGCAACCGAGCCGGTGCCGCCATGAACGGACCACGGGGCGCGCGCCTGGTCCATCAGACGCCGCCACAGCCACAGGGAGAGGGGATGTGATGACAGACCGTGGGTCGCTAGCTGTGGGAGATGATCGCTCACGCGTCCCCGGAGCGCGGACACGAGCCTTGTCGTTCTGCGAGCGGTTTGGTCTGCGCCTGCCGATTCTCCAGGCACCGATGGCGGGCGCGTGCCCGCCGGCCCTGGCGGCAACCGTCGCGAACGCCGGCGGGATGGGCGGGATGGGCGCGGTCTTGACCACGCCCGAAGGCATTGCCGACTGGGTAGCCCAGTTCCGCGCGTGGAGCGACGGAGCGTTCCAGCTGAACCTGTGGGTGCCCGATCCGCCGCCCACGCGCGACGCGGCGGTCGAGGCCCGCGTCCGCGCTTTTCTCGCGCAGTGGGGGCCATCCGCGCCGGCCGACGCGGGCGACCGGACGCCGCCCGATTTTCAGGCCCAATGCGCGGCCTTGTTGGCCGCCACTCCTCCGGTCGTCTCGTCGATCATGCGGGTGTTCCCGGCCCCCTTTGTGGCGGCGCTCAAGGAACGCGGCATCGCCTGGTTCGCGTGCGTCACCACGCTCGCTGAAGCCTGGCAGGCGGAGCAGGCCGGGGCCGATGCGGTGGTGGCCCAAGGCTACGAGGCCGGCGGCCACCGCGGCGCGTTCGACCAGGGAGCGGCGGAACGTCAGGGCGTGGGGGTGATCGCGCTGGTGCCGCGGTTGGCGGACGCCCTGTCCATTCCGGTCATCGCCGCGGGCGGGATCGGCGATGGACGTGGCGTCGCGGCGGCGCTCACGCTCGGCGCCAGCGCCGTCCAGGTCGGCACCGCCCTCCTCCGGTGTCCCGAGGCCGAGACCCATCCCGCCTGGGCCGCGGCGTTGGCGGACCTAGAGCCGGAGGAGACGACGACCACGCGCGCGTTCACCGGGCGGCTGGGGCGGTCCGTCCGCACTGCGTACGTGCGGGCAACGGAGGCCCCGGAGGCCCCGTCCCCCGCGCCCTATCCGATGCAGCGTGGTCTGACCGCGGCGATGAAGGAGGCGGGACAGCGGGCCCAGGACATCGACCGGATGCAGGCCTGGGCCGGTCAGGCCGCCGCTTTGGCGCGGGTCGAGCCGGCTGCTGCCCTCGCGCGTCGCCTCTGGACTGAGGCCGAAGCGCTCCTCCCATGAGTAGCGACGGGCGTGTCATCCTGCGTGGTGAGATGGTCCCGCTCTTGTCATCTGGGTGACTGAGACAAGGAGATCGGTTAGCAGGATACGGACGCACGCGGCATGGTCGCTGCAGCCGTGACTGATGAGCCCCAATGTCATTCATTTGAGCCAACCGACAGAGAGGTCCGGTAGCACTGCTGCACGCGACGGCATTCCACGACCAGTTCTGCCCTCGTTGCAGTACTTCGGCGAAAGGCCTTCACGCCGGAGGGCATGATACGGATGACGCGTCCGTTACCGTCGTGGTCCGCTCCGCTGTGCCCACTACCCTCTCCGCATGACCGGTGGCCGATGCATGGAACGCATGATAGCGGATCCACCGGAGCTGTTGCCGATCGTGGCGCAGTAGATAGGTATGCGCCAGCGTCGCGACCGAGTAGGTATGACAAGCATACTATGCGTTCATTACAGCGATGCGGTGTGGTTGTTGGCCGTCCGGATGCACCAAAAGGACGGCACGGTCCCAGGCCGCTCGGCTCCACTAGTCAAGGCCGGAGCGTCGGTTCCGATAGATCGACGATAGAGAGATCGAAGGTGTGATGGTGCGCGATGCTGGCCGCGCCGATCGCGCACTCCAACGTCCCGAGCTGCGACAGCCGCACATCTGGCGCCCGCGTCCCGGGAACGATGCCAGCGATCACGCCGGCCTGAAGAGCCTCAAGGCAATGCTCGAGCACCGGCCGCATCACCCCTCCGAGCATGATCGTCGTCGGGTTGAAGATGTTCACGAGGGTGACAATGCCTAGGGTAAGATAGTGCGACAGGGTCTCGATAGCCGCCAAGGCGGCGCCATCGCCGGCGGCGGCGGCGTTCACCACGTCCGCGGGCAGGGCCGCGAATGCCGCATCATCCAGATCGTCGGTCCCACGGAAGGAGTGCGCGAGCGCCGCGAGATTGACCCAGCTTTCCAGGCACCCGGTCTGGCCGCAACTGCATCGGCGTCCCCGCTCGGTGAGGCGGATATGGCCGAGTTCGCCCGCGGTACCGGTCGCTCCGCGCAGCAGACGGCCGTTGATAATCGCCGCCCCGCCGCAGCCCGTGCCGAGCTTCAGGAAGATGGTGCAGATACGCGGCAACGACGGCTGCGTATAGACGGCGCCGAACGCCGCCGCATCCGCATTGTTCTCGACGAGGCACGGTAGCCCGATGGCTTCACCGAGTAGCGCGCCCAGGTCGACGTTCGTCCAGCCCAGGATAGGGAGGTAGATGATGAACCCCTCGGAGGTGACCAAGCCGGGGACCGTGACGCCCACCGACCGGATGCGGCCCCGGAAACGGGCATCATCCTGCAGCGTCGCCACCTGGCCGGCGATCGCCTGGATAGCCGCGGCCGGCGTGATTGCTTTGGGCGCCGGAGTCTCCGAGGACGCGACCACGGAGGCGGCCAGATCCAGCACGGCATAGCGTAGGACGCCGACGCCGATCTCGACGCCGAGTAAATAGGCGCCGTGCGGATTGAGCGCAATGCCGACCCCTGGTCGTCCCACGTCCCGCGTCGTCGCGGTCTGTCCCGGCCCGCGCACCTCCTGGACCAATTCGCGCTCGATCAGCGCCGCTACGAGGCGCGTGATCGTGGCCGGTGTCACCGCGAGTCGCCGCGCGATGTCCGCCCGACTGGCCGGGCCCTGGGTGCGCAACATCGTCAAGATACTGAGTTCATTGACGTGTTTCGCAAGCGTCTGGTCGGCCATGTCGCTCTCACCTCCTGCGCGCACACGACGCCCGAGGCGCCACATCATGCCGGACACAACCGAATCGGCAGCCGAAGCGACGGCGGACGGGCGCTGTCTGGCGGCCGCCTACTCATTATCTTTAGTATAAATATTAATCGATCCGCGTGCTGTCTCGGATCGTGCCCCACTCGCCTCCCTCTTGACAGCACCTCGCGGCCTATGGTATTTCTATTGTAAAGAAAATAATACTAGCCGTCATTATGGCGCTCTGACGACCGTCCGGTGAAAGGAGACGCGCACATGTCCCGTCCCGGCTCCAGTTCCTCAGACCCGGCCGAGGCGACAAGCGGCCACGCCAACCCCGTCGCCGTTCGGGTCGGCTTGTCGGGCGCGACCGTGGCCCATCTGCCGGACACGGTGGCGATCCCCGCCTATGACCGGCGCGCCGTGTCTACCGGCATCGTTCATATCGGCGTGGGCAACTTCCACCGCGCCCATCAGGCGCTCTACATCGATCGCTGCCTGCACCTGCCGGGGCAGCATGGGTGGGGCATCGTGGGCGTCGGCCTGGGCGACGGGCCGGACAAGCGGGACAAGGCCCGCGCGTTCACGGCGCAGAATGGGCTCTACACCCTGACCGAGTATGCGCCGGATGGCGGTGTCGAGACGCGTGTCATCGGCGCGCTCCTGGACTATCTCCACGCCCCCACGCAGACGGAGGCCGTGCTCGACCGCTTGGCCCATCCCGACACCCGCATCGTCTCCCTGACGATCACCGAGGGCGGGTACAACCTCGATGAGGCGACGGGCGCGTTCGTCCTGTCCACCCCCGCTGTCCGGCGCGATCTCGCGGACCCGCACCGCCCCCGCACGGCGTTCGGGTTCATCGTCGAGGCCCTCGCGCGGCGACGGGCGGCAGGGCTTGGCGGCTTCACCGTCCTCTCGTGTGACAATCTGCGCAGCAACGGTCGCGTCGCGCGCAAAGCCGTCCTGAGTTTCGCAAAGGCGCGCGATGAAGACCTGGCCGCCTGGATCGATACGGCCGTGCGGTTCCCCAACAGCATGGTTGACCGCATCGCCCCCACGGTCAGCCCGGAGGAGAGGCGCCGCGTCAATGAGCGGACCGGCATCGAAGATGCGCTGCCGGTGATCGCCGAGTCCTTCATCCAATGGGTAGTCGAGGACACGTTCATCGCCGGCCGTCCCGCCCTGGATCGGGTGGGCGTCCAACTGCGCGACGACATCGAGCGTTTCGAGGCGATCAAGGGACGCGTCCTCAACGCATCCCACATGATGCTGTCCTATCCGGCGCTGCTGTGCGGCTACCGCTTGGTGCATGAGGCCATGGGCCAGCCGGCCATCGCGGCCTATCTGGAGGCCTTCATGGACGCGGACGTGATCCCGCTGATCGAGGGGCCGGAGGGCGTGTCGTTGCAGGCCTACAAGCGGCACATCCTCGAACGCTTCGCCAATCCCGCCATCGGGGATCAGCTCCTGCGGATTGCCGGGAACGGCGTGGCTAAATTGCCGATCTTCCTCTCGACAACGCTGGCGCAACTCGTCGAGCGTGGGGGAGGCTACGCGCGCGTCGCGCTCTGCCTCGCGTGCTTCGCGCGGTACCTAACCGGCCGCGACCTGCAAGGCGGACCCTTGGTCGTCGACGAACCCCTCCTGACGGACCGCGACCGCGCGCTCCTGGCATCCGGCGATCCCCTCGCGGTCTTGAGGCTGTCCGCTTTCGCCGCGCTCGGCCTGTCGTCGAGCGCGGCGTTTAAGGACGCGTTTCTTGCCGCGCGGGCCCGCTTGGCCGCGGAGGGTCCCATGGCCGCGCTCGCCTTCGCCGCCACTGAAGGGAGCCGGCGATGACAGCCACTCAAGGTGGGAGAACCGTGCTCGTTACTGGCGGCGCCAGCGGTATCGGTCGCGCCATTGTGGAAGCGTTTGCCGAGCAAGGAGACCGCGCTATTGTGGCCGATATCGACGAGGAACGCGCTGCGGGCGTTGCCGCCCACGTCGCGCATGGTTCGTTCGCCGTCCGCTTGGATGTCGGTGCAATCGGCACGGTCGAGGGCGCCGTCCGCGAGGCCGCTGAGCGCGCAGGGCGGATCGACGTCCTGGTCAACAACGCAGCGATCTTTGACATGATCCCGCTCCTTGAGGTCACGCCGGCGAGCTTCGATCGTTTGTTTCAGATCAATGTGCAGGGAGTGTTCTTCGTGCTGCAAGCTGTCGCACGGTTGATGGTGAGGGATGGACGCGGCGGCTGCATCATAAATATGGCGTCGCAGGCCGGTCGACGCGGGGAAGCGGCATCGGCCGTCTACGCCGCGAGCAAAGCCGCGGTGATCAGCCTGACGCAGTCGGCGGCACTGGCCCTGATCAAGGATTGCATCCGGGTCAACGCGATCGCGCCCGGCGTCATCGACACGGAGATGTGGGAGCGCATCGACGCCCTGTACGTCGCCCAATTCAGCCTACAGCCGGGGCAGAAGAAGCGTGAGGTCGGGCTCGCGGTGCCGTACGGGCGCATGGGTCGCCCGCGCGATATCGCCGGCGCGGCCGTCTTCCTGGCATCTGCCGCGGCCGAGTATATCGTCGGACAAACCCTGAACGTCGATGGTGGAAATATTCTGAGTTGAATTAGAAACGAGATGGCGGAGCCGGGCGGCTTCGTTCACTCTCCAGGACAAGGAGACTGTGGTGTCGAAGGATGAGCGTCGCCTGAAGGTCGGGGTCTTGGGCTGCGGCCCCATCGCACAGGCGGCGCACTTTGAGAGCGTGACCAAAGCCCGCAATGCGGATCTCTATGCCATCTGCGACGTGGCCGATGACCTGGTCGAACGCATGGCATGCACGCATGGGCCGGAGAAGACCTTCCACGACTATGACGAGATGCTGGCCGATCCCGGCCTTGAGGCGGTGATCATCGCCACCTCCGACGCTTTCCATGTACCGGCGGCCCTGGCAGCCCTCGAGGCCGGCAAGCACGTGCTGTGCGAAAAACCGCTTGGTGTCTCCGTCGAGGAGGTCGAGGCGCTCAAAGAGGCGGTGCGGCGCTCGGGCCTGGTGCTGCAGGTGGGCCACATGAAGCGCTTCGACGCCGGATTGCAGAGCGCCAAGGCCTTTATCGACACCGACATGGGCGAGGCGCTGGCGCTGAAGGCCTGGTATTGCGACTCGACGCACCGGTATGCCGTGACCGACGCGGTGCAGCCGCTGATCGTCACGAGCGCGCGCGCCAAGCGTCCGGCGAGTAACCTGAAGGCGGATCTGGGGCGCTACTACTTGCTGGCGCATGGGAGCCATCTGCTCGATACGGCGCGCTACCTGGGTGCGGAGATCGTCGAGGTCAGCGCCCGGCTGCGCGAACGCTTCGGCGCGTATTGCTGGTTTATCGACGTGGTCTTCGCCAGCGGAGCCCTTGGTCATCTCGACCTGACGGTCGCCGTGCGCATGGATTGGCACGAAGGCTTCCAAGTGTACGGCGAGCATGGCAGCGTCGTCGCCAGGATGTACAACCCCTGGATCTTCAAGACGAGCGAGGTCGAGGTGTTCCACGACGCTACCGAGACGACGACGCGCGTGCTCGGGGCCGACGGGCACTTCTACCGGCGCCAAGTGGAAGGCTTCGCGGACGTGATCCTGCATGGGGCGCCGATGGCCGGGGCTGATATCGACGACGGGGTCGCGTCGGTCCGTGGCATGTCGGCGATTGCCCAGTCTGTGAGGACCGGCAAACCGGTCCGTCTGGCCGACGTTGAGGGGAGCATCTGATGCAGTTGGGCATCTTTGCCAAAACGTTCGCGGGCACGACGCCGCTGGAGGTCCTGCGGGCGGCACGCGGCGCCGGCTACGACGCTGTGCAGTACAACATGGCGTGCTCCGGCCTTGGATCGCTGCCGTCCTCGATCAGCGAGGAAGCTGCGGAAGCGGTCCACACGGCCTCTGCGCAAACGGGCGTCGAGATCGCGGCCGTCTCGGCGACCTACAACATGATCCATCCCGACCCGGCAGCGCGTGAGCAGGGCCGACGGAGTTTCGAGGCCATCGCCGCGGCGGCACACAGGATGGGCGCCCGTCTGCTCACGGTGTGCACCGGCAGTCTCGATCCCCACGACCAGTGGCGCCGGCACCCGGACAATGCCGACGCGGCCGCGTGGGAGGACCTGTGCCTGGAGTTCTCCCGCGTGCTGGCCATCGCCGATCGGCACGACGTGCTGATCGGGGTCGAGCCCGAGCCCGCCAATGTGGTCAGCTCGGCCCGTCGCGCGCGTGACATCATCGACGCCATGGGCAGCGCGCGCATCCGCATTGTCCTCGATCCCGCGAACCTGACCGAGAGCGCCCCCCCGGAGGAACGCGCGGCGCTGATCGACGCGGCCGTCGACCTGCTGCATGACCTGTGCTGGCTACTTAGCGCATCCGTGCGACGAAAACAACTTTTCGTCGCACGGATGCGCTAAGTAGCCAGCACAGCCTGCCTGCCTTGCTGGGGTCGCATCCCGGTACTCATGTTTTGGGCGATGCG
>JAABVA010006187.1_pt1 | contig 10650 bp, 11 predicted proteins | sample 5560331 | NCBI WGS metagenome assembly JAABVA01 (sample SAMN12812661, study PRJNA571458) | rock metagenome | isolation source: Antarctica rocks | place: Antarctica: Victoria Land, Mt New Zealand sud | collected 2016-01-07 | reverse complement strand
GGTCGCCAACGCTGCAACCCCCAGGCGGTGAACCGCCATTGCGGGTCCCAGCACCAGGGGCAGCAGCGGCAGCACGCAGGGCGACAGCGTCGAGAGCATGCCCGCGACGAAGCCGAACCCTATGCTGGCAAAAGGCAGGCTCATGCTTGGGTGTCCGTCGGGCTAGCCGTTCGTCTTCTGGAGAAGTGCCTTGATGGACTGGGCGTTCGTATCTCCGGTGGAGCGGCCCTTCTCGGTGGCCCCATGGAAGACCACGAGCGTGCTCTGCATCTGCGCGCCCAGCGCGCGGACGACGTCCTTCTGGCTGTCAAAGTCGACCTGATAGACGATCAGGTCCTTGAACGCCGGGTCGGCCATGAGCTGGCTGAGGATCGGACGCTGCTTGGCGCAGGTTGGGCACCAGGTCGCCGAGATGTCCACGAGGATCGGCTTGCCCTCGTGCTGGGCGGCTGCGAACGCCTGCTGCGTGAACGGGGCCTCGGTGGCCGCCCGCGCGACGGGGACAGCGGCCACGGCGAGGCAGACGGCCAGCGCGGCGGCGGAAAGCGACTTGGTTAAGCGCATCAGGGTCTCCTGGGTGGGGGTGCACGTATGAAGGGCTACCTGGGCCAGCCAAGGTGTCCGATCCAGCGTTCTGGCTGGCAGGCCGAAAGGTTACGGACCTCCGTCCGCGTAGGACCCGACAAGGTCACAGCATGGAGCCGATGTCCGATGCTGCGGTCGGGTACGATTGATACGATCCATCGCTTTTAGAGTGCGCGGCCTGCCGATCGCTGGGTAGAGTTTCGCCACGCGAACGGCCCAGGCACGGATGACAGCCACGATGCCAGGATGGCCTCCAACCTGGTCGCCATGGTTGCCCTTCTGGTTGTTCTCGTGGTGGCCACGGTCATCGTCCGGAATTTGCAGGTTTGCAGCATGATCGAGGACTGCATGATGTCGCAACGGCCATCCTGCGAACTCGTCGCCGACAGACTTCGGCTCTCTCGCCTGTTCACACGGTCGTAGTGGGCGCCATCTTCGCTTCTACAGCCACCATGTTCCTGATTCCCAAAGACCACGCTGCGCAATCGGTGTTCCGTCCGGAGCACCTGCTGCGGGAAGCGCGGCGCCAGCGCGGCCTGCCCGATCGGGATGTGCCCGAACTCTGCGTGCTGGACCTGGACGGCGATCTGACACGTTTCCTGCTCGGCCGCGGCACGCGGCGCTGCGAGGGCTGGGCCTGCTACCACACCGAACTGCGCGAGTTTGCGCTGGCGGACGGCACGATGGCCGGGATCGTCGGCTGCGCCGTGGGCGCCCCGTTCGCCGTGCTGGTTGCCGCGTAGTAGTTCGCATCGGGGTGCCGTTGCCTCTTCAGCATCACCTCGTCGGGCCGCATCGCGGACCTGGGCGCCCCGCCCTACGTGGTCCTGATCGACCGGGCACTGCGGGACGAAGGGACGAGCGTTCACTACTTGCCAATAGGCGCAGGCGGTTTTGTGGAGGCCCCAGACCCGACGCTGCTCGCACACGTAGCGGTCCAGTTGGAAGCGGCATTCCCGCCCGACAGCGGCGTCGCGGTGCATCGCGGCGCTACCTGGACCACGGACGCCCCCTACCGCGAAACCGAAACTGCCATCGCGGCGGCGCGGGACCTTGGCGCGCGATCGTTAACCCCGGCCCTTTCCGCCGTAGCGGTTTAGTTCAATCCGCAATCTTGAACACTCGACCTTAGCCGCATCCAAAAGGTGTGCAAGGTGGCCACACTATGTTGTCGCGGGTGCGCCGAGATCTTCCGGCCCTGTCCGCAAACGCCTCAGAACGGCGTTGCGGACCTCCGGCAATGGATCGGATACTGCTGCGTCAATCCACGCCTGGGCGGTAGCAGGGACGTCTGGGCCGGTGTCCCTCATAGCCATGGCAAGACGGACGCAGTTCAGTCGAAGCAGGGGAACATCAATGCCTTCTCCGGCAAGCCGAGCTGTCGTGCCCGTATATGCAGCCTCCTCGAAAAGGTAGCCAAGGCCATGCCCACACTCCTCCCTCAACAGGTGATGGTAGCGGACCGGTCCTTCATTCAAAAGCCAAGTCGCCAAGCCCAGCGCTTCCAGAAGAAGGCCGCGCCGCCTCGCGGCGACAGCGATCCCCACCTCGCGTATTACATCGTCCGGAACATCCGGAACCGACTTATTCCATTGGGACGCCCGCAGCCACTCAAACAATCCTTTCGCGGCTGCGCTCGCCACCTCGGGGTCGTCCGCCACCAGACCGCGCCGCAGCATCTGGGCTAGTTGGGGGATGCGGCCGGCAAAGCCGCGTGCCAATCCGGGGAAGAGCATGAACCCGGTGCCGTTCGACTTTGTATTGAAAGCTTGCACCTTCTCCCACACAGCTTCCAGCAGTTCGGAATTCAATGCGCACGCGACCATAACGTGGCCAAGGCCGTCGGTCTCCCGCCAAAATTTTTGGGTCCCTCCCGGAAGTGCCTCCAGTTTGGCCTCCTTGATCTCTGACGCCCAGGCGCGGACCGCGTTGTCGAGCGCTGGAACGTCCTCGGCTTCGATTTGGAAGGGGTTGGAGGTCGTCCGGGTGTTCATGAGTGCGGCACCAATGTTTTGCAGTAGATCGCCCCGTGACGTGGCCGTCGCTCCCAATGAACTTAGGAATGTCCGCCGAAAGGCCGGGCCTGCCTGGCCAGCCACCGCCTCCGGGAGCACTAGGGCCACCCAGGGATAGAAATTGAGGCCGTTGGGCAGGCCCTCGGGAGAGAGGTGATCCGAGTCCCAAACGACTGCCGCGAGGGTGGCTATCTCGTCCCTATCCAGCAACTCAAGGTCGCACAGCTGGTGCAGCCTGGTCACCGCATGACTCCTGACGCTTCCACCCGACCTCCCATCCTGCAAGAGGCGGCGGACGACCTGCGCCCAATCCGCCTCATTATTTTCGTTTCGGACCTGCTCTACCGGAACCCCCAGTCGCCGCACGATCAGGAGCGGATCCGTCCAGCCGTGTCCCGGCTCGCTCAGCCCCAGACCTGAGCGTCCCGGAATGGGGAGCGCCACCAAGGCGAGCAGACGTCCAGCCAGGTGGGTGGGGGTAAGGGTCTCGATCGAACGTGAGAAAAGGCGGCTGATCTCCGGCGCTAGCCAAGCATGGAGTATGGGCCATTCCTGCTTATGAAGCTCGATCGCCTTGTCGAGGCTTGCCGCTGCCTCGGACGGGGCAAGCCGAAGCGTGAGCCGGGATAGCACCTCTGTCGACACGCGAAGCCGGTCAAACCAGTAGTGCGCTCTTTCATCGTTGCTTCGGCAGCGCGGTAGCGCGTGGTCGATCGTCGAAAGCATCGCGCTCGTGAGCGCCCGGACATGGTGCATGTCAAGCACCGCAACGCGGGAACGCGTGAAGTAGGTCTCGATCACGTCGTCAGATCCGGTGGATGCCAGCCTCGTGGCGGTGAACGCGCAAAACCAGGGTTCATGGTCCGAGAGGACCGCGACCGCCGCCGAAAGGCCTGTACGCAGAATCGTCATGCGGTTCGCGGATGGAGGAAGTCCGGTGACCTCGGCCAGCCGAAGAAGCTGCAGGGCAGCCCGGATGCCGCTATGCATGCCTGATCCCAAGTGGGAAGTGTGGCTCACGTCGCCAAGGTCGAAGCCGCGTTCGATGCTAAACCGCCCGTTCCCGGGCGGCACCACCTCCGCAATCAATGAATGCGCGTCTTCAAAGGCATTGCAACCGTGGAGACTAAGCTCCCGCCACCGATCAAACGGATCAGAAACCACCGATGCGGGGCTGTCCGAAATCTCAGGCCTTCTGTTCAACGCCAGCGACAGCCAGAGCGCCCACGCCTCACGGGAGTTGGCTGCATGGTCCTCCGTGTCGCGGCGGCGCTCGCGGCGGATCCGGGCCAGGGCAGCACCGAACGTCGCCTTTGCCTCGCGCACCCTGCTGGTTCCCGCGAGCAGACCTGCTTTCCTGAGACCCCAAACCGGGTCGGCCCGATCAATTATCCAGCCGTCTAGAAGCTGGTCCAGCCTCGCGTGTTCCAACGCGTGCAGCGACCAAAGGCAGCACTCGTAGGTTGCCGTGTGTTGCGGGTCAATTTCGCCGCTTGTTGCATCCCGGTAGCGTGCGAGATGCCGTTCGAAGTCCTCGCGCCTGCCCTCGAAACGCGCGAACCTGGTGAGTTCCAGGAGGCTCATAGAAACCGCTTCTTGTTCTCCGGAAGCGAGCCCAATCGGTGGTTTGCCTGGTATGGTGAGGGTTTGGGCGCCGGTATCGACGGACACGAGGGCTTCTTCAATCATGCGCATGAGATCGGCATCAGCGTGCGGCATCACGAGGGCCGCGTCGAAACGCCAGAGCAATTGACCGAGGAACGCGAGGCGCCGGCTTGGCTCAAGCAGCCTTGATCTTGCTTGTAGGTTGCCGAGCCAGTGTTCAGTTTGCTGCCACAGCGAGGCGCGGACCGACGACGGAGCGACAAGCCAGCCGGGGTATCTGGCCCTACTAGCCGCCCAGGCGGTAGTGGCGGCGTCAAGCGCCGCCGCATGCTTCTCCAAGCTGGCGTCATGGGCTGTGTTCGGCCACGGCTCCCCGAACTCCTCTGCAGCAATAGGTTCGGGGAGCGGCAGAAGGTGCGCGGGCGGGGTAGGGGTGGGCCGCTGGGATGTCGGCCATGATGACGGTCGCGCGGGGCGGCCTTGCTCCAAGGACGCGAGGAACCACTCCGTCGCATAACGATGGCGGAGCGGCTCCGGCCAAGAGGCCGCCTGCGGCAGCCCGGAGAGATCGACGGGAACCACGTTGCGGTCTTCGAGCATCCGGCGCCTGTGAGGTGCCAGCCCAAGCCAGCCGACCAAGTATATTTTCGGCGACTGAACGCCGAGGTTGTCCCTTATCCAGCCGGACCAATGGAGGAAGTTCGGGTCGTCGCCAGAGAAGCCAACGAGCACAAACGTGTTCTCCATCATCGCCTGCTGGACGAGGTTTACGAACGGGGCGAAGCGGTTGGGATAGGTCCTGTAATCCTCCTCGGTGACGATAAACGGATGATGGGCCGGAAGGGAGCCGTGCAACTTGACGATCCGTGGGACTGCCGCAGACGGGATTTCCGAGGGTGTCCTGACCACATCGTAAGCGCGCTCGAATACATCGGCCTGGGCTCGCTCGAGAAGAGTATCCCAGTTGGGCGTGAAGACGTCGGCCCAAGGCAGGGACAGGAGGCGGGCGTGAAGTTCTCCCGGGCGATGGTCCTGATCCGGGATCATCGACCTGATGAAGTCGTCGAGTTGGAAGCGTCCGAACACCGCTTCAAACTCCTGAGCGAGCCGCAGGGCTCCACTTGTGCCGGCGGCATCGGCCATGGCGGCGGCGTGAAGTTCCGGCGCAGATGCCGGATACAGTTTCGACGCCAGGCTCCGGGTGAGAGTAGACCATATCGGGAAAGGCCTCGAACCGCTCGACATGGGATCCGCGTTCCTGCTGAACCCGGATCCGACCATGATCGCGGCTCGGCCCGTCGAGGTGCCGCCCTTGCGCCGCCACAAGGCATCACGGATGAACAACACTTGTGACTGGCCGCCAAAGCTCACAGTTCGTTCCTCGATGTTTTCTCGTCCGCATCATCGGCCCTGTGCTGCCACGGGGCCAGCCCACCAGTAGCGGACCAGACAGAGGCCAGGCGTCCAGGTAGTTACAGGCGTTCGTCACAGGACAAGGGACGCGTAGTAAAAGTCCGTAGTGAATTCGGACACGCGACAGGCATCAGCAGCGACGACTGCGGTTGCCTGGGCTTGCGGGTAACGGTCGCGGACGACCCGAGACAGCGGACGCCAACACGGTCGCCAGCCGCCATGACGAGCGCCGGTAGGGAGGGGATGACGATGGCAACGAGCACCAGATTACTCACGCAGGTTTCTTTTGAAGGACAGGGCGGCAAATCCCCTCCATGGCACTTAGAGCCTGTTTGAGTTGCTTTAACTTGCAGCGACATGGGCTGGCATAGGGTTGAGCAGGGCTTCCACGCCGGACAGAACGGCCGCAAATGCGATGCGAGCGGCAGAAACGTCCAGGCGTCCGGCGCGGTCACGCAGCAAGCCGCCCCAGTGTGCGAGCCAGCCGAAGCTGCGCTCCACCACCCAGCAACGTTCAAGCACGACAAAGCCCTTTTGCTCGGGATCGCGCTCGACCACGTGGTGGCGCATGCCGTGCCTATTCGACCATTCCCGGCAGCGCTCGGCAACGAAGCCGCCGTCGAGGATGGCTTCGCGCAGGCTCGGCCATTCTGCCTTTCCCGCATCCAGGGCAGGAAGCGTGTCGCGCTCCTGGGTGGAAGCCGGAACAACGGCAACGGCAAGCCAGGTGCCGTCGGCGTCGACCAGGGCGACACGCTTGCGCCCCAGCACCTTCTTGGCTGCGTCGTATCCACGCGGACCACGAACCGGAATGCACTTGACCGACTGCGTGTCGATGATGCCCAGGCTGGGCTCGGGCCTGCGGCCCGCAGCACGCCGCCGCAAACGGGCCACGTCGCACAGCAGCCGGTCAAACAGCCCCAGCTCCAGCCAGCGACGGAACCAGCCATACACCGTCCGCCAGGCCGGGAAATTACCCGGCAGGGCGCGCCAGGGTCCACCGACACGCAGGTGCCAGGCAATCGCGCCGATGACGGGCAGAACCGGCGTCGCCCGCTCACTGCGCGGCGGGTCCGCTTGCTCCAGCCACCGCGCCATTTTCTCGACCGCACAGGTCGATACCATCTCTTTCAGGCCCGCCGCGTGGCGTGCCCGATGGGCTCCAGTCCACATCTCTGCTCCAATCCGTCCATCAAGGCGGACACTCGTGACCTCCAGCAGATAGATATGGGATTGAGGCACAAACAAATCACTCAAACAGGCTCTTAGAGCCTGTTTGAGTGGGCAACGGCGAGGCCTAGCGAGGGGTTTGTGCCGGGCATGTCAATCGGCGTGGAAGATTGGCTCTGACTCACTTTTGATGGAATTGCGGTGCTGTGTGGCTTCGGTTCACAAGGGATCGATGTCATGCAGCAAGCAGTTCGCGCTTCGGCGCTCGTCCCGCGCGGTTTTGTCGTGAACCACACGACCAATGACGACGGCAGCACCGTGATCACCGTCCGTCCTGCCTCCAAGGCGAGCGCCTGCCCTGGATGCGGCACGCGGTCTGACCGGGTCCACAGCCGATACCAGCGGCGCTTGGCGGACCTGCCGATCTCGGGCCACCCAGTTTGGTTGGTGGTCCTTGCCCGCCGGTTCTACTGCCATGCCGTCCTTTGCGGGCGCAGGGTCTTCACCGAACACTTCGACGCTGATGTGCTCGCGCCCTGGGCACGGCGGACGGCCCGGCTTGAGCACATCGTTCACCATCTCGGGCTGGCGCTGGGCGGGCGCCCGGCGGCAGCCTTCGCGCGCAGGCTGATGGTGCCGGCCAGCAACGACACCCTGCTGAGGACTGTCCAGCGGCATGGCAGCCCACGCTTTCTGCCGCCAACTGTGATTGGGATTGACGATTGGGCCTGGCGGCGCAATCAGCGATATGGAACGCTGATCTGTGATCTTGAACGGCGCAAAACGATTGCGCTTCTTCCTGATCGCGAACCCGCAACGGCGCAAGCTTGGCTTGCGGACCAGCCGCAGATCACGGTCGTCGCCCGCGACCGCGGCGGCGCCTGCGCGCTCGCCGCAGCCAAGGCTTTGCCGGAGGCAACCCAGGTCGCCGACCGCTGGCACTTGATGGAGAACGCAAGCCGCGCCTTTCTCGACGCGGTTCGCAGATCCATGCGACAGATACGGGCCGCAATCGGTGCCGCCACGATCAACCCCGACCTGCTCACGGCGGCCGAACGGCTTCAGTACGAGGGCTACCTGCGACGGGAGCACGACAACACCGTCATCCTCGACTTGGCCAAGAACGGCGTCACGATCAAGGACATCGTGCGCAGGACCGGGCAGAGCTGCGGCCTCGTCCGCAGATCTTGCGTGGCCAACGCTCGGATGTGTTCCGGGTACGGGAAAGCTCGCTTGAACTGTATCTGCCCTGGCTTGATGAGCAATGGGCTGCTGGCGAGCGCAACGGAGCCGCGTTGTGGCGGCAACTCAAGACGCAAGGTTTCCGTGGCTGCCTTCGGGTCGTGACCGAATGGGCCGGGCGTAGTCGTCAAGCGGACAAGGTCGACGGTGCTCTCAGCCGGGCGCCGGCGGCGCGTGCCATCGCGCGGCTGCTGACGATTGAGCGCGACCGGCTGTCCAAGTCGGAAGCTGTCACGGTCGCAGCCATCGAGGGTGGCGTGCCGCTGCTAGTCGAAGCCAGGGGCATAGCCGCCGCGTTCCAGGCCATGGTGTGCAAACGGTCCTTGGCCGAGTTGGAGCCGTGGCTGGAGCGGGCGCAACCCAGCCTTCTCGCATCGTTTGCCAACGGCGTGCTCAAGGACAAGGCGGCGGTCGCTGCCGCGATCACGTCACCTTGGTCAAACGGCCAAACCGAGGGGCAGATCACTAAGCTCAAGCTCGTCAAGCGCCAGATGTATGGGCGTGGAAAGCTCGATCTTCTCCAAGCTCGCGTTATCGGCGCTACATAGCTTCAACACCACCAAATGTCGCGCTGCACTTAACCGTGAGACTAGGAGCCTGTCGGACTTAAGCTTGTCACGCAACTATCTAAAAAGAATACCGACCTGAGTGCAATTCCACTATGTTTTCTGGCGAACACGAGACATAATATTCCAAAAAATCCCGATTTTTGCTTAAGTCCGACAGGCTGCTAGCGCGGTTAATGTCGGTTGCTGCACTTAACCTTGAGACTTGAAACCTGCTCAGTCTCAGATTTGCAGCAAACCTGAGACTGAGCAGGCGCCGGCTGCAGGCTTGCGAGCGTGGGCCTGAAATCGGAATGGGGCATACTGCTGCACCAGCTATGAGATCCGGAACACCTTTGTGAGTTCGGTCACGCCGCGATCAGGGGACGGAACCGCTGCCCGCCCAGCATGTCCGTGAGCACGTAGCGGAAGTGAGCTCGGTGCATGCCGGACGTCTTGGCCCACATCGCCCGGATCGTTGTCGCCGGATCCTCGGTGGCCAGCGCGAACCCGGCCAGCAGGGCGGTGCGAACCGGCAGCGGCACGCTGATGCGCGTCGTGCGCGGGATCGCGATCCCGTGCTGCTCCAGGGCAGCATCGAAGCCGGGAACCACGGCGTCAAGCGTCCATCCCTGGCGCTGCTGCTCTCCGTTGGCAGGAAACCGTTCGCAACCGGCCCAGATCATGAGAAGGCGCAGCAGCCGCATGGGCGGGATCAGCGGGACCGTGGTCGCGGTGCGGTGAACGGCGGCGTGGAGGAGGCGCTCGCCTTCCAGCGCCTTGGTCCAGAGGTGCGGGAACAGGTCGGGCAACATGCTGATACCGTCGGCGCTGGCCACGGCTCGCCACGACGGCGGCAGCGGCAGCAGTACGGGCGTCTGCCGCGGCAGGGACCGCGAGGTTGCCCCGAGAAGATCACTTCAGCGATGAGCCGGCCAGGATCATGAGCGCGCTCCATTCTACCGCCCATGGCGAAAGTGCCGCCAAACGAACCACGCGGCCCCAAGCACGAGCAGGCCGACGATGGCGAAGTCGAACCGGTGCATCAGCGTGTGCAGGCGCGGGTCGGTTTCCCAGTGCTCGCCGAGCAGGTAGCCGACATAGGCGAGCGCGTAGCACCAGGGCCACGAGCCGATGAACGTGGAAAGCTGGAAGGGAACCATCGGCATCCGGGCGATGCCGGCAGGCAGGGCGATGAAGGATGTTGTCCAGCAAGGCTCGTTTCCCCCGAGCGTTCTTATCAGGCCGCCCGTTGCTGCTCGCCGGGATGCCGGACGGCACGTTGCGGGATGAACCAGATGCAGGCAAGGATTAGTACTACCAGCACGACCGACGCTTCGAAGCGGCCCAGGGCCAGGCCGCCATGCGCGACCGGCTTGTCCAGGAAGTCGCCTACCATCGCGCCGAGCGGCCGGGTCAGGATGAACGCCGCCCAGAATAGCACCACGCGCGACACGGTCGTGTAGAGATAAAGCCCGGCTACTACGGCGAGGGCCGCGCAGAACACCACCGCGCCGCGGCCGTAGCCCAGCCCGGTGTCGTCCGCCATCCAGTCCCCCAGCGCCGTGCCGAGCGTCTGCGAGAACATGATCGTCGCCCAGTTGATCCTCCACGATTTTCGTGGCTCTTCCGCGCTTTGCGTGGGCGTGACGCGGCGAAAGTGGCTTCGCGGCAGGGTTCCAGCCGCTGCCCGCCCCGCTGTCCGCCTGCCGTGCCCTGGCGTCCCGCGGCCCGGCACGTTAAGGCAACCCGATGCCCATCCTTCCCCGGCTGCCGGCCAGCCCACGCCGCACGCGCCGCATCCGGCTGCTGTCGCTGCGCTGGCAGCGCCGAGCGCTGTTCGTTCTCGGCGGCATCGCGGTGGGCCTGGCGGCAGTCGGGCTGGCCCTCGCCGCGGACCGGGCCGGCGAACTTTTCGGGGCGGCGCTGGCATGGCAGCCGTTCAGCGCCCTCCTGCTGACCCCTGCCGGCTTCGCCGCGTCGAGCTGGCTGGCCCGGCGCTACTTCCCGAACTCCGGCGGCAGCGGCATCCCTCAGGCCATCGCGGCGCGCCAGCTCCATGGGACCGCGGCGCG
>JAABVA010006186.1_pt1 | contig 10650 bp, 13 predicted proteins | sample 5560331 | NCBI WGS metagenome assembly JAABVA01 (sample SAMN12812661, study PRJNA571458) | rock metagenome | isolation source: Antarctica rocks | place: Antarctica: Victoria Land, Mt New Zealand sud | collected 2016-01-07 | reverse complement strand
TCCACGCCTCCCCGGAGCCTGTCGACGCATGACGAGGGAGAGTCGAAGGCGGGAAGCTCGGCGTTGCGGCACTTCGTAAATTTGAAGGTTCTGACCGCCCTTGCCTAGGCAAGCTGGGACGCTTAGCGGTCCCGGACCAGGCCCGGATGAGAAGCCGGACCCCCGCGTGTGCCACCAGGGGCATGATCGCCGGGGCCGAGTTGGCGCCTCACCCTGGCCGCCTGCGGCACCAGGACACGGTGGAAGCCTCCTGCGGTACCCGACGACCAGCCCTGCGGCTCGCTTGCGGACCCCTTTTGATGTGCCCGCAGGCTGCCGACACGGCCAGCGTCCATGGCTGTCCCTTCGGTTCGGGCGCGGCCGGGTCATTCGCCGTCGCCGCCGGCCAGCAGCGTCTCAGTCTGGGTAGCGGCCTGGGTGGCCGACGTGGCGGCGTCTGGCGCTGCGGGCGACCGGCAGCAGCAGCACGGCCGCAAAGATCAACACGGTCAGGGCCAGCAGCCACCGGCTCTGCCAGCGCTGCGCGAGCAGGAACACCCCGGCGTTGCCGAGCAGGAGGACAAGGCTGCCGGCGAGTGCCGGCCACGAGCGGGACCAGGGCCGGCGCCTGCCCCTCGACCACGGTGTAACGGCGCAGCAGCACGGTACACCCGGGGTTGCCCGGATGGGCCAGCGCTTCGCGGCACTCCGCAATACCGGACAAGGTGGTCCACCGGCTGCGCCAGATCAAGGACCGCGGCTCGTAGTAGCCGCCCCAGACGAACCTGCCGCCAGGGGTGAGGGCGTAGACCCCGTTCCCGCCGATCAGCGAGGCGAACACCGCCGGCGAGTCCCAGCGGGGGCGCACATCCAGGCCAGCTCGCCGTGCGGCCCGATCAGGGCGCCACGCTCCCCGCCGGCCAGCATGGCGTACTCCCGCAGGACGACCGACGGAAAAGGGCCCACCGTCGTGGCAGGCTGCTCAACCGGTGGCATGCCGGCGGTCCGGTGCGCGCTCCTCGCTGACGGCGTCGGCAAAGGCGGTCAGCCCGGTCAGCAAGGCCAGCTGGGCCTGCTCGGGCATGTTTTCCATGACCTCGGCGATCAGTGCCCGGCGGCGGGTCGCCACGCTACGCAGCAGCCGGCGCGCCGCCGGAGTCAGCGTCAGGACGATCTCCCGCCGGCTGTGCGGCGGGTTGCCCCGGTCGACGAGCCCCGCCGCGACCAGCCGGTTGCACATCCGGCCGACCGAGGAGACCGCGATGCGCGGCGCAGCGGCGAGCACCCCCACGTTCAGCGGCCCCCGCTCCTCGAGCACCACCAGAGCCCGGAACTGCGGCATGCTGATCTTCCCTCGAGCACGGTGAGGGAGCGGACGCTGATGTTCGTCAGCGCGTGGCTGGCCAGTTCGACCTGCTCGGCCAAAGACGGCTCGCTACGGGTCCCCACAGCCGCCACCTCCAGGGTGATCACGTCCGCGTCCATGTCTGTGATCGCCTGCACCATGTCCCCAAACTCCGCGTAGGACATATGCGTGTGGATCTGGGTGTCGTCGCCCGCGGCCGCGGTGGTCAGCCGAAACGCCTCGACCGCCCATGCCAGGTAGTGCGCCCGGTCCTTCCGTCGAAGCGGCAGCGTCTCACGCAGCGCTGGCTCGTCGACCTGGATGACCGATCCCGGCGCGCTCGAGGTCGGCCACTTCGTCGCGCAGCGCGAGCGCGACCTGGCGGACCGTGTCGCGCACCGGCTGGTCGTCGCGGACGAACGACCAGCCCAGCATCGTCACCGCCCGGTCAGCATGCCCTTCACGGCATCGGTCACGCTCTGCGCGTAGCGCGCCCACCGCAGGGCTGCGGCAGCAGAAATACGCCGACGTCGCGGACGCGCACGGCTTCCCGCTCCGCTACGGCCACGCCTGATTCGCCGCCGAGCAGACCTGCTCGTCGACGACGACCCGCTGGGGCGGCCACCTACGTCGTGGCGACCAACGTGCTGAGCAACATTCCGATTGCCTGCCCGGCTGAGACGCCAGGGTTCGCCCTGCTGCGTGCTCCTACGCAAGGGGGCTGTCGGCCGCTGGCCGGGTGAAGGTCACGGCCTGCTCGAGTTCGGCGACTGGCAGGTAGACCCCGGCGCCTTCGTCGAGGAACTCGCTGGACTTCTCGGCCATGCCCACTTCGAGTGCGGCCGTCTCGTCGATGCCCTTGCGGCGGCGTAGGCCCGAAACGTCCTGGCTGATCCGCATGGAGCAAGAGTGCGGCCCGCACATCGAGCAGAAGTGCGCAGTCTTGGCCGGCGCCGCGGACAGCGTTTGGTCGTGGAAGTCCTGCGCGGTGGTCGGGTCCAGGGCGAGGTTGAACTGGTCCTGCCAGCGGAACTCGGACAGGGCGTCGTCCCACGCCCTGGGCGCCGGGGTGTGGCCCGGGCCCTCCACCATGGCCTGCACGTCGTACTCCCAAGCGACCTTGGTCAGCTCGCCGAGGGTGCGCAGCTCGCTGAACTGCGCCTGGTCGTTGGCGTCGGCGATTACACCCTGAGGTAGTTAGCCCGTTTCGGTGAAAGGGCCGGGGTTGCGCCGAATGGAGGTAACGCCCCAGCCGCGGGCGGGTCGATGGGTCGGGTGAGCCCGCGCAGGTTGCGGGAACGCCCCTCCCACAGAGGAGTCACCGTGTCCCGCCGTGCCCTTACCGCCCTGGCACTCGCTGACGTCCCGCCTCGCCCCCGGGTCATCGGGGAGGCTCAAGCGTGGCATCACCCGGGCCCCGAAGGTGGCGCCGTCCGGCGGCGAGGAGAGACCAGAGGCTTCGGCTAGTCACGGAGGAATGCACATGACGAGCAGCAGCGGTGAGACCGGGCACGTCACCGGCACCAAGGACAAGGACTACAACGTCATCTGGTTCACCGAGGTGTGCCTGAGCAACGTGCTGCGCCTGCAGACCTACGTCCAGGACGCCGACCGCGACGGCGACAGCGAACTCGCCGACTTCTTCCGCAAGGCCCAGGCCGAGAGCAAGAAAGGCGCCGAGGCCGGCAAGCAGCTGCTCAAGTCCCGCCTGGCCGGCTTAAGCCCCGCCCCGGCCGGGCCAGCGGCATTCGGCGGGGCACGGCCGACCAGCAGGCCCCGCTCGCCAGACGGTTCACGCGAACCGCCAGGGGGGCTTGCCGGAGGCGGCGGGCCTCACTACCCCGCCTCGCCGCACTCGGACCAACAGATGATCATGGACCGGCTGAGCGGGCCATGGCACCATCGACGAGGTGACCTACCGCGGCGCCCTCCTCGCCGCGCGCCTGCACATCGACTTGGCGCGCGTCTGCAGCGCTGTGTGTTACGCCGTGCGCTGACACACCGGTCCCTCGGCGCAGCAGTCGCTGCTCCCCGATCAGGCAGCGCCTCCCCTCGCCCGGTGGCTGCCGTGCGGGGCAGGCGCAGAAAGAAGCGCTTCCGTGCCCTCCCCCACCCGCTCTAGCAACCGGCCCACCCGCGTCGAAGGCCAGTGGGCGTTGGGCTACCGCGAGCCGCTGAACCCGACCGAGCGGATGAAGAAGGACTCCGACGGTCTGGAGGTGCGCCAGCGGGTCCTCGACGTCTACTCCAAGACCGGCTTCGACGGCATCGACCCCAGCGACCTGCGCGGCCGGTTCCGCTGGATGGGCCTCTACACCCAGCGCGCGCAGGGCATCCCCGGCGGCAAGACCGCCGTTCTGGAACCCGAGGAACTCGAGCACCGCTACTTCATGATGCGGATCCGCACCGACGGCGGCCAGCTGTCGAGCGCCCAGCTGCGGGCGATCGCCGGGATCAGTACCGACTTCGGCCGCGACATCGCCGACATCACCGACCGGCAGAACGTGCAGCTGCACTGGGTCCAGATCCAGGACGTGCCCGAAATCTGGCGGCGGCTGGAGTCTGTGGGCCTGCAGACCACCGAGGCCTGCGGTGACGTCCCCCGCGGGATGCTGAACTGCCCGCTGGCCGGCGTCGCGCAGGACGAGATCCTCGATGCCAGCGGCGTCCTCGCCGAGGTCGTGGAGAAGTATCTCGGTGACCCGGAGTTCAGCAACCTGCCCCGCAAGTGGAAGACGTCGATCTCCGGCTGCGTCGATCACTGCACCGAGCCCGAACTCGACGACGTCTCCTTCGTCGGGGTCCACGACCAAGCCGGCGAGGCGGCTACGACCTGTGGGTCGGCGGGGGCCTGTCAACCAACCCGAAGCTCGCCCAGCGGATCGGCGTCTTCGTCCGCCCCGACCAGGTTCCGCGGGTCTGGGCGGCGGTCACCTCGATCTTCCGGGACTACGGCTACCGCCGGTCGCGGGTGCACGCCCGGATGAAGTTCCTCATCGCCGACTGGGGCCCGGAGAAGTTCCGCCAGGTGCTGCAGGACGAATACCTCCACGAGGCGCTGCCCGACGGGCCCACCCCAGCCCCGCCCGGCACGACGAGCGCGACCACGTCGGCGTCACCAAGCAGAAGGACGGCACCAACGCACTACGCTTCGCGCTGCGCACCGGCCGTATCTCCGGCATCCTGCTGGCCCGGATCGCCGACCTGGCCGAGCAGTTCGGCACCCACGGTGGGCGACTGCGGACGACTCCGCAGCAGAAGATGCTCATCCTCGACATCCCCGACCAGCGCGTGGAAGAGCTGGTCGCCGCACTGGCCGAAGACGACCAGCTGGTGCGCCCGAGCGCGTTCCGCCGCGGCACGATGGCCTGCACCGGCCTGGAGTTTTGCAAACTGGCCATCGTCGAGACCAAACAGCACGCCCAGGACCTCTACGCCGAGCTGGAGAAGCGGCTGCCCGACTTCGACACGCCGATCTCGATCAACGTCAACGGCTGCCCGAACAGCTGCGCCCGGTTCCAGACCGCCGACATCGGCTTCAAGGGCTCGATGGTGAAGAACCACGCCGGCGAGATGGTCGAGGGCTTTCAGGTGCACCTCGGCGGTCATCTGGGCGTCGAGGCTGCCTTCGGGCGGAAGTTCCGCGGCCACAAGGTCACCCAGGACGAGACGGCGGACTACTGCGAGCGGGTGCTGCGCGGCTACCTCGCCAGGCGCCAGGCGGGCGAGAGTTTCGCCGCCTACGTCGCTCGCGCGGAGGAGGCCTGGCTGCTGTGACCGAGGACCCGATCCGACGACCCCGCCGGCTGCGGGCCGTGCACCGCCCGCAGGCGCCCGGGTGTGGCGGGGCGGGTCGCGGCGGCGAGCGCGTAGCCGGCGACCGGCAGCAGTTGGCGGTGATCCCGCTGCAGACCGCGGCGAACCATAGCCGGCCGTGGGTCACGGTAATAGACCGCGTAGCCGCGGTCGCCGCTGGCGATGAGAGCGAACTCCACCGCGCTGAACAGCTGCCCATTGAGCGGTTGTGCCGGCTGATGACCCCGCGCAACCCTGACCTCTCTCTCGTGTAGGCGTCAGCCTGCAATGGGCACAGCCCCAGCTTGTTGCCGGGTGGGCGACAACTCCCACGGCGGCAGGCTGGCCGGCTGACTGCCCAACCCGGGTGCCGCGAAGCGGACCGCGGCAGGGACCTTGACGGAAACCGGGCACCCGGCACCTGTCGGATGCTTGAGGCGCGGTGGGGACACCGCCGACCGGCTGCCGGCCGTAGCGTTCGCGGCCGGTCTCGCCTTGGCAGCAGGGCCGAACGCGCCGCGTGGGCCACACCCGCCTGGCTTGGGCGCATGCTTCCCGACATCCGCTTCAGCCACTGACGACCGCCCGCGCCGACCCGTCCCGTCCGTCTGTCTTTCTGAGGAGAACGCATGAACTACGGCACCAGCATCACCGTCGACCTGCCGTTCGACGACGCCGTCGCCGCCACCCGGACAGCCCTCGCCGGGCAGGGCTTCGGCGTGCTCACCGAGATCGACGTCCAGGCAACGATGAAAGCCAAGCTCGACGTCGACGTCGAACCCCAGCTCATCCTCGGCGCCTGCAACCCCCACCTCGCCCACCAGGCTTTGGAGACCGAGCCTGACATCGGCCTGCTGCTGCCGTGCAACGTCGTAGTCCGCCAAACCGAGCAGACGACCATCGTCTCGGCTCTGGACCCCCAGGTCATGGTCACCCTGCCGGCCAAGCCCGCCCTGCAGCCAGTCGCCGACGAGGCAACCACACGCCTAGGCGCCGCCCTCGCATCGCTACCCCAGCAGGCCTGAACACGCGGACGCAGGCACCCGGGATTCGAGCAGGCAGCCGGTCGACCCCTTCTGGTGTTCACGGGACGGGCCGGCACCGGGCGAGCCGGTGGCCGATCCGGCCCGACCCGGCCGACCCGGCCGGTCACGTGCCTGCCGCAAAGCCAGGGAGGAGAAGGATTGTCGTGGACGCCCGCACCAGCCACTGGGACGCGAGGTATGCCGAGCACGGCGAGGATCGGGTCAGCTGGTATGAAGCTGCCCCTGAGGTGTCTTTGGAGATGCTCGACGCCCTGCACGTCACGCCCCAGCAGTCGGTGCTCGACGTCGGCGGCGGCGCCTCACGCCTGGCCGGCGCTCTGCTCGCCAGGGGGTTCGCAGACGTCACCGTCCTCGACGTCTCCGAACAGGCACTCGGCCTGGCCCGTCGCCGGCTCGGCCCACAAGCAGCCGCGGTCGCGTGGATCCACACCGACCTACTGACCTGGGAACCGCCCAAGGTCTACGACCTCTGGCACGACCGGGCCGTGTTCCACTTCCTCGTCAACCCGGCCGACCAGCAGCGGTACCGGCAGTGCCTACGGGCCGCGCTCAACCCCGGCGGCCACGCCATCATCGGCGCGTCCGCTGCCGACGGCCCCACCTATTGTTCAAATCTGCCGGTCGCCCGCTACGACGACGAACAGCTCATCGACGCGCTGGGCCGCGACGGGCTCGTCGTCGTCGAAACGCGACGCAGGCTGCACCAGACCCCGTCCGGAGCCACCCAACCGTTCACCTGGTTGGCACTCACACGCTCCTAGGCACCCCCACCCGCCCGGCACCTGTTGGTGATACTCGGGATGCAGCTGGGCTGGCCAACCTGCGGCGGCGCAGGCCGGCCAGCGCAGTCGGCTGCCGGACACTGAGTTCAGTCAGCAGCACAACCGAAACAGGGAGCAAAGTCCGTCGCGCGTCAGGCAGCACCAACAGCAAGAGGAGATCGAGGTGAGCATGCCGGGCAAGCGCGAGGACATGATCGTCCATGAGCAGGACCCGTACAACGCCGAGCCGCCGCCGGCTGCTCTGGCGCATTCGGCGCTGACGCCGGTGTCGGCCTTCTACAGCCGCAACCACGGTCCGATCCCCCACCTCGACCCGGACGTGTGGCGGCTGCACGTCGACGGCCTGGTCGACTCGCCGTTGGAGCTGAGCCTGACCGAGCTGCAGTCCGGCTACAGCCAGGTGACGCTCGCGGCCACCCTGCAGTGCGCCGGCAACCGCCGCCAGGGGCTCATCGAGGTCCGAGACATCCCAGGGGAGGATCCCTGGGGACCGGGCGCCACCTCCAACCGCCGAATGGACCGGTATGCGGATGCGTGACGTGCTGGCCGCTGCCGGCGTCCAACCACAGGCTGCCCACGTCGCCTTCGCAGCTCCGGACCAGTCCCAGCTCGCCGAACCGCCGCAGAGCTACGGCAGCTCCATTCCGCTGGCCAAGGCGACAGCCGGCGAGGTGCTGCTCGCCTGGGCGATGAACGGCGAGCCGCTGACCGCGGGCCACGGCGCCCCGGTCCGGGTCGTGGTCCCGGGCTACATCGGCGCCCGCAGCGTCAAGTGGGTCGAACGCATCACGGTCCAGACCGAGCCGTCGACGAACTACTTCCAGCAGACCGCCTACCGCCTGCTGCCCCCCGGCGGCACGCCCGGGCCGGGTGTCGGCATCTCCCTGGGCGCGATCGCGCTCAACTCCGAGATCCTCGTCCCGGGCGACGGCCAGCAGCTGCCCGCCGGGCGCACCACCATCAAGGGCTACGCCCTGGCCGGCGACGACCGCAGCGTCGCCCGCGTCGACGTCAGCACCGACGGCGGGCGCAGCTGGCGGCAGGCTGAGCTCGCTGAAGGGGCCAGCCCCTGGACCTGGCGGCTGTGGTCGATCCAGGCCGACCTGAGCCCCGGTGAGGTGCAGCTCGTGGCCCGGGCGTGGGACAGCACCGCAGCGCTGCAGCCCGCGCTCCCCGAGCACGTCTGGAACCCCAAGGGCTACGTCAATAACTCCTGGCCCCGGGTCACCGTCACCATCCGGGACGGCGCTTGAACCATCGGACCCGTCCCGGGAGGCTTGAACGGATGGCAGACGCGAATCCTCCCTCGGAGCCATCTCGAGCACGAGCAGAACCTGATCGGCGCTGCCGATCCACAGGTTTTTCCCCGGGCGCAGCTTAAGGATCGCCACAGCAGTCGCGAGAGCGGCAAGAGCGATCGCCACCCCAGTAGCGTGAACGCTGGTGCATTCGCTCGTGGCGTCTCAGTTCCCGCCATGTTCGAGGAACCGGACGGCCGGGCAGCACGCCCGTAGCGTCATCAATGAATACCTGGCAAGACCCACCCGCAGCCAGCTCGTCGGTCTGCAGGTCGGCGTTCTGCTCCGCCCGTCGACACCCGGGATAGCCCGGCAGCACTGCCGTCCGGCAACGTAGCGGAAAGGTCTAACCGGACTGGTTGCGCCACCCTGATTGCGTGCACTGGTTGCGCTACGCCCACAGCCCGTCCCAAGCAGCAGTTTCGCAACAGCCTTGGCCACGTCCCACAAACGGTCGGTTACGCTTCGGCATGGCCGGGTCAGACACGGGTCGCTGCGTTGCCTGAGTCCGGCGGGGCAACACCCACCCTCACCTTGGCTTTAGACGAGGGGCGAGTGTCATGCGCTTGTGGTGGCGACCAGGTCGGCGAACGCGACGATGTTGTCCCGGTAGCTGGCGGCCTGCTGGTCGAAGGACCCACCGCAGGTGATCAGCCGCAGGGCGGCGTGGTCGACGTTGCCGTACACCTCATGGGTGGGAAAGGCGTCCTTGGCGAACTCCTCGACCCGGCTCACCCGGAACACCACCTTCCTGGCGTCCGTTCGGGCAACGATGACCTGGTCGCCGGTCTTGAGTTCACGCAGGTCGTAGAAGACCCCCGGGTGCCCGGCCCAGTCGACATGGCCGACGACGACTGCTGGGCCGAGCTGGCCCGGGGTCGGACCGCCGGTGTACCAACCGGCGGGGAAACCGGTCGGCGGCGTCTGCATCGCCCCGTCGCTGCGTAGTCCGAGGTCCATCAGCCCGGAGTCGACACCAATCGCCGGGATCTGCACCCGGACGGGGGTGGACCTCGACATCGGCGGCACGGTAACGACGGCCGGCGCGGCGCCGGCTACGGGACCGGCAGGGGGCGCGGTACTGCTGCGCGCCGGCACCGGCGCTGGTCGCACAGCATGGGACTGGCTGGCGTAGCCGGCGGTGACGGCGGCGGTGGTGAGCAGGGCCGCCACCCCCGCCAGCACCTGGGTACGAGCTACCCGGGCACGGCGCCCCCGCAAGCGGTCGCGCATGCGGTCCAGTCCTTCGCTTAGCTGTCCCGGCGGCGCAGCCGTGCGGTGAAGCCGGCAGCGCCGGCCAGTCCAGCCAGCGCCAATGCTGCGACCGGCAGCAGGCCAGCGCCGGAGCCGGCGCTGGTTGCTGCGATCGCGCTGCCGTCACCGGCGTGGACCCCCCCGACCGGGACCTGCCCGACCTGAGGACCCGTGCTGGTGGGCGTGCCAGTCGTGGGCGTGCCCGTCGTGGGCGTGGTGAAGGTGGCAAGCACTGTGCGGGGCGTCGTCGTGGCGGTGGTCAGCGGCGTAGCACCCGTCGGCGTCGTACCGATCGGGGTCGTGCCCGTCGGAGTGGTACCAGTCGGGGTCGTGCCCGTCGGAGTCACGCCAGTCGGCGTCGTACCAGTCGGCGTTGTGCCCGTCCGGGTCGTACCCGTCGGAGTCGTGCTCGTCGGAGTCGTACCAGTCGGAGTCGTACCGATCGGGGTCGTGCCCGTCGGAGTCGTACCGATCGGGGTTCCGGGCGGGGTTCCGGTCGGGGTGGTTCCGGTCGGGGGGGTTCCGGTCGGGGGGGTGTTCGGCGGCGAGCTCGGCGGTGTCGTGGTTACGCACAGTGGGCTGACGATCGTGTCGTGGATCAGTGTCACCGCACCGGCGCCTGATGCTTGCTCGCCTGCCAGCAGCCGGCCCTGCACGGTCACCCCGTTGCCCAGTGAGATGGTGTCGTGCGCCAGGATCGTGCCTTTGAGGGTGGAACCGGCGCCGAGGGTGGCGGCGCTGCCGACCTGGTAGAACACGTCGCATGCCTGGGCGCCGCGGATCAGGCTGACGTTCCCGGTGCCGCCGGTGACCAGGGTGCTCGCGGTTTGGAAGATCCAGACCCCGTTGGTTTTGTTCTGCCCGTCGAGGACCAGCGTCCCGGTCATCTGAAAGGTCCCCGACGCCGAGCTGTAGACCCCGGCGACCAGCCGTTGGTTGGCAAGCTCGGTCGCCACCTGCGTGGAGACCTGCCCGGCGGCGTAGTTGTACGCGGCGGTCAGGTCAATCTTCGCTTTCACCGTGACCCCGTCGTTGGGGGTGGGACTGGTGTGGTTTGCGCCGGTCAGCGTGACGCAGTTCGCGGCGGGACAGGCTGCGAACCCGGTCTCTGCCGGTGTCGGCGAGGACCCGACGTCACCTTTGATCGTGGT
>JAABVA010006184.1_pt1 | contig 10653 bp, 22 predicted proteins | sample 5560331 | NCBI WGS metagenome assembly JAABVA01 (sample SAMN12812661, study PRJNA571458) | rock metagenome | isolation source: Antarctica rocks | place: Antarctica: Victoria Land, Mt New Zealand sud | collected 2016-01-07 | reverse complement strand
CTCAGATGGCAGTGGGTCCCACAGTCCTAGAAGAGCCTGTACTGCAGCTGCCGCCACCTCCTGTGCTCCCCAGCTGGGACTCCTTCAAGCCTGTGCTACAGCCCTTGCCTCCTTTACCACAGGTGCGGTGCTGTGCTGTGCTGCGCTGTGCTGTGCTGTGCTGCGCTGCGCTGTGCTGCGCTGCGCTGCGCTGCGCTGAGTGCTGATTTCATCTGAAATCGTAAACCAATCAACCAGAGCAGAATGCTACAAGATCTGCCTCAGCAACACCCTGTTCTGCTGCTAGCTTGCGTTGTGCCCGCAAATCAAACTAGCACGCCAAGGTGGACTTGCTGATGTGCCTGGTCATGCAGTTGCTGGAAGTTGCAGTGCGTCTGCCTCCTTTCAAGCCTCCAAAGGTGGCAACTGTGGAGTATGACCCCCCTCAGCTGCTACCACTGCCAGAGCTGCTTGATGAAGAGGTATGTGAATCCTGACCACACAGAGAAGGGGAATGTGACCAGGATTCCCTTGTTTTCTTGTCAGCAAACTCATGACGACCTTGGTGCTGCGAGATTGTGTACATGCTGGGCATTGACTTAGAAGACCCCAGTCTTATGAGGGCAAGAAAACCTCTGACCCCAGATCTGGGTTGGCCCATCTAGTCCAGATGTGCACCACCATGTCGCTGCTGAAGTACCAGCTGCATGCACAGTCAGCACAGCATCATATGACCCAGCAGCAGGCACCATCATCACAGCATCACACGACTTTGTAGTTCAGCATGGTGGATGCTGCTTGGTGTTCAACTGTCTCGACAGTTGCCTTATGCATGAAACAGTCGGTGCTCAGCATCCAGCCAGCTCGGTGCAGTGTGCTTGCTCATAACCTGAATCGCTTGCTGAATTGCAGGAGGAGACTGTGCCAGGCTTGGTGCTGCCGGATGGTCTCAAGCCCAAAGGGCTGGGTGTGCAGCCAGATGAGGTCCCTTTTGACCCCCCTTTGACCCCTAATTACCCTTTGCAGCCGGCTCCGCCACCCTATGACAAGCCACAGTATGGGGCAGACTGGACTGGCCTGAAGCCCTTCCAGGTAACTCTTGTCCTCTGTTGTAATGCCTGCTGGCTTGTGAAGACCTGCGCTTGCAAGTCAGCATGTCAAACCACGAAGCTGTGTCGTTATACAAGACACAATACAGTGCCGCTGCTGATGCAATGAGGGGGCTTCAGCACAGGGTTGCTGCTGTCTGTGAACAATCACAATCTTTTGCTGCTGACCCGCCTACTGGAAGCGATCCATGATGCCGAAAGGCTTGCGTGCTAGAGGAAGAGAGCTTAGCCAGTCATGGGTGGTTTCCATCAGCCATGGGCAAGAAACATCATGCTGACTATTCCTCATGAAGTACAGGAGGCTGAGCCGGTGATGGCAGCCAATGCAGTCTTGCCTGTGGTCATATGGCAGTACCCCCCTGCCACCCTGCCCAAGCCGCCCCATGGAGTAAGTGCTCTGTCAGCTAGGCACATTGTTTCAGCAGCATTGTTCATCTGAACTTGCTCTCAGTAGCAAACAAGCACCTCTTGTTTGTTGTTGTCTGTACCATACATGCAGTGCCAGACAAAAGTTGCTTTGTTCGTTTACTCAATCTTTGTGATTGGAGGGTCTCAGGTCACGTACATGGAGTGCTGAATGAACACATTCATGTCATGCATCGCCATGCAGGACCTCAGCAGGCCATCTGACAGCTCAGCTGCCAGCTTGGCACGCATGATAGGTGGTCTGGCTCTAGCAGGCTCATCAGCAGCCATCACAGATAAGCCCACCGCCCGGCCAGCTCTAGTTGCTGCCTCAAGGCGGCCAACAGATCTATTAGCTGCTGCCCAACTGGGCCCCTCTGCAGATGCTGCTGAGAGGCAAGAATTACCCCTTTTGCAAACTGGGACTGCAGATGGCAGCACAAGTACCGGCCCTGATGGGGATGCAGCCACAGGGACAGATGGGGAATCTGCTACAGTGGCTAGTGCTTCATCCCAGTCTGCATATGGCAGTGGGGGTGATGGGTGGGGAGCAAGGAGCAGGGCTGAGCAGGGGGGCACGGGTGGTCCTGCTGCAGACCCTGCAGGCAGCTCTGCAGATGCACAAGCAGCACAGCGATCTTCAGGAAGCATCAACGGCAATGCCGCAGCTGGTGTAGCACCTGCAGGCGCAGAAAGCGGTGGTCATCAAGCTCCACACAGCATATCAGGAGGGCCTGCCGGCAGCAGCAGCAGCAACAATGATGGCATGAATGGAAGGGGTGGCTCTTCCGTGCCTGGTACAAGTGCTAATGCTGGCAGCCCAACCAGTGCTGCGGCTGCAGCAGGCGGTCAGAGTAGCCTCAACCAGCCTAGCAGCATTGCAGCATATAGGCCTGGGGGTGACAATGCTGGGCCTGGGGCCAGTGGGGGTAGTAGTGGGGCTCAAGAAGGGGACAAATCTGCAGGGCAAGACCAAGCGCAGTACTCTGGCAGAGACAGGGGCACGGTGGGTGGCTCAAGTCGGGCTGGCTTGGAAGGGGTAGCTTCCGGCACTGCATCAGGCACGGAACTGCCACCTCGCCCAGTCCAGGTCAGTCCGGTGTTTGTTTTGGTGTGCAAGGACTCTGTGTTTCTGTCCTAGAGGATAAATACAGTGTTTTGGTCCATGCTGCTGTTGTCTGCCTGCTTGCTTTCATGTACTTCCTAATGGATCATACGGGAGTGTTGCTTGCTCAACAAGGGTTGTTGCAGGCCTGTCAAAAGAGGCCGTCTAGCCTCTTCGCAGTGCATCTGGTGCCAAGGCGCCTCCTGACTGGCATCCTCTGCAAACTGCAAGCTGCCTTGCGTGTTGCCTGTCAGACATCGAATGCCTCTGTTGCCATGTTAACGGTCAACGGAACCCTCAACATGTGTGCTGTATGCTTATAGGAGCCAGCACCAGATTTCGTGCAGCCCTTCCAAGAGCCCCTGCCTCCAAGGGACCCTCTAACCTTCCATCCCCTGCCAGTCTTTGAGCACCCTCCCTTTCAGGCCCCAGCCTTTGCCCCTCCTTGTGCCCCCCGCCCCATTGGCTTCCTGGCAGGCTACACCCCTTTGCTGCTGCTGGACATGAGCGGGACCATGCACCCTAGCAAGGGGGGCAGGTTTTTTGAGATGAAGGTCAGCTGCTGCTGGTCCACAGCGTTTTTGCCTGCTGCGATTTGCCTGCAGCTGTGTCTGCTCTGATCCATGCAGAAAACCTCTTCCTCGAAACTGAAAGCGCTCGGGTGGATGTGCAACGCAAACTTCAGCTCTGCCTTGGGGACTTCTTCTTTATTTGTGCGCTGCGCTGTACTGACAGCGGCTAATGGCAAGAATAGTGTGCGCCATGTGCAGCAATGGTCTGTGCTATCCATGGGCTAGCTTCTCTGTCACTGTGTCAGATCAACACTACATTTGTGCTGGATACCCTGCAGCAGCAATGCTGTCATTTGCCTTGCATGCCAACCTTGCCCTCACCATCCCTGCTGTATCAGGCACTATGAAGCTTGTTGACACCAAGACTCCTGGGTTTCTAACTCACATCGTCGATGACTGATGTTTGCAACAGCTAGCCTGACTCATCTAGGTGCGCAAGTCATCCTCATGTCGCCTATGTATCCTGTTGGCTGTAGGCATGTGCAATGGAGCTGTTGAAGCCAACAGGGGAGCTGGCAGCAGTAGCAGCCGGCTTTGATGTCATAGCCTTCAGCAGCGCCCCTACCAGTTGGGCAGCCTGTTACGAGGGCCACCTCGCCCTACTGGAGGGGTCCAGCAAGCCCCTGGTGGGCCGCCAGAACGGGCGCAGGGCTTACCGCCCCAACTCTGCCAGCACTGGCTGCATGCGCCTGCAGGTGTGTGACTGTGCTGTTAGGGTTTGAAGTTTAGTGTGTGACTGTGCTGTTAGGATCTGAAGTTTAGTGTTAATGCTCCCATAATGGATGTATGCTCCCATGACAGATGTATGTATGTACATCTGCAGCAGCTGTGTCATGTGGTCTGCTTTTGCAAAGGGCATTGCTCTCATGATGAGTGTCATACTTGTCAAGATTGTGGTACAGTAACGTATAAGCACTGACTGTGTGTCAGCCACAATTACTCATGGAGGGGACAGCATATTGAAGGGCAGAGACTGCGCACCCTCCCATTGCCTGCATCTGCGCCTCCATAAAGCTGTCACATCAAGGATGTTATCCTTGTTATGGTGAGACAAGCCTGTAAGACATTGGCGATGGCTAAGCTTGACGTCATAGTACTTGGATGCTGACTGGCAGAGGGTTTTTAGTGCTTGACCGAGGCCTGCTGCTGACAGCGAGCAGTTGATGCTTTAGTTTCTGTTGCATAGGCCAGTCTGGCAAGCTGCTGCCTGCCGAGCCTACACAATTGGCAGAAGCTTCTCATCAGGCAGACAGCCGGGGCTGCAATCCATACCAGCCGTGTTGCTGCGCCCCAACTTGCAGGACATCAATCCTGTCTGGCTGGCAATGTTGACTGTTGTGCAACTCTTGAGCTGCAGAAAGGCCAGTCTACCAAGTCGGTGCCTGCTGAGCCTGCGCTGTTGGCGGAAGCGTCCCATTGGGTGGACAGGTGGCAGGAGCCCACAGGCCACACCAACTACGACGCTGCGCTGCAGATGGCAGAGCGGTATCTGGAGGCTGACTGTGAATACATCTTCTCTGATGGCCTGTCAGACTATGCTGTGGTGCTGCTGGAGGTACACATGCGCTGCAGCCTGTGTCTTTCTTGTGGACAAGGTCCAGCCACAGTCATCAAAGATGTGCACGCTCATGGATGGACTGCATCATGAAGCTTGCTTGCTTGCATGTCTGTCACTTTGCTGGTCAAGATGATATTGAACACTAATGTGGACGGTCATCAGCACAACATTGCTGAGCCAAAGTGAAAGCCTCAACCATGTTGAAGTTCCTTGGAGCCTTGTCTGCCGCAAGAATCAGTCTTGTGTGTGGGAATCTGAATCAAAAGGAGCATCATTGCATGTAAGATTGCGCAAAGGTGTGCCCTGACATGTGTTGATGATTGACAACACGCTTTAGCGTTCGTGCAGAAGTTGAGGACCAGGGTGATGCAAGGGGAGAGGGTGCCTGTCATCCACACAGTAGGCTTCTTTGCTGAAGAGCAACGGGGAGGCCCTGGGGAGCGCTTCCTGCGCCAGCTGTCAGCTTTGACAGGTGGCACCTTTCAGGTTGGTACATGCACCAGTGCATGCTATGTTGTGCCCTGCTATGTTGGTTTCATGCACTCTAGCGCCTGCTGCTCAAGTCTGCATATGTAGGCCTGCCCATGTCCTTGAAAAACTTGCATGCTCATACCTGCTGCTATGACTATTGCTTGAGCCGCAACTACTATTTGCGACACTTGGCAACGACACTGACACAATGCAGCTGTTCAAGCTTCATCTTGTTCTGGATATGTGCATTACACGGCTCTACAAACAGCCCAATGAATCCTGTGTAGCATGGTTTTTCTCTGCATAAACAGTGCTGCTGCCTGGCACAGGAGTACAGGCCAGAGGTGTGGAGAGTGTGGAGCAATGGTGAGTGGCTGGAGTATGACCTGAAAGGGGAGAGCGAGGCGGTCAAGGCAGAGCGCATGTGGTCTGAGGCTGCTCTGCAAGCACAGCGCCGCAACAATGCCAGGTGTGATGCTCAGAAGCTCCACCATGCCCTGACAGCTGTGCATCACACTGAGTCCTGCAAAGGGTTGTGAAGCCACAATGCTGTCTTTTGAATGTTTTACTGAAATGGCAAAGTCCTTCAAACATGCTAGTCTGACCAAGTCTGCTCATGTGAAGCATGATAACATAGTTCAGCAAGGAATCACATGACGCATGCAGTCCAGCATGGTTCACATCCTGGGCACAGTTCAGGGTTAGTACATCCAACCCATACACTTCAGCATGGCTCCTCAATGCTCGCAGACTGTGCTTGGAGGAGAGCTTTGTGGATCTGATGGCCCGCCTGCCCAGGTTGCATGCTCAGAGGGTAGCTGCTGAAGCAGCTGCTTATGAGCAGGAGGCAGCTACACTTCGAGCTGCTCATGAGGCTGAGTGTGCCATCGTCAGGAAACTGAACGCCGACATTCAAAGGTACTGCGCTGTTCTGTGTCCTTCCAGGACCATTGGAGCGAGCACTGCAGTTACAAGGAAACAATGGTTTGTAAAAAAGTCAATACATGTGTTAAGAAGTTCACATGGCAGAATCCAGGTTTGTAAGCTGCGTTCTGCCTGTTCAGGGGTCCAATGCAATGCAATGCAATGCAATGCAATGCTCTACACTCTGCTGTGCCTTGCACCTTTGTGCAGTCAAGGGCCTGAGCAGAATCTGTACGACTGCAGGCGGAGTGATGAGGAGTACTACAGGATGACAGAGCCATTGAGAACCCACAATGAGGTGCTAATGGCTGCAGCTGCCCAGCAGCATGAAGTGGCAGTGAAGCAGTGTCAGAGGGAGTACAGCTTGGCTGTCATGGAGTGGGAGTCACTGCAGGTGAATCCCTCTTCAGTTCTGCCCTTTGGCTTGCCGCTCTCTGTGCCTGGCATATTTGCTTCCATATGAATGCCCTTGCATGCCTCATGACTTGAGAACAAAGCTTACAGGAGTGCTTGCGCTTTGACCTGACTGCAGTGCTGCTTCAGCTGCTTGTCTGACATTACCAGGCCATCATCTTATTACTGACAAGTCTTGGAAACGGTGCCCCTGGAAACAACACAGCATGATAGCATACTGTACACCTGTGCCCCTGAATTGATGGCGCAAATCCTTTGCAGGAGGCGTTACCTGCAACACAACAACAGCCCAGATGCAAAGCCAAGCTCCCAAGGCTTGCCACTCTGCAGCCAGAAGACTCTGCTGAGCAGCTCAGCAACTCTGCCATGCCCGCCAGACAGACTGCAGCCGCTGCTGCAGCATCCAGACAGTCCAAGGCGGACGGCCAGGCTGCAAGGGACTCGCCTGCTAGCACCAGCAGGTCTGGCCTGGCATCAGAACAGCCTGCTCAGCGTGTGCCTGGAGCACCCGGCCCTGCTGCTGCGCCTCAGCAAGCTGCCAACAGGGTGTCACAGCCTGGTGAACCGAGTCCAAGGCAAGACCAAGCTGGCCTAACCAATGGACAAGCGGAGGTGGGTGAAAGATTCAGCTTGCAGCCTGATGCTGTAGATGCTGCAGCTGGGGAGCAGCGCAGCGCTGGCAGCATGCTGACCCAGCCTGTCAGGCAGCTTTCAAACAGGCTGGTGCTGTCAGGGGACAGTCAGGGTCAGCTTCTGGCCTCAGAATTTGGACCTCAGCAGGCACAGCAGGACGGTTCAGGCGCTCAGCAGACACAGCAGGAGGGCTTAGATGCTCATCAGGCACAGCAGGCTAAGCAGGAAGACAGTGACTTTGGACGTGACCGCGACAGTGCTCAAGCAGAGGCATCAACAAACCTAAGCTCTGCATCCCATCAAAAGCAGCATGGGGAGTCGGTGTATGCAGCACGTGACTTAACTGTCCTAGAGCAGTATGAAGCAGATGTGGTTGAAGCATACGCCAGCAGCTTTGTAGCAGAAGCCATGATGCAGCAGATGCTGCCTGCTACAGCCAACGCAGTGACTGCTGAGCAGCACCAGACCGCACTGGCTGAAGTGCAGCGGCGGAATGCCTTGAACAAGCAGCGGCACCTGGAGGAGGTCAAAGCTGAGAGGGCGGCCTGGGAGGAGCATGAGGCAAACATTAAGAGGTGTGATGTGCTTCAGACGCGCCACAGCTTGGCGGTATCACGTGTTGTGTGTTGCAGCTGTGCATTGAGTCTGCAGGCTTTGTCCTGGTCCCCACATGCGCTTTGCCTGCTTTCATTCAAGTGCCAGGAGCACAACAAAGTCTGTGGTTGAAACCTGTTTGCTGCAGTCCCAACTTGTACAACCTTGAGATCAGTTGCATGTCAACAAGCTTTAGCAGTTTGGGCCAGTTGCATGAGGTGATGAATGCCAACAGAGGTTGGTGTGTACAGGTGGAAGGCTACAAAGGCAGAGCTGGAGGCAGGGTATGCCAGCGAGCTGGCAGAGGCCAAGGCCACTCACCAGCAGCATGTGGCCAGGCTCAGAAGGCAGTGGGAGAAGGAACAAAAGGTACTAAGCTACTGGCTGTTATGTCTGCTGTGCATGGCATGCAGCCCATGCTGCATGCAATCCCAAGCGGCAGATCTCCAAGCGCCAGATCAGCTAGCTATGCTGTCTGGCTGTGCTCTGCAGTAGCATCAGCTCACCTTAAGGAATGGCTGTTGCTGCCAGCATGCTCTGCTGTCAGCCGCATGCCTGCAGCAAACACAAGGTGCATGCCAGCCACAAGTAGTGCAACGTTTCTGCCAAATGCCAGCAAGCCTTTGACTCATGACAGCATGCAGTCCAGGGGGGAGCTGTGCAATGACAGTAATGTGCGACACACAGGTGCTGCAAGCTGAGTATAACAGGCGAGTAGGCATTGAGAGGGGTCAGCATGAGATAGTGTGCGAGCCAATCAGGCAGCGCAATGCAGAGCGTCATGAGGTGGCGGCCCGGCGGCGAGAGCAGCGCCGACACATCGAGAAGGCCAATGATGACCTGGTGGTAGCTGCAGAGCAACTACATCAACAGAAACTGTATGAGGTATGCCTGACTGCCCTGTGCTGTTGTGCTGTGCTGTGCCGTGCTGTCTTGTACTGTGCTGTGGCAATTACACAGCTGGAGCAGCTGCAATGCTGGCTGCTCCGTAACAAGGGTCTTTGCTGATGGTCTTTGCTGAGGGGTCTTTGCTAAGGGTTTCCCTAAGCCGCTGAATGAGTTAGCTGTGCTGCAAGCGCTACTGTTTGTAGTGTGAACATGCTCTGGCTTTCAGTCCCCGGTTCTGCCCTCCTGCCATATGGCTACATGCTGTGTGTACCATTCCCCTCACTGGTACACTTTGTACATGCAGGCCCAAGCAGTGCTGAGTACACAACTGGTGGTTGCACGGCAGCAGCATGCTGATGTCTGCATGCAGCTTCAGAAGGAGCACGCTGCACTGCAGCAGGCTGTCCTGCAAGAGCATGCCCTTCAGAAGGTCAGGCCAACTCGTCCCCTCGACCTTCATCTGTGTCTGTGTGCCATAGCTGCGCTGGCCAGAGCCACTCAGGTGTTGACCTGCATCTCTGGTGCGTAATGAAGAAGCCAAAATTGCCACATGCTGCCCATCTTGAGTGGGACCTCAGCAGCCTGACTCATGCACATTGCAGTGCCTGGAACATATCACAAACTTTGATGGTGGATGCAGGCAGTCATTGCACGCTGGAATGATGAAGCCACCCTGCAGGCACGAGGCCGGTACGGCGCTGAGATCAACCGCCTGCAGAAGGGCCATGCACATCACTGCGGGACTGTTCAGGCCCAGCATGATGTGGTGTGTGAGCAAGTGTGCAAGCACAACGATGCCATCTGGCCTCAGGTCAGCGTTGCACAGGCGGCTCAAGGGGAGCTGGACAGAGTGGGCCGCTTCATTGAACACATCAGGTCTGCTCCCACCTTGCTGTTGGTGACGTGTAAGTGATGCTGCCAGCTTCTGAGGCCTCAAAGCTTCCAGCTGTTTTGTGTTAGATAGCTGTATTTACATGCTGATGCAGGCAGCCAGCCTACACCCTAAGCCTGACTGTCCCAAAGTACTTGCAACTCTTTTCCAGCGCCTGCTTTGATGCATAGCTACTTTGCAGGACAAAGCATCTCTCAACGAAGCCACACTGCTGTCATTAGACGCTACAACTCACCTTGCTCAGTATGGTGCATATGGAAAGGCTCTGCGCCTATTGCTGTACAGGGCGTGTGCAGAGAAGATGGAAGTTGGCGTGAATTATGTGCCAGAGACGCCTAATCTGGACCGTGTGGTGGAGATGAGCGCCCTCACAGAAGCCCTGCACAAGGCCTTCCCTGACCTCACCCCTGACCAGTACCCCTGGCCCAACAACCAGGAGGAGGGTGGAGGTGCAGGGCGGGTCAAGGGTAGTTGGCCAGCTCCGCCTAAGACCCGTAACTCCGCTTCCGCTGCTCAGCAGGCCTTAGATAGGATCAGGCAGGCGGCGCTGCCCAGCAGGCCGCAGTCTGCTTTGAGAATGCGCAATGACGGCGCTGAGCAGCAGGTACATGCACATGTGCTTTTGTCTGTTAGCGCGTATACAAGAAGCACTTTCTGCTTATGCGATTTGGTGTTGATACTGTATCCGTGGCTCTGCATACATATACTAGAAAGCATGCAAATTGCAAAGAAGCTGCATGCTCATTGATTCTGGCAATGTGTCTGGTTCGCTCTCCCAACCATGCATGTGTGTCAGCTCCCAATTTGCCCACAACTTTAGGTCAAAAGCAAGCATCAATATGGCACAGCAGGCAGCATGTCACACATTCATGCAACACATCACACACAAGATGGTTTTTCATGCAGCTGGACACACCACAATGTTGTGTTGCAGGTTACTAGCGTCTCTCAAGTCTGGCAGAACAGCAGCACACAGGCCATTGCCTATGCCAGCACCACACACACTGCTGTCAGCTACCGGCCCCTTACCTCATCTTCCCGCCCCTCCACTGCTCACTTCTCCTCCCCCAGGGCATACCCCCCCCCCCCCCCCCCCCCCCCAGCATAAG
>JAABVA010006182.1_pt1 | contig 10655 bp, 10 predicted proteins | sample 5560331 | NCBI WGS metagenome assembly JAABVA01 (sample SAMN12812661, study PRJNA571458) | rock metagenome | isolation source: Antarctica rocks | place: Antarctica: Victoria Land, Mt New Zealand sud | collected 2016-01-07 | reverse complement strand
ACACGCTACGCGAGAAGCGAGCGATCAACTACCGGGGCTGCGGTGGTCATCGCCTCGTTGATGATCTGGTTGTCTACGTGAATCACCAGACAGGCCCTAGTGCAGCTTCAGAGCAGGCTGTGGGTAATGAGCCATAGAGCCAGTCATGGGTTGACCGAGTGAATAAGCGAGGCAAGCGAGGTCGTCGTCAGCGCTCATAAAGTTCTTCTATCCATTGCCCATAAGGTCTCCTGATCATGCACTAGGACCGGCAGGGCTTCTCTCGCCGGGGCACTGTCGGTTGTTTCCCGACCCCTCTTTGCGGGTACCAGGTTTACTCGTTTAGCCCACAAATCGGGAGGTTGTATATGGCGACAGCCAGGAATGCAGCAAAGAAAGCAGCGAAGACTGCGGTAGGAGCGAAGATCGGCAAGGGTGCGGCCCGAGGCGCCGGTAAGGCTGCGCTCGCGGGGAGCAGGGCGCAGGCCAAGCTCGCCAGGCAGGCTTTGAGATCTCAGGAGCCGGCGAGTTCCCGCTACCTGAAGTACGGTCTCTTCGCTGTTGTGGGCTTCGCGGTCGGCGCCCTCGTCGCCCGCGCCGGAAACAGGGAAGATGCGCTCTCCAACACCGGCGAGACCTGGGGCGGTGGAGGCTCTTCTGGTTCTATGGCGGGGACGGGATCCGATCCGGCGGCGCCCTCCTCTTTTCAGCGGCCCGAGGGCCCGAACAGCACCGGGACCGGGCGGGATTACTCTGATCCCTCGGCCGGCCCCCTGATCGGCCGGAGCCATGCCGGGCGCGTCGGTGACGTACCCGTGCAGGAGGAAGAGACCGAGAACCGTATCCGCACCAGGGTTGGTGAGGACCCGCGCACCTCAGACGTGCCGCACCTCAACGTCGAGGTCAACGATGGCGTGGCCGACATCCGGGGGCAGGTCCACTCCGACGAGGAGAGACAGGCCGTAGAGGAGATAGCTTCCAACGTCGAAGGCGTAATCGAGGTACATAACCTTCTCACCGTCAACCCCAACGCCCCACGCAGGCGCGACAGGGCCGGCGGCGACGGTCCGGCTAGCCTCTAGACCAGCTTCGCCAGCACTTTCCGGGTTCAGCCCGGAACGACAAGAAGCGCCCCCGCAAGCAGTAGCGGGGGCGCTTCTTGTTGCGGTTCCTTGGCTGACTAGCTCCTGATAAGACCGAGCAACTCCTCGCGTCGCTCTTCCAGGGTTTCGCGGTCGCTGGCCTCTATGTTGAGGCGGAGTAAAGGCTCGGTGTTAGATGGGCGGAGGTTGAACCACCAGTCCCCAAAGTCCACGGTGAGGCCGTCGAGGTGGTCTATATCGGGGTTATTATGTTCTGAGTAGTGCTCTTCGACCTTCTTTATGGCCGCTTCTTGGTCCTCGACTTCGGAGTTGATCTCACCCGAACGGACGTAGGGGTCTATGGGCTTCAAGAGCTCGGAGAGGGGCTCCTCCTGGCGACCCACGAGCTCGGCGACGGTGAGCATGGCGATGATGCCCGAGTCGGCGAAGTAGTTGTCCCGAAAGTAGAAGTGCCCGGAGTGCTCCCCGCCGAAGGCGGCGTCGTTCGAGCGCATCTGCGGTTTTATGATCGAGTGTCCCGCTTTGGTGCGGATCGGCCGGCCGCCTTCGCGCCGCACGAGTTCGGGGAACGCCTTCGAGCAGACGGCGCTGTAGATGATCGCCGCTCCCGGCTCCTTTTCGAGGACGTTCTTCGCGACGAGGGTGGCGAGCAGGTCGCCGGAGATCGTCACGCCATTCTCGTCTACGATGAAACACCGGTCGGCGTCTCCGTCGAAGGCGACACCGAAGTCCGCGCCCTCGGCGACGACGCGCTCCTGGAGCTCCTGCATGTTCTCGGGCTCTATGGGGTTGGGCGGGTGGTTCGGGAATGAGCCGTCGAGTTCGAAGTACATCGGCACGTACTCGAAGGGCAGCTTCTCGAAGATTGGGGGGAGCATCTTGCCGGCCATCCCGTTCCCCGCATCCACGACTATCTTCAAAGGGCGCAGGTCCTCGGTGTTGATAAAGCTCAGGCAGTGTCTGGCGTAGTCCTCGATGATGTCGCCCTCTTCGACGGAGCCCTGGTACTCGCTGGGTTCCGGGAGATCGCCGGAGGTGATGAGGTCGCGTATCTGCCTGATCCCCTCGTCTCCCGAGAGTGCGATGGCGTCCTCGCGGCAGAGCTTCAGGCCGTTGTAGTCTTTCGGATTGTGGGAGGCGGTGATCATGGCTCCCCCCGACTCTTCGAGATGGCCGACGGCGAAGTAGAGCGCGTCGGTTGAGACGAGCCCGATGTCAAAAACGTCCGCCCCGGCTTCGGTGACGCCCTTGATGAATGCCTCTTCGAGGTCCTCGCCCGAGAGGCGCATGTCGCGTCCGACGATCACGCGGGAGCCCGAGAGGTTCAGGTAGTTGACGAAGGCGTGTCCTACCTGCCGTGCCACGTCCTCGTTCAAGGCGTCCGGATAGAGGCCCCGGATATCGTATGCCTTGAAGATTGACTCGTCGATCATCGCTCTCCCTCTACCTCCGGCTCGTCTCGACGCCTCTACATCCGCCGGAGCCGTGCGGCCCCGCGCTCCGGTACAATAGCGGACTATGGTTGCTCGTGCAGGCCGCTCTCCATCTCCACGCTGCATCTGATGGGACCTCGTTTCGTAAGGCTGGCGGTAGTCTTCTACTCCGCACTCCTCCTCGTGGCCGCGCTTATTGGCGCTCTCTGGGACAGGAACGTCTTTACGTTGGGCGACGGACCGTTACTGAGCCTCTCCATCGGCGTCGCTACCGCCTGCGGCACCATCGCTTCAGCTATCCTCCTCTTCCATCTCGTGCCGGCTCTGCGCCAGCTATCCGATGAGCTCGCCCCGCACCTCGTGGATGGTGCGAGGGGCAGGGACCTCGTTCTGGTCTCGTTGGCGAGCGGCATGGGGGAGGAGGTCTTCTTCCGGGGGGCGTTGCAGCCCGTGCTGGGGATCATGCTCGCCTCGCTCCTCTTCGGAGTGTTGCATGTCGGCCCCGACCGGCGGTATTTGATCTGGACGCTCTGGGCCGTCGGGGCGGGATTTCTGTTCGGATTTCTTTATCTGTGGACGGGCGGCCTACTCGCCCCGATTACCGCGCACGTCCTGCACAATGCCGCCACCCTTCTCATCTGGAAGCGCTCCCGGCGATCCGGAGCGGTGGTGAACGAGTCTCCGGAGGAGTCGTCCGTCGCGGTACGGGGGGAGCGTTGAGCGTGCTCCCCAACACCACGACCAAGGGAGCGGGGAGGCGCTGGCCGTTATACGCGCTCGTGGCGGTAGCGCTCGTCGCGCTGGCTCTAGGTGTAGAGGCTTGCTTGAGGGAGGAGAACTTCGCTTCGAGAAAAGAGATCATCTCCACCAGCGTACACGACATCGTGTTGAGCCCGGAGAACAGCCTCTATCCGCCACCGGACACGAACCGCTTACAAGGGCCGCCGGAGACCGTCTTCGTGTACCTGAGCGTGGATAGCCTACCTTAGGGGGATGACATGGAGGCGCGGGTCCGGCGGGCGGAGTCAGGTTCCATGTTCTGTATGTTCTTCGGGGAAGAGGCGGGGCTCGAAGTCCTCGACGAGCAGGAGGACCAGTTGAGCAAAGCCGAGAACGGGGCGACCGGAATCGTGAAGTTCGCCCTCAAGACAAACTCCGGCGAGCCCGTTCCGCCCGGTAACTACACAATCGAGGTCTACGGTCCGGGAGAGGCCGACGGAAGCGGCGAACCCATGGTGCGCAAGTCCTTCGTGGTCGAGGAGGCGTAGAGTTACAGGGAGTTGTGCGACCTCTCGCTTTGCGCCGGGGTAGTAGAGTTACGTTTTTCGGATACAATGTGTTGCGGTCGGAGTGGGACCACCTGAACATCAGAAGAGGCCGAGAGGGGGGGGTCTGTGTCGGGAGGAACGGATGAGCGCCAAGGACATAGTATTAAGCCTCATAAGCTTGGCCCTGATCGGGGTCGGCGTGTTCCTCATCTCCACGTTCTTCTTGGGCTCCGGTCTGCGCGGCGACTCCTCAGGCGGCCAGCAAGACTTCACCCCGCCCATCGTGAAGGAGGCGACGACGGCCTTGGAGAAGGGACCCTCGGACAAGACTCTGAGGCTTACTATTCCGAAGATGGATAAGATCTCCAACGCCGAGATACCCACGGCCGAGGGGAACGACGAGGAGAAGCTCAAGAACTACGCCGCCATCCACCTCAAAGGCACGAGCTATCCCTGGGAGAAGGGGTCGAACGTATATATCGCCGGCCACCGGCTCGGATACCCGGCGACGAGCAGCTTCCTCGCGTTCTACGACCTGGACAACCTGGAGAATGGCGACACGGTCTTCGTCGCTGACGCCGACGGCGAGGAGTACACCTACGAGGTGTATCAGGAGACCGTCGTCGGCCCGTTCGACCTCTCCGTAACAGAGCCGGTCGAGGGCAAGGACGTCCTTACGCTACAGACCTGTACGCTGCCGGACTACTCGCAACGCCTGATCGTGCAGGCTCAGAGGGTGGTCTGAGGGGTGCCGATTTTGATAAACGAGTTTTCGTTGGGAGGGGAATAGAAAGTGCTCCGAATGCCGGCAAAGGTAGGCCGCACGCGTGTTCCGGGCAAAGGGCCCGGTAAGAACAGCCCGAAGAAGAAGGAGCCCAAGCTCCCCGCGACGAGGGCCAGGATGCAGGTACGCGTCATGGCGATCGCCATGATCGTCGCACTCATTTTCGTAGTTCTGGTCTTCAGGCTGTGGCATCTGCAGGTCCTCACCGGCGACGAGTACTCCAACACCGCCCAGGAGACCCAGACCCGCTCCGTCAAGATACCGGCGCAGCGTGGTGTGATCTACGATCGCAACGGCGAGGTCCTGGCGAATAACCAGCCTGGCTTGAACGTCACCATCGTTCCCGACTCTATAGGCCGCGCGGACGTCGAGGAACTGACAGACGTCCTGAAGGCCGACAAAGAGGCGGTCCTCGCTAACTACGACGCCGCGATTCAGTCGGGTAACCAGTACAGCCCGATACTCGTGAAAGAGAACGCGAGCCGCGAGGACGTGATGTACGTCAGCGAGCGGACCGAGCAGTTCAAGGGCCTCGTGGTTAACGATGACTACGTCCGCAACTACCCGAACAAGGAGCTTGCAGCCCACGTCCTAGGTTATACCGGGGCCGTTACGGAGAACGAGCTAGGGACCGCCTCGTTCGAAGGTCTCTCCAACGACTCCGTCGTGGGTAAGAGCGGCCTGGAGCTTGCCTACGAGAAGATATTACGCGGCGAGCCGGGCTCCAAGAACTACACCGTGGACGCTCTGGGCCGGGAGGTCGCCGTTCGCCGGGCTGACGGACGGCGCTACGACGGTAGCTCGGAGGAGATCCCCGAGCTCGGCCAGCCGGCGAGCATCACGGACCCCGTGCCGGGTAAGGACCTCGCCCTCACTATCGACATGGACCTCCAGAAGAAGGCCGAGGATGAGCTGGAGGGGGCGATAGGACGGTCTAGGGACAAGGGGAACGAGGGGACTGGAGGGGCGGTTATCGCCCTCGACCCGGCCAACGGCGAGGTTCTGGCGATGGCGGGCCGGCCCACCTTCGACCCTCAGCTCTTCGTCGGTGGTATCACCGGCCGCGAGGAGACCAAGCAGTACGAGTACCTGAACTCCGAGGAGGCCCACGCCCCGTTCACGAACCGGGCCATCGCCGGGGGCTATCCTGCCGCCTCGTCGTTCAAGGTCTTCACCGGCATGGCGGGGTTGGAGTTTGGTGCGATCAGTCCCGGAACCACTTATACTGACACGGGCGAGTGCTGGCGTCCGGCGGGCTCGGTGGGCGGCTGCTGGCAGAGCTGGCGGGAGAACAGCCCGAAGTACAATATCCTCGGACCACACGGAACCCAGAACTACGCACAGGCCCTGGGCGACTCGAACAACAAGTTCTTCTACCAGGTGGCGGACTGGATGTGGAACCGAACCGACGACGAGAACACGCTGCCGAAGTTCTACGAGAAGTTCGGCTTCGGTCAGGCGACGGGCGTTGACCTGGCCGGCGAGTTTCAGGGGCGGGTTCCCACTCGCCAATGGCAGGAGGGTGCCGGGGGGACCCCCGACGACAAGCTGTGGACTGTGGGCCGGTGGGTCAACCTCTCAATCGGCCAGGGTGACTTGCTAGTCACGCCGTTGCAGCTCATCCGGGGCTACTCGGCCATAGCGAACGGCGGGAGCCTCGTAACGCCGCACGTAGGCAAGGAAATCCGGGACCAGAGCGGGAGCGTGATGAAGGAGATCTCGCCCGAGCCCGCGGGCCAGGTAGGCGTCTCCCCGAGCACCCTCCAGGAGACGATCAGGGGCATGAGGATGGTCACCGGCAAGGGCGGTACGGCCGAAAGTAGCTTCGAGGGCTCGCCCCTGAAGGCGGTCGGCAAGTCGGGTACCGGCGAGATGTGGGGCCACGGCAACGTGAACTGGTTTATCGGGTGGGACGAGAGCCAGTCCCACCCGATCCTCGTGCTCGTGATGATCGAGGGTGGCGGCGCCTTCGAGAGCGGCAGCGAGCTGACCGCCGCCCCCGCTGTGCGCAACATCCTCGAGTACTATTACGGCCTCGGTGGGAAGTCCTCCAAGAAGAGCCCGTCCAAGAAGGACGAACAGACGAAGTCCTCCGACCCCATCGCTGGCAAGCTCGAAGAGACCCCGGATGGAGAGACCGCTTCGGCGGTCGCCAATTCTCCGGCCGGTTGAGCTAGAGAGACCTGAAAAGGAGACTGTTTGTCGCACGCTACGACACTACTGCTCACGCTCCCGAGCCCGTCGTCACCGGTGATCTTCGAGGCCGGTCCCTTCGCTGCGCGCTACTATGGACTCTTCATCGCGCTTGGGATAGTGCTCGCGACCTGGCTGGCCGGGCGGGAGCTTGCGCGCAAGGGCTACGACGGAGCCATGGCCCTCGACGCCCTATTCTTCGTCGTGCCGTTCGGTTTTATCGGCGCGAGGGCCTACCACGTCGCGACCGACTACGAGCTCTACTCCAGAGATCCGATCCCCGGAGTCTTCGAGGTCTGGAACGGGGGATTGGGCATCTACGGCGGCGTGATCGGGGGCTTCCTGGGGGTCTTCGTCTTCGTCGCCGTCGCCAGGACCTCCTTCTACGAGCGGCTCTTCGGGAAGATCTACAGGATCAGCTCGCTCGCCTTCGCCGACGCCGTGGCTCCCGGCCTCATCCTCGCCCAGGCGGTCGGACGCTGGGGGAACTACTTTAACCAGGAACTCTTCGGCCGTCCCTCCAGTCTCCCCTGGGCTATCGAGATAGCCCCCGAGAACCGGCCCCCGGGCTTCAAAGCGGAGACCGCCTTCCACCCGACGTTCCTCTACGAGTCGATCTGGGACATCCTCGTCTGCCTGGCCCTCCTCTATATAGCCCGCCGCTTCGCCAACCGCCTCAAGAACGGCGACGTCTTCCTTCTCTACGTGAGCCTCTACTCCCTTGGCCGCGTCTTCGTCGAGGCGCTACGCATAGACCGGGCCTTCCTCATAGGCGACTTCCGTGGCAACCTCTTCGTCGCCTCGATCCTCGCCCTCACCTTCGCCCTGCTCTTCTTTCTCCGCCACGCCGGCGGCACCGGCCGCCGCAAACGCCGCCCCTCCGCCAATCCCTAAACATGTTTGACGCCGCCCCCTTCTACTGTTAGCCTCTTGCTTCGAGTGAAAAAAATTTCCAATTAGCCGGAGGCGAGGATTGAGGACGGGTAGGAGTCAGCAGGATGCAGGTGGGTCGAGCGCACGAGGCTTCTTGGGCGCTTTTCTGGGCCGCAGGGACTGGGTTTACTTGCTCAGCCTGCTGGTGCCGTTCCTCGTCTACGACCTTTCATTGAAGGCCTCCAACGTCATCTCGCAGCCCGGGCCCGCTCTAATCTTCGACTTGATGCGGTCGGACATATTCTTCGATTTAGGGTACGTGTTGTTCTGGCTCGGGCTCTTTGCTGTTGTGCGTAAGGGGTACGCGCGCCGGGCCGTGATCGTCTTGTTTCACGCGGCGACGATGCTCGTGGTGCTCGTGAGCACGAGTGCTAACCAGTACTTTCGGGAGACCGGCTCCACGCTTGACTACGGCATTGTCGCGGGGTGGCTCCCCCACCTCAAAGAGGCTCTGCCGGTCATTACCCAGGGTGTTCCATTCTCGGCCTGGGTGCTCCTCGCGGTCGCCCTGTTCTACGTAATTCTAGGACCCTGGCTTGTGACACGCATCGTGGAGCGGTGGCGAGGATGGTCGGGGGAGCGATTGGTCGGAGCGTCGGCAGTTCCATTTTCGGCCTCTTTAGGACTCTTCCTCCTCGCGCTGGGATTCATTTCGCTCTCGCTTTTGGTCGACTCCGGTCCGGCGAGCGCTAGCAAGACGTTTGCGAGAGATCCATTAGTAAACGTAGTGCTTACGGGGGTGGAGGCGACACCCGACGAAGACGCGGACGTAACCCCCGTCGATAGTCCGGCGGCAGACGCCAGCCTCTCCCGGACGCCCGAGACCAAGAAGCGCAACGTAGTCCTCATCCACCTCGAGTCCACCCGCTCGGGGGCCACCACGGCCTACAACAAGAACCTGCAAACGACGCCTTTCCTGGACGAGCTAGCGAAGAACAGTCTCGTGGCTACCCGGGACTACACGACCGTCCCGCACACTTCCAAGGCGGTCACTTCGGTCAACTGCGGGATCGAACCGCACCTGGTACAGCCGGTTACCGAGTCAAAGCCCGGCGGCATCCCCGCACCTTGCCTCGCCAGCCTCCTGAAGGAACAGGGCTACGGCACCGCCTTCTTCCAGTCGTCTAAAGGAGACTTCGAGGACTTCAATGGGCTTGTAAAGAACTTCGGCTACGATGAGTACTATCCGCTTGAGACCATGAACACGGACGGCTTTCAGCAGACGAACTACTTCGGCTATGAGGACGACATCATGCTAAAGCCGAGCAAGGACTGGCTCAAGAATCGTGGGGGCAAGCCGTTTATGGCCGAGTACTTGCTGGGTACCGGACATCACGATTACAAGTGTCTCGGCACTAGTCACGGTCAGGAAAATTTCTCGGGGCAGGACGTGACCAATAGCTACCTCAACTGCATCCGCCTGGAGGACATCTTCCTGAAGAACCTCATGGATCAGTACAAGGAACTCGGACTCTACGATAACACGATCTTCGTGATCTATGGCGACCATGGCGAGGGTTTCGGGGAGCACGGCCGCTTTCAACACGACGATACGATCTGGGAGGAGGGCATCAAGGTGCCGCTCATCATCCATGCTCCCGGGGTGTTTGAGGGGGGCAAGCAGGTCGAGGGGCTTTCGGACCACACCGACATACTGCCGACCGTGATGGAGATGCTAGGCTACAAGGTAAAGGGCGGGACATACCCGGGGTACTCGCTGTTACATCCGATCCCCGAAGATCGTACTCTTAGATTCAGTTGCTTTCACCAAAACGCATGTCTGGCGAGGATAAGAGGACACGAGAAGTACATCTACCACTACGACAACCGGCCCGACGAGCTCTTCGACCTCTCAAAAGACCCACTCGAGACGCAAAATCTTGCCGGCAATCAGGGTGAAGAAGAGCTAAACAAACGGCGCAAAGACCTCCTCGAGTGGCGTTCGGGCGTCGATGCCACGTACAACGGGCCGCCGCGAGGCTTGTCCACGACGAGCCCTCAATAAGACGAGTCGCCCTAGCGGTGGCCGATCAGATGTCGAGCAGGAGGCGCCATGAGCTGGAACTGGTGGCGGTCGGGAAGCTGCGGGATGGAGGTTACAAGGCGACTCCGCAACGGATAGCTATCTTGCGGGCGCTCGCCAAAGAGCAGCACCAGAGTTTGGAGAATATACGGGAACATTGTTTAGAGGTGGGGTTGGTGACAGTGTACCGGTCGCTGGCCCTGCTCTTGGAGCTCGGCATCGTGCGGCGGCTGGACCTCGGGGATGGGGCGCGTTACGAGCTCGCCGAGGACCATCACCATCACATGATCTGCGAGTCCTGCGGAGATATCTCCGAGTTTGATCAGTGCCCGCTCGACCCGGGGAGGTTGGCGTCCAGGGACGGGTTCGAGGTCCGCTCCCATAGCGTAGAGGTCTACGGCTGGTGCGCAGCTTGCAGGTAGACGAGGAGCGCCGCTCTGCGCATGAAAGGGCGCGCCGGTGGAAGTAATCCTGCTGGCCTTGCTGGCTACGGCCGGTTTCTCGTTGGCGAGCTTCCTCTCTCTTCGGCGGAGAGCTTGGATCTAGGGGACGGTCTTACTCGGCCGCCTTTGCGGCGGGGATACTGCTCGCTCTGGCGTTCGCGGACCTCTTCCCCGAGGGGCTGGAGCTAGCCGAGGCGGGGGCGATAGCGGGCTTTGTCGGTGGTTTCGCTTTACTGTTTCTAACCGAGGCGTTCACGCGTCCCCATACGCATCATGTGCTCGCGATGCCGCTGCCCAAGCGGGCGCCCGGACCGTTCGTTTTGGGGTTGGCGATCCACAACCTCACCGATGGCTTTGTCCTGGGCGTGAGCACCGAGGCGTCCGTGGTGGTCTCGGGGCTCTTGGGTCTGGGTATTCTCGTACATCAGGTGCCGGTCGGGATCTCACTAGCCGCGTTCCTCGTGGCCGCGCGCGACACGCGGCCGGGTATTACGAC
>JAABVA010006180.1_pt1 | contig 10656 bp, 17 predicted proteins | sample 5560331 | NCBI WGS metagenome assembly JAABVA01 (sample SAMN12812661, study PRJNA571458) | rock metagenome | isolation source: Antarctica rocks | place: Antarctica: Victoria Land, Mt New Zealand sud | collected 2016-01-07 | reverse complement strand
ATGAGCAGACTTCGTACAGAGCGCCGCAGCCGCCATTTGCCTGTGGGGTGGAAGTTGTATAGGGCAAGGTCAGGTGCTTGTTTGGACGTCTTGATAAGCTACAATCTTTTATCACTTGGGAGGCATCGGGATTTGCCATTTCCAGCTTGTGGACTCCACAGCTTCCGTTATCAGCTACGGCAATGGACTAGCGTTGCTTCGGACTATGGCGAACAGCCCTCACCCAGATATCTGCATCGTGCTGGGAGAGTCTTCGATTGCTTCTGGACGCAACTGCTAACCGTACCGTGTTGCAAAAGGTCACCCGCATTGGTTTGCCCCCGCCGGGCATCCATGCAATGCCAACGCCCGTCAGCGCGATAGCATTTGATACGCAGCAAGAACTGCTTTGGACCGGGAATGAGTATGTGAGTTGTATATTTTGAACATCGGCCCCTCCGCACTTAGGCAGATTTATGCTAAAAGTAGTATATAATAGGGACGAATTACTTCCTTCTATGGCCCGAAGTTACAGAAGTATACTTCGATTCGAGCCCATCTTCAGGCGGAGGGGTCCGTCAAGCAGTTCCTGTTTCATGATCGGGGAGTGATATCCGTCGCGGCGAGGAGTGTGCATCTGACTACGAGAAGAGGGTTGACACAATGGCATATAGTGTACGTAGTCCTATGGGACGGCTATGTCGCCATAGTCGGAATCCGTTCTACTAATGAAAATCTGCAGGCACGATAATATGAAAGACCTAAGATGTATGATTTTTACGTCCAAGGGGACATCAGAGATACTTGTTGCTGGATGTCAAGATGTCATGTTCAAGATTGATGTCGAAAAGGGGCGCATTGTGGAAGAGGTAATGCAGCTGTAATGTATAGAGGCTTTTTCGCTTACTGGAAGGACCAGATACCTACGGAAGAGAATTATACCATGATGAAAAGCAGTCATTACATTTGCGCCGCCACGAACACTGGCTCTGTTGATATGCTCGATCCACGCACCTTCTCCATCGTCAAAACGTGGAAAGCACATTCCGCTGGGGTTAACGACATGGACGCACGTAACAACTTCTTAGTCACTTGTGGCTGGTCCCCTCGACATCAGGGTTCGTTCATGCTAGATCCCCTAGCCAATGTGTACGACCTCAAGACCATGATGCCTCTACCACCAATTCCCTTCCATGCTGGCGCGGCTTTCGTGCGAATGCACCCAAGGATGTCTACAACCAGTATCGTGGCGTCACAGACGGGGCAGTTGCAGGTAGTTGACCTGATGAACCCTAACACTGCCAATCTGCGTCAAGCGAACATCTCAAGTTATATGATGGGGCTTGAATTGGCGTCTTCGGGTGAAGCCCTTGCCCTGACGGATGTCGAATGCACGATACATCTGTGGGGATCTCCAAGCAAGATTCATTTCGCGGAGTATAGCAATGCGACGGAATTTGCAGACGTTGTTCCCCCAGCGCCGGCGATAGGTTGGGATGTTGACACGTAAGTCCGTCCGTTTACAGTGTGACGAACCCTGTTGACTCGTTGACTATAGGCCACTGAGCACTATTGGTATGCCCTATTACCGCGAGCAGCTCCTTTCTGTCTGGCCTGGTCATCAAATCTATGAAGTTGGCAAGCTTCCACCGAAAATTGACCCGGCCATACTGGCCTCGTTAACGCCGATGGAGTTTGGTGCATACGCGCCAAATCCTAGAAAGACTCGCCGGAATCAAATAGAAAATACGCGCGCAGTCGATACGGTCGGGTCCTCTCTTGTAGCCCCAAAGTTTCTGAGCGAGAAGGCCAGAGACTCGGAGAGTGAACAGAGTAAGGGACGAAGGATCAGCGATGCAGTTGAAGCACTGGCGGATGCAGCGATCCGCGGAAGTACCAAAGCGGACGTGCCTGTCATGTACCGGAACGTCGAAATCAAGTACAGCAGATACGGTGTGGATGACTTTGATTTCGAGTGAGTGTGTCCTGACCCTCATCGAACCACGTGCTCACTAGGCAATAAGATACTACAACAAAACGAAATACTCCGGATTAGAGACACATATTTCTAACTCATATTCTAATCCACTACTTCAACTCCTAAAATTCACGCCATTGATTCGGAACCTGGCTCTCCATCACGCCGCTACAACCTGCCTCTCCGAGACATGCCTTCTATGTGAGATGGGATTCTTGTTCGACATGTTAGACAAAGCAGATGGTCACAACTGTCAAGCCACCAATCTCCTCAAGACCTTCAGCAACCTTCCACAAGGTAAGTGATACCGCAAGAGTGTTGATATCCGCTGAGGAAATACTTTAGCCGCTGCACTGGGGTTACTGGAGGAGAACTCACCAAGTAGCTCATTGACAGCTATGATTCAATCAATGAATCGCTTCCTTCTCGACCGAATGTCTTTCGATTTCAAACAGCTGTCACCGAACTCTGCACAGATGGAAAAGGTATGTTAGTTCAGCAATATCTGTTATTGGCTGAACCTCTCCACAGACGATCGCCATCGAAGCGGAGTCGAATATTCGATGCGTGGGTTGTACAAATGAAACGACACGAGAAGGTACAACTTACGTCAATGACATGATGTACCCGCCGTTAGTATGATATAGTCTTTCTCGAGTAGGCAGACCTCTTGCTGACAAGCTTAGCATATCAAGCCTCCAATCCGAGGCTCGGTTCCTACCTTTTCCCAAGTGTTAAAAGCAAGTGTCGGAAGGGAGACTCAAACTCGTGGCTGGTGTCACATATGCCGACGTTATCAACAGCTTGCGACACGGAAGACCGTGTTGAGCATACCGTTCGTATTGATGATCAATGCTGCCGTCAACACGCCGGATGCTAAGCAGCTGTGGGCGACTCCTGGCTGGCTGCCTGAAAAGATCGGCATCATCGTCGATGGCGGGCAATTCTTCTGCTTCGAAGGCGAGGATCTGCAATTGCACCTACAACGGAACATGCATAACATTACAGTCTACGAGCTGGTCGGGATGGTGGCGGATATCAACAGTGGGGAAAACCAAAAGTCTCACTTGGTCTCACTTATCAACGGTATGAACCTGATTGCTACCTTCGTGGGAGCAGAGATCTGATAGTGAGTACGTAGTGGCCTTGTCGTCGGCGGAAGCTGCCCAAGAAAGCGAATGGCATTTGTTCAATGACTTTCTCGTCCGCAAGGTGCAGAAAGAAGACGCATTGAAATTCAGTCCATCGTGGAAAATGCCTTCCATCCTAGCATACCAGGTCCAAAGCGCCAACCACTCGGTCGACGACTCATGGAAAGAGAACCTGGACACCACTCTACTCTACTACGATTGGTCCATCAAGTACGTCCCTCCCTCCAGACATCCGCCACAACACCCACTAACAACCCCCCCAGCCACCAAGAAGCCAAACACCACCGCGTCCTGCACCCCGAAACCGAAGCGCCCACCGCCGGCTCGCACGTCGCCATCGACGCCGAATTCGTCTCCCTCCAGGAAAAAGAAATCGACGTCAAATCCGACGGCACCCGCGAAACCATCCGGCCCGAACGGCTCGGGCTCGCGCGCGTCTCCGTCCTGCGCGGCGGCGGCGAAGACGAAGGCCTGCCCTTCATCAACGACTACATCACCATCAGCGAGCCCGTCGTCGACCTGCTGACGCCCTACTCCGGCATCCACGCCGCCGACATCGACCCGCTGCGGTCAACCCACAACCTCGTCCCGCTCAAGGTCGCCTACAAGAAACTGTGGCTGCTGCTCAACCTCGGCGTCGTCTTCGTCGGGCACGGCCTGCCGAAGGATTTCCGCACCATCAATATCCACGTGCCGAAGGCGCAGGTGCTCGATACTGTCGATCTGTTTCATATCCGGTCGCGGGGACGGAAGTTGAGTCTTAGGTTCCTGGCGTGGTATTTGCTCAAGGAGGAGATTCAGCTGCAGGAGCATGATAGTATTGAGGATGCGCGGACGGCGTTGCGCCTGTGTAGGAAGTATGAGGAGTTTGTGGATGCGGGCGTCGTGGGGAGGATGGTGGAGGAGTGTTATCGGGTTGGGAGGGAGGTTGGGTTTAAGCCGCCTGTTGCGGGCGGGGGCGGGGGCGGGGGCGGGATGGCGACGGGCGCGAGTGCGCGGCCGAATGCAGGGGAGCGGAGGGAGACTTCGGCCTCGTCGACGGATGCGGCGGGTGTAAGTGTAAGTGCCAATGGGCCGGCGACGCCGGTGGGGAGGAAGGCGGGCATGACGGCGCCGCCGGAAGGGTATTTTGGTGGGAGTGGGGCGTTGCGATGATGGTGGGTGGACACGGCGCGTGCTGAGGCGATCTAGAAGGGGACAGCACGTCGTAGGGTGCGAGTATGAAAAGGAGGGGGAGATCTAGCTTCGTTACCTATCTGATTGTCTGTGAGCTTAGTGTTGGAGGGGGGAACGGTCTAGACGAGTGCTAGAGGGGGCTTAGATTAGAGTGTGAAAATGACTTTACGCGACTGTAGACCGTAGCTCAGGGCTGGCCCAGGGCAGATTGTGCCGTTGTGATTCGACTCTACGTACGTATTTGTACCCAAGGTAGCTCCTTGCATGCACATGGGTGATGCAACAGAATCCAAATGGCAGGGCATAATCACGGTTCACAGTGACGAAGGCATCACTACGATCGGCGACAACGACGGCGACGACGACGGCGAGCACAACCGTTTCTCAGCGACGGAAACGATCATGTCAACGATCAAGGAATATAATTCTACGAAACATGCTATCTATGCCTATTAAAACCGAGGTGCCCAGTCACATACCAAATGCCAGCCATAGCCACCGGGGCTCAGAAAGGACAGAGCAACATTGAAGTGGAGCTAGAGATTGCGTTTTATGATTGCGAGATTCGAAAGAAGAGAAGAGAAGAAGACAAGGAGACGTCGCAACAAATTTCCCGGAGGTACCCATCTACCGCAGCCTTACATAGCGAGTGGAGAGAGCACGGGGCGTCCGTCATCAAGAGCTCCGTCTCTTTGGCTGCTGCCGTTCCTCCCTCGAGGCGAGTAGTAGCAGGGCCCTCCGATCCGAATCAAGTTGTATATCAGCGGTTCATAGAGGGAGCGGACACGGTCATGTAGACGGTGGTGGTGGAGTAGAGGGTGGAAGTGTAGGCGCTCGGGCAGTTAGAACACAAGCTCGACCACTCCGCCCGCGAGTTTACCATCGACAAGCTCGGGGGGTAGGGAGGCGCAGATGTGGTGGTGGCGTTCATGGAGGCCGAAGGCGTGATGCTCGCCGGGCTGGTGAGATTGGCGGGGATGATGGCGGTGGCGGTGGGGCCGAGCGGGGGGCTAGTAGTGTTGAAAGTGGGGAGGGTGTAGCTGCTGCTGCTGTTGGTCGATGAAGTGGTGTTGGTGGCGTTGGGTAAGTTCAGCTCCTTGATGAGGATGGCGCTGACGATTTCGTAGGTCGTGTTGGTGGTCGGGTGGTCGAGGTTGAACTTGAGGTAGCAGTTCTGGACTAGTTGCGGTCTGAAGGAAACGCCCTTGCATCGGGTGGCGGAGAAACCGTCGTTGGTTGTGGAGCACTGCGCGACACAGGCTAGAAGATCGGGCTCGCTGAGACCGATGCTTTGGCGACCAATATAGTCGGTGTCGCAAAGGACGAGGTAGACTTCCCCGTCGGTGGTGGTGATGGTGGTTCCGTTTATGGCCGGGCAGCCGTCGTTGACGAATGGAGCGGGTGCTGCTGAAGGTGTTGGCGCGATATACTCCGATGTGGTCGAGGTGGACTCCGACGTGGTCGTAGAGGACTCCGACTTGGTCATGGTGGACTCCAATCTGGTGGGGGTGACGCTTGATGTAGCCTCTGTAGACGAGCTGGTCGACGTCACGTTGACTGGGTATGGCGCTGGGGATAAGGTTGAGGTTCCGTTGGCACCGGGGACTGGCAAGCCGCCACTGCTATAACCAGTCCTGGTTGATGCTACGATCACAGTCGCGATTGTTGTCGTGGTACTGGCGAGGGTGGCGGTAGCATACTCATAGTCGATTGCTGAGAGAGTCCTGGTCTAGAAGGCAACATGTCAGCTTTTCTGTGCTACCTGGAGCGATCTATTCTGAGCTATCTGGACCGAGCTAGAATCGTACCGTAGATACTGTTGGTGTGATTGTGGTCGTTGACGGTGTAACACTCAAGCATGAGCAAGCACTAGAGAGAGCGAGCGCGATGGATGTGTCGGCAATAGCGTCACGCTGAATCTTCGAAAGCCAGACTGTCGCCTCAATTCTGGCAGCTGGACTGGGTGCTGGTGCGCGCTTGTGATAGCCCCTGGCGGCCGTAATAGTCGTGGTTGAGGTCTCGGTGACCAGATCAGTTGTGGTTACTGTGACACCGGTAACCTCCGATGTCGAAATTTCTGTTGTGGTTCTATGAAAGTGTTAGCCCTACTTACCGGAAGTACAGAAAGCACTAAGACACGTACGTTCTAGCTGTGGTGGTGACGCCTGTGGTTGTGACCAACGGAATACTGAGGTAAGAGCTGCAAAAAGGGACGGTGTCGGGCAGGAAGGCCTCTAGAGACAGTAGGTAATCATCGTAGGTGCAGACATTCCGCTTCTCGGGAGAGACTCCCAGACGTGAGCCCCAAAGCCTAGGGAACGCAAAGGCAGAACCGCAGAGCGAGGATAGAACGAGGGCGGAGCCCAGCGAAGAGATGGTGAGGTGCATGATGGCACGATTGTGGTAGTGTTACTGCTATTATTGGTAAAGAGCGAGTTTGAAAGAGTGTTGACCAAAGCAATGCCTGCGGAGATATTTGAGAGAAACAGAGATTGAGCAACGCTTTATACATGATAATGGAGTAGCAGAGACGGTATCGAGGCTTGACCAGCCTCCATTGTGAAGCTTCATTCCCTGGCGTTAGGAGGCCGAGTCATAGTTGATGCAACTCCTTTTGGAATGAGCGAGACCAGGCGAATGGGACATAACTCCCCTACCGATACCATCCTCGTGGTGATACAAGGGGAGGCTGCTCATATCTTCGGCTGGCCCCGAATAAATCAAAGGCAAGGGTAATGATGATCCAGGCCGTTAGTACTGCTAACAGTACTGGAAAAGCAGCCATGTCTCAAAATGACCAGTCTGAGCTGATCCGATGATTTGAAGTTTGGCAATTTAAAATCAGTATTCAATGCTGTAAGTCATATGCATTGAACCGGTGGGAACTTTCACCCAACGGCTGAACAGTCCTTCCTCCAACGACCGTATTGAGATAGAGCTTCCAAGGCATAGTAAACCATAATCAGATGTTCTGAAAGATATTCATACATCCTTCACTCCATACAGTATTATCCAACCACTCGAGGTGGATGGTGACCTTGCAATGGCAACAGGTCGTACGATGTACAGGTCGCCAAAAACACCGAGCTAGTGATCGCAACGGCTTCAAATGACAACCGCAAGCCACCAGCTAAACCCATCAATGCACCATGCAGCATCCCACGAACCGACGCCCAGACTCTCTCGGAACCTCGACAATTACCACAACTCGCTCCTGAAGATCCATTCCAACCCTCAAACCGGAGCCCCTACCGCTACCACCCCAACCCTCCGACAACCATACATTCCATGGGCGTCTGCACCTCCTGCCTTGGCCTGCACGGCCGCTCGAATCGCGAGGTACGTACCTCCCATCGACGGAAACGCAAGGAAACGTCGCAAAAAAAAGACTAACCGTTCTTGCAAAAAACCCCTCACAGTCATCTGAAACCTCGCGCCTCCTCTTCGACGACCCCTACCAATCCCACTACGGCGGCGTCGATCGCAACGGCGGCGGGCGAGCCACCGACTCCCAGCCCGATCCGCAGCTGCTCAAGCGCGAGAGGGAGGCGCTCGAGGCCATCTGCCTGAAGACGTCCGAGTGAGTCAAGGCGCGGTCGCGGTCGCGGTGTGTTTGTGTGGGGTATAGTGAGCTGACGTGGGGGGGTGGGGGATAGGAATGTGATTGATATCTTTGCGTCGCCTCAGACGGGCGATACGGGGGATCGGTCGGCGAAGGCGAGACGGTATCGGCGGATCATGGAGGGTGTGTTGAGGTCGTATCCGTTGTCGAATGGTCGGAGGCCGTCGGGTAAGGACGTTGATGGCATAGATGAGGACGGGGAGGCCGTGTGGAGGTGTGTGAGGAGGGATGGGGTCGGCAAGCTTTACAGTCCGTTTGGTGGGCCGTCGCTGGAGATTAGATCGATTATTGGGTCGAAAGGTTAGACTCTTTTGGGGCAGTGGATACTGACTTTGCTGTTTTGAAGTTTTGGATACCCCAATATGTTGGCGCATGGAGTTGAGAGATTCTTGTTCATTCTCGCATTACACGAATCCATTGGGCATGGAAACGCCATACTACTACTCCTCAGGGCATAGTCACATCATCATCGCGGCATCTGGCTCCTGTTCAAGTGATTGTACCCCCTTGCCACTCAACAGTAACGACCTCAGATCCTTGGTCTCTCCAAGTAACGGTATTATTCTTCTTATTCGCCCGATGCACATCGTTCTCCGGAATAGGCCACGACGACTTCAAACCGCGTCTAGATGGGACAAATCCAAAACTCCAGATGCTTCCAGATGCAGATGCAGAAAAAGAAAACCCATCACCCGCCCTTGCCCAAAAGACCCACCACACACAAGCAAAAGCAACCCCCAACCCCACCGAACAACAGCCCAATTAACCAACCTGCGCCCCCCTCCCAACCCCCTCCCAAAACCTCCTCAACCCCCAAACCCGCCCCCTCACCACCTCCCCCCTCTCCCTCTCCCTCTTCCTCTTCTCCCCCTCCCCCTTCCCTTCCACCATCAACCCTCCCCTCGCAATCTTCACCACCTCCCCCCTCTCCCTCCTCCTCTTCTCCACCACCCCCTTCCACCCCCCAACCCACCCCCTCAACCAATCCTTCAACCTCTCCCTCTCCACCCTCCTCCTCACGCCCACAATCCCCGGCGCCACCCTCCCCACCCCCCACACCACCTCCCCCCTCCCCCCATCCCAGGCACAACACTCCCCCGGCAAAATCCCACTCCTCACCAACGCCCCCGCACTCGGCCGCCGGCTTAGCCTTCGCGATAATCGGATACGCAGCATGGACCAGTGCACCTGGCGCGCTGCGACGTGCGTGGCGCTCAGGTAGATGGTTGACAGCGGGGGGCGGAGGGAGGAAAGAGGGGGGCGGTGTGGGAGGGTCAGGGAGAGGTGGTGCGAGGCGTTGCGCAGGCGGTGGGTGTGGAGGAGGGGGTCGAGGGCGAGGGTGCGGAGGCGGTGGGTTGTCTGTGCGGCGGGAGGGAGGGGTTAGGAGTGAGGGGGTGGATGGGGGGGGGGGGGGGGTGCGTACCCTGGAACAGGCTAGGAGTTCGGGGATTTCGAGGTAGGCGAGGATGTGGAGGAGGAGCTCGTCGCAGATGTCTAGGAGGGCTGTGCTGAGGTTGGTGACGGCCATGGTGGGGTGACGGATGGTGGTGAGTTGGGGAGGGTTGATGGTCGGAGGTGTTGATGGCGGGGTTGGGGTTCGAGACGTACGTACTAACTTACGTGGACCCCACAGGCAACAACAACAACAACAACAACACGCCGCCATCACATATCACGACAATAATAATATATCAAGTGTTTACAATGGGTTTTTCCGCCCTCCCAATGTTTTATGGACAATTACATCAAGTCGAGGCAAGGCACAGTAATGATCATGCTGATGTAACCACTTTTCGACCGAGCCTCCTTGCATTGTATAAACACTTTTCTCCACCGTCATTGGACTTCCTTCTATAGAGATGCTTTCCACAACCCTCCAATACATAGGGCAGCTATATAATATGTCTCTCTTGTGCCACCTTGCTTGGATACAAGTATTGGAGGCATATACACTGAATAATAACAAGGCCCCGGTGATGAAGTATGTCGAGACGAGGCTGAAAGCGAGAGACCGGCCGGTTGAGGTGAAGGGAATGGCGTACAAGTCTTGCTGATGCTGATGATAACAAGTCGTATGAATGTGATCCATGACCCAAGATCCCTTGCCTTCATCGATTACTGGTCTCGAAGCGCCTGTTGCGAGATCGTACGAGTAATCTAAATCCAGCAGTCGAGTAACTCAAAACGACGGCATGCTTACTTAGCCTTGCATATCTCTCCAAATCTTCCTTTCTCCTTCTCCGTATTTGTTTTGGTATCAGGTAGGTAATAATTGTGCCTCTAAGGTGGTACGCGTGTCATTAGTAACCGTAGCAGGGATCTATCGAAGCACTGTGCGGGAAATTCTACGCGTCACGTAAGAGGTTGCAAATATGACCTTTACCTGGTATACCACCATCCAATGACTGCCGCGCCTTCTGCATGACACCCACACTCCATAGGACCGTAGGTGCGTCGTTAGTGACGCAGTCGCCGATGATCTACACGATGGATCTCCACCAATCAGGCCACCGACATCAACTCCCACCACCTGGACGCTTACACCTTAATTTTTCCATACACCCATCTCCGTCGCTCATTTGTTGCCGGCCGCTGTACGGCTAGTTGCGTGCGCGCAGCTGTCGCTGCTCACCTGAGGTGAGTACGACCCAGGAGCTGGGTACGAGTAGCATGGCAAAAAACGGGCGTGCATATAGTAAAATCCAACGACGTCGCAATCGTGATAGAACGTGACAATTGATGGTGTTCAA
>JAABVA010006172.1_pt1 | contig 10664 bp, 14 predicted proteins | sample 5560331 | NCBI WGS metagenome assembly JAABVA01 (sample SAMN12812661, study PRJNA571458) | rock metagenome | isolation source: Antarctica rocks | place: Antarctica: Victoria Land, Mt New Zealand sud | collected 2016-01-07 | reverse complement strand
AGCGGCCTTACAACTCTTCAAAGCGTCATGTGGAATCACTAGTAGAGAAAAGAAAGCAGTATCTAGCCGGCCTTGCTACTGGCGGCGAGGACTCGGAAACCAATCTCACCAGGGTCCTCGATGCATGGATTGAGGTGGTGGAAGAAGACAAAGCAAAGGAGCAAGCAAAGAAAAAGACTGCAGAAGAACTGGCAGAACAAGAACGTCAAGACGAGGGCGCGAGAGACGATCTGATGCTTTGAATGGGTAGAAAAGGAAAGAGAAGACGGCAATCAGAGTCCTCAGATGACTCTGACACAGGAGACAGTGACGACGAAGACTTACCTAGCTTGCGCAGCCCTTCCGTCCACCACGCTGTCGCATCCTCGCGAGTCCGCAGCCCATCCGTCACTCCATCCGTCGCTCCATCCGTCGCTCCATCCACAACTCCCTCCCGCAGTCAATCCAGCACTCCAGCAGCCCGCATTGGACTGCAGCAGCGACAGCGAAGGTCGACCAAGCGTCCAAGACGAAACCCCTTGCACACTGAGTCCCCCGCAGTCCAAGCTCTTACCACCATGTTCGAAAGTTATATCCAGCGAGAGGATTCGAGTCAGGACACGGAGGCGCGCGCCACAGAGGCGAGAGCGAGAGCCTTGGAGGCGGGGGCGAGGTTGTTGGAGGCCCAGGTCAGGGTCAATGAGGCTGAGCGAGAATGAGTGGCAGGAAGGGAGGTTTCCACTCGAATTGATTGACTGGAAACTCAACTAAACACACAGACAAATCAGATATTAGCCATGTTGAGTGAGCTAAAGAAGAATCTTACCTAAATAGCTGATAGATATGCCTCTAAAGTCGGAGGCTTTAGAAGAAATCGACTTCCAGATGCATTGTTTCCTTCTAGACACGTAAAACAGTTAGTAAGTAAGACAGATACCATATAAAAAGCAGCAACAGGCTGCTGCTGAGGTTGAAGCTGGATGCTAAAGGCATTAGACAGCCAGAGGTTCTGAGCCTGTCCAAATGCCTGCTCCACAGCAATCCGGACACTGGAAAGGGTCTTGTTGAACGTCTGTTGCTGCTTGTTGAGAGTTCGACCACCTCGATAGGGTCCCATGATACCCCAAAGTCGCTGATAAGCCTGATCGCCGTACAGGTAGAGCTGTGGATGGCCGTTGCAGACTTGATGAAGGTCTTCTTGCACCTGGGACTTCCTCACAATCTGAAGATCGTTCATCTTGCCCTCATAAGGCCCAGCGATCGATCCAATAAGGCCGTCCGGACACACGATACCCTGGTATTTGAAGCCGTGATGCTTCTTATACCCTGAGTAGAAGAATCGCTGATTCTCTGTTGGCCGGCAAGTGGCTCGAAACGTTCCATCAATAAAGCCCCAGATTGTTCCTTCACCCGTCCATCCTCCAACCCTCTTGATCGCGCGGGCGTACCGTCGAAGCCGTCGATATTGAAGACTCGGATGCCATTGAAGCATTTGCCGATATCGAAGACACAGGTGCTCGATGGTGTCGTTGTAAACAGTCGATAGATAGGACTCTGAGCGTCCAAAAAGGTTGGAAAGCTGAAAGAGTCGTTGTGGAAACGACTGTCGAACCAGAACAAGGCATAGAGCCAGTTCGGAGGAAGGCTGGTATCGTGTCCGCCATAGAATGGTGTCAAGCTCCAGGAACGGAAGGAGCTGTCGAATATCTGACACTGTAAATCTATACACTATTGTTAGACAATTGTACTGTAGATATTTGAATACTTTACCGCATATAATGACGCTGTGTTTCGTCATCCATATCGTCAAGTCGAAATTCAAAGGAATTATACTCCACCGGAGCTATATATCGGCGCCGGGGCTGGTTGTTGGAGGCCTCAAGATGCACTATAATAAGCCCAATAAGCAGGGCGACAAGCAATGGGTCATTCATGTTGTGGCGACAGCGAGGTAAAGTGATATACTAAGATGGGGGGTTTGGGTGGTGAGATCACATGTCAGATGTTTATGGATTTTTATATTGCCTCATTAGGTTTAGTGGCCGGAAGAATCAATATTCCGGCCGAAAGTGCAAATCCACTCGAAGTGTAAATAATTATTTACACTTTGCAAAAGTTCTCTAGTATAGACTGCCATACCTGAAGGGCTATTAGTGGTCCTCGATTAGAGCCAAGAAAGCTAGCTGCCACCGCATACCGAGTAAAGGAAATCGAGAGTAGCTTTTTCTCAATAGAGACCAAGTCTTTCATGATAGCAACTTTTTCTTCGAGTTCCAATGTATGCCATGAGTCTGCTACCTGCTTCCCTGCAGCTTCCGCCATGATAATATATTCTGCGCCGACTGGATTATCGACGCTTGCACTCCAAGCATAAACTTCTGGAACAGGAATCTTGAGTCTCGACCTAACCTAAGGCTGGTGTCAGTGGATATCTCGTGATAAGTCATCTCCCTGCACATCCATACAAGATCCATTGTAGCAACCTCTGAAGCAATGGTGTAATACTCAGGTCCAGCATTAGGGTTCGGTATCCGGGCAATGGCAACATTTCCGTTATCCATGACGAGCCGGAAGACTTTGTTGAACGAGCCTTCGGCCAGCTTCGTCATACTAACGCAGACTGTCGCCCCGACGCTCTCGGCCGCAACACGCTGTAGTTCAGGGACGTTGAACTTTCTGAACCGGTCGCGAAGCTGTTGTTCCTCGTCCCAGAGCCAGCGGCCACTAGTGTGACGGAAGAAATCTTCATATTGGGAGTCTGGAGTCGTACGCATCTGATACGGCGTCAAATGATGGATGCTGCGAGCTTGATAGCGACGTGTTGAATTGCAGTGGAGGGATGCCATGTACGATTGAAGACCGAAACACTTTAAGGCGGGTCGAAACAGGGCGAGAGTGGAGGAAAGCGTCGGCCGCGAGTGTGAAGAAAGAAATCTGTGCTGTCGCCGCTCCGCACGCCTCAGAGGCTGCTTGACCGGGCCATGGATACACCTACCAGCAAGAAGAAAGAGGGAAGTGTCAAGGTGTTGCATGAGAGCTCTTGTCAGGGTTACGTTGGTGCTGAAATAGGGTTAGTGGGCTGGTTTCAAGAAGTACACAATGGTCGATTTGTTGAATTGCAAGATGTCGCTCTTATCATAGCATAGATATCCAGATTATGTCCATGCCATCGCAGTACTTAGGTCTTTCGCGCCCTTTCTCTTTCGCCGGATAAGGTCCTTCACTGCAAACGCCAATTCCCGTAACAGCATGAAAAGAAGAAGCAGGAAAATCATAAGCCCAATAGTACAGAGGCACAACAGCGTCGCCACAGAAAACCACTGACTCACTGACTGCAGAGCACCCCATCTATCCTTATCGATTGCACCCGTACCATTGGTGCTGGCTTGAAGGCCCACCTGCATAGCACTCAACGCAACTGTAAAGATCCCAAACATAAACAGAATAGGCGCATAGAATCGTGCAAAGTATTCACCATACTGACGGTGTATCTGGAAAAACTGGAACCGACGAAGGAATACTTTCGCCCAAATATTCAAGCGCGAGAGACGGAGAGTGCCGGAAGAGGAGTAGCGCGGGGAGACTTCCTCATCTTGAACTTCACCAAAGTTCGCGATAAATGCATGAAAGCTTTCTATTGTGACATCGTTGCTGTCGAACGGGAGGAGTCGACGTTCTTTAGCGATATGGAGGTCGGACTCATGCTGGATGAGGTGGTAATAGGTTCGCATGTAACCAAGCGCGGCTCGGATGAGAGCGTCTGGAGGCTGTTCCTGATGGGTCTCGGGCGCGCAGCTGGGAGTCCTCGGGGTAAGATGCGTAGTCCAGAACGCATATGATAACATGTATCTCGGGATAGGTTTGATGAAGATGCGACCGTTCGTCCAGACAAGATGCAGTTCTGGGTTCTCGGTTATAACAATCTCTCGGCCTTTCAGGATCTGCTCGTGCAGGGGCCCGATGTGCAAGCTGGATTGTGTTGCGACCAGCCATAGATATGGCGCAAGCGTATCCAGGTCGGGAGTGAGGAATTCTTTCTCCAAGTGTTGGGTGAGCCTGCCGCAGCGCAGGCGCATTCGTGGTTGCCCTGGTAAGGATTCGCATTCTGGGTCATCTGTCCGTACAAGACTGTACGAACTGGATGTGTCCGCTTTCACAGTCTTGAGCTGATTATTCAACTGAGTCGACTCTGGAAATGGACAGAGCATGATTGCAGAGACACTGGCGGGGTATTAGGACTCGGCCTCCGAAAACTAACGCGAAGACTATATCGCATCTTCTGCTTCCCTCGCGAATGGTTCTTATATGGCGATTCTACCCTTATTAAAATGGGCGCTGCTACCTTGTGTTGCAGGAGACTGCGAGGCTGGCGCGCGACTAAATCAGGGGTGCTGCTTCAGCCCACCCACAAGAGCACATTGGGAAGGCTGTCAATATGCGCCTACGAGATGAGAGGAAGCAATGGGGTCTCATCAGAGAATCATATTCCTAGTCATCATATATCAAGAGGCGCAGGAGTATCTAATCAAAGATGATACAATTAATGTGCTTATTGGGACGAACAGCTATTGTCCGGCCCTTGGAGCCTAAGCATCGGGTCAAACCTCGATACATCTGCACTGCTTGATTCGCCATCAAGCAACATCCCACTTATGACTGTCCCGGTCCCAGGTCCATTCAGATCCCCAGGAATCATGGCCTGCTGCTAGCCGCCGAGGTTTAACGCCTGTTAGTCTCACCAGGGGTCCTATGTCTCGCGCTCGGCCAGCGATGACTGGCCCATAACAAGCCTGTCTGGTCACGAACTCCCCCATACGGATCGCTTCATATATCAGGGTCGAAATTCACCAAATCCGTGGACTCTGGTAATGGAATGTCCGTATTACTTGGTCCACACAAAGAAATGGTGCCATCTGGACGAGAATATCTCTGGAGGTATCCGTTCCTGCGGTATCTTAGAATGCAGTTCAGGAAACGAAACATATGCTGAAATCGGTTTTCTGCGGCGAACAACAATGTTAATATGATATATTAAAAATGCTGTGGTTTCTCGAGTCTTCTATTGGAGTTCCTGGAAAGAGTCCTGTTGTCCATGGGCCTGCAGCGATGACAACTTCTGAGGCTTGAATATCGCTGACTTCTGCAGTGTCTTTCGCTCTGTAAGTCACAGACGTAGCTGCACTGCCATCATTGTTGTGTTGCACATGCATTGCGAACCCAAGATAGGTTTGGCGCCTCGTTCTTCAGCTAGACTAGCAACCTTGTTGGTAAATAGGTGTGGGTGCACTTGTGCAGTGATTTCTGGACGACCGAGCTCTGTGTATGATGTGAAATTTTCAGGCATAATCCAATCCAATTCTGGCGGGTAGTTGCTCCTCCACGGCTTAGAGACAGTATGGGAGTGGATATGACTCTTCCTCTCCTTGGTCGTTGCGTAATACACAGCCTCGCCCATGGCATTTACATCGGCACGGTGGACATTCCGAATATCCAATCTCGTCGCACTTCTCAGCAAGCTCAGAATGGAGGCAGAAGCCAAGTGGTGCTATACAGGCTGGGTCTGCCCATGTTGCAAGGAGAACTCCTGCCTTGCCAGAAGCACCACTGCCAGTCGTGCTGGCTTCTAGCACAGTCGCTGAGTGGATCGTAGCGAGGGTGATGGGTGATATACAGTTCCAGGTCGTAAATGAATGCGTATTGTCCCGGCATTCATTTACGACCTAGAACTGTAGTTGGTAGGCAATGCACGAGCCAACAACGCCCCCACCAGCCGCTATCTGGTCACTGCGCCTTCTAATACGTATGCAAAACTTACCAATGATAACGATATGTTCGTCTTCAGACAACGAACCCATCTGCGGAAACGTGATTGCCTTGCTCTGCAGTATACGATGACTAGCACTTTCAGTTGGCACACGCGGTTGATTGCTCGGAGAGCAGAGGGTCTCGATACTTGCCATCAGTGGATGAAGCGGACCCCAGATCTCCAGTGGATCTTGTCCAAAGGGATATACCTGCCTATTGCTTGTTGAGGGAAACAAATGGCCGCAAGTTGAGCCCTGTGTAACCTATCATAATGCTAGTACTCTCATCAATCCCTGCCACCGCATGATTGCTGCTGGCCAAATTCTTGTTTTTCCTGCGGTCACTTCTGTCCATTATGGTTGTACAACGTGTTCTATGTTGTGCATATGACAAGCAATGCTTACCGTTAGGGTCTCTTTACGTGTTGTGAGTCTGGGTTGGTAATTCTGGTAGGAAAGACTGACGATGGTGAGTTCCCGCCGATGAATAGATATGAAGAAGCTCTGATGAGACCAGGCTTCCGACTCAGCAGTCAAATTTGGCATCAAAACCCTCTATACCACACCGTCTGATCAACGCCCATCGGAGCCTCTCGTGGAGTATGCATACCCGAACGGCAGTGGAAAGATGCAACTGAGAAGTATAGCGTGTTGGCAGTCCATGGAATCGGCGCACACCCTGATCGAACGTGGACTTCCGGCGACGTAAATTGGTTAAAGGATGAACACATGCTTCCGCGAGCCATTCCAAACTCCAGAATACTTCGTTTCGGGTACGAGTCGCAGTGGCTGGGAAAAGATGCAACACAACAGAGGCTGTCGCTGGTTGCGGATCAAATGCTGCGTGGTTTGATGGAGTCACGTAAGGTATAAGGCAATTGATTGGCCTCTGGATCCGTCGGAGCTAAAGGTTTGCCAGGAATGTCCGTTGCGGCCAATTGTCTTCGTCGGACATTGCTTCGGGGGAATTGTTGTTGAGAAGGTTGCGTATCCCGAATGATGGTGACTGTGTCCAGAATGCTAAGAAACTACAGGCGCTCGTGTCAGCAAAGCTTCACGAAGAGAATTATCCGTCAATCATCAGATCAGTAGCAGGAGTGGTTTTTTTAGGAACACCACATCGCGGATCCAACTCCCAATCAAAGGCATCCGTCATAGCTTCCATCGCCTCAGCTGTCTCCCTTGGAGAGCATAGCAGCCTGCTCAAAGTCGTAGATAAAGACTCGGAAATACTAGCGGATCTGTTACATGATTTTACCAGGACTGCCAATACGCTATCAATCCCCTTATTCTGTTTCTTTGAACAACACAAGTCTGATGTGACAAAGGTACTAAAGTTCAAAGGCTCGAAGATGCTGATGCCAAGTTTCAAAGTAAGGCACCCCCCCCTATCCAGTGAATTTTACATACTGAAGATGTGGCATCAGGAAATTGTCGTTGATGAGCATTCCGGCTGCCTCGATGGCTTTCCCAAGCTTGGGCTTTCAACTGAACACTTTCGGATGAACAAATTTTCAGACCCTGGGGACAACAATTACCGCCTTGTACGTGAAGAGATTGTCAGACTCGTCGAGAGTGCCCAGGGTCGAGTGAGTGGTCGCCGAATATGTAAGTCACACTCTGTGGCGCCTAGAACGGCACTAACAATCCACTATTAGCATCACCATTGCTACGACCAAGTCCAGGCGTATATGACACTGGCAGCTACATGGGCTCTCTTTCAGGCCTGAAGAGGCAGGCGCCAGTCGCTTTTGAAAATCGAGATCGTGCGAGTATCCAAGCACTCTTCGTCACGGACCCTGCCGACGACATGCAGATGATTGCAAACAAAAAGGATAAATTATTGAAGACCACTGAATTCTGGATGTTGAACGACACTACCTATTTAGAATGGCTGAACGAAAATCGTTCTCGAGTGCTCTGGCTTCATGGCGACCCTGGGAAAGGCAAGACGATGCTCGCGATAGCACTAATCGAAAAATTTACGAGGCAAGTCCAGCTCGGTGAAACGGTCCCAAACAAAGCACTTGTATATTTCTTCTGCGACAATCAAGACGACAGGCGAAAGACCGCTTCGCTCATTCTGCGGGGCATCATCTACCAAATCCTCTGCCAACATCCAGACCTTGCTGTCTATTTGCACAACGAGTACGAGAAACAACAAGAACAGTTGTTTGTTTCTCGGACCTCTCTACAAACCTTGTGGAGAATCTTTCATACAATTATCAAGAATTCTGAACTCCAGGAGATTTACATCGTGGTTGACGCGCTTGACGAATGCGACATAGACTCGTTGGAGACCTTGCTTGTGCTTCTTGAACCCTACATTGACACTGAGGAGGACGACAATGTCCAAAGCGCCCAAAAGGACATGGGCTGCCACATGAAGTGGTTTCTGACGAGTCGAAATGAGCTAAGGATCAAACAGCCTCTTACAGGCTCGTTGGACATCAGCCTGGAGGAAAACGCTTCTCATGTCAATAATGCCGTTTTAAAATTCATCGATGTCAAAGTGAAGCAATTGACAAGGGTCAAACATTATGACGGGACACTGCGAGGCTTGGTAGAAAACAACCTCCACCGGAAAGCCGAAGGAACCTTCCTATGGGTCGCCTTAGCTTGCCGCGAGCTGTCTAAGCCATCCGTCTTATCAGTGAATACAGAAGAAGTGCTCCTACAACTGCCTGCCGGTCTAACACCTCTATACTCCCGGATTATGGACCAAGTCCTGACTTCCAGGGATGAGAGGTCAACTTTGTATATCAAAAGCATCTTGCAATCCATGGTGGTCGCACTACGACCCCTCAACTTGCCTGAGTTGGCAGTTGTCGCTGGCCTACCTGAGCAATATCACCACAATGTCCACGTGCTTGCCGAGTACGTTGAGCAGTGTGGGTCGATGGTGACTGTTCGGCAACGGCAGGCGCACTTCGTTCATTTGTCAGCAAAATCATACCTTAGGCAAGCTCAATTTGTCCATTTGTCCGCGAGGACCCATCTTCTGGAGAATGGAGGAGGAGGCATTGTCTCCAAAGATCTCCGGTCTGAGCATCGTAATGTAGCGGTTCGCTCTTTCCATTACATTGGTAGGGAGTTGCGGCGTGCTCTCCATCCTCGAGATTTATCACCATCAAGGGTGAATCGATCGAGCGACAACTTCAAAACCGAGCAGGGCGAAGTCACCTACCTTGAGTACCCTATGCTTTTCTGGATGGACCATGCAAGGGATGCCTCCGATGATATTGCTGACCAATTTGATGTGAATTCTGAGTTCTTCAAACCCGCTTCAAAGGAACTTCAGATCTGGTTCTCGGCATACTGGGCTAAAACCCACACTGAACATGAAACAAGCCCCGAAGCGTTCACACCCATGCATCTTGCTGCGTATGCCGGCTTGGCATGGCTGCTGCGAAAGCTCTTGGATTCGGGTCACTCATCTGACATCCGAGCCTGCGATTCCCGAGGTAACACGCCGCTGATATGGGCGGCTAGGAATGGTTACGAGGTAGCAGTACAGCTGCTCTTGGATCGAGGATCTGATACTGCTGCGCAGAATAACGAGGGGGTAACAGCACTCTACTGGGCAGCCAACAATGGATATGCATCAATAGTTGAGCAGTTGTTGCAAAATGGCGCCAACTGTAGGCCAATAGACAAAATTGGATGGACACCACTGCACCGTGCAGCATTCAACGGACACATGGAAGTCACTCAGATACTTCTAGATAGTAAAGCTGACATTGAGGCCACAGACAGCACTAAATGGACTGCATTGATGCGAGCAGCCACCGTTGGAAACATGGAAGTCACGCGGCTTCTACTTTCCAAGGCTGCAAGTGTCAAAGTCAGAGACATGGAAGGCTGTACGCCTTTACATCATGCGGCAGCAAATGGTCACACGCGGATTGTCAAGCTTCTTCTTGATCATGGCGGAGACTTGAAAGCCAAGGATAATGAGAGCTGGACTGTACTGCACCATGCAGCCTGGAATGGTCACGAGAAGACCACCAAATATGTGCTCAAAAAAGGCGCAGATATAAACTCGAGGGCGGACAATGGATGGACGGCACTCCATCAAGCCACTTGGAACGGTCATACAGCGGTGGTCGGACGCCTTCTCCAAGAGGGCGCAGATCCGAATGAGACTGATCATGAGGGTGAAACATCATTGCACCAGGCTGCTTGGCGTGGGCATATAGCTGTTATAAATTTGCTCTTAGAAGAAGATGCAGATCCTAATTTGGAAGACGGAACTGGGCAAACACCACTACACCAGGCAGCTAGTAACGGTTCAAAAGCAGTGGTGCAAATGCTGCTCGATAAAGGAGCTGATCCAAGGGTCGAAGACAAAGATGGCCGTAAACCTCATTCGCTAGCAGAGGACAATTTCCAACATCGGACAGCGAAGATTCTGAGAGACAAGGAGACCGTGATCTACGGTGAAGAAGTATCTCCTGATACTGACAACATACCCAGGACCTCTCAGCCCTGCTCACGCCTGGATTCTGCCGTCATTGCAGTTCTTTCGGCCGATCGGAGTACAGCAACGATTGAGCCATACGGTGAAGCCGGATTCTCGAGCCCCTCCAAGGTCGTCATCAATGTTAATGGAAATGTCAGCACCTACTTTATGAAAACTGGACCAGATGGCGAACTGTTTAAAGGTAAGCTCGGGTTCTCTCGAGTACTGCGAAAGGAAGACAATTCTGCCCCTCTAGGCAACGCGTTTTGCTCCTCCCAAAGATTCGCTGAACAATGCTGGCTTCAGCGATACTCTTAGCACTGCTCTCACTACTGCTGAGTCGTCTCTATACTCAAGACTTCTGCTCCTACTCTCGAGATTGCTCGACAATGTTGGCTCAAGCAATCCTGAACGCTGCT
>JAABVA010006171.1_pt1 | contig 10665 bp, 11 predicted proteins | sample 5560331 | NCBI WGS metagenome assembly JAABVA01 (sample SAMN12812661, study PRJNA571458) | rock metagenome | isolation source: Antarctica rocks | place: Antarctica: Victoria Land, Mt New Zealand sud | collected 2016-01-07 | reverse complement strand
GGAGCTCCATCCTCGTCGTCAACATAGGACATCCCGGAGAGAACGCCTGGTTCGATCGCCTCCCCCGCCTCGCCTACGAGGACGCCGTCCGACACCTTTAGCCGACCGACGCCGGCTGGCACGAACCAACCCCGTTGACGTCCGGGAGAGGGACTGCCGCGCCCGGGTTTCGCCCTGTGACTACTGCCGATAGGTCGACGGCCGGGCGCCGGGTCGGGTGCGAAACCTCGTCCAAGGCTGTATGAAGTCGTTGCGCCACGTCCCTCGACAGCCAACAGCCATCCGCCCCACGCCCCGCCCCACTTCGGCTCAGCAGGCGAACTGCATCCCGACGACGGACAGCAGCCGGAGCTTCTCGTCGTCGGCGGTACCGGGCGTCGCCGTGAACACCAGGAGTCGCTGGCCGGCGTCGTGCGAGTGCAGCACCTGGCAGTCGAGCTCGATCTCGCCCAGCTCCGGGTGCACGAGCGTCTTGCGCTGCTCGCGGTGCACGGCGACCTCGTGCTCGTCCCAGATCGCCGCGAACTCCGCGCTGCGTCCCCGCAGGTCCCGGGCCAGCACCCGAGCCCTCCCACCGTCCGGTCGGCCGGCGACGGCCCGCAGGTCCGCCGTCCAGACCCGGCCCAGCCCGTCGTGGTCGCGGGCCGCGTAGCGCGCCCGCTCCGAGCCGTCGCCGGCGAACCAGCGGTGGACAGCGCTGCGCTCGAGTCCCACGAAGGCGGTCTGGTCCCCGACCAGCGCCCGGGCACCACGGTTCTGCACCAGCGTCTCGCCGAGCTCCGTCACCACCTGCGCGGGCGTGTCGTCGAGCCGGTCCAGGACGCGCATCAGGGCGGGGTGCACGTGGTCGCTGCTGCCCAGCCGGTCCGGCGCCGTGCGACCGGCGAGCCGGAACAGGTGGTCCCGCTCGTCGAGCGTCAGCCGCAGCGCACGTGCCATTGCCCCGAGGATCTGTTCGGACGGCTGCGGCGCCCGCTGCTGCTCGAGGCGGGCCCAGTAGTCGGTGCTCATCTCGGCAAGCGAGGCGGCCTCCTCGCGGCGAAGGCCGGCGGTCCTCCGCCGTGCCCCGTCCGGCAGGCCGACGTCGCGTGGCTGGAGCGCCTCCCGTCGACGTCGCACGAAATCCCCGAGCTCGCTGCGGTCCACACCCGTCATAGTCCGCCTAAGTCGGCTGTGGATCCAGGGACCGACCGTCCCTGGATGGACGCTCTCTGCCCGCCTGCCGCCAGGACGCGCAGGGTGGGTCCTGTCACTGACGAGAACCCCGGACGAAGGAGCACACGATGGTCGAAAAGATCGCCGTCATCACCGGCGCGGGCCGAGGCCTGGGCCGCAGCGCCGCCACCCACCTCGCCGCCGCCGGGGTCGGCATCATCGGCACCTACCGCAGCAACAAGGAGCAGGCCGACTCCCTCGTCGCCGAGCTCGGCGCGGACCGAGTGGTCATGCTGCCGCTGGACGTCGCGACGACGAGCGGATTCGCCGACTTCGCGACGGCGGTGGGCGGCGCCGCCCGCGACTCGTTCGGCCGGGATGCCGTCGACTTCCTCGTCAACAACGCCGGCACCTCGCTGCACGTGCCGTTCGCGGACACCACCGAGGAGCAGTTCGACGAGCTGGTCGCCGTGCACCTCAAGGCGCCGTACTTCCTCACCCAGGCCCTGCTGCCGGTGCTCGCCGACGGCGGCCGCATCCTCAACGTCTCCAGCGGCCTGACCCGGATCACCATGCCCGGCTCGTCGGCGTACGGCGCGGTGAAAGGCGCGGTCGAAGTACTTACCCGCTACCAGGCGCTGGAGCTCGGCGAGCGCCGCATCCGCGTCAACACGGTCGTCCCCGGAGCGATCGCCACGGACTTCAGCGGCGGCATGGTGCGCGACAACCCCGAGGTCAACCGGATGGTCGCGGGCGCCACCGCCCTCGGTCGCGTCGGCGAGCCCGACGACATCGGCGCCGCCGTCGCCCTCATGCTCGCCACCGGGTTCGGCTGGGCCAACGGGGCCCGGGTCGAGCTCACCGGCGGCCAGCGCCTCTGAGCGTCCGCAGCGTCACTGAGAGGTCCGCAGCGCCGCCGGCCTGAGCGGACCCGTCAGACGGCCGGCCCAGGCTCGCTACGACGGCCTGCGCAAGCACCGTACTTGGCGTCTCCCGCTCCGGGTTCTATGACGCCCGGTCGCGACCACCGTCGCCGCGGGCGGGCGCCGACGCGGTGCTGACCAGCACGCTCCGCGACGTGCACGACATGTCCCGTCGGTCCTGTAGCGCTCCGCGGGTCCACGCCGAGCTCCGCGGGCTGGGACTGCGGCTGGGCCGCAAACGTGTCGCCCGGCGGATGCGCAGCGCCGGGCTGAGGGGCATCTGCCACCGCCGCAATCCGGGCCACCGGCCGCTGCCCGCACCGCACGAGGACCTGGTCCGCGCAAGTTCACCGCCACCGGCGCCAACCGGCTGTGGGCGACCGACATCACCGAGCACCCAACGAGCACCGGCAAGGTCTACTGCTCCGCGGTGGTCGACACCTACTCGCGGATGGTCGTCGGCTGGACCGTCGCCGACCACATGCGCTCCGAGCTCGTCGTCGACGCAGTTCAGATGGCGATCTGACAGGCGGCGCCGGCCCGGGCCCTGAACAATCTGCCAAAGGCCGACCGCGGCAGTCAGTACACAAGTTGGATCTTCGGTCACCGGCTGCGGGAAGCTGGCCTGCTCGGCAGCATGGCCGGGTCGCCAGCATGATCGAATCGTTCTGGTCGAGCATGCAGCGCGAGCTGCTCGACACCCGCACCTGGCCGAACCCCGACGTGGTCGCCAGCGCCATCTTCGAGTGGATCCAAGCCTGGTACAACCCCCGCCGCCGACACGCCAGCCTCGGCAACCTGTCACCAGCCGACTACGAAGCCCTACACAACACCGCCGCCGCCGCGGCATGATCGCCACACCCGATGTGTCCAGAGAGGCGGGTCAGGCTCCCCGACGTGGCCATCACCGGCAAGGGGCCGATACGGCAACGTCTGGGGCGCCCGCAGCCCGGCATGACGGCCGATGACCGCAAAAGGCCCGCCCGTCCTCAACCATGCGCCGCCCAATGGGGCAAGAGCAAGAGCAACTGGGAGCGGGAGGCTGTCGCCCCGTCACTCCACCAAGCGTTGGTCGCTGCGCTGCTCTGAGCACACGGTCATTTCGCACCTGGGCGCGCTCAGGAGTCGGGGGCTGTCACCGGTGGGTGCAGCCAGGCGGATAGCTCGGCGCACACGCGCAACAGTTCGGGGACGGCGGTGAGGGCGGTGTGGGGGTCCCACCGTGAGGCAGGGCCGGCGACGGCGATCGATCCGAGGATCGGGCCGGCGTTCCCGGCTGTGAGGGGGGCGGCGACCCCGTTGACGCCGGGGTGGTTCTCGCCTGAGGAGAGCGCGTAGCCGGCGCGTCGGCAGGCGGCGAGGCGGTTGATCAGCGCCTTCGGTGGGGTTGGGCCGAGGATGGCCGCCTGCTCGCTGTCGGGAAGGTGGGCGAGGATCGCGATGCCGGCTGCGCCACGGTCGAGCGGGGTGCGCTCGCCGACGAATGGCGCTAGGCGTAGGGCGTGCACGGGGCTTTCGGCGCCTGCCGTCAGCTCTGCATGCGTTCCTCTGCGGACGTAGAGCGTTGCCGTCTCTGCTGTTGACGCTGCCAGGCGCTGGAGGTGGGGGCGGGCGAGTTGTTCGAGGTCGACCCGGGGGTTCATGCGCTCGGCCAGGTTACGGAGGCGTGGGCCGATGCGGTAGCCCTCGCGCCTGCTGCGTTCGGTCCATCCTTCTTCCTGGAGCACTCGCAGAAGCCGGTAGGCGGTGGCCTTGGGCAGACCGGAGCGGGTCACGAGCGTCGCCAGGGGCAGCGCTTCGGCCTGTTCGGCCAGCAACTCGACGAGGTGCAGCGCGCGTCGCGCCGTTTCTGCCCCCGACGGACGGGACCTCGACTCGGCCTTCGTGACACTATGTGTAACCACGGGAGAGACTATTGCACAGTGTCTTGACGAAAACGAGGGGCGCTGACAGTGTGCGGACATGGGAAAACCGGATGCACAGTGTGGGACTAGCGATGCCTGATGGGAGGCCAGTCGCCGCGCTGCGAGCGGCGATCGCAGACGGCCCTATGTCCGTGGCACCGGGGGCGTATGACGGGTTGACCGCGCGCCTGGTCGAGCAGCGCGCCTTCCCGGCGGTGTACATGACCGGGGCTGGCACTGCTGCTGCGCACGGCTACCCGGACTACGGCCTGGTCACCATGAGCGAGATGGTGGCCAACGCCGGGCGGATGGCCGACGCGGTCACCGTGCCGGTGATCGCCGATGCCGACACCGGCTTCGGCAACGAGCTCAACGTCATCCGCACCGTGGCCGAGTTCGCCAAAGCCGGTGTGGCCGCGATCCACATTGAGGACCAGACGTTTCCCAAGCGCTGCGGACACCTCGCCAGCAAAGAGATCGTCGAGCGTGACGTGTGGCTGCGCAAGATCCGCGCCGCGTGCGAGAATCGCCCGGAGCCCGACCTCGTGATCATCGCCCGCACCGACGCCCGAGCCGTAGCCGGCCTCGACGAGGCGATCGAGCGGGCCAACCAGGCATTGGCCCTCGGTGCCGAGATGGCCTTCGTAGAAGCTCCGCAGACCTTGGAAGAGGTCGCCGCCATCCCCGGCGCGGTCGATGGACCGTGCCTGTTCAACGTGGTGCCCGGCGGCCGCAGCCCGACCGTCGACCTCGACCAGCTGGCGGCGTGGGGGTACCGGATGGCGATCCTTCCCGGTGTCCTGCTCGCCGCGGTGGTGGTCGCCTGCGACCAGGCGCTGGCGGCGGTGCGGCCGGCCGATGCGGATCTCGTCGACGGCACGGCTTCGGGCGGGCCGGCCGACTTCTTCCGTCGAGCCGGCGCCGAGCGATGGGACCGCGCCCGGGACCGCTACGCCACCCTCGAGCCCGACACTCTCGAACCGGCACAGGAAAGCAGGCGGCCGTGAGCACCCTGTTCGACAAGATCTGGGACATCCATGTGGTGAAAGATCTCGACGACGGCTGGGTGCTGCTGCACATCGACCGTCACCTCCTGCACGACCTGTCCGGCCCTTCCTCGCTGCAAGAGCTCAAAGCCAAGGGCCTCGGCGTGCACGCCCCTGAGCTCGTGTTCTCCACTCCCGATCACCTCGTCGCCAGCAGCACCGGGCGCACCCCTTATGACAGCCCCGTCGGTGGCCCGATGTGGCAGGTGCTCACCGACGAGTCGCGCGCCCACGGCATCGCCCTGTTCGATCTCGGTCAGGACGGCCAGGGCATCGTGCATGTGATGGGCCCCGAGCAGGCAATCGTGCTGCCCGGGCTAACCGTCATCTGCGGTGACAGCCACACCTGCACCAACGGCGCCCTCGGTGCGATCGCCTTCGGGGTCGGCAACACCCAGAGCACCCAGGCGCTCGCCACCGGGGTGCTCGCCCAGCAAAAACCGAAGCAGATGCGCGTCACCATTGATGGTCGGCTGGCCGAGGACGTGACCGCTAAGGATGTAGCGCTGGCGCTGATCGGCCGCTTGGGCGCGTCCGCCGGGACCGGCTACGCCGTGGAGTACGCCGGGACCACCATCGACGAGATGGGCATGGAGGGCCGGCTCACCCTGTGCAACCTGACCACCGAGCTGGGCGCCCGGTTCGGTGTGATCGCACCGGACGACACCACCGTCGAGTGGGTCACCGGCCGGCCCTACGCCCCCACCGGCGACCTGCTCGACCAGGCCGTGGCGGACTGGTCGCTGCTGCGCAGCGACGACGACGCCGCCTTCGACCGGGAAGTGAGCGTCGACGCCGCCCAGATCGCGCCGACAGTGACGTGGGGCACCAGCCCGGAGCATGCACTGCCCATCGACGGTGTGGTGCCGAACCCAGCCGACGCCCCCGACGAGATGCACCGGATCGCCTGGCAGGGGGCACTGGACTACATGGACCTGCGCCCGGGGCAGCCGATCGCCGGCACTCGGATCGACTGGGTCTTCATCGGTTCGTGCGCCAACTCCCGGCTGCCCGACCTGCGCGCCGCCGCCAAAGTCGTCCGCGGCCGCTCGGTAGCGGCCGGGGTGACCGCCTGGGTGGTCCCCGGCTCCGAGCGGGTTCGGCGCGATGCCGAGGCCGAGGGCCTGGACCGGGTCTTCACCGAGGCGGGGTTCCAGTGGCGCGGGGGGGCCGGCTGCAGCATGTGCGTGGCCGCCAACGGTGACCGGGTGCCCCCAGGGGCGCGCTGTGTGTCCACCTCCAACCGCAACTTCGTCGGCCGCCAGGGCCCCGGTGCCCGCACCCACCTGGCCAGCCCCGCCATGGCAGCGGCGGCCGCGATCACCGGAACGCTCACCGACGTGAGGGCGCTGTGAGCTTCGAGCCTTTCACCACCGTCACCGGGACCGCCGTCCCGCTCATGCTGTCCAACGTCGACACCGACGTGATCATCCGAGTGGACCGGATGAGCAGCAGGAAACCGGCAGACCTGGCGCCCTGGGCGTTCGAGGCGTTGCGCCACCGCGCCGACGGGACCCCCAACCCGGACTGCCTGCTGAACCAACCTCGCTACCAGACAGCGCCGATCCTGCTGGCCGGGAACAACTTCGGCTCGGGCAGCTCCCGCGAGCCCGCCGTGTGGGCGATCCAAGGCCTTGGCGTCCGCTGCATCGTCGCCCCCAGCTACGGCGACATCTTCAAGGTCAACTGCCAGCAGAATGGGGTGCTGGCCGTCGTCCTGGCGGGCGAAGAGGTGGCCCGGCTGGCTGATTACGCCAGCGCCGGGATCCCGATCACCGTGGACCTGCTCTCACAGCAGATCACCGCCGCCGACGACGCATGGAGCTTCGAGGTCGCCATCATGCAAAAACGCAGCCTGCTCGAAGGCCTCGACGACCTCGAGCTGACCCTGCGTGACGTCGATGCGGTGACCGCGTGGGAGCAAGCCGACCGCAGGCGCCGCCCGTGGGCCTGGCGTCCAGCTGCGGGAACGCCGCAGTGAGCGGCAGCCAGACGTGACCGCGAAGGAGTCGGGGATGGACGCGATGTCCGAGCAGTCCGGTGTTCGGTGTGTGCTCATGCGAGGCGGGACGAGCAAAGGGCTGTACTTCCGGAAGCAGGACATCCCGCCCCCCGGGGCCGGACGCGACCGGCTGCTGTGCCGGCTGATGGGCTCCCCCGACGTCCTGCAGATCGACGGCCTCGGGGGGAGCCGTCCCATCACCTCGAAAGTGGCGATCGTGACCCCCTCGAGCCGTGACGACGCCGACGTCGACTACACCTTCGCCCAGGTCGGGATCGACGGCGGCGTCGGGTATTTCGGCAACTGCGGGAACATCTCCGCCGGCGTCGGACCCTTCGCCATCGACGAGGGGATGGTCGAAGTCCCCGACGACGGGACCGTCGAGGTCCGCATCTGGAACACCAACACCGAAAAGCTCCTCCTCGCAGTGGTCCACGTCAGCAACGGCCGGGCCGCCGTGACAGGTGACTGTTCGATCCCCGGCGTACCTGGCACCGGCGCCGAGATCGTCATGAACTGGGTGCACACCATCGGCGCCAAAACCGGCACGCTCCTGCCGACCGGCCGCGCCGTCGACACCTGGATGATGGAGTCGGGGCGCACCGTGCACGGCACGCTCTGCGACGCCGGCAACCCGGTCCTGTGGGTGGCCGCCGCAGACTTCGGGCTGACGGGCAGCGAACTCGCCGACCGCATCGACGGCGAGCTCATCCGCGATTTGGCTGAGCTGCGAGGCAAAGCCGCCGCAGCCGTCGGGTTCTGCGCCGACTGGCGCCGAGCTGGCGCCGACGCGCCGGGACTGCCGATGCTCGGACTCGTCGCCCGGCCCGCCGGCTACGCGACCCTAGCCGTCGCCGAAGTCGCCGAGGAGGACATGGACCTGCGGGTCCGTCTCATCTTCCTCGACCGCCTACACGAAAGCATCGCCGGCACCGGCTCGATGAGCCTCGCCGCCGCATCCCAGACCCCCGGCTCTGTCGTCCACGCCCACTCCCAGGCCACACATCCCGGCACCCTCCGCATTGGCCACCCCTCGGGTGTCATGGAGGTCCGGGTCACCGCACGCCCAGCAGACGACCCCGCCGGGGTCAGCTTCGAGGTGCTCGGCATGACCCGCACCGCCCGCCGGCTCATGGCCGGCACCGCCTACATACCGCTGGACTGACTGAACCAATCGCTGGCGATGCGGACGGCTGCCGAAGTGGACCCAGTGCTCCGCCGGTGGTGGGAGGAGGGGTGAAGGACCGGATGCCCCGCGCCGAGCGCTAGATCGGCGACAACGGCGCTCTTCTTCAAGCAACTGCTTCGGTAGCCAACTCAGAATCAGCCCTGTGACGCAAACGGTCATTATCGAGAGTGTCCGGTCAGCGACGGGCGAAGAGCAGCTGAACCACTGCCCCGAGCGGACCAATCTGCTGAGGTGCTGCGGGCCGTCTAGCGCAGCCGGGTCAGTGGCAGCGCAGTCGTGCGCCTAGCACCGGTCCGCGCCTGCTCGAGCATGCCGGCCCAGCGGGCGTCGGAGACGCCGCGGCGCAGCCCGTGGATCTGTTGGACCTCGACGGCCAGCACACCGGCCGGGGCAAGGACGACGTGGTCGACGTCGGAGCAGGCGAACGGCAGGTTGCTCACCACCCCGTACACCCCGGGGGTGCCGCGCAGCTCGTCGCCTACGGCATCCTCGGTCATCCGGCCCAGCCGAGCCAGCAAGGTCCCATCGGCGAGGACCAGTCCGAAGAGCAGCGACCCGGCCGCTGCTGTTCCTACGACCCCGAGCATGGCGGCCCGCGCCACCGGATGCCCGGCCTCGAGAACAGCCAGCCCGACCATCAGCAGGCCGAAGCCCGCGAGCGGCAAGGTCCAGAGCCGGCGATGCGAGCGCCACGCCGCGCGCCGCCGGCTCGCAGCTGCCGGTCCAGCCAGGTCGCCCGCCGCTCGCCCCTACGGTCCAGCGGCAGCCGCAGCTCACCGTGGCCCCGCCGGTCCCGCACCCAGCCCATCTGTGCCGGATCGACCCGGCGACGTGGCGGCTGTAGCCGGACAAGCAGTCGCACAAGCCCTGCTGGCGCCGCGGCCCACTCCTTCACCGGGCCGCCGCGTCGTGTCAGAAGTCGGCGCCCTCACCCTGCTCGGGGCGTCGGCTTTCGGACCGACTGGTGAGACGAACGGGTCCCCGGCAGTACTGGGAGAAGGTCGCACCGAGGCATCTCCCCGGGGGGCGTCTCAGTTCCCTGGAACTGAGACACCGACCGGATGTTGCTGTCACCCCCTTCGAGCGCCTACAGCGGTGACTGGTCGCCGGACCGGCTGGCGGGTTCTCGCTGTGCTCGAGGCCGTGAGTTCTTACGGGTCAGTCGCCGACCGTGTGCTCGTGCAGCCCGGTGTGAGGTTCAGCGGTGAGCGCGGCGGCGCATGCGGTCAGGTCGGCACGTAACCGTTGTTGTGCGCTCGGTGTCAGTTGGGCCAGCATCTGCTTTTCGATGGTGCGGACCGCGACGCTGGCCGCACGCAGCTGCACGCGGCCGGCGTCGGTGAGTTCGGTGGGCAGCGCCTTGCCATGGTCGGCGACGGCGGCCCGGGTGAGCAGGCCGCGTTGCTGCAGGCCTTGCAGGACCAGGTTCATGGACTGCCGGGTCACGAACGTGGCCCGGGCCAGCTCCGAGCTGGACAGCCCCGGCCGCTGGTCGAGCACTTCGAGGCAGGAGTACTGCGGAACCGTCAACCCCAGCGGACGCAGCACAGTGTCCATCGCCGCGCGCAGGGCGGTGGCGGCCTGCTTGAGCACATATCCCACCGCCTCGCCCACCGGGCCGACGGCCTCCACTTGACTCATGTCAACATTCTGACACATACTCCGTGTCAACGTACTGACACCGTTAGAGGAGCTCACCATGACCGTGACCGGACCGACCTTCATCGCCCTGCAGGTACGCGACCTCGAACGCGCCGCCGAGTTCTACCAGACCCGACTGGGGCTGAAGCGCACACCCGTCGCACCGCCCGGGGCCGTGGTGTTCGACACCGAACCCGCCTCGTTCGCGGTCCGTGACCCGCTGCCCGGCGTCGACCTTAACGCCGCCCGCCCCAACCCCGGGATCGGCGTGGCGCTGTGGCTGCACGCCGACGACGCCCAGGCCCTGCACGACCGCCTGGCTGCCGACGGCGTCCCCATCACCGTCGCCCCGTTCGACTCCCCGTTCGGGCGCACGTTCACCTTCTCCGACCCCGACGGCTACGCCATCACCATCCACGACCAGGCCTGACACGCCACCAGCTCGCACCGGTCAGGCTCCCAACTGGAAGGCACGGCGATAAGGCGACACACCGTCGACGCGCGGGTGCTCGGCCCGGTGGTCCCTCACGACCAGCCGAGCCTTCTGGGAAGGCTTCAGCCCTTCTGGGCTCGATGACCAGCAAGCCGGAGACGGCATTCGAACCGTGTTCCGGGTGGAGGCCGACTGGTCGCGGGCCGAGGTGCAGGTCACGTCGCGGCGATGGTCGCAGGACCCGGCGCCGCCGTTCATGGCTGCGGGGTCGTTTCGAGCACGCGCCCGTCGGCCAGCCGCAGGCCGTCGGAGCAGCGGGCTTCGACCAGGCCTCCGCCGTACTGCTGGGTGAACAGCGCCGCGTAGCGGCCG
>JAABVA010006170.1_pt1 | contig 10666 bp, 10 predicted proteins | sample 5560331 | NCBI WGS metagenome assembly JAABVA01 (sample SAMN12812661, study PRJNA571458) | rock metagenome | isolation source: Antarctica rocks | place: Antarctica: Victoria Land, Mt New Zealand sud | collected 2016-01-07 | reverse complement strand
TGGGGGTGTCGTGGCCGGTGGGGGTGTCGTGGCCGGTGGGGGTGTCGTGGCCGGTGGGGGTGTCGTGGCCGGTGGGGGTGTCGTGGCCGGTGGGGGTGTGGGTCATGGTCGGTCCTTTCGGTTGTCTCTTATGCTGGTAACGGCGGTAACAGTGGTGTTTAGGCGGCGGTCGAGACGGGGGATGCGGGCTGGCCGGCAGGGGTGTCGAGCCGGTCGAGGATGCTCCGCGCGGCGGCCAGGACGACGGTCGTGGTGTTCCGGACGCGCTGCGGGTCACCGGTCGACCAGCTGGCGACGTACGGGATCGTGTAGGTGTCACTGACCAGTCCGCAGGTGCTGGTCACCAGGCAGGCGACGGACTCGGCGACCATCTCGCCGAGGGGGCGGTCGTAGAGGGCGCCCTGGTCGGTGTGCCCGCACTCGATGTGCGCGAGCTCGTGGGCGAGGGTCTTGCAGGCCTGCGCTTCGTCGACGTCGTCGCGGACCCCGACGGTGCGGGTGTCGCCATTGGCCCAGCCGTTCGCGGTGCCGCAGTCCCCGCGCTCGAGGGCGTATCCGTGGGCCGCGACCTGCTCGGCGAGGGCGTCCCACAGACCGGCGGGGGCCTGTCCGGTCAGCAGCTGCGGGGCGGCGGGCTCAGGCAGCGGTTCGCCGTCGGTCTGGCTGACGTCGAAGACATGGGCGACCCTGAACCCGCGCAGCTGGCGGCGCGGCTCGACGCCGTCCGGGCCTGGCTGGCTGGCCTCGGCAGGGCCGGTGGCCTGCTCACCGTCTGCGGTGGGGGAGACCTTGTAGGAGCACGGCGCGAGGATCGCGATTCCGCGTTCGCCCTTGCGGACCTGACGGCCCATGCCCTGCCAGCGGCGGAACCCGCACACCAGGCTGGCTTGAGGCGCCTGCAGCATGATCGCGAGGGTGTTGTTGAGGCTGTAGCGGGGGAACCGCGCGGCCACGGCCAGCCACGCCCGCCACTGCTCGGACCCGGCCAGCGTCTCGACGCCCTCCGCGATCCGCTCGTGCAGCTCAGCCAGTTTGTCCGCCGTCCCGCTGTTCCGCCCTGCCGCCATCGCCTGCTCCTCACTCGACTGCTTCCCTCTGACACCATTAACAGTACTGTTAATGGCTTTGGTAGTCAAGCTAAAAGCGCCCTGAACAGCGGAAACGTGCTCCGAACGGTGGTGCGGGTGGTCGGTTGCCGGGTGTCTCCTGACCGAGGTCGGGGTGTGGGGCGGAGCCCCGCGGCTTGGGGAGCCGGCCCCCTGGGGCCGGCGGTAAGGCCGGTGGGTGGTCAGAACTGGGGTGGAGCTGGTGTCCCCGTCCCTCGGCGCGGCGGGGTCCTGACCGGGTCGTGGTGGTGGGGGCAAGGGCGCGTAGCGGCGCAGCGGACCCTTGCGCCCACCACCGCGGGCTGGTCCCGTCGAGGCGTCGGGGGACGGGGACACCAGCGACCCGGACCGCCCACCCCCACCAGCAGGGCCGCTCGCGGGGGGCCCTGCGTCTGGTGGTGGGCCTGGTTGTGTCTGGTCGCGCAGGATCGCCGTGTGACCGAAGTGGGGCTGCTGCATCACGTGGAGCTGTGGGTGGAGGACGTCGCGGTGGCAGAAGGGGAGTGGGCGTGGCTCCTCGGCGAGCTGGGGTACCGGTGTGTGGACCGGTGGCCGGCTGGGCAGAGCTGGAAGCTGGGCGGTACGTATGTGGTGCTGGAGTCCGGACCGGCGCTTGTTGCCGGTCGTCACGACCGGCTGCGGGCCGGGTTGAACCATCTGGCGTTCCATGCCGGCTCCCGGGATCGGGTGGAGGAGCTGGCGGACGGGGCGGTCCGACACGGGTGGACGCTGATGTTCCCGGATCGGCACCCCCATGCCGGGGGACCGGACTCCTACGCCGCCTACCTGGAGAACACTTCCGGGTTCGAGGTCGAGCTGGTCGCCGCAGTGGACCGGGTCAACTGAGTTCTGCCGCTGCTCAGCTGAGCAGGTCCTCGACCACCGGGGCGAGCGAGGCGGTGACCGCCACCTCGGAGCTGGCCGACGATTCGGCGAGGACCAGCTCCTTCGGGCTGGGTCGGATGAGCCACGGCCCGACGACGGGCAGCACGGTCACGGACAGCTCGACGGGCTGCAGGGGCCAGGCCCCCGGTGGTGGGACGGGGTCTGATCAGGCGGCCGTCGACTCGACCGACGGTCGCCGCGGCGGCGGTGCAGCGGTGCGACCGGGACCAGATGAGCGCTGCCGGGAACTGGGCCCTGGCCAGTTCCCGGAGTTCCGGCACTGCTCCGGGAGGCGAACTCGGGGGCGTCGGCCCACAGCAGGGGAGAGGACGACACCAGCTCGGGCTCGGGGCACCATCGGTCCCACTGGGCGGCTGCCGTGCTCCGGTCTAGCGCGGTCAGCCGGGTCGGGGCCAGGGCGGGGACGACTCGCGAGGTGAGTCCGACCAGCCCAGCGCTGTCACGGATGTGCAGTGCCAGCAGGGATCCCACGCTCAGCCAGAAGCGCGCAGCAGGGCTGACCTGGGCCCGTTCGCTGGTCGTGTGCATCGGTTCAGTGTCTGCTGCCCGGACCGGTCGGCGGGGGGTCCACGCGGTCGCCGCGAGCCCGTCACCGGTCCGCGGTCAGGGGCTGGTCGCCGGGTTCGGATCGGCCGTGGTCGGCGGATGCGGTCGGCGCACCGCGGGCCAGCTGATCGGACCGGGCGCACAGTCCCCGGCCGCTGGTGGCGGGGCGTAGGCGCCGGCCCCCCGGTTAGCGGCGACACGCTGTCGGTGGGACGGCGCCGGGCCACCGGTGGGGGTGGTCCAGTCCCGCATGCGGGTGATGAGCCAGCCGGCGGGGTTGCGGATGGCGCCGGGTCCGCGGGTGGTGGGGGAGTGCCGGCGGGGTCCGTCGAGGGGGTGGTGGTCGATGGCGTGCAGGACGTCGGTGGTGGTCCACCCGGCGTGCAGCCAGGGCCGGAGCAGGTGCCGGAGCAGTCGGGCGCTGATCGGGGTGAGGTCGGGGGAGGCCCGGCGCAGCTGGTGGGCGATGCGGAGCCGTTCGGCGCGGGTGCTGGCGGGTTGGTGGGTCGGCCAGGGCCCGCAGGTCCGGCACCGCACCAGCGGACCGGCGTTGTCCCCGGCAGGGCCCGGTTTGGCCGGTTCTGGTTGGTGCTGTCGCGAAGCGGCGTCTTTTCCGCCGCGCAGCGGCTTCCCTGCCTGGGCCCGGGGGGCGGTGCAGTCGTGTGCGTGCGCGCGCCCGGGTTGGGTTCTAGCTCCGCTAGACCACGTAGGGGTGTCAGTTTCATCCACAGCTCCGCCGCCGCGCCCCGGCTGCGCGGGGTGCGCGGGGGTGGTGGGGGTGGGGTCGTCGGCGGCGCGGGGGTGCCGGGACCGGTCGGCGGTGACCCGGCCGTCGTCGCCGACCTGGAGGTCTCCGGTGTGCCAGCGGGGGTCCAGGGCCACCAGCCCCGGGTCGGGGGGCTGCCGGGCGACGGGGGTGTCGGGTTCACACGGGACGTACACGGCGGCCTCGTTGACGGCCTCCCCGTCCGGGCCCCGGACAGCACCGACCAGGGCCAGGGGGGTGGTGGTGTCGAGGCGGCGGCCGGTGGAGACGACCCCGAGCAGGGACCGGGCGCGCAGCCACGCCAGGAACCGGGCCACGGTGGACCGGGACACCCCGACCAGATGGGCCAGGCGGTCCCAGCCGCCGGCGTAGGTCCCGGTGGCCACGTCCAGGTGCCGGGCCGCGACGACCGCGAGGCCGATGCGCCGTTCGGCGGCGTCCAGGCGGAACTCAGCGAGGGCGGTCTCCCGGACCCGGGCCAGCCACCGGTGGGCCTGGCCGGCGCGGCGGTGCCCGGGGGGGATCGCCCGGGCGATCCGCAACGGGCTCGGGACCCGGCCGTAGGCGGCGGGGCCGTTGCCGACCCGGGCGGTGTCGGTCCAGGTCCAGCCGTGCCCGTCCGCGGACCGCAGCCGCTGGTCCCGCCGACCCACCTGGTGGCGGCGGGGTCGGCGGTGGGGGAGCCGCACCGTCTCCACCGGCCGCCCACCGGCAGCTGAGCTGCGGGAACGCGGGTCAGCAGGGGGGCGGTCGCGTAGTGCGGCGCGGGCCGCCAGGTACTCGGCGGTCGGGCCCACCCGCCCCGCCATGAGGGCGGGGGTGGGCTCGAACAGCGCGTCCGGGCGGCCCAGGGCCGCCGGGGCGGTCACCGCCGCAGGCGGCGCCGGCCACGCGCGTGACAGGGGACGGGTGGGGCAGCGGACTCACGGCACGCCGGTGACACGGCTGCCCATCCACGCCCGCCCGGACGGGGCGAGGTAATGTCTACTCCTGCGAGGTCTCGAAGCCCTGCACCCGATTCCAGCGGCCAAACTGATCTTCGGGTGTGGGGCTTCGTGCTGTCCGGACACCGGTCGGTGCCCGCGGTGCCGCTAGGACGCCAGCAGCTGGTCCTGGTCGTCAGCGGAGTAGCGGGGCTCGTGGATGGGCGGGTGCCCGAGTCCGACGGCCACCGCGTTGGCGATGACGTCGGAGTAGGACAGGCCCTGTTCTGTCGCGCGGGTTCGGATCAGTTCTTCCTCACGCGCCGGCAGTCGGGTCAGGATCGCCCACCCCTTGTGCTGTCGAGCCATCTCCGCAGCATGCCCGTATCGGATTGCCCGATCGGTGATCTCAGTCGGCGTGTCGGCCTGTCGTTCTACGGTCATCGCGTGGTCGAGCGGTACGCCGACGCCTTCGGGGTCGACCGCGGCCGGGACGGCTGCTGGCGGTATGTGCCGGACTCCGGTGGCCGGCCGGAGCGGTGCACTGGCCGGGTCACGTGGGCAGGGTTCGTCGCGACCCGGCAGCGCCGCTGGCGGGTCTGGTCGTGCGATGGCCACCTCGACGGCGGCCAGCAGTGGATCAGACGGCCCAGCCAAGCGGGCACAGACCCGGTGTCCGGTCCTGTGGCCAGCGGCGGGGAGCGGGGTGAGCAGCCGGCGTCGGGCCACGGCGAGGGTGCCCCGCTGGCCCTGGGGTCGGCGTCGGCGTCGGCGTCGTGATCTTCAACCGTCAGAGCCGCCCGGAGTTGTCCACACACCGCTGCGGGGGAGTGCGGCGACCTTGAGACTGCCCGCATGTTCGGCGGTCGGTTCAGGCTGAGAGCCGCGGCCGCCGCGGTGGTCGCGGTCGCCGTCGTGAGCGGATGCGCCGGTCTGCACACCGGCGGCTCCCCGGCCGTGTCGACGCCCGTCCCGCCGCCATCGACGGCCACTGCCACTGAGCTGCCGACCGCAGCAGCCACGGCCACGGAGGTGCCGACAGCGGCGCGACCGGCCACCGCCGCCCCGGTGACGGCCCAGCCGGGCGGACTGGGTGGTGGCGACGCGGTCTACCTGGAGACGAGTCCCGGCGCGGTCGTGCTGGTCCGCTGGACCGAGCTGAACGGCCAACTCAACGGCGTGTTCACCGTGACCCAGGCATCGGCGTCCGCCACCACCGGCACGACCACCTCCTCGACCGCCTTCACCGGGCTGGTGGACCACCACCACCTCTCGTTGACCCTGAACCACGCCCTCGGCGAGACGACGACCCTGACCGGCAGCCTGGCCGGCGACCGGCTTCTGTTGACCGTCCCGCAACCGGACGGGCAACTCGCTGACGCGGCCTTGCAGGCCGCGAGCATCAACACCTACAACGACGCGGTCGCCCAGCTGGCGGACCAGGGCCAGCAGGCTCTGGCCGACGCGCAGTCCAGCGCCGCTGCAGCGACCGCCCAAGCCTCGGCAGCAGCCGTTCAAGCCTCGGCGGCAGCGGTGAAGGCACAGCAGGACCAGGTCGTCACCCAGGCCGTTGACCGGCTGAGCACCGCCCTGGACGACGTCGACCAGGCCGACCAGGACCTCCGGTCCCTGGACCCCACCCTGACCGGCGAGCTCGCCGCCGAGACCGCCGCCCGACGCACCGTGGACCAGCGGTACGCCGCCGCCCGCACGACGAGCAGACAGTGCGGGGTCCAGGCCGACGGCGACCTCGGCTCGGCGGTCGGGGACGTCGAAGCCGCCGACGGAGACGTCCAATCCGCCGAAGGGACCGTCGAAGGACAGGCCGACACCGTCACCAGCGCGATCGACGCAGTCAACTCCGCCGTCAGCGACGCGCGCACCGCCCTCGCCGACCTGCAGGACGCCCAACGGCAGTACCCCGGCTCCGCCGACCAGGCCGAGACCGGAGCCGCTCAGGCGGTCAAGGACACCACCGGACCCGCCACCACCCGATCGCAGACAGCCACCAAAACCGTCACACACAGTCTTGCGACGGCGACCAGCATCGAGAAGTCCTCGCAGAAAGTCGTCGACGAGGCGAACGCCCTGACCAGCTGCTGATCCACCGCGCGCACGGACCGCGCCATCCCCACCTGACCCGCGAGGCAGCCGGGCGGCAAGCTCGGACCGCTCCCGCAGTTGAGAACCCTCACCGGCCGCCGTCACATCGCGCGTCTCAGCACGGCGACAGCGAGCCGGGGGACCGGTAAAACTGGTGGATAGGAGCGTTATGCACCCACCAGCCGCCCTGGTGGTGGGGGATAGCCCGGCGGTGCCGGTGGTGGCGGCGCCGGTGTGAACTGCTGCGCGACGCGGTCCGGGGCCGGCGCTAGCTTTCGGCGCGTCCGATGCCGGTGAGCAGCCAGCTCAAGCTGACCTGGAAGCTGTCCCGGCTCTCCGGATCGGAGATCGGTCGATCGGCTGGTGGCGGTTGGACCGTGTCGCGGGCCGCTGTGGTACCGGTGGCGAAGGCGGCTGAGCCGATGGCGTGCACGATGAGGACCCGGCGGGCCACCGGCACCACCTGCGGGTTGGCGCCCGCGCGCGCCAACAGGGCGTCGGTGATTTCGCCCAGCCGAACGGCGTGTGCGCCGCGTGCCCCCTGTCGGGCCACGTACAGCGGCACCAGGTCCGGTGCGGCGGTGAGCACCTCATACGTCGAGACCATCAGCGCGTGGAGCCCGGCTACCGGGTCGACGACATCGACAGCAGGCGTCGCGACGCCGGCCAGCACCTCGTCCAGGAGCTCGTCGAGCAGCGCGGTCCGGTTCGCCACGTGGCTGTAGAGGGTGTTCGGTGCGACGTGCAACTGGCGTGCCAACGCCCGGATCGTGACTGCCTCGGTGCCCTGCTGGGCCAGCAGGTCCCGGGCCGCGGTGAGCACCGCGCTGTGGTCGAGCCCGGCCCGCTGACCCGGCCCGCGCGCCCCTGACGTCACACCACACCGAGTCCCGGTACTCGGCGATCGCATCGTCGAACACCGCCAGGGAATCCTCGAACCGGTCGAGATTGCGCAGCGTGCTCCCGTACTGCAGCAGGCACCACCGGCGACGGTCACCGGCCAGCCCCATCGCGAGGGCGCGTTCGTAGAACCCGACCGCGACCTGCTCGTTGCCCGCGGCGTCGTGCGCGCCGCCGACCTCGCACACGGCCCTCGCCGAGTCCGGGTGCTCGCGCAGCACCGCCTCGAACGCACCGATCGTGGGCTGCATGTCAGCGCGGTCACGCGCCGCGAAGATCCGGTCAAGCTGCTCGTCCAGATCAGCGACCATCGGACCATCCTGGTGGGCGAAACATCCGCCCCGGACCGGCCGCTCAACCCACCAGGGGAGCGGCCGAGTTCTGGTGGATAAGTGTGGTTACGCACGCCTTGTGGTGGCGGTGAGCCGGCTACCGACGACGACCGGTCTCGGATTGGGTCAGACCGGGATCTTTTCAGCGAACCGTTGGCGGGCGGCCTGGCGGGACACGCCGAGGGCGACGGCAATCTGGTTCCAGGACCGGTCGTGTGCGCGCGCGCGGCTGACCGCCTCCTGCAGCCGGGCTTCATCGTCACGGACCGCCTCGGAGGCGGCGGCGACCTGCTGCAGATCGTCGGTGGCCTCGACGGCTGCGGTGTCGGGGTCCAGGTTGTCGGCCAGGACCTCGAGTCGGGCCGCGGCGCGGTCGAGGTCATCATCGGTGTGTCGCATGGTCGCCTCCTTCATTTTCACAGCAACCGGGTGAACTGCTGCGCAGGGGCATGGCGTGGATGACGACGGGGTCCCCGCCCTCGAGATCCAGGACCCCGAGCTCGAGCAAGCCTCGAGTCACCCGGCTTCACGGTGCGGGAGTGCGGTGAGCTGTCGCAACTCGGGGCTTAGGGCGGTGCGCGGCGTCCGGCTCGGTAGGCGGTGGGCGTCACCCCGGCCCTGGCCAGGAACTGCCGGTTGAAGTTGGACAAATTCGTGTACCCGGTCCGCCGGTGGATTACACCCACCGGGAGGGTGGTCAGCTCCAGCAGCTGGCAGGCTCGGGCCAGTCGCAGCCCGGTGATGGTCGCGCTGAAGCTCTGGCCGCTGACACGGCTGAAGAGTTTGCTCAGCGCGGACTCGGACATCCCGACGAGACCGGCAGCTGTCGACAGCCGCACCCGGCCCGTGAGGTTGGCCAGGACGTAGGTCAGGACGCGGTCCACCACATCAGCGCCGGCCCGGTCCTCGATCGGGGGCAACCACTGCTTCGCGAGGCCGACCTGGTCCGACGGTGGCGCCGATGCGAGGACCTCGAGCAGGCCGAAGACGTGCCGGATCCGGGTCACACCTGTGGTGACCCCGATGGCCTCGAGCTCCCGCGCCCCCGCAACAGCCGAGGCCCCGGTGAACTCGATCCCGCGACGCGACCGGGTGAGCAACCCGTCGAGGCCGACCAGTTCCGGTAGGACGGCGATGCACTGCGCGACCCACCGCGGGTGGAACTGGAACACGACGTCCCGGCCCGCGACGCGCTGGCCGGGTTCGAGATCGCTGATCCAGTGGTGGGGGAGGTGTGAACCGACCAGGACCAGCTGCCCCGGGCCGAACAGGTCGATCCGGTCCCCGACGATGTACCGCCCGGTGCTGCAGCGGATGAGGTGCACCTCGTACTCCGGGTGGTGGTTCCAGCGGGCCACCGGGCTCGGGTAGTCGTGGACGTGCCAGCGCGCTGTGTGGGCGGGGTCCGCGGGGACCACCTCGCGCGCCGGGCGCCTGCTGATCAGCCGGTGCGGAGTCGACGCGTCGTCCGACCAGGCGGTCTCGGTGGCCACGAATGCACCGCTCTCCGGACGAGGACCGGCCCGGGACAGTCCAGCAGTGGCACGAGAGTACCGGTGGTCGCCCTCTGCAGCGCTGGTCGGGGCCTGGGGGGCTCCGTAGCGTCAGGGATCGGACATCCGCGACGACGAGGAGGATCCCGATGGACACGACCACCGGCACCAGGGACGACACCGGCAGCCCCACCGCCGTGGAGACGGTCCGGTGGGTCAGTGCCCGGCCGGGTGGGCTCGTCATCGAGCGCGGCGAGCGTCCGCGTCCCGGCCCCGGGCAGGCGCGGGTCCGCAGCGTCCTGGTGGGCATCTGCGGCTCGGACCTGCACGCGGTCGCCGGCCGCCACCCGTTCGTCCCGCTGCCCTACCGCCCCGGCCACGAGGTCGTCGGCGTCGTGGAGGAGATCGGCGGCGACGTGCACCTCGCGGTGAGCGCCGGGGTGGCAGGCCGCTTCGGGCCGGGTCGGGTGCGGGTCGGGGACCGGGTGGTCGTCGAGCCCACTCTGAACTGCGGCGACTGCAAGCAGTGCCGCCGGGGCGTGGTCAACCTCTGCGAGCGACTCGACTTCTTCGGGTGCGGGCACTCCCAGGGCGGCATGGCCGAGGAGTTCGTCGTGCGGACGGACCGCCTGCACGTGGTCCCGCCGGAGATGTCGGACCTGCAGGCCGCCCTCGTCGAGCCGCTGTCGACCCCGGTCCACGCGGTCCGCCTGGCGGCGGGGGCGGGCGCGGAGGAGGAGGCCGACCTGTCCGGGAGGTCCGTCGTGGTGCTGGGCGCGGGGACGATCGGTCTGCTGGTCCTGGCCGCGGCCCGCTGGGCCGGCGCCCAGGACGTCGTGGTCACCGACGTCCTGCCCGCCAAGCGGGAGCGGGCCGCGCGGCTCGGCGCCGCTACCGTCGTGGACGCGGCCGCGCACGACGTCGTCGACCGGGTCCGTGGCGCGCTCGGGGAGAGCGCCGACGTGGTGTTCGACTGCGTCGGCGTGCAGGCCACCGTCGACCAGGCGCTCCGGATGGCGCTCAAGGGCGGGACCGTCGTCGTGGTCGGCGTGCCGGAGGCCCCGGTGACGCTGGACCTCGCGGTGCTACAGGACCAGCAGGTCCGCCTGCAGGGCAGTGCGACCTATCTGGGGGTCGACTATGCCACGTCGATGTGGATGATCGAGCACGGCGCGGTCCGCCCGGAGGACCTGATCACCCTCGTGGTGTCACTGGACGACGTCGAGGCCGGGTTCGGCGCGGCCCGCAGCGGCGACCACGTCAAGGTGCTCATCCGGCCGTAGCACCGCTGGACCTGGGCCAGCCCGAGGTCTGGAACCAGGGTCCCCGCAGCGCCTACCGAGCTTGCCGCCACGGTAAGGCAGCGCGGTGGCCACCCTGACGCCAACGTCCAGGGCTCAACGCGACGCCTTGGTCGACGCACAGGGGAGGGCACCGCCACCCGGTGGATAATACGGATTATGCAGCACGGGCTGCGGGAACCGTCAGCTGGGTCAGTGGGTGAAGACCGCGTGTTCCAGGCGGTCGACTCGGGCGGCGAGGTCGTGGTCGGCGCCCGGCTGCTGTTCGGTGTGCAACCGGTCCAGCAGCC
>JAABVA010006169.1_pt1 | contig 10669 bp, 10 predicted proteins | sample 5560331 | NCBI WGS metagenome assembly JAABVA01 (sample SAMN12812661, study PRJNA571458) | rock metagenome | isolation source: Antarctica rocks | place: Antarctica: Victoria Land, Mt New Zealand sud | collected 2016-01-07 | reverse complement strand
CTCTGGGGAGCCCTTCTTTTAAGAGGTCCCTCAGCCCATTGACGCCAGGTCGCTATTCTAAACCTCAGAGCTACCAAGACACCCTATCCAGCATCTCTGAGACCGTCATCCCTACCACCGGATGCATCATCTCAGGCGCAATCTCCGCCAAAGGCTCAAGCACAAATCGGCGTTCCTGCATCGCCGGATGTGGCAGCGTCAGTTCGCTAGTCACCACAACAAGGTTCCCAAATAGCAAAAGGTCGAGATCGATAATTCTGGGCCCCTTGACGATCGCTGGATCCCGCACCCGTCCCATCCCAAGCTCCACCGCCAGGAGCTCCTGCATTAACTCCGCTGCCGCCACCCTGCTCTCGAGCAGCATCGCCCCATTCAGGAATCTTGGCTGCGAGATCGTTCCGACCGGCTCCGTATCGTAGAACGTCGAAACGGCCACCACACGTCCAAGCTCCCCAACTCGCCGGACCGCCTCCCGCAGGTTCGCCTCCCGGTCTCCAAAACCCGAGCTCATATTCGAGCCCAGCGCAACTGCGGCTAAGGGGGGCTCCGCAACCCCCTTCTTGTCAAGGCCCGCATCTGCTGCCCTCATTGCTCCACACTTTCACCGCGTTTTGACACCAAAAGACCACGAATCTTCCACGAAAGCATCTCGCTTCCGTGTGTCTATTCTGCTACGCCAGGATTTCTGGCAGTTTTTCTACGCCACGGCCGAGGAGATATCTTCCGCTTGCATCATGCCGGTCTCATCCCGTCCTCGAGATATCTCCCAGGTCGAACGGTCTCGCATAAGTCGCTGCACCAGAGCCGTATGCATCGCATGGCCCGCCCTTTCCGCAACGACCCGGCCCTCGATTCTCCGCCCTGCCAGTGCCAGGTCGCCAATCAGGTCCAGCACCTTGTGCCGCACGAACTCGTCCGGAAACCGTAGCGGCCCATTCTGTATGCCGCCCGAGCTCACAATGATCGCGCACCCATCCGACACTCCGCGAATCAGCCCCATGTTCCGCAGCATGGGTTCATCTTCCTTGAATCCGAAGGTCCTCGCCGGCGCGATTAGCCGGGGATAGTCCTCCTCCAACTCCCCCACAAACTTTGCCCGACCAATCGGAGCAGGAAAATCGATCTCATAATCGATCGAGTACCCTGTCCCTGGATACAGCCCGATAAACTTGGTTCCGTCCCGTACCTCGACATCCTTCAAGATGCGGATAAACTCTCGTCGCCGACGTTGCTGCTGGAGCCCAACTCGTTCAAAACACAGAACATATGGTAAGGCACTCCCGTCCAGAATCGGCACTTCTAGGTTGTCGACCTCGATGATCACATTATCGACACCGACACCGGTCAACGCTGACAGAAGGTGTTCCGTCGTCGAGATCAGAACGCTTCCCCGCATCAGGCTCGTCGCGTAGCTCACCTTCGCGACGTTTCGTCCCGTTGCCGGAATCTCGAAGTTGTCGAGATCCGTGCGTCGGAAGACAACCCCCGAACCCGCGGGAGCAGGCAGCAAACGCATGTGCACTTGGGCACCGCTATGGAGGCCAACCCCCTCGAACTCAACCGGCGCGCATATAGTCCGTTCAAATTGGGGCTGCAAGCACCTACTCCTGAACGAACCTACATTACATCCGGAAGAACGTCGCAGAGTGTGTCATTCTCACCACACTTCCAGCCGTAAAACACAACACCACCACCACACCTGAGCAGCCTACCTGGCATTCTCCGACGCCTTTTGACAGGCTTCGGCGATAAGTGCAACCGTTCGAGCAATCGGCAGACCCACAACATTGAAGTAATCGCCTTCAATGCTGGGAATCCAGCGGGCTGCGTAGCCCTGAATGCCGTAAGCACCTGCTTTATCAAGTGGTTCCCCACTCCCAAGATAGCGGACCAGTTCGGACTCTGTGATGACGTTGAAGGTGACCTGGGTGATCTCGACATCCGCAAACGATTCGGTTTCGGTGAGGGCTGCGAGACCGGTGAGCACTTGGTGAGTGCGACCGGAAAGCAGTTCGAGCATGCGCCGGGCGTCTGCCTGATCATCGGGCTTGCCGAGGATTTCACCCTGGCACATGACGCAGGTATCGGCTCCGAGGACGATAAGCGGGTCGTCGGGGGTAGGCGCTGGCTCCTGGCCGGCACTCCTTCGTTTCGTCCAGACGGCCTGTGCTTTTGCTTCGGCAAGTCGGAGGACGTAGGTGGCTGCGTCTTCGCCGGGCTCGGGAAGTTCGGGAATATCGGCGGCATCGATGGTGAAGTCGAGGCCTGCCTGCACGAGCAGTTCGCGGCGGCGCGGTGAGGCGGAGGCGAGAATGAGCATCTAGGGTTCGATGCCCCCGACGGTAATTTTTGCTCCCATGGTGTGGGTTGATTTCTGTGGAAGCGTTATGGCATTAACTCCGGCGTTTACGGTTTCAACGCAGAGCATCTCGTGCCACTCGTCCGTTCCGAGGTCCGGCATCTCCTTCCAGGGATTGAATACGACCGTTGTCTCTGATTTTGTTTTGGAGTTGGTGATGGACCGTCGTGCAAGGCGATCGTGAATGACGCACGTCGCGATTGTGTTCGGGTACACCCGATCGGTGGCTTCGCTAAAGGTAAGCGGACCTTGTGCAGGGGGTTTCTCTTGCATGTTGTCGGTCTTATCGATGAAGGACGCCATCTCGAGACCGGTCACGGAGACCTCGTGGACATCTTCGACGGCAAAGTAGGTGTGCAGTGCCTCTTCGAAGCCGAGTGGGACGTCTGCATCGTTGGCCACCATGAGTTGCAGGCTGAGAGCGCGGCCGATCGTGAGCTGGTAGGCGAGGCGAAAGTGATCGAAGCCGAGATCACGGCTGAGCTGTGTTGGCCCAAGAGTGAAGGTGAGGTGAAGATCGCTGCCGGAGAGCGCCGCGAAGGCGACGGTCCAGGGCTGGATACGAGCGAAGCCGTGGGATGGCCCGGGCTTTCCGTCGTGCCGGTTGGGATTATTGTCGGTGGCAAACCAGGGAAAGGCGATCGGGACGCCACCACGAATCGGCTTGCCCGGAACGAGGTCTGTCTTACGGCTAAGAAAGAGCACTGGAGCCAGACGTGCGGGCTGCCAGTGGGTGATGTGAGCACCCTGAAGATAGACCGTTGCAGCGGCCTCAGGGGTGGTGACCTGAGCGCGGGTGAGGCCATGCGCCTCTTCGAAGCGGAGGACTCCGGGTATGGCGAAGCGGTCGTTGAGAAGGGATAGGTCCATGCACCTCCAGTGTATGCGGGGCGAAGTTTCCCTGAGCTGGCGAACTGAGGCTAAGCTTTGAGGAATTGGGCCAGAGCTGTGCCGCGGAGTGACCCCGTTATGCTGGAGCGACTATAACTTCTTTGCTGCAGCGCGCGTTTCGCTGGGTGATGTTTGAGCTTTTTCTCCTGACGAGTCGAGTGGGGTCGGCGACAGAGGTAAAGATTTCGGCGAAAGCGCTGGAGCGACCTTACGTGCGCAGTTGTTTACCGGAGCGGAGGGACGGTACTACATGAAGGGGGACGCGAACTCGGCCTGCTATGTGTATGCCTCCGATCCGCATGTCTGGTTCAAAGAGGAACGCATTGTCGTCCAGGTGAAGACGCGGGCGAGGCTGGGCACGTTGGTGCGCGGGAGCTGCCTAGGGGTGGGGCTCTCGGACGAGGCCGAGGTGTCGCTGGTTCCCGATGCGGAGGGCGAGACGATCGGGTTCCGGGCGGCGCGGGTCAAGCACATCAGTGAGAATCGTGAGCTGACTTCCTGATGGTGCCGTTTCTGAAGAACAAGCTGCCGGGTCATCTGAAGGTAAACGCTGCGGAGCTGATGCGGAAGGTGCTGAGCGGGTCGGCGGAGAAGACGGGGTACGCCCTGACATCGAGTTCGTTGAAGTTTCACTCTGCTAGTGCAGGGCGGGTCGCTGGTGCTGGACGTTGACAGCAATCTGGCGGTGGATTGAAAGCGGAGTCCTGAGGGGCGTTCAGCCCATCCAATCAGGCGAGTGTGGAATGGAGCCTGGGCTGAACCTATTTGGCCTTTCAGAAGGACAACAAGGGATGGCCGGGCGGATACTAGAAGTGGCGAGATCTGGCGTATGACGTTGGCTGGTCAGCGGCACAGAGGCGATCCGTGCAGAGTTCCGTGACGGATCGAGGCAAGGAGACACGTGAGTTCCGTTGATAGTGCGATACAGCTGATTCGGATTCAAGAGCACTCGGGTGGTACCGGCGGGAATGGTACTGGAACGGGCGTATGCAGCTCCAAACTGGCGGATGGACCCTGGGTCTTCGATGCGCAGCCGCCGAGTTACGGCCCGGGTGCCTCGATGGGCGACTTTCTTCCTTCTGATGCTCCTCGACAGGGTGAACTGCCGCAGCGTTACAGAACGATGTCGCCGGAAGAGCTAGACAGGCGCATCCATCGAGCAAAGGAAGAGCTTGGGGACCGGGCTGTTGTACTGGGGCACTTTTATCAGCGAGACGAGGTAATTCAGTACGCGGACTTTGTGGGCGATTCGTTTCAGCTTGCGCAGGCGGCGAGATCAAGGCCTGCGGCAGAGGCGATTATCTTTTGCGGCGTGCACTTTATGGCGGAGACGGCAGACGTGCTGTCACGTGCCGATCAGGCCGTCATTCTGCCGAATCTTGCGGCAGGATGTTCGATGGCGGATATGGCGGACATCGATTCCGTGATGGAGTGCTGGGAGCAGATGGAGGAGATCTACGGAACGGCTCCGGACGCTGATGGCCGGGTGCCCGTCATTCCGGTGACGTATATGAATTCTTCCGCGGCGCTGAAGGGTTTCTGCGGCGAGCGTGGCGGGATTGTGTGCACGTCGTCCAATGCAGCGGTGGTGCTGAAATGGGCATTTGAGCGCGGGCAACGCGTACTGTTTTTCCCGGATCAGCATCTGGGCCGGAACACGGCGAAGGCCATGGGCATAGAGCCGGGCCAGATGCCGATGTGGGATTCGCGGAAGGTGCTTGGTGTAAACAGTGCAGAGGCGCTACGGGAGGCACGGGTGATTCTGTGGCATGGATTTTGTTCCGTCCACAAGCGGTTTACGACGCAGCAGATCGATGCGGCTCGAGCGAAGTATCCGGGGGTGCGGGTGATTGTACATCCGGAGTGTCCTATGGAGGTGGTCGACGCAGCCGATGAGGCGGGGTCGACGGACTATATCGTGAAGGCGATTGCGGCTGCGGCTCCGGGGCAGGTGTTTGCGATTGGCACGGAGATCAACCTGGTGCAGCGGCTGGCGGGGCAGCATCCGGAGCACACGATCTTCTGCCTGGATCCGGTGATCTGCCCTTGTTCGACGATGTACCGGATTCATCCGGGGTATCTGGCGTGGGTGCTAGAGGCGCTGGTGCGAGGCGAGGTACTGAATCGGATTGTGGTGCCGGATACCGTGGCTGTACCTGCACGCGTCGCACTGGAGCGGATGCTGGCCTCGAAGCCTGCTGCGGTGACGGGAAAGACGGCATGAGCGAAGTGATCGTTGTTGGAAGCGGGATTGCGGGATTGATTGCGGCGCTCGAGACGAGCCGGAAACATACGGTGACGCTGGTGACGAAGTCGAGGTTGTCGGAGGGCAACACGCGGTATGCGCAGGGTGGGATCGCTGCCGCGATGTTTGACGATGACAGCGTTGCGGAGCATGTTGCGGATACGCTGCGGGCGGGTGCGGGGCTTTGCCGGCTGTCGGCTGTCGAGGTGCTGTGTACGGAGGGTCCGGAGCGGATACAGGATCTGATTGAACTGGGGGTGGGCTTTGACCGGTCCAATGGGGAGCTGGCGCGCGGATTAGAGGCGGCGCACTCGCGGGCGCGGGTCTTGCATGCGGGTGGGGACGCGACCGGGTTGGCGATCGAGACAGCGCTGGTAAGGGCGGTACGAGCGGCGAAGATTGAGGTGCTGGAGCATACGTTTGCGCTTGACCTTGTGCTGGAAGGCGGGCGCGTACGTGGGTTGAAGGTTCTGGATGCGGATGGCCTTGGGCGAGTGCTCGAGACGCACGCGGTGGTGCTGGCAAGCGGTGGAGCGGGGCAGCTTTACAAGCACACGACGAATCCGAGTGTGGCGACGGGAGATGGGGTGGCGCTGGCGTTGCGGGCCGGGGCTCAGATTGCGGACGTGGAGTTTTACCAGTTTCATCCGACCGCGCTGGCGGTGCAGGGAAATTTTCTGATTTCGGAGGCGGTTCGGGGTGACGGGGCGTTTCTTTTGGATGTAGACGGCCGCCGCTTTATGACGGAGGTTCATCCAAGGGCGGAGCTGGCGCCGAGGGATGTGGTTGCGCGTGGGATAGCGGCACAGATGTCGAAGCAGGGCGGGAGGCCGGTGATGCTGGATGCGACAGCTCTTGGGGCCGCGTTTCTGGCGGAGCGGTTTCCGACGATTGATGCCGCGTGTCGGAGCCGTGGGCTGAACTGGGGGACGGAACCGATTCCTGTGACACCGGCTGCACACTATTGGATGGGCGGCGTGCGCACGGACTATTGGGGGCGAACCTCGGTGCCTGGTCTGTTTGCTGTGGGTGAGGTGGCTTGTACAGGGGTGCATGGGGCGAATCGGCTGGCCTCGAACTCACTGCTGGAGAGTTTGGTGTTTGCGTGGCGCTGTGCACAGCTGCTGGTGAGAGACTCGCCCCTGCGGACGGGCGAGTTGGACATGAGTTCGACTTCGCTGAATGGCGGGAACGACGACGTAGTTGTAATTGAGGTGGATGAGGGCGGCGGCGGGTCTGCGTTCTATCGCAGCGAATTGCAGCAGCTGATGTGGGATGGAGCCGGGATCCATCGCGATGAAGGAGGGCTGCGGAGGACGGCGGAACGGCTGAGGAGGTGGAAGGTCGAGGGAACGACGGTCGACAATTATGAGACCGGCAACCTGTTGACGCTGGCGCAAGCTGTGGTCAACGCGGCCCTGGCTCGGCGAGAGTCGAGGGGAGCCCACTATCGGCGGGACTACCCTGAGACGCTTGAGAGCTTTCGACATCAGCTGATCTTCGCGCGAACGGTTCCGGTCGCATGTTGACCACATTGCCGCCAAACAGCATTGAGAGCGTTGTCCGCATGGCGCTGTTTGAGGACGCGCCATGGGGTGATCTCACGTCGCAGACGCTAATTCCGGCGGCATCTCAGATATCCGCCGCGTTGGTGGCGCGGGAGCCGGGAGTGCTGAGCGGTGCGGACGTGTTTACCGCTGCGATGCAGATGACCGATGCCGGCATCACGACATTATTTCTCGTTGCCGATGGGGAGCGTTTTGGGAGGGGGGATGTGCTCGCGAGGGTCGATGGTCCGGCACGAGGGGTGTTGCAGGCCGAGCGGATTGCTTTGAACTTTGTCCAGCGGATGTCAGGAATTGCAATGCTTACGGCGCGATATGTCGCGGAGACTGCCGGAACGAAGGCGCGTGTCGTGGATACTCGTAAGACAACCCCGGGTCTGCGGATCTTTGAGCGGTATGCGGTTCGATGCGGCGGCGGGCACAATCATCGTTTTTCACTCTCTGACGCTGTGATGGCGAAGGACAATCACCTTGCGATCCTACTTGCGGACGGCAGCCGAACGCTTACAGAGGCTCTGCTGGAGGTGCGCTCGGCGCTGCACCACACGGCACACCTGGAGGTTGAAGTGGACCGGCCCGACCAGATAGAAGCGGTGCTGGCGGCGGGCGTGGACACGATCATGCTCGATAACTTCGCGATCGACGAGCTTCGCGCGGGTGTCGCTGCCGTGGCGGGGAGAGCCCTGGTCGAGGCGAGCGGAAAGGTGACGCTCGAAACAATCGGTGAGATTGCGCGGACGGGCGTAGACATTATTTCGGTAGGCGCGTTGACGCATAGTGTTCGTTCCCTCGATCTTGGGCTGGACGTGGGAGTTGGCGAGGGCCGGTGATTTATCTCGATTCAGCGGCGACCACTCCGCTAAGGCGCGAGGTGCTGGAGGCGATGTGGCCATACCTGACGGGTGAGTTCGGGAATGCTTCGAGCCATCACACACTGGGCGAGTCCGCGGCGCGTGCTCTTGCTGAGGCACGAGTTGCGATCGCTGAGATTCTTGGATGCCGTGCCAGCGAGGTGACCTTTACTTCGGGAGGAACCGAGGCGGACAATCTCGCCGTCAAGGGCATTGCTCTTGCCTCGCCAAGAGGACGGCACGTGGTTACGACGTCGATCGAGCATGAGGCTGTCCTGGAGTCGTGTGAGTACCTGCGACGACAGCAGGGGTTTGAGGTCACCTATCTCCCGGTAGATGGACTGGGTAGAGTTTCGGCCGAGCAGGTGAAGGCCGTGCTGCGGCCTGATACGACGTTGTGCTCGGTGATGCTGGCGAATAACGAGGTGGGAACGATTGAGCCAGTTGCGGAGATTGCACAGGTAACCGCTTTCTTGGGAGTGCCGATGCACACGGATGCGGTGCAGGCTGCGGGTGTGCTCGACCTCGGCGTGCGGATGCTGGGCGTGGAGGCCCTGAGCATCTCCGGGCACAAACTCGGCGCACCGAAGGGTATCGGGGCTTTGTATCTCCGGGGGCGAGTTCCAGTTGAACCGGTGATGCACGGCGGTGGCCAGGAGCGTGGGCGGCGGTCAGGGACGGAGAACGTGGCTGGTGCTGTTGGACTGGCGAAAGCTTTGCGTCTGGCGGAGAGTTCACGGGCGGAGCGAGTGGAACGGCTCAAAAAACTTCGCGATGCGCTGATCGGGGGTGTTCTCGCGACGGTGCCGAGTGCTGTGCTGACGGGGGACCCGGGCAATCGCCTTCCTGGGAGCGCGTCTTTCTGCTTTCCGGGAACGAGCGGCGAAGCAGTGCTGCTGCAACTGGAGCAGCGCGGCATTGTGTGCTCGAGCGGATCGGCCTGTGCCGCCGGAAGCGATCAGCCGTCGCATGTGCTGCTGGCGATGGGCATAGCACCGGAGATAGCTCAGACTGCGGTTCGGTTTACGTTGGGGGATGCAACGCTGGCAGAGCAAGTTGAAGAGGTCGTCCGAGCGGTGGGTGAGGCGAGTGAGGCCGTGCGAGCGATTGTGCGTTGAGGCTGGCTCAGGGCGGGGTGCTTAGAACGAAAGCCGAGCCCCGAACTGGAATTGTCGCGGATCGTACGAGGCTGTTTCCTGCCCAGCGTTGGTATAGAGCAGATTGACATCGAGTGTGTTATTTTTATTGATCAGATTGAAGGCATCTGCGGTGATCTGCAGCGCCAAGTGGTCGCCCAAGGGCAAGGTTTTGGCGAGACGTAGATCGGTGAAGACAACGAAGGGCCGTATACCGGTGTTGCGAGCGAGATTGCCGTTGAATGCGCTACTCGTTACATTGGCGCCGACGGGAGCGTCGATGAAGCAGGGTACGTTGAGGTAGCCGGTGCGAGAGAATTTGGAGGCGACCGGGGCTGTGCCGCAACTGGTGGTTCCACTATTCGCCGCGACGACGTTGGGCCGGTCGGTCAGGGGATCGAAGTCGAAGTTCGTGTCGGCTCCGGTGACGATGTTGAAAGGACGGCCGGACGAGATCTCGATGATCGGCGCCACCGTGAAGCCGGAGAGCGCGCCTGGGAGGAAGCCGGTGCCGGAAAGGTGTCCGGAGTTGTAGACGCCCGACATGACAAGGCGACGTCGCTGGTCAAAGGTGGACGTAGATCGTTCTGCGTTAGGGACGAAGTTGTTTTGCGGCGCATCCGCGGTGGAGACGACATCGGTGGAGTCGTCGATGGCGTGGGACCAGGTGTAGGAGACGAGGAACTCGTAGTTTGCGCTGAAGCGCTTCTTGAGATTGATGGAGAGGCCGTTGTAGTTGGAGGTGCCTGTCGTGAGGTTGGGACTCATGTCTCCGAAGGGCACGGGCACACCGACGCCGAGGTTTTCCGTCGCGGCGATCTGACTCGCGAGGGCGACACATTGTCCGGCGCCCTGCGCGGAGAGGAACTGTGCGAGTGAGGTGTTGAGGCCTGAGCGACGGAAGAAGTTGAGCAGAGGTGGGGCGACGTAGGGGCCGGCAGGTCCGAGACCGCAGGGAGCGGTTCCGGTCGCCGTTGCTACAGTAAGCGGGTTGGAGGTCGGGCTGGCGACGGAGTTGATGTTTCCACCGGGAAGGATGCTGGCTGTTCCGGCTTTAACGGCCGCGTTCGCGGCACGCCAATTATTGATCAGCAGAGAGGGGTTGACTGGGTTGACGTTGATGGGCCGATTGAGGTGGCGCCCTCCCGTGTTGTTGTAGGCGACGTTGATGGAGAGATTACGGCCAAGGTCGCGCTCGATGCCGAAGGAGATTTGCTGCACGTAGGCGGTGCGGTAATGGAGGTCGGCCGGAAGGCCGGAGGGGAGGATCGCGAGTGGAAAGCCGGAGGCGAGGAAGTTCTGATTGATAAAGACTGAAGCGGGATTGTTGGGGTCGAAGCGCTGCTGTGAGGGGAGGTAGTTGAGACCCGCTACGGGGAGGCAGTTGGCCTTCGAAAGGGAACCCTGGAAGGTGTTGGTTGCATTCAGATTAAGAGGACTGAAGGTACTGGCCGCCGTGCATGGTGAGCCACCAGCGAGAATGACAAGCGGAACGAAGTTGGCGTTGAAGGTAGTGGATTGAGCCTCGAGGTTTCCCGGCGCGCGGTCGTAGAAGAGGCCGTAGTTGGCGCGGATGACGATCCTGCCCGAGGCGGTCGGATCATACGTGAGACCGATGCGTG
>JAABVA010006168.1_pt1 | contig 10669 bp, 7 predicted proteins | sample 5560331 | NCBI WGS metagenome assembly JAABVA01 (sample SAMN12812661, study PRJNA571458) | rock metagenome | isolation source: Antarctica rocks | place: Antarctica: Victoria Land, Mt New Zealand sud | collected 2016-01-07 | reverse complement strand
CACACTTAATGAGTAGAGACTTGCAAATGTTATAACTGTGATAAATCTGAACATCTTGTCAGAGATTGTAAGAAATCTTAATGATAAAGAAAAGAAGTTGCAATGATGAACTCAGTGATAATGCATAATTAACTGAGCTGAACAGCCTGCTATGATGACAACTGCTTTGTGTACATAAGCAGCAAAGATGAAGTCAGATGATGATTATAGAAGCTTAAGAAGATATACAGTATTGATTATGTCATGATGAGTGAATTGAAAAGATTAGTTATTCTAGAGAAAGTTGTCAGAGACAACTTAGACAAGATTAAAGAGACTGATACTTGTAAAACTCAGAAGATAGACACTGCAGAAGCTTAAGAACAAGAAGATCTTATCTAAATGTATCTGAATTTGAATGCAGACTCAGAGAATATTGATAACTGAGAAGTTAATATGAGACTTAAGTGAAACTATAAGCATCTTAAGAACTGACATTTAAAATGATGTAAAAGTCTGCTAAAAGAACAGCAGCAGACACTTTAAGAAGAAGTTACTGTTAATAAATGACACAAAGTAAAAACAGCAGCTGTACAGCTAGAAGAGCTGATGATAATGATATGATTTGCAGTATAAGATTGAGGAATGTCAGAGTAATTAAGAAAAGATTATAAAATTGAGATATGTTTATTTACAGATTATGCAATGCTCACAGAAAAATGTTGAATGCATACAGAAAAATACATGTTATCTGAGTTTCTTAACAAAGTAAAAGCATTAAAGAATCTCATTCAATGCAAATATAATCAGTATAAGATATACTGACATTCAGAACAAATTGTTAAAAAAGAAATTAATGACTACACAAAACTGATCATAATTGACAAAGAACTGATATGATTCAAAGAACTATGAAGAAAGTTCATTGAATCATGAGACAAACTTTAAAGCATAGACAGAGCTTAAGAAACTTTGATAGAAGTAAAGAGTTTAAAGAAGTTAAAAAATCTTAAGCTTTCTCAGTAAGACTAAAAATAAAGAAGCTTTTAATGTCTTAATGAATTGACAATGATCAAAAGATATAAATTGATGTTGAGATACTGCTGAAGAAACAACTTTAAGTGATGATAGATTTAAGAACAATCAATAACTTTATCTTACAAAAAGCAATTAAACAGCTAAAACTAACACTGCAGTGAGTGCTTAAGCTTATATAAGTGTATATGATCAACAGAGAATATAAATGAATTTATAAAGAAGTTTATATTGAAGTTATAATAAAAAATGATTTACAGAAGCTGAGACTAGATGTTTTTAAGTCAGTTAAGTATGACACTATACTAAAAATGTTCTGATTACACAAAAAGAATTCACAGATTAACTGAATTAACAAAGAACTTTATATGATAAAGAATGCATATAATGTCTCTAAACAACTGAAAAAGAGCTTATCAGAGTATAAGTCTTAAGATCATGAGATATTGTTATTAAATGAGAAAAAATTAAAGTGAATGTCACTTTATCTCATAAATGAGAATCAGCTGAAGAAAGTCTGAGACTATTTTGCTGAGAATTTAAAGAGAGAATTCATCAAATCATTAAAGTCATCAGTAGAATATCTAATTCTATTTATATTAAAGAAGAATGACATCAAGCAACTTTGTGTTGACTATAAACAACTTAACAAGATAATTTACTGAGATAATTATTTTCTATTGCTGATAAAAGAGTTGCAAAACAGACTAGAGAAAGTCAAGTAATTTATAAGTTTAGATCTGAAGAAAGTGTACTACTGTGTATGCATGAAGAAAAACAAAGAATGGAAAATGACATTTTAAACAAGATATAAACACTATAAGTACATTATTATGTCATTTAAGCTCAAAAATGTCTCAGTTATCTTTTAGAGACTCATCAACAACATATTAAGAAAGTATCTTGATGATTTTGTAATCACATATCTTAACAATATTCTGATCTATTCAGACAACCTTGAGACACACCACAAACATATGCATAAGATTCTAGCAAAGCTCAATGAACAAGCTATGTATATGAAAAAGTTGAAAAGCAGATTCAAAATTAAGAAAATACAGTTTTTAAAATATGTCATTCAATTTAATCAGATCAAGAAGAATCTTAAAAAGACAGAGACAGTTTAAGACTAATCTACACTGCAAAAGATCAAGAAAGTACAAGTCTTTCTAAAGCTAACAAATTACTATTGAAAGTTTGTATCTAATTATGCAAGAATTGTGAAATCTCTTATGTGTTTGACATGCAAGAATGAGAGATGACATTAAGATAAAAAACAGAAGAATGCATTCTGCACATTAAAGAAAAGCTTTAATGAAACTGCACATCTGTGAATATTCAATTAAGCATGCAAAAAGATACTAAAAACTGATGCATTAAATTTTGTAGTTGAAGCATATCTATATCAGATTAAAGATAGGCAGAAAAAGTCTATTACATATTGATTTAGAAAGTTGTCAGAATCTAAGAAAAGATATAAGATTTACAATAAGAAACTTCTTGTAATAGTAAAAGCACTGCAAGATTAAAGATCTTATCTTGCAGATATAAGTAAGTCTATTCAGATTTTTATGAATCATAAGAATCTGAGAAACTTTATAACAATTAAGTAACTGAATTGACAACAGATTTGCTGAGTGAAACAGTTAGCAGACTTTGAATTTCAGATTTATTACAAAAAGAATAATGAGAATAATGATGCAGACACTTTAAGTAGACAATCTGATCACAAAGAAGTGAAAATGATTTATGCTGAAATTCTGTATAAAGACAAGAAGAAAACACTTATGAAAGACTTAGCAGCAACATTTAAGATGAAGAATGCTTTTTTGATGAATGATGAACTCATTAAAGTATATTATGACAGCAGAGCTGACAAGCATCTAGAAGTTAAACATACAGAAGATCTTGTATAAAAAAGGCACAACATAGATGATTTTTGCAATCAAATCATGAAATACATTGTTAAATGCAATTCATGCTGATGCAATAAGATTCAAAGAGATAAGCATTACAATGAAGTAACATAACTAAATGTATTAGATGTGTTCTGAGAGTCTGTTATCATGAACTTTATTATTAAACTATTAAAGTTCAAGAATTCAGCATGAGAAGTCAGATTTAACAGCATATTGATTATAGTAAATAAATTAATGAAGTACATGATGTTCATTTCATTCAGAGAGACTGCAACAGCATTAGTATTGATGTACATTATACTATGAGAATTAATTAGTAATTATAAACTATTAAAGAAGTTTATCACTAACAGAGACAAGCTGTTCATGAGTAAGTTCTGAGAAACACTTACAGCAGAACTTGAAATAAAATATAAGATGTTGATGACATATTATTTACAGATGAATGAACAGAGCAAATGAATGAATTAAACAGTTAAGATGTACTTGTGACATTATGTTAATGTGAAATAGAACAATTGAATATAACTGTTGTTGATGATACAGTTTATGTACAACAATGTGTGAAACAAAATCATAGAAAAGACATCATTTAAAGTAAATTATAGATATTACTCAAAGATTTGAAGAGATCTGTGAGTGCATGAATCTTGAAGTCAGAAAGTAATGTTGAACATTGTAGAGCTTAAGAAACTGTATATTGATCTTATAAAGAGAATTGAAGAGCAGAAGAGATGAATAACAGAGATAAAATTATATGAGATTGATGAGAGAATATATTTATGAATGAACAACATATGAATGAAGAAGAAGAGCAAGAAACTCATGAATAAGAGTATTGAGTCATTCATGATTAAGAGAAACATCAAGAAGCTAAGTTATGAGTTAAATTTATTTTAGAAGATGTAAATACATTCAGTATTTTATGCATCAATGCTTCAACAATACAATCAATTCATATCACTTTAAGTCACATCAATGTCTGTTGAACTCAAAACTGAGTATGAAGTAGAGAACATTCTAGAAAAGAGAATGATTAGTGAGAAAGCTTATTATCTTATTAAATGAAAAGAATATGATGCTTTAGAAAGCATATAAAAATTTAAGAATAACTTATTTAACTGTGTGAGAACACTTCAGCAGTTTGAAGAGAAAAGACTGTAGAGATAAGATTATCTTAAAAATTTGAGAATAAGAGATTTAAAGAATCAGAATCATTCTTATCTTCAGAAATACTGTCATTATCATTGACAAGTTTGTGAACAAGACAGAGTGTCTTCTCAGCAACTTTATCTTTTATATATTTTAATGTCTTACAAAGACAAGCAACTCTAGTAAGAGTCTGTGTCAGTTTTTTTTCAGCAATAGACAGATTGAACTTGAGTTTATTGTGTATATGATTTAGAGATTCTCACAACACATCAATATATGAATAACTGCAGTGAATACACTCAGCATACTTAGAATGATTCTTCATCTTTATGCAGAGAATTGAGAGACTGAAACAGTGAAGACAGATAGTTAACACTGAATCACTGTCTTTATTAATGAATTGATAAAGATAAAGATGATTACATGTTTTGAATGACTTCATCATGAAAAGCTTATGAATTATAAAGACAGAAACTTTCATTTAAATAGGCTCTAGAGAACTAGCATCTGAGAAAAGAGAATAATGTTATAGTTATTGTTTTAATAGATTCATTGAATGTATAGATTCAGTGAACTACATCTTGAAGACATACAGCTCAGTATAAGCTCATGATGCTCATAAGTAAGCTGAGCAAGCTGACTCATGATGTTTATAAATAAGCAAGATGAGCAGTCTAATATATAGACAGATCATCTTCTTTAAGAAGATGAGTATATTCAATGATAATCTTTACCTAATATCTACTATCTATCAGTTAACTCTAATGTGCCTAAAAACCCCCTTATATCACAAGCTCTAACTTCTAGACTCTATATCAGAGAAATCTTCAGTCAAGATGTAACAATAATGATCTGAGTGAAGCATTTACACTGAATAATCTAAAATTCTTATTATTAAATATGATCTTTAATCAAATCAATGTTCTCAATTTAAATACATATATTCTTGCAGATCACATTCAAGACAGACTGAACAAGATGAACATGAAAGTATTAATTGATTTAGATGTAAATCAAATATATGTCTTCTTGACAGTTATTAATTAAATGTTGATTAATAGTCAATATAAAATCAAACTGCTTAAGATATCTTTGCTAAACAGACAGATCATTTAATTAACTGTAAAGCTGATTTTTCACTTTAAGATAAATAGCTTTCAGCAATAATTAAAAGCATAAATTGTAAATCTTTAAGAACATGATCTCATTCTGAGATTAATTTAACTGAAAGTTACTAATTCTCAGATTGATTAAGTTATAAACTGTATGACAGTCTGAAATCAATAATGAAAACATCATCATCTGTTTCTGAAAAAGTGACAATAAGCTGTAAATAGATTGACATTAAATGTGATTAAAGAGCACACAACTATGAAGACACTTCAAAATCATAGAATTGTCAGATACTTATTAGTAGTTCAACAGAACTCAAAGAAGTCAGAAGCTGAACTGTTAATTATTATAAATGAATAATTATGAGTTATTATTGAAGAGTTTCAATTCATATTTAAGTTGACTTTATTAAACAAACTATCATCTAAATAGATGTTCAAACATAGAATTAACATCAGTGACATTAAGTCTATTAACATAAATACTTATTCTCTGTCACAGCTACAGCTGAACAAACAGACTAAACAGATAACAGAGTTAATGAATAAAGATTTGATTTGTAAGTTCATAAGTTTATGAGACTTTCTGATTCTGTTTATTAAAAAGAAGAAGAGTACATAATGAATGTGTATTGATTACAGAGCATTAAATAATGTTATTGTTAAAAATAAATATTCACTTTTCTGAATTCAGAAATGTCTAGATTAAATCAGCAAAGTTTAATATTTAATTAAGCTTAATCTTACTTTGAGCTATTATCAAGTTTGTATAATCAAAGACAATACAAAAAAGACTGTCTTCAATATTCATTACAGCAAATATAAGTTTACAGTTATGCTCTTTGAGCTATGCAATGTCTCAGTGACATTTCAGTTAATGATGAACTCTATATTATGAAACTTACTCAACAAATTCTGTCTAATATATCTTAACAACATACTGATCTTTTTTGACTCAATTTCAGATCATCAGAAACACTTACAGATCATTCTCAGTATTTTAAAGAAACATAAGCTATATGCTAAGTCTAGTAAGTGCACTGTTGAGATGAAAACTCTTAAGTTTTGTAAATATATTATGAGATAAGACACATTATGACTGATCTCTATTAAGATATTAATCATTAAGAATTAATCTGCCTCAAAAACAGCACATTATATACAGCAGTTTCTTGAACTGACTTCATATTACTGATGATTTGTATAAGAATTTGCATGAATTACAGCACTGCTATTGAATTTGCTTAAGAAGAACAACATTGAGTTGCATATAAAGAAGAATTAATTCATTGTCTAAAATGCATTATGTAACAGTGTCTTTCAATAGCTTAAAAATGTACTTACATTTAAATCAATACTTATTTAAGTAACTGTACACAAATCATTTACTATCAAAATAGACACTTTCAAATAGGCAATTGACTGTGTTCTGATGCAGAATGAAATGAATGAGAAACTTTATTTAATTATCTATGATGATCAGAAGTTATAAGATGCAGAGCTTAATTATTCTGTTTATAAAAAGAAGTTATTGATCATTAAGTATGCACTTTGAACTTGACAGTACTATATTGAAAATGATTATACTATAATTATCATTATGAATCACAAAGATCTACAATATTTAAAGAATACATTACACTTATTTAAATGATTAACTTAATAAATCAACAAATTTCAGCAGTATAATCTCAACATTCAATATTGATCTAAAGCTTAAGCTGTTGTATTAGATTTAATTAGTCATCAATCTGATTTCATAAAGAAAAATTCAGCAAATAAAGTATTCTTAAATGCTCTGTGAGAGCTAGACAATGTGAAATAAGAGAAAATGATGATACTGTATTTAAAAGATGATACAGAATCTGAAAAGTCACTGCTTTGCAAGCATGTATGTGAAAATGATGTGATGAATTAATTTTAGCTGCATTATGATTCAGAATTGAATGATTCATATTTAATTTGAAAGTAAAACAATAATGAAGTATCATTTCTACAGTTTCAGTACTGTGCAGACTTTTTAAAATATATATATATCAAATATGAACATCTAGAAGTGTCAGAACTGCTAAAAGTTATTTGACTTCAAGCTTGATGACATGAACTATTGTAGAATATTAAATTATTTATAAAGTATTGTTTTAACTATTAAGTTGCTCAATGACTCTGAAAACATTAAGAGATCAAAGAATATTCATATTTAACTTGTAAGAATTTATTACTGTTTAAAAGATAAGAAATCAACATAATAAACATACTATCTTAAATGTTCTGAGAAAACTGCTGAATTATAACAGCAATTAATTATGTTACAGACTGATCTATGACTAAAGCTGTTTCAAATGCAATGAAAGCAACAGTTGTAGATTTTCTGTATGATGAAATCTTTATAAATTATGATTTATTAAGAGAGTTACTATCTAATAATGATATGAACTTTCTCAGCTGTGTTGTGATCTACTATTTGAAAAAGCTCAGAACTCAATATAGAACAATGACTTTCTATTATCTTTGCATAAATGAAAAGATAAAAAATCTAAATGAAACATTGAGCTTTATGCTTACAAAATATCTTATAAGTAAATTAACTCAATTATGAAATAAATATTTACTGCAAGCACTTTTTGCAGCCTAAATCTGAGCTCATAATACAACTAAACAGAGCTTATTCTATTTACTGTATAAAATAAATTTACAATTATCAGACAACTTAAATGATCTCTGACTGCTGAGAGAAACTGACTTTGAAGATCAGTTAAAACAGATTGAGTAAATACAGACAGTTTAAGTAACTGTTAATGAAATTCTTTTATGAAAGATTATTGAATTGAAAATGATTCATAATGAAACAGTGCAGTTAAGTATTATAAAGAAAGAAGACTGAGTATTTATATAAAATGAAAAGTCTCAGAAGTTTAAAGCTAAATGATTTGAGTTTTATAAGATATTGAAAACTTATTCATTAGAAACTTATGCATTAGAAATGCTTACAGAGTGTATTTTATAAAATTTAATTCATAATAATTAATTTGTAAAAGTACATATCTTTAATGTCAATGAATTTTGAGCTAATTCAGAACTGCAAAGCAGTCTGAAATGAGCTAAACTATCTATGCAGCAATTAAGTCTCAAAATTGACAAGATTCTTAAACAGAAAAAGTTATCATTATCTTTTTATAAAGAACTCTCAATCATATCTTGAGTCAAATGAGATCACAGACAAAAAGAAGAATTATATAAGCTCTTAATAAAGAAGAAAGAAGATCTTTCTTAGAAGACAATTTATAAGATATAAAAATGTTATAAATAAATAAATTTATCTGTATTCTTATTACAGAACATTTCAAAAGCACACTGAAGCATTGTTTTTTCTGAACTGATCTTGACTGAAATGAGTAATGTAATGAACACATTACAGAAAACTATTAAAAGCTGAAGAGATGCTGATGACTTGATTTTAATATTTATGATAGAAGAGAGACATAATTAGAAGAAAGTGAAAGTTTTGACATTATATGATATTGAGAAAAAACTGAATGATTAAAAATGACTCAGTAAAGACTTACAATAACAATATAATGAGTTGAAGTCAAAGCAAACAAGAAGTAAAGCTGAAAAGAAAGATCAAAAAGTCTTAACTTTAATAAAGATTAATAGTGATCTGATGATAATCTGTGAAAGAAATATGAGCTTATATAATTTACATAAAAGACTCAAGAAAAAGACTCTTGTAGATTAGAAGATGATAGTATCAGAAGTAAAGCAATTTTATTAACTATTTATCTATTAAAAAAAAAAAAAGTCATGAGCTGAGCACAGACTGTATTCAAAGCAAAATTATTATTCACTGTAACAGCACAACAGTGAGTGAGAATGTGACTGATGCAGATAAGACAGTGATGTAAGCAAAGTAATAAACACATCAACATTAAGTTTTTTAACTTAATGATAAAGAATCTCAGTAGTCATTTTTAACTCATCTACAGCACTTGAAACATTCTCTGCTGACAAGTAATTGTAGTCAGTGAGAAGTGTAATGTTATTGATGATGATGATGAGGACAGCAGACAGAGTGACAACATAATAATAATAAGAAGTTGCTGAGTTAACAGACAAAGAAAATTTGAACTTTATATGATTTAGAACAATAAGTAGTCATTATATTAATATAAATTTATATTTATAAAAGCTGCACTGAATACTCTATGTATCTTAATGACAGTTTGTACACAAACTGCAGAGAAGATAATGATCATTAAACTCAGTCTGAATATACATTGTAAACAATCTGTCTTTATGTATACAGTTGTTGCAGATAGTCAGCTCACATTTTTTATGAATATAAATGACAACAACTTTACAATATGTTCAGTGAGCACAAAAACAATTTAGATTTATATTGATATACAGAATTAACTATTAAATTATTGACAACATCTTAAGCTTAATCTTAAGTTAACTTTTTAATGATAAATTAATCAAAACATTAAGCAATAAGAAGCTGAGCTGATCAGTAGTTAATTCATTAAAAAGAGAAAAAAAAGCAACATTAAAAACAGAATGCTTAATCAGCTTTATGTATTGTTAGCTTTTAAACTGAAACAGAGATGACAACATATTATAAAAGAGAGTTTTTGTGTCTTTTTTATGACAGAACTGTTCAGTGATTTTGTAAAAGTGATTAAGAGCAGATTTATAATGATTTGAATTGTCATTATTTGCATTTAATGACAAAGCAGCAACAGCAGAATTATACAGAACACAGACTGAAACAGTAGATTTATAAATTATTAATAATGCATTATGAATTAATTATAAAAAGCTTACATGATAGTAGAGCAAATAAAAATTGATAAGTACAATAAGAAAAGTAAATAGAAGTTGAAGTGTGATTGAAAATTTAGAAAAGAAGAAAAGAATTTTTTTTTTTTAAGATGTTGTGATCAATGATATAGACAGACAGAGTGAACAGTGAATAATTTATCTCATTGTTATAACAATAATAATTTACACTTTTAGTCACTTTCAGACAACAATAGTGATGTGAAGTGAGATAAAACAATGTGAATGCAAACTGCAGACAGAAATTTTGCAGAATGTTAAGCAAATCTCTGCATCTACATCAGTGAACTGTTGTGACTGTGTAGTAGAGAAGAATGTGATATCATTGCTTACTCATCTCTTATTAAGTGCCTCTATTTATGTCTTAGTCATCATTTCCTATATATACTCTACATAGTGTAAATGAATAGGAACAACTTTCTATGGACTGATTCACACTAGCTTTGTACTTGTGGCTGATCCCCGAAAGACAATGGCTTGGTGTGTCACTGCGGGTGACAAGACAGTGACATGTAGGAGAACCAATCTGTAAATCTTTGTGTAGAGAAGCTTAGGTAGTAAGTAGTGTATGGTTTAGCTTGGGGTTAGAACAGGACTTTCCTTTCCTTAGAGCCTCTCGCTGTCCCTCTG
>JAABVA010006167.1_pt1 | contig 10669 bp, 11 predicted proteins | sample 5560331 | NCBI WGS metagenome assembly JAABVA01 (sample SAMN12812661, study PRJNA571458) | rock metagenome | isolation source: Antarctica rocks | place: Antarctica: Victoria Land, Mt New Zealand sud | collected 2016-01-07 | reverse complement strand
CCCCTACCCGGAGAAGGAGAACCCCGACGAGCAGGTCGGGTACTCAACCGCGTCCCGAACCGACGATCCGCGCCTCACACCGAACGATCTTTCACCCACAAGATCGTCGGTGGATCGAGGCTTAGCGAAGCCCAGCCCGGGGTCGAGCAGGAGCTGCCCTCCGCCGACACCAGCTGCCAGCGCCGCATCGACCCGCACGAGGAGCTCGTCCCTGACCTCGCGCACGACGTCGCGGTAGTCGGCCGCTGCGTACATCTGCTGGCTGGGGCCACGCCAGTGCATGAGCACCCAGGGAACGCCCGTCGCCGCCACCACGTCCGCCATCCCGGGGTCGGCGAGACCACCGCTGACGTCGTTGACCAGAACGCCCCCGGCACCGATCGCCGCCTCGGCGACACGCGCGCGCGTGGTGTCCACGCTCACCGCGACGCCTGCCGCCGTGAGCTCGCTGATCACCGGGAGCACACGCCGGATCTCCTCCTCTACGTCAACCCGCTTCGCCCCGGGACGGGTGGACTCACCGCCCACGTCGACGTAGTCTGCGCCGGCCACGGCCACGGCCAGGGCCGAGCCGTGCGCCACGGCCGCCTGCCAGAGGCCACCGTCAGAGAAGGAGTCCGGGTCAGGTTGAGAATCCCCATGACCACGCACCGCCCGGGGCGGCGAAGGGGAACGCCGGCGCAAGACATGACGGGAGCCGCCCGGGTGCCGTGGCGCATCACCGCGCAGACCCCTTGCCCCGCCACCCTGCATTCATCGCCCTGCGGCTTCCAGCGCGGCGTCGACCCGGGGGTAGACCCGCCGGACGTTGCCTTCGAACACGGCTGCGCGCGCGTCGTCGTCCAGGGCCGCCGCCTCGACGTATCGACGGGTGTCGTCGAAGTGGTGTCCGGTCCGCGGGTCGACGCCCCGCACCGCGCCCACCATCTCGGATCCGAACAAGACGTTGCCCGTGTCGATCACCTGGAGCAGCAGGTCGATGCCGGGCTGGTGGTAGACGCAGGTGTCGAAGAAGACGTTGCCCATCACGTTGGTCTCCACGGGCGGCTGGTTCAGCATGTCCGCCAGACCGCGATAGCGACCCCAGTGGTAGGGCACCGCTCCCCCACCGTGCGGGATGACCAGGCGCAGGTCTGGCAGGTCGCCAAAGAGGTTGCCCTGCACCAGCTGCATGAACGCCGTCGTGTCCGCGTTGATGTAGTAGGCGCCTGTTCCGTGAAAGACCGATGTCGCGGAGGCCGAGACGTGCACCATCGCCGGCACGTCGAGTTCGATCATTGCCTCGTAGAACGGATACCAGCTCTTGTCGGTCAGCGGCGGCGCCGTCCAGTGGCCGCCGCTGGGATCCGGATTGAGGTTGCAGCCGACGAACCCGAGCTCCTCCACGCAGCGACGCAGCTCGGAGATGGAGCCCTCGATCGGCGCGCCGGGGGACTGCGGTAGCTGGCCGACCCCGATGAACCGGTCCGGGTAGAGCGAGGTCACCCGGTGGACGAGGTCGTTGCAGCGACGCGTCCAGCTCAGGCTCAGGGCGGCGTCGCCGACGTGGTGGGCCATCGCAGACGCCCGGGGCGAGAAGAGGGTGACGTCGGTGCCGCGCTCGTCCATCAGCCGCAGCTGGCTGGCCTCGACAGTCTCGCGAATCTCGTCGTCACTGATCGACGGGTACGGCGGCGCCGCCGTGCCCGCCTCCCACGCCGCGATCTGCTCCTCACGCCAGGCGGTGTGCGATGCAGGCGCCGTGGTGAAGTGCCCGTGGCAGTCCATGATCATAGCCGCTCCGCTCCCCAGGTGACCGTCAACTCGTTGCGTTGGCCGAACCGCTCCAGGTTGCTGCCGAGCACGTGCTGGACTCGGGCGAGGGTCTTCGCGTCCGGCGCCTCGGCCCGCAACGTCAGCACGCCCGCGCCGACCACGACCGTCCCGATCCCCGGCCCGACGGCGGCGCGGGACGTCGGCCCGTCGGTCGCCCAAATCAGCCGCCGCCCCAGGTGGCTGACCAGCTGCTCCGCGTAGCGCTCGGGCGCGTCGGTGACGACCTCGGCGACGGCGACAAGACCGTCCGCCGCGCCGTCCCGCAGCTCGACGAGGAGGTCGCGGGCGGCCGCGGCGACACGCGCCGGGACCCCAAGCTCTTCCAACTGATCCGTCGCCGCAGCCATCTCATCGGCCCGGCGGCGGGCGTGGATGTGCGTGCCGGTGACGAGGCGGTCGACGGTGCGCTCGTCAAAGCCGGCCAGCTCCGCGGCGATGTTGCCGTGCAGCCATTCCGCGCAGCCGGCCGCCTCAGCGCCGCGCAGGGCTTCCACGACGGCGGCGGCCAGCCCCTTGTAGAAGACGCTGCGCAGCAGCTTGCGGGAGATCGCCGTTCCCACCGGCCCCGGCTGGACGGTGACATCGGCACCGAAACCGGCGAGGATCTCGACGTACCGGCCGGCCGCCTCTCCCGACGCGAGCATCTGCGTACGCAGCCCCTTGCCCGGCACCGGAGACATCAGCGCCACGTCCACCACCGGGACGTCCCGCTCGGTCGCCCGCTCGGCCAGCGCGACCTTAAGACCTGGACTTGCAGTGTTCAGGTCGGCCCAGATCGTGCCGGGGCGCAGCGCGGGCAGCGCGTTCTCCAGCGCCGTCATGGCGTCGTGCGAACTGTTGAGGCTCAGGACGAGATCGGCGTCGGCCACGGCCTCGGCCTCGCTCCCCCGCCGCTGCACGCCGTCCACGCTAATCGGTTTCGGGTCGTATCCCCGCACGTCGGCCCCCGCAGCGACCAGGTCTCGAGAGAACTCCGAGCCCGCCTCGCCCAGGCCGAGCACCCCGATGCGCAGGCTCACCAGGCGCTTCCTTCGATGTCGGTCTCCAGGGTCTCCGGCTCGTCCGGCTCCACCGGCGGCGTGCCGTCGGTGTGGAACGTCGAGATGGTCTGGAAACCCCACGCCTGGCCCTTGGCCCGCTCCTCCACCGACCAGCCGACCGGCTGCCAAACCGGGGGCGAAGACCAGCCGGCCGCGGGGTTGTCCAGCTCGATCCGGTTGCCGGCGGGCTCCCAGACGGAGAGGAAGAAGCTCTGCTGGATGGTGTGCTTGTGCGGGCCGGTCTGGATGTGGATCCCGTGCTCGAGCGCCAGGTCGGCCGCGCAGATGATGTCGTCACGGCTGTCGATGGCGACGGACAAATAGTGCCGGCCGGAGGTGCCGGTGTTGTCGCAGGTCCAGACCGCGTCGTAGCCCTTGTTGGTGAACGTCGTCCAGCTGCCGGCGATCCCGACCTCCAGCACGATCTGCTCGCTGACCATCCCGCCGAGGGTGTCCCGCGCGAAGTTCCGGCTGGTGACGACGTCGACGCACAGGTAGTCGACGTGGTCGATCCGCCGCACGCTCACGCCGCGGCCGGGGTAGGCCTGCCCCTGGTTCTTCAGCGCCGGCTTGAGATCGCCGGTCGGCCCGTACCACTCGGTCTCGTAGTAAACACCCATCTCATGGCCGTCGGGGTCGGTGAAGGCGTAGACCGGGCCGTAGCCGGGGTCCGCCGTCCTGCCAGCCCTTGCCGAGCCCGGTCGCGGCTACCCGACGCTGCAGCGCCTGCGGGGTGCTGGCCCGGAAGTTGGTCCGCCCCACTCCCGGCCGCTGGGCGGCGGTAAGTTTGATCATCGTATTCTCATAATCGTCCCATGCGCGCAGGAAGACCGAGTTTCCCTCCGAACGTTCTCCGTGAGGCCGAGATAGCGCACGAAGAAGTCGAGGCTCTCCTCCGGCCTGTGGGTGAGCAGCTCGACGTGGGCGAGGTGCGCGATGTCGTGCAGCGGCGGCACGGGGCTCTCCTTCAAGTCGGTGTCGGGCCAGGGGGCGGCCCTCCTGCTGGGTCCACGCCGCAAGCGAGCGAGCGGTGGGGGGCAGGACGGTCCTTCTTCAGGCGCGGGGGAAGGCCGTGCCGTCGAACAGCTTGCGCGCAGTACGCACCACGCCGGAGCGCTGCACGCGCGTCGGGGTGACGCTCGCGTCGACGACGACGTCCACCAGCAGGTGGCCGGTCGGGTGCTCGACGTCGACCTGCGAGGTGTTCTGCGGCCAGTCGTGGGTCAGCTCGTGACCGACGGCGTCCAGCAGCAGCATGCAGGTGACGACGCTGACCGCGGCCAGGACGCCAATCGAGGTGTGCGGCTTTACCGGGATGAACGACCGGGTGCTGACCTGCCCGCCGTCGCGGGCCGGGGCGAGCAGCGCGGTCTTGGGCACCGACCCGCTGGAGACGTCGCCCAGCCCCATCAGCGCGCCGGCCTTGGTGCGGAAGACGTCGATCCGGTCCAGCAGCGCGGGATCGGCGGCGAGCTCCTCTTGGGTCTCGTAGCCGGTGAGTCCGAACGACTCGGCCATCGCGACCACGACGGGCATGCCGTTGTCGACGCAGGTCGCCTCGACGCCCTCGATGACGTCGCGCACGTGGCCGGTGGGCAGGAGGCTGCCGGTGGCCGACCCCTCGGTCTCGGTGAAGGCGAGCACCACCGGGGCACCCGCGCCCGGCACGCCGGCGATGGCGACGTTCCCGCGGTACTCCGGGCGCCCGCCGGGGGTCGGGAAGGTTGCGACGGCGATGCTGCCGGAGTTGACCATCCGAATCCGCACGGTGGTCTCGCCGTCGGTACCGGGCACCAGGCCGCGCTCGACCGCGAACGGCCCTACGCCGGCCAGGATGTTGCCGCAGTTCTGCTGGTCGCTGACCGTGGGCTGGTCGACGCCCAGCTGCAGGAACAGGTAGTCGACGTCGGCGTCCGGGTGCTCGGAGCGGCCCACGATCGCCACCTTGCTGGTCAGCGAGGTCGCCCCGCCCAGGCCGTCGATCTGCCGCGGATCGGGGGTGCCCATCAGCCGAAGCAGCAGGTCGTTGCGCACCGCCGGGTCGGTGGGCAGGTCGCGCGGCTCGAAGTACAGCCCGCGCGATGTGCCGCCGCGCAGCATCGTGCAGCGGACGCCGATGTCGTCGTAGCTCACCGCTCACCCTCCGCCCACTTGCCATACGACAGGTACTCGATGCCGAACTCGGGCAGCTTGTCCCGCAGGCCGTAGCGGTCGAGCCCGAACTCGCCCTGCTCGAAGGCCGCCCGGCTGGCGGACTCCTTGTCGACCCTCGCCTGCGCGGAGGTCGGCGCGCGGGGGACGTACCGGGCACCGGTGATCGCGGCCGCCTCGTCGATCGGCACGGCGCGGACCCGCGTCCCCCTGTTCGGGATTGCGCTCGACCAGACCCTCCGCGACCAGGGCATCGATCGCTGGCCGGACGCTGCTGCGGTTGAGCCGATCTCCTCGGCGAGCTCGGCCTCGACCAGCCTGTGACCAGGGGCATGTCCCCGGGGAGATCGCCGTACAGAGCGTCCGCTCGGCGGCGTCTCGTGCCGCTGCTGTCACCCGGCCCACTCCTCGGTTGGTCCCTGGGGAGCCTACGGTTCTGTCAGCAGGATCGTCAACTTCCGGCCGACCATGCCGCTGTCGGGCCCGGTCGTCTTTCGGCGCGGAAGGTGTGCAGGGCGCAGCAATCCGTAGTGTCCTTGGTTGACGCGGAAGGTGTTGGTTGTCGATGGCTGCCATGACCGCCGACCGCCACCGTCAAGGACGAGTTGAGCCGGCTGCCCGCGGGCCGGGCGTGCTGCCGCCGGGCGGAGCTTTGCGCCCTGCTGCGCTTCGCCGACGGCCTGCACCTGGTCGGCGGCTGGGTGGTCATCGAGGCTGAGTTCGACAGCGGACTCGCCGCCCGCCGGCTGCGGCGGGAGATCAGCGAGCTCTACGGCCGTCCCGCAAAGGTCCGAGTGCTGCCGGGCGCCGGGCTGCGCGTAGCGCCGCGGTATGTGGTGTGGGTGGAGCGCGACGGTGCGGTGCTGGCCCGCTGCACCGGTCTGGTCGACCGGTCCGGCCGGCCGGTCCGGGGACTGCCCCCGGAGGTTGTCTCGGGGGGCAGTTGTGATGCTGCGGCCGCGTGGCGGGGTGCGTTCCTGGCACAGGGTTCGCTGGGCGAGCCCCGCGGCTTGTCCGTGCTGGAGGTCGCCGCCCCGGGGCCTGAGGCGGCGTTGGCGCTGGTGGGTGCCGCCCGCCGGCTGGATGTGGTGGCCAAGTCCCGGCAGGTACGCGGCGTCGAGCGGGTCGTGGTCCGCGACGACGACGCGATCGAGGCACTGCTGAACCAGCTGGGAGCAGCCTAGGGCGTGCTGGCCTGGCAGGAGCGCAAGCTGCGGCCACACGTGCAGGCGACGGCGAGCACCATCGCGACCTTCGACAGTGCGAACCAGCGCCGCTCGGCGTACGCGTCAGCCGCTGCGGTCACCCGGGTGCAGGCGGCGCTGGAGTTGCTGGCGGGCCAGGCACCGGAGCACCTGCTGGCCGCGGGCCGGCTGCGGCTCGAGCATCCGCAGGCCTCGCTGGAAGAGCTCGGCGCGCTCGTCGACCCGCCGATGACCAAAGACACCGTCTCCGGCCGGCTGCGCCGGCTGCTCTCCCACGCCGACCGGTACGCGACCTCGAGGGGTTTGCCGACCACCCAGGCAGCCGCCGGCCCCGAGCCGCGCGCGGCCGCGGGTTGACGGCCCGTGTGCCGCCGGCTCCCCACGATGCAAGGGCCGCGCTAGCTGATCGTGTGCTGCAGACGCGCTGGGGTCGCCTCGGCCAACCGCTGCTTGCATCGCATGTTGACGACCGAGGTTTGATGTCACAGCGCTAGCCTGGCGACCGGCGCCACTCCCCCAGCCACAGGGGCACGGTGGGTGTGGTCCTCGTCACGGCTCGTACAACCGCCGTGCACGCCGTGCACGCCGTGCTGTCAGCTCGCCCTCTGCCCTGCTGCTACTCGAGCTGAGGGCAGCTTCGCGGTGGGCGCGTGCAGTGAGTTCGGACTGGGTCAGCCGCGCTGGCGTCGGCTCCGCTTCGGCTTGTCCGCCGACCCGGCTGGCACTGGCTCGGCTGCCGCCGATTCGGCTGGCGCTGGTTCGGCTGCCACCGGTTCGGCTACGGGTGCCGGTTGGGCGCTGGTGTACTGATCGACTACGGCTTGGGGCACTCGGCCCCGGGGTGAGACCGGTACGCCATTCTCGGCCGCCCACGCTCGTACCGCCGAGGAGTCAGCACCTGGTGGCCGCCCAGGACGGCCCTGGCCACGCCTGGAGCTGGCGTTCACCCGGCCTGCCCGGCGTGCCACGGCGACGAACTGCTCCAGGCTGTGCCGTAGGCCTTCGGCGTGCTCGGTGGACAGGTCGATCTCATACGTCCGGCCGTCGACAGCGAAACGCACTGTCTCAGCTGCCTGGGAGCCGTCGATGTCGTCGATGAGCTGCACGGTGGTGGTGCGTGCCAACAGGTGCCTCCGGGTCGCATTCGTTGTCTTGTTGCAATGCGGGTGAGCTGATCGAGTTCAATCGGATCGCTGGTTTGGTGCGGGTACGCGATGGCGTTCGCAGCGACATCGCCAGCTGAGTCTCTCAGCCGTCGCCTGCGGCCGGCGGCGCCGGCTGTGCGTGTTGCTCGCCCGGCTGCAAGGTGAGCGGTGAGCAGCCCGGCTGGATGGGTAGCGGGTCGGCCGAGGAGGTGGCTACTGGCCCATGGGACGTGAGCGGTCTGGTGGGAGGCCTCAGCTGCCGGCGGCGCGGGCTAGTTGGGCGAGCCGGGGCAGGTCGAGCAGGACGACGGTGCGGGTTTCTAGCCGGACCCAGCCGCGGCTGGCGAACTCGGCCAGGGTTTTGTTGACAGTCTCTCGGGAGCCGCCGACGAGCTGGCCGAGCTCGGCTTGGGTCAGTCCGTGCGGTACCCACACCTCGGGGCCGTGTCGTTCACCGAACCGGGCCGCGAGCTCGAGCAGTGCTTTGGCCATCCGGCCGGCGACGTCGACGAACATCAGGTCGACGACGGTGCTGTTGGTGCGGCGCAGCCGGCGGGCCAGCACCTGCAGCAGGCGGGCTGCGACGTGTGGCCTGGACGTCCCCCAGGTGAGCAGGTCCCCGCGGGCCAGTACCGCCACCCTGGCGCCGGTGATGGCGGTGACGGTGCGTGGACCGGCGTCGAACACGCTGAGCTCACCGACCATGTCCCCCGGTCCGAGGACTGTAGTCACAGCCCGCCGGTCGCGGTGCCCGCGGGCGACGGTCAACCGCCCGTGAAGGACGACGAACACGTCGGCGGGGTGTCGACGACGCTGCTGGCGGACAGGTCGACGGCCACGGTCAGGGCCGGCAGGCCTGCGTTCTGCCAGGTAAGGAGCAACCCTGGCTAACGCCATGCCTTGGAAGCCGGCCTCAACAGCTTCGAGGGTCGCACCGTCTCGTCCATCGCCAAGTGACTTGAGACCAGACGCCGAACGTCTGACAGTCCCGGTTCCCGGAGAGCTGCCGGTGGTGCTGATTCGTGAGACCGCTTCGGCGTGCGGGCACCGTGGTGCGGGCTGAGCGACCTCTACTAGGACTTGAGCATCGGCCGAGGACGAGGAGGAACCCTGCTGGCGGTTGTTGGCCAGCAGGCCCGGGCGAAGTCGATCTTTGGTTAGTCTTCAAGCACATCGTCGAGGACTCTGTCACGCGAGCCGAGCAGGGAGTAGAACTAGTCAGTCTTACAACGAAAGGAGGCGCCATGCCCGTGCTGACTGCTGATACGGCGATGTCTTTGAGCGCGGACATTGCCGTGCCCAACTACGAGCGAGGCCAGGTCAGCACGGGAATTGTCCACTTCGGGGTGGGCGGGTTTCACCGCGCGCATGAGGCGATGTACGTCGACAGGCTGCTTGACGCCGGTGGAGACCGAACCTGGGGGATTTGCGGTGTCGGCGTGTTGCCCGGTGACCGGGCTATGAAGGAGGCCCTTCAGGGCCAGGACTGCCTGTACACGCTGGTGATCAAACATCCGGACGGTGCTCTCGAGCCCCGGGTCATCGGGTCAATCGTCGAATACTTGTTCGCCCCAGACGATCCGGATGCCGTGATCGAGAAAATGGCGGCGCCCTCAACCCGGATCGTCTCGCTGACCGTCACCGAGGGCGGCTACAACGTCCACCCAGTCACCGGCCAGTTCAACGAGCAGGACCCGGCGGTAGCACACGACCTCGGGCCGGGCGCCATCCCAGAGACGGTTTTCGGTCTGGTGACGGAGGCCTTGGTGCGGCGCCGCGCTCGCGGCCTGGTTCCCTTCACGGTCATGTCGTGCGACAACATCGCCGGCAACGGCGACGTCGCCCGCTCAATGTTCAGCGCCTTCGCCCGGCTGCGTAACTCTGAGCTCGGCGACTGGGTAGAGCGCGCGGTTCCCTTCCCGAACAGCATGGTCGACCGGATCACCCCAGTGACGAGTGATGAGGACCGGGCGGTGCTCGCCGAGCGGTTCGACCTTGAGGATGCCTGGCCGGTTGTCTGCGAACCGTTCACCCAGTGGGTTCTGGAAGATGTGTTCGCAGCCGGGCGACCACCGTGGCAGGAGGTGGGGGTCCAGCTGGTCGAGGATGTCGAGCCGTATGAGCTGATGAAACTTCGGCTGCTGAACGCTTCCCATCAGGCGATGTGCTATCTGGGTTACCTGTCGGGCTATCGCTACGCCCACGAGGTCTGCCAAGACCCGCTGTTCACCTCGTTTCTGCTCGCCTATATGGACCGTGAGGCCACCCCGACGCTGCCGCCAGTGCCTGGCGTCGACCTGGCCAGCTACAAGCACACACTGATCGAGCGTTTCGCCAACCCCGAGGTCCGCGACACCCTCGCCCGGTTGTGCGCCGAAAGCTCGGACCGCATCCCCAAGTGGCTGCTGCCCGTGGTTCGCGCCCAGCTCGAGACCGGCGGTGGGATCGAACTCGCCGCGCTGGTGGTAGCGGCGTGGGCGCGTTACGCCGAGGGGGTAGATGAGCAGGGCGAGGCGATCCAGGTTGTTGACCGGCTCCGCGACGAACTGATGGCCGCAGCCGGTCGCCAGCGCGAAGATCCCACCGCCTTTTTGGCAAACCGGGAGTTGTTCGGCGACCTCATCGACGACGAGCGTTTCCTGGCTGCCTACACCACTTCGCTACGGTCGCTCCACGATCGCGGTGCCCGTGCCACGCTGGAAGCGCTAGCGCTTTGAGGCAAGCTGTTGGGCGGTGAGCTCCCGGACCTCGCCGTAGCGCGAGCGCACCTGCGGCGCCGCCGGACCGTCGAACACCTCGACGGGGCCGCTCGACCACTGCGGCGGATCAGTCTCGCCTGAAAGCACCCATGCCGCCTGGCGGGCGACCCCGTCGGCGACGTACTCCCCAGGCGCCGGCACCGACACCGGGCAACCCAGCACTGTTGGCGCAATCCGGCGAACCGCTACCGAACGCGCGCCGCCGCCGACCAGCACAACCCGGTTCACCGCTGCACCCTGACCACGCAGCGCGTCGAGGCCGTCGGCGAGCCCGCAGAGCAGCCCTTCGACGGCGGCGCGGGCGAGGTGGGCAGGGGTCGAGGTTGCCAGGCTCACGCCGTGCACCGCGCCGGTTGCGTCCGGCCGGTTGGGGGTGCGCTCGCCCTCTAGGTAGGGCACCAGCACAAGCCCGCCAGCCCCTGGGGGGACGGACAGCGCGAGCCTTGACAGCTCGTCGTGGTCGACGCCGAGCAGCCGGGCCGCCGAGTCGAGCACTCGAGCCGCGTTGAGCGTGCACACCAGCGGAAGGAAGCGCCCGGTGGCGTCGGCGAAGC
>JAABVA010006166.1_pt1 | contig 10671 bp, 10 predicted proteins | sample 5560331 | NCBI WGS metagenome assembly JAABVA01 (sample SAMN12812661, study PRJNA571458) | rock metagenome | isolation source: Antarctica rocks | place: Antarctica: Victoria Land, Mt New Zealand sud | collected 2016-01-07 | reverse complement strand
GCGGGGATGCGCACGGGGATGCATGCGAGGATGCGCTCGCGTCTGCACAGGGGATGCGCTCGCGTCTGCACAGGGGATGCGCTCGCGTCTGCACAGGGGATGCGCTCGCGTCTGCACAGGGGATGTACGCGGGGATGTACGCGGGGATGCACGCGGGGATGCACGCTGAGGATGCACGCTGAGGTCGCCGGCACGCTGAGGATGCGCGCGGGGATAGCAGCGGCGCTCGCGTTGGGGCTATCCGCGTGGATACCCCCACGCCCCCTCAGCGTGCCGGCGACCTCAGCGGCCCCCGGCGGCCTCAGCGGGCCCCGGCGGCCTCGGCGGGCACGACGGCGGCCTCGGCGGCCCTCGGCGGCCTCAGCGGCCTTTGCTGGGTCTGGTGAGCCGTGCTGGGCCTCAGCGGCCCTTGCTGGGCCTCAGCGGGCACGACGGGCACGACGGGGGGGCGGGGGCAGTGGTCGATCACGGCGTTGAGGCAGAGGCGTAGGCGTGCGCCCCCCTCGGCTATGCGGGTGTCGGGCAGGCGGCAGGCGGCCACGACCGCCCGCGCGAGCTGGGGGTGCAGATTACATTGCCCGTCGCTGGTGGGCGTGCAGTCGCCATAGGTGAAGGTGGTCCGCGCAAGCAGGGTCAGGACCAACGCGTCGACGGCCGGCCTATAGAGTTCCATGAGGTCGTACACCAGGCTATCGCGGTACTGCTTATCGGCGTGCAGGAACCCGCACGCCACGTCGAAGCCGGCGGCGGTGAGCGCCCGCCGGCATTGCCCTTCCAGCACCCCATAGGCGTAGTTCAAGATCGCATTGGTTGGGTCTATGGCGCGCCGGGCGTTGTCCGACAAGGGTGAGTGGCGCGTGCGTATCTCATGCCAGTGCGGGGGCACGTAGCGTCTATCGGCCTTGCGCCACTTTAAGGGGTAGCCGGTCCACGCGTCGAAGTAGAGGGCAGCGGCACGCCCCTCGAAGGTCCGCACTCCTATGATGCTGGTGAGACCGGATGTGTGTGGCGCTGTGATGTGCAGCAAAGCCGTGGCAAGACCCTCGCACCCGACGGCCGCGCCGGGCAGTGTTGGGACGCGCCGCAGCGTGTCAAGCTGACCTTCCAGCTTCTGTTGAATCACCCACCGAGCGACCTCCACATCACACCCCATCAACGCGGCCTCATACTGCCGACGCCGCAACGTCACATCGGCCGCGTGTCCGGGACTCTCTGGCGTCATGGTCGCGAGTAGCTCCCCATTCCAGTCTAAAAGGATGAGTGTGATGCCTTGCTCACGACACCACTGCATAGCGTCGAATGATAGCGACCCGGACGGCGCGACGCAGACGATGCGCCCCACGCCATGCACGGCCCGATGCAGCACATGCCGCGCGGGCGTGTGTGTGCTGTGTGTATGCCCATCCGTGACGACGAGCGCGCCCCGTTCAACACGCAACCCGGCCCCATGTCCGGCTAGCACCAGCGTCTTACCGCGCTCACGACGGTCGCGCCCCAGCGCCCGCGCCGCCTGTGTCTCACGCGCCTCACCCGTCTCCCGCCAGGCCGCCCCCCACTCAGACGCGGGCAGGGCGGGGGGCGGCGTATCCGGCTTGTCGTACGTTCCCTCGCGCTTGGCTTTGGCCGCCGCGCGCCCGATCAGCTCCCCCGCTGCCCGGCGGCGGGCCAGGCTGGCGCGGCGTGCTTCTGCCGCCGTACCGCCGTGCGTCGGGTCTGCCCCCTCGGCTTGCGCGCCCGCTAGTGTGGCGCGGGCACTGGCCCACACACACGCGCGGGAACAGAACCGCTGGCGCTTGTCACGCGTCGTGAAAGACTGGCCGCAGTGCGCGCACGCTGCTGTCGTCATGGTCGCACCGCCGATTCAGTCGTCACCTTGTACCACCCAAACCGCCTCTTTTCATCCCGCGATAACAGAGACCACACGACCGGCCACACGGCTACCAACACGTTGACAATCAGGATCGGATCGCTTCTATACGCACGCCGACGCAGTGTACCAAGGAACGTCATAAATGGCTGTACGATAGCCGCTGTATCTGGTGTGGGGCCACCCACATCCCCGTAGGATGTTAGAACCTGCCAACAGGCGCGCGCACACCTCACATCTATGGGGTGTCGTACACGCTGCGCCAGGTTGAGTGCGGCCAGTGCCGGCCCAATGGGCAGCGTCGTATCGCCAGATGAGCTATGACTGACAAGGCGCTGTACATCGGGCTCTGCCGGAAGGCCGCCGTCGTGGTCTATAGCGCGCAGAGCGCGTAGCACGGATGATAGCGTTTCTAGGCCGTCACCCGCGCCATACGAGCTGAACAGCGCCGTCGCCACCGCTACCGCTTCTTCAGTGCCCGAGGTGCGGTTGCGGGCGTCTAGCGGAGCTTTTACAACCTCGCGTATACAGTGGCTGACCGCATCATCGTGAGCATCGCCGGGTGGACAGGTCACACGCTCGATAGCGGTGAGATCGGGGTGCTCTTGGCGCACACGATCCCACAACAGTCGCGGCCAGTTGTCCACGGCTGCCTGTAGCATTACCGGATCAACTCCAACCTGGTCATAGCCTTCCAACCACAACCATACCAACACATCGTCATGTGATCCAAGCGTACGCCGGTACCGTCCGAGCCACATGACTATCTCCGGCGTTGGGTCTGGAAACGCAAGCCGGGGCCGGCCACGTCCGGCTGTCCGGGGCGTCGGTTGTGGGAGCAACCCATCTCGATGCCACTCACCAATCTGACGCGTCGTGACGCGTACCCCCCGATTCTTGGCGATCTCTATAAGCTCATCCGACGTGTGCATAGCGGTCCCCCCTCCCCCCACCGGGCTACCAGTAGTTTCTTACAGTGTATCAGGTAGACGGCGTGTGTAGACAGTGTGTTTATGTACGTTACTCGTGGACAGCACATTTATTTACATTGCTGGCGGCAGTTGGCGGGAGGCGCTATGACATAGTGTCGGTAGGGATGGCGATTAGCGCGGACATGGGGGTAGAAGACATCATGGCGCGAGGCCACGCTACATATCGGTCGGGTGTGCCTATGGGGGGGTGCACGGTGCGCGCGCCCGCGTCGCTGCTTGCCGAGGCACGGGAGTTAGGGGAGCGTGCTGGTCTGTCGCGCAACGCGATCATGGCGCTCGCATTAGACGAATACATGAGGCGGCATGGCCGGTCTGCCCCGCCCGACCCATACGACGGGACCGTCACAACGGGCAGCGACCTGGGACACAGCGAGATCGCAGCGGAGGATAGGTGAGAACGATGTCAGACTCTACCGAGCGTGAGTGGGATAGGCAGGCCGCCGCGCGACCGGGCACGCGCCGCCGCCAGGGCCGGCCGTCCGTGTTCGGCGTGGACGCCGAGGGTATGACCACGATCACGCCCCCGCCCCCCCGTCCTGACACCCCAGCAACACGAGCGCGTACACGCGCACGTGCCGCCAAAATGGCGGCGGCTCTCGCGGCTCTCGCGGCGGCCGAGGCCAGGGGGGACGGGGACAGCGGCGATGAGCGCCCGTGGGACGATGAGACCCCTGAGGGCTCTGAGCCTACCGAGGGCGTGGGCGTGGGCGTGGGGGGGAGGGGCGGTGTGGACGTGGGGGTAGAGGAGGAGGGCGGGGGGGAGCCGGGGGAGTCGGGGGAGACGGGGGGCATGAGTCTCGCCGCGATGCTCGTGGTCGCCCTGCTGGCGGTGGGGGTGGTCTGCCTGCTCCTCTACGCGCTCACTCAGGTCAGGCCGCCCGTGTTCGGCGTGGAAGCCCCGTCCACACCGAACACGGGCGACCCGTTCAGCACCCCGCCGCCCCCGCGCGACGTACCGTCCACGCCGAACACGGGCGACCCGTCCACCGACCCGCACACCGACCCAGGCGTCGCGTTGTACACCGACCCGTACACCGACCCAGGCGTCGCGTTGTACACCGCGCCGGGTGTCGCGTCGTCCACCATACATCAACGCGCGACATAAAAATAACCGCCCCGCTGCGGCAACAGGCGGGGCGGCATCTGTATAGGGAAAACAACTATGAGTAGTATAGATAATACGCAAAAACAGCGCAAACCAATCAAGAGACTACTCAAGAGACGCGTCTTGCTACGGCGTGCGGGGACCACGCGCACGCTGCACGCCTCGGAGCGCCGTCAGACACCCCCATCGGCTGAGCTGGAGTGGGTGCTCTGGTCGCGTCGCGCGTTGCTCCGCACGATTGAGGAGGGTAGAGACGTGGCGCTGGTGCTCACCCCCTATTCGGCGCGGCGTCAGGACGTGTATCAGCGCGGGCTCGACACCCTGAGGGCGGCCCTGCCCTGGATACAAGCGACACCGTTGCCGCACCAGATTGACTGGTGGGCGCAACACGTCGTGACACACGACGTGTTGACGCATGGACTGGCCACCATGGCGTTCATCATAGCCGACGCCGCCGGGACGGTTGGGATAGGCATGCGTGAGGAGCGCCGCGCCTGCGTCGCCGCTGGCGTCCCGGTGTACGGCGTGTGGCCCGATGGGACGGTGGGCGCGGGTCCCGGTCTTGTGTTGACAACTCCCGTACGCGGGCAGGCGCGCTACCTGCTCACCCCCCACCCACGTGGCCTGATGCTGCCCCCCACACTGCCCCCCGCACCGCCACAGCCGCCTGCTGAGCCGCCCGCAGAGCCGCCCGCAGAGCCGCCCGCAGAGCCGCCCGCAGAGCCGACACGGCGGGACGGCGGGACGGCGGGACCGGGAGGGGTGCGGCGATGAGCGCGCGTCGTATGAGACACCCTACCTTCGACGTGATCACGGATGATGGTGTGCTGCATCGCCATGTACCCTTTACCGAGGTATACGCATCGGCTATAGCCACGTATTGGGTAGCCGTCGATAAGGCGTTACGTGGCGACACCGGCCCTCTAGAGGCTCTGAGGGGTCTAACCGTTAAAGATCGGGATGGGAACCGCTACCGTCTGTCTACTGACATCGACGCCATAGACCCGGTGTTGCAGCATAGGCGCTGGGCCGACATGGCGGCGGATGGGACAGATGAGTGGGGGTACCCACACGGACTGATAGACCCCTATGAGGGGATGGATACACATGGGCTGCGCGACCCAGACGACTGGGGGGCGTGGTGATGAGTACACGTGTCAAGACCATACGCACCTTCCACGTGATCACGAGTGACGGCGTGATGCATCGTGATGTGTCCATCAATAAACTCAACGCGACACGCCTGGGGTTGTATTGGAACGCCATCGACGATAGTGTACGCGGCGACCCCGGCGCTCTAGAGGCGTTGCGCGGCTTGACCGTCACGGATCGGGCCGGCCGCCGCTACCCTCTCCTTACCGACCCCGACGCCCTCACACGTGTCTACCGGGGGCTGTCATATGCCGAGGCGCGGGAGTTCAATGCCACTCTCTACAGTGTACGGGAGGTGCGTCGTGCGTCCTGACCACGTTCACGACACCCACCAGGCTCACCAGGCTCACCAGGCCCACCACGGCGCGGATGAGTACAGGTCGTGCCAGCGGTGTGGAGAGTACGCGCAGGCGGCCCTACGCACGACGCGCGGCGGTGTGTGCATCTGCCTCAACTGTGCCGACGCCTACCACCAGCACGCCGTCTGCACGGTCTGTGCGCGTGAGGCCGCGAGCGAACAACACCATGTCGCCACGCGGCGTCAGAGCCCCCTCACCATTCCCGTCTGCCTCAACTGTCACGCCATCTTTCGCGCCGCCAGTATCAGTGGTGTCCCGCCTCGCCGGCTGGGCATGTGGGACCACCGGAATCACGCCCCCTCCTCTATCTCGTGCAAGGGGTGCTCGATGTGGTGACGTTGTGGTGTGAGCGGTCCCCGGTCGCGGATCAAAGCGCGGACCTCACACGGTTGCTAGGCCGCGCGGCGCTGCTGCTGCTGCCCTATCTACGGCCTGAGGCCGTGCGAGAATTAGCCGCGCTTGTTCCGGTGGGGGTGCGCCCATGACCGACCACATGACCGACCACATGCACGGCGATACACACAACCAGGCCGGCCAGACCACCCACGTAGACATCATGGCGCAGCACGTCCGCTGCTACACGGTGCCGACAGAGCCCACGGTTCCACGAGACAGGCCCGCCCCCCCGACAACGGGACCGCGCCACGGCGCGTCAGGACGCGGGGCACGCGGGGGACACGGGGCGCGGGGTGCGCGCGCACGGGCAGCCGCGACGGCCACGGCGACGCCAGAGGGCGACGCTATCGCGGCTATCGGCGCGCCGTATGACGGCTATTGCCTGGTCTTTGACACGGAAACAACGACCGACACCGCTCAGGCGTTGCGCCTTGGATTCTACGCGCTCTACGGTCTCAGTCGTGATGAGCGGATGCGCCTGCACCGCGCGGGCCGCCTGACCCGTGAGGCCCTGGATGCCCCGCACTCCGCTGGCATCTTCTACGATCCGGCAACGCTGACGGCTGATGAGATTGCCCTGGTACGGGGGTACGCGCGCGACCACGGGTTGCGGTGTCATGATCGCCAGGAGTTCATGCATGAGGTGTTCTACCTATGGGTCTACCGCTTCGGCGCGCTGTGCATCGGGCATAACCTCCCCTTCGATTTTGGCGCGCTGGCGACGCGTTGGACTGACGCGGCTGGGGGTTTTGGCGGCGGCTTTTCGCTATCGTTCTGCGACTGTCGGGACGCTCAGGGGGTGCCGTACAAGGTGTGCTTTGCTCACCCCCCGCTACGCGTCAAACACCTGAGCCGCATGAAAGCGATGATGCGCTTCACGACGGTACGCCTACCCTCGGTACTGGGGGGGACGGCGCGCGTGCGCCGTCGGCCCGGTCGCTTCCTCGATACGGCGACACTGGGGCGCGCCTTGGTAGGGCCGGGCGATTCATCGCTGGCCGGGTTAGGGCGTCGTCTTGGTGTGGACGCGGACGTGCGCAAAGCGGACGCGCCCGTGCACGGGGCGGCGCTGACCCCCATGTACCTAGACTACGCACGGCAAGACGTGGCCGCGACATGGGCGCTCTACCAGGCCGAACGCACGCTCTACAAACGGCACGGCGTGAGAAAGCACATGTGGTCTATCTACTCCGAGGCGTCGCTGGGCAAGGCGTACTTCGAGACCCTGGGCGTGCCGCGCTTCACGCGGCAGCACCCCGACTTCCCGCCAGAGGTGATGGGCTACGCCTTGACAGCCTACTACGGTGGGCGCTCTGAGGTGAAGATACGGTTGCAGCCAACCGAGGTTATCTACACCGATTTTAAGAGTCAATACCCCACGGTCAACGCCTTGATGGACCTGCAAGACCTGCTGCTTGCCGCGCGGATCGAGGTGCGCCAGGGGGCAGAGGTCGCCACCGAGGTACGCGCGTGGCTGGCCCTGGTTGTCGCCAACGGGCCGGATGAACTGCACTCCTCTGCGGCGTGGCAGCGGCTGCGCTGCCTGGTGAAGGTGCGGCCAGAGGGTGACATCCTCCCCGTGCGCGCGACCTATGGACCAAGCGACACCAACATCGGCCTACCGTTTGTGACGGGTCTCCCCGTGTGGTACACGCTGGCCGATGTCGCCGCCAGCACACTGCTCACGGGCAAAGCGCCAGAGGTGCTAGAGGCGCTAGAGCTTGTGCCCGTGGGCCGGGTTGAGACCCGCCCCCTTGATCTCTTTGGAGACCCCCGCTACCGCATCGACCTCAATGAGCGTGACCTGTTTACGGGGGTTATCGACCTACGCGGCGCGGTTATCACCGAGCTTAAACAGGTGAGACAGGCCGCCGCCGGGGCGCGTGATCCTGCTAAGAAAGCGCACCTGGAAGCCGAGGCAACGCGCCTAGAGGCGCTGCAACTGGCCTTGAAACTACTTGCCAATAGTACGAGCTACGGCGTGCTGGTCGAAGTCATGACCGCTGAGGAGCGGGCGCGCCCCACACCCGTCACCGTGTACGGTATGGACACCCGAGGGGGCACGACGCGGCGGCTTGAAAAGCCCGGCTCGTACTTCGTGGGGGCGGTCGGCACGCTGATCCCGGCGGGAGGCCGTCTCTTGCTGGCGTTAGCCGAACGGCTGGCGGCTGACCGGGGCATCGGCTACGCGCTGTGTGATACCGACAGCGTCACCTTCGCACGCCCCGAGGGCATGGAGCGCGCGGCGTTCGAGGCGCTGGTGGGGGAGGTGTGCGCCTGGTTTACGCCGCTCTCACCCTATCGCGGTCAGCCGCCGCTCTTGGAACGTGAGGACGTGAATGACTGGGGGGGCCAGCCCGAACCACTCTACGCCCTGTGCGTCTCAGCCAAACGCTATGCACTGTACAACCGCCTGGCCGATGGGACGTATCGCATCCGCAAGTTTTCATCACACGGCGTGGGGACGTGGCAGGGCAGGGACGGCTACACCCAGCCACCGCACGTGCCGGAGCCGTGCATCGACGTGCACAAGCTAGCCAACGGCGCGGGGGAACGTTGGGCCTACGATCTATGGTACGACGCCATCACCGCTATCGACGGGGGGAGCGTGGAGCGCGACACGACGGGTGAGCCCCTGTACAGGGTGCCGCCAGCCGCGTGGCTCGACCAACCGGCGTTTCATCAACTAACCATCTCCACGGCGCGGCTCTACCACGCGTACGACACGATACCCGGCGTGCGCCCATTCGGATTCATCACCACGCTCCCCCCCCTCGATGCCCCGCTCCATGACCAACGGGAAGTCGATGAACTCATGCGTGCGTTCCGCCATCTACGATTCGACGCGCTAAGCGATGCAGAGAAGGACGTGATACTGGGGCGCATCCCAGAACCCGAGGATGAGGATGAGGACGGCGACGGCGGCGGCGGCGGGGCCGATGAGGATGAGGATGGGTGCACAGGGACACCGGCGCTGTATACGGGTCAGAGGGGCGTGGCCTACTACGCCCCCTACGCGCGCACGGCGGCGGACCTCCACGATGTACGGCGCGTGACCGACCACGTGCCCGTACCCGTTGGGCTACGCCACAAGACGGTAGCCGAGTGTCTTGACTACTACTACACACATGGTGAATGGAAAGCAGCCGCGCCGCATGGCGTGGGGTTGCTCCCACGCCGCCATGTGCGTACCGTGGAGCACATCTCTATTGGAAAAGAGGTTGACCCGATACGGCAAGAAGACGCCGCTGACACGCTGGGCGCGGTCCCGGATGCACCGCCACAAGAGTATGGTAGGTCGGGGCTCGCGGGCAGTCTACGAGCCTTCGAGGTAGCGGACCTGGTGCAGGCCAGCGGCGTGCCACGCATGACCATCGTGGATGTTGTACGCGGCGCGACACCCACACCCACGGTGCGGGACAAGCTGCGCGCCGGTCTCGCGGTGTTGACGACTGAGCCTGGTCGGACGCTCGTGGGCTGGCGCAACGTCCCACGCGCGTACCTGGCGGATCGCCTGGGGGTACCCGTAAGCGACGTACAGAAGATGCGGAACGGGACACGGTGTGTCAGTGAGCAGGAACGGGCGGTCCTCATCGTGGCCGTGCGGCAGTGGTGCGAGGAGCACGGTGTACGGGCCACGCCCGCCACGCCACCGGGCCCGCCACGCCCGCCACCCCGCCCACGACGGCGTAGAACACGTGCCCGCGCGGTGTAACCAGCGCGTTCGCGGCGATGAGCGCCTATAAAGAAAGGCACAGATGGCACACACCGTGCCTACCCTGATCACGTCAATCACTGACGACACACACCATAATCACCCATGTCTAGGAGGTCCATCATGACCCGCTTTCTCGCGGCCTGCATCGCCGCAACACTCACGCTGACCGCGCTACCCGCGCCTGCTCTAGCCGCATCAGACATCAAGCCATTGCACACAAGTACGGCTACTGAATGGGTACTGGGAGCCTGGCAGACCGACCACACGGACGCCAACGGCGCGCTAAACGGTCCAGAACGGCCGGCACGGGTGTACTTTATACCGACCTGCGAGGGGGGCGATATATGCCCCGGTACGCTGGTCGTGGTGTGGCAGTCGGCACACAGCATGCCCGCGCCCACGACGATTCCGGCTATCTCTCAGGTCACTCACATCTATCGTACAGGGCTCAACACCTATCGCCTCGCAATCTCCACGGGGACACAGCCCTATGAATGCGCGACGAGCGCGCCGGGAGGCTGTCCGATACTGCCACCCCTGAGACACAAAACACTCTTTGTTGACACGTGGGCGCGCACGGTCACACGGTCATAGGCCGGCCGTCGACGCGTTGGTCCTGACCCTGCTTGCGCGGACCACCTTCACCTATGGCGACTGCACGCCCACCAGCGACGGGCAATGTAATCTGCACCCCCAGCTCGCGCGGGCGGTCGTGGCCGCCTGCCGCCTGCCCGACACCCGCATAGCCGAGGGGGGCGCACGCCTACGCCTCTGCCTCAACGCCGTGATCGACCACTGCCCCCGCCCCCCCGCCGTGCCCGCCGTGCCCGCCGGGGCCGCCGAGGGTACTGGTGGGACGTGATAGCCCGCCGAGGGTACTGGTGGGGCGTGATAGCCCGCCGAGGCCCGCCCGGGCCGCCGGGGGGCCGAGGGTCGCTGTCGTGCCTGTCGTGCCTGTCGTGCCTGTCGTGCCTGTCGTGCCCGTCGTGCCCGTCGTGCCCGTCGTGCCCGCTGAGGCCCAGCAAGGGCCGCTGAGGCCCAGCACGGCTCACCAGACCCAGCAAAGGCCGCTGAGGCCGCCG
>JAABVA010006164.1_pt1 | contig 10677 bp, 5 predicted proteins | sample 5560331 | NCBI WGS metagenome assembly JAABVA01 (sample SAMN12812661, study PRJNA571458) | rock metagenome | isolation source: Antarctica rocks | place: Antarctica: Victoria Land, Mt New Zealand sud | collected 2016-01-07 | reverse complement strand
AGCAGCATGCAAGTGGAAGAGGTATAGCTGTGATGCCTGAATGGGATTAGGTAAGATGTTGCGGGATGTGGCTAGTCCCCACAGGGGTTCAGAGTCAGGCCACAGGCCGTTAAACTTACTTGGTACAGTGCCGGTGGAAATTCTGGGCCATCCACACCGTAAGCGAAAAACACACCTGTTTTTCTAGTAAAACCTGCCACCCCTGTATTCATTCACAAATTCACACTGAAAACAGCCTCACAACCATCATGACTGCTTCCTAAACTTCAGCAATGCCTCACCCATTGTCTGAATACATTAAGGACCTCATCAACAGTCAATTGATCTGTAAGATGTTGATTTCATTGATTCACAAGAACACAAAGATGTCTACTCAACAAATTCAGAGAATGCAAATGAACTAATAAGTATAGAAATCATTCAAGACCTTTAAACTTAGAAAAAGAAATTAATCTAAAGCTTTAATCTTAACAATGAAAGAGACACTGACTGAATATCTTAAAGAAAGATTCTGAGTTTACTGTGATGAGATGAGATGATTTCTTTAAGATAAGTTTCAGATTAATATTAAGTTCAGAACATTGTCTGATGTTCTGAAGAGAATGAGATATACACAGAAGACAGTGAGAATCTTTGTTGTATAATTTAATGATTAATATTTGTGATTTTAATAGCTACAACAGAAAGTTACTCAATAAGATAATAATTTATATGCAGAATAACTTGTTCAGCTGATCAATTAAACTGCAGATCAGCTTATCTTTGTTGATGAGTCAGCTGTAAATGAATGAAATAAGAATTGAAAGTTTAAGTAATCATATTGTAAAGTGAGAATCTTGATGTTGATCTCATTGAAACAAAGTGAATGATGAAGTGTACTGTCAGCATATACTGTTAAAGAATACATGACATGAACAGTCAGACAGAGCTCTATAACAGAAGTTTTATTTAATTTCTTTATATGAAATTATGTTCTTTCAGAGTGCAGTTCTTTTTCAGAGTTACAATCTGTTTTAATTATAAACAATATTTCTATATATCACTTCAAAATATGTCTACTGATCTCTCTGTATTTAGTTACTAACATATTATTAAAAATTAATCAACATATACACTGAGATTAATGTAAAGCTTGCTTTTCTTTCTCTTTACTTCTCTGATGTTACATCCTGATTAAAGGTTCCTCTGATATAGAGGCTAAAGATTAGAGCTTATGATATAAGAAAGTTTCAGATATGTTGAGTTAATCAGTAGCTAGTAGTATGTTAAGTAATAATTACATTGAATATGTTCATCTTCTTAAGAAAGATAATCTGTATATATATCAGACTGCTCATCTTGCTTATTTATAAGCATTATGAGTTAGCTCACTCAGCTCACTTATAAGCACTGTGAGCTTACACTGAGCTGTATATCTTCAAGATATAATTCACTGAATCTACATATTCAATAAGTCTATTAAAATGATGACTATAACATCATTCTCTCTTTTCAGATACTAATTCTCTAGAATTTATTTAAATGAAAGTTTCTGTCTTTGTAATCTGTAAACTTTTCATGATGAAGTCATTCAAAACACATAATTATCTTTGTCTTTATCAATTCATTAATAAAGATAATGATTCAGTGTTGACTGTCTGTCTTTACTGTTTCAATCTTTTAATTCTTTACATAAAGATGAAGAATCATTCTAAGTGTGCTGAGTGTGTTTACTGTGATTGCTTATGTATCAATGTGTTGTGAAAATCTCTTAATTATATACACAATAAACTTAAGTTCAATCTATCTGTTGCTGAGAAAGAACTGACACAGACTTTTGCTAAAGTTGCTCATCTTTGTAAGACATTAAAATATATAAAAGATAAAGTTGCTGAGAAGACACTCTGTCTTACTTGTAAACTTGTTAATGATAATAATGATGTTTTCAGAGATAAAAACAACTCTAATTCTTCAAATCTCTTATTCTTAAATTTTTAAGATGATCTTATCTCTGCAGTCTTTTCTTCTCAAACTGCTGAAGCATTCTTGCACAGTTAAGTAAGTTATTCTTGAATTTTTATGTGCTTTTTAAAACATTATATTCTTTTCATTTAACAAGATAGTAAGCTTTCTCATTAATCATTTTCTTTTTTAAAATGTTCTTTACTTCATATTTGATTTTGAGTTCAACAGATGTTGATGTGATTTAAAGTGATATGAATTGATTACATCATTGAAGCATTGATGCATGAAATACTAAGTGTATTTACATTTTCTAAAATAAATTTAACTCATAACTTAGCTTCTTGATGTTTCTCTTGATCATAAATGACTCAATGTTCTTGTTCATAAGTTTCTTACTCTTCTTCTTTATTTATATGTTGTTTATTCATAAATATATTTTCTCATCAACTTCATATAATTTTATCTTTATTGTTCATCTCTTCTGCTCTTTAATTCTCTTTGTAAGATCAGTATGCAGTTTCTTAAGCTTCACAATGTTCAACATCACTTTCTAACTTTAAGATTCATGCACTTATGAATCTCTTCAAATCTCTGAATGATATTCATAATTTGCTTTAAATGATGTTTTTTCTGTGATTTTATTTCACATATTATTGTACATGAACTGTGTCATCAGCAGCAGTTATATTTAATTATTCTGTTTTATATTGACATAATGCTGCAAATACATCTTAACTGTCTGATTCATTTATTTACTCTGTTTATTCATCTATAAATAATATATCATTAACATTTTATGTTTTATTCTGAGTTCTGCTGTGAGCATTTCTCAAAACTTGCTCATAAACAGCTTGTCTTTATCAGTGATAAACTTCTTTAATAGCTTATGATTACTAATCAATTCTTACAGTATAATGTACATCAATATTGATGCTGTTGCAGTCTCTCTGAATGAAATAAACATTGTATACTTCATTAATTTATTCACTATAGTCAATATGTTATTGAATCTGACTTCTCATGCTGAGTTCTTGAACTTTAATAATTTAATGATTAGGCTGAGTGCGCAGGTTACCTATAGGTCACACAGGTCAGAGTTGAGTTTAGGTATCAGGTTGAGTCAGACTAACTTTTATTCAGCTAAGTTAAATGCAGATTAACCTAACCTGACTTATATAGAGTTACAGGTTTTTTGTGAGTTATATATAGTCTTAGTAAGCATGTGTATGCACTTAGTAAGCACATACACATGCTTACTAATGTGTGTTTCTAACATGCACCTTTGCAAAAAGTCATGATTTTCATAACTTATTCAGTAATATATCTTGCGACTGTGTAATTTATCCCTATATGGCTAGTTAAGGTGTAATTTATTATAACTAATATATCAATAAGCTTTCACATTTTTGAGCTCTAGCCATGACCTTACCCATAATGACTAGCCTTACCTGCGTGCAGGTACCTGCACAGATTGTAAATAAAGTTAATCTGTACACAAATCTGACCTAACCTAATCTGAATTCTAGTGCAGATTCAGGTTGAGTGCACTTTTTTTCAACTTGACTTAACTCTACACTCAGTCTATTAATGATAAAGTTCATGATAACAGACTTTCAGAGTGCATTCAGTGCATTTAATTGTGTTACTTTATTGTAATGTTTATCTCTTTGAATCTTATTATGTCAGCATGAATTGCATCTGACAATGTATTCTGTAATTTAATTGTGAAAATTGTCTATGTTACATCTTCTTTATATAAAATCTTCTGTATGTTTAACTTCTAAATGCTCATCAGCTCTGCTGTTATGACATACTTTAATAAGTTTGTTATTCATTAAAAAAGCATTCTTCATCTTAAATGTTGCTGCTAAGTCTTTCATGAGTGTTTTCTTCTTGTCTTTGTGCAGAATTTCAGCATGAATTGTTTTTACTTCTTCATAATTAGATCATTTACTTAAAGCATCTGCATCACTGTTCTTATTACTCTTCTTATAATGAATCTAAAATTCAAAGTCTGCTAACTGTTCTATTCAGTGAATCTGTTGCTGATTTAGTTACTTAATCATCACAAAGTTTCTCAGATTCTTATGATCTGTAAAGATCTGAATAGACTTGCTTATACTCATAAAATAAGATCTTCAATCTTGCAGTGCTTTCACTATTGTAAGAAGTTTCTTATTATAAATCTTATATCTTTTCTTGAATTCTGACAATTTTTTAAATCAATACACAATAGACTTCTTCTGCTCATCTTTGATCTGATATAGACATGCTTCAACTGCAAAATCTGATGCATTGATTTTCAGTATCTTTTTGCATACTTAATTGAGTATTTACAGATGTGCAGTTTCACTAAGACTTTTCTTTAATACACAGAATGCATTCTTCTGTTTTTTATCTTAATGTTATCTTTTGTTCTTGCATGTCAAATACATAAGAGATTTTGCAATTCTTATATAATTAAATATAAACTTTCAATAATAATTTGTTAGCTCTAAAAAGACTTGTACTTTCTTAATCTTTTGCAGTGTAAATTAATTCTGAACTGTCTCTGTCTTTTTGAGGTTCTTCTTGATCTGATTAGATTAAATGACATATTTTAAAAACTGTATTTTCTTAATTTTGAATCTGCTTTTCAACTTTTTCACATATATAGCTTGTTCATTGAGCTTTGTTAGAATCTTATGTATATGTTAGACTGAGTGTAGAGTTAAGTTAAGTTGAAAAAAAGTGCACCTAACCTGAATTCATGCTAGAGTTCAGGTTAGGTCAGGTCAGGTTCATGCACAGATTAACTCTATCTACAACCTGTGCAGATACCTGCACTCAGGTAAGGCTAGCCATTATGAGTAAGGTCAGGGCTAGAGCTCAAAAATGTGAAAGCTTATTGATATATTAGTCATAATAAATTACACCTTAACTAGTCATATAGGGATAAATTACACAGTCGCAAGATATATTACTGAGTAAGTTATGAAAATCATGACTTTTCACAAAGGTGTGTGTTAGAAACACACATTAGTAAGCATGTGTATGTGCTTACTAAGCGCATACACATGCTTACTAAGACTATATATAACTCACAAAAAACTCATGACTCTATGCAGATCAGGTCAGGTTAACCTGCACCTAACCTGACTGAATAAAAGTTAGTTTGACTCAACTCAATACCTGAACTCAACTCTGACTCATGTGACCTATAGGCAACCTGTGCACTCAGCCTAGTATATGTTTACAGTGCATTTCAAGATTGTCTGAATAGATCAGAATATTGTTAAGATATGTAATTACAAAATTATTGAGATATTCTCTCAACATATTGTTGATGAGTCTCTGAAAGATAACTGAGACATTTTTGAGCCTAAATAACATAATAATGTACTCATAGTGTTCATATCTTGTTTAAAATGTCATTTTTCATTCTTTGTTCTTCTTTATGCATACATAATAATACACTTTCTTCAGATCTAAACTTATAAATCACTTAACTTTTTCTAGTCTGTCTTGTAACTCTTCTATCAGCAATAAAGAATAACTATCTTAATGAATTATCTCATTGAGTTGTCTATAATCAATATAAAGTCACTTAATGTCATTCTTCTTTGATATAAACAGAATTGAATATTCTGCTGATGACTTTAATGATTTAATGAATTCTCTCTTTAAATTCTTAACAAAATAGTTCTGAACTTTCTTCAGCTAATTCTCACTCATAAGATAAAGTAACATTCACTTTGATTCTCTCTTCTCTAATAATGATATCTCATAATCTCAAGACTTATGCTCTGATAAGCTCTTTTTCAGTTGTTTAAAGACATCATATGCATTCTTTGTTGCATAGAGTTCTTTATTGATTCAGTTAATCTGTAAATTCTTTTTATGTAATCAGGACACCTCTAGTATAGCATCATACTTGACTAACTTGAGAATATTTAGTCTTAACTTTTGTGAATCATTCTTTATTATAACTTTAATATAAACTTCTTTATAAATTCATTCATATTCTCTGTTGATCATATACACTTATATGAGCTTAAGCACTTGCTGCAGCATTAATTCTAGCTGTTTAATTACTTTTTGTAAGATAAAGTTATTGATTATTTCTGAATTTATCATCATTTAAAGTTATCTCTTCAGCAGTATCTCAACATCAATTCATATCTTTTAATCATTATCAATTCATTAAGACATTAAAAGCTTCTTTGTCTTTAATCTTGCTGAGAAAGCTTAAGATTTTTTGACTTCTCTAAACTTTTTACTTTTATCAAAGTCTCTTAAGCCCTGCCTGTGCTTCAAAGTTTATCTTGTGATTCAGTAAACTTTCTTTATAGTTCTTTAAATTATGTTGATTCTTCATTAATTGTAATCAATTTTATATAATTATCAATTTCTTTTCTGACAATTTGTTCTGAGTGTCAGTACATCTTGTACTGATCATATTTGTGTTGAATGAGATTCTTTAATGCTTTTACTTTGTTGAGAAACTCAGATAACATGTACTTTTCTGTGTGCATTCAATGTTCTTCTGTGAACATTGCATAGTCTGTAAATAGATATATCTTAATTTCATAATCTTTTCTTGATCACTCTGACATTTCTTAATCTTATATTGCAAATCATATCATTGTCATCAGCTCTTCTAGCTGTACAGCTACTGTTTTTGCTTTGTGTTATTTATTAATGATAACTTCTTCTTAAAGTGTCTGCTGCTGTTCTTTTAGCAGACTTTTACATCATTTTAAATGTTAATTCTCAGAATATTTATAGCTCTACTTAAATCTCATGTTGACTTCTTAATTGTCAATATTCTCTGAGTTTACATTCAAATTCAGATACATTCAGATAAGATCTTCTTGTTCTTAAGCTTCTGCAGTGTCTATCTTCTAAATTCTGCAAATATTGATCTCTTCAATCTTATCTGAGTTGTTTCTGACAACTTTCTCTAAAATAGTTAATCTCTTCAATTCACTCATCATAACATAATCAGTACTGTATCTCTTCTTAAGCTTCTATAATTATTATCTGACTCTGTCTTTACTGTTTATATACACAAAGCAGTTGTTGTTGTAGCAGGCTGTTCAGCTCAGTTAATCATGCATTATCACTGAGTTCACTGTTGCAACTTCTTTTCTCTGTCATTAAGATTTCTTGCAATCTCTGACAAGATATTCAGATTTATCACAGTTATAATATTTATAAGTCTCTACTCATTAAGTATAAGACTTAATGAGTCATCTATTGTAATGTTCATACTTCACTGATCTAGTTCATAACTTCTGATTGTACTTCTTAATATTGTTGAGATTCATTGAGTCTTCTTGTGTTCTAATGATGAATCATTGTTTTCACATTCTTAAAGCTGTATAAGATTCTGTCTTCTTCATCTGTCATTCTCACTGTCAACTGTTGATGTTAATAAAGATATTTATCATCTCTTAAAGTTCTTCAGAACAGTCTCTTTGAGCTATTTTATCTTTAATATCTTTACTCAATTCTCAATAGTATTGCAATACTAAGATATCATTATCTTAGTCAGTTAAGATCACAATGTGCTGAAACTTTGCTGAGTATTTAACTGCTGACTTGTTCATCTTTAATGTATAAAGTCATTGTTTTGCTGCTCTTTTCTCATTAATCACTTCAAAAGTCTTTTAAAATTCTTTCTTAAACTTTTTGAAGTCATTAAAGATCAACTCTTTATCAGTGTTTCATTTCTTTAATGACTTATCTAGAAATTCATGCAGTCTGAGATTGACTCAGTTGAACACTGTATCTTTAAGATAGATTACTATGTATAGATCTTTGTTCATTTTAAAGTTGAACTTCTTTTAATTGAAATCTATGTATAAATTGAACTTTATCAAGAAGCTTTGCAACTTTTCACATTCACTGCTGAACACATCTGACATCAGTATCTTCAATATGTTGTTCATCTCTTGTAGATCTTCAAGATTCTGAAAATTGATCATACTAATAAAGACTGCTTTCTGTGTACTGAAGATCATGCTTATATCATAAGAATATTTAATGTGTTACATTCTGATCAAAGATTTCTCTGATATAGGGGCTAGAGGTTAGAGCTTATGATATAAGAGAGTTTTAGATATGTTGAGTTAATCAGTAGCTAATAGTATGTTAAGTAATGATTGCATTGAATACATTCATCTTCTTAAGAAAGATAATCTGTATATATATCAGACTGCTTATCTTGCTTACTTATGAGCACTGTAAATTAGCTTACTCAGCTTACTTATGAGCATCATGAGCTTACACTGAGCTGTATGCCTTCAAGACATAGTTCACTGAATCTACATGTTCAATGAGTCTATTAAAACAATGACTGTAACATCTGACTACAACTTTATTAAACAGTTCTTTGTCATCCTTAAGCAGTGAATGCAGCAACATGAGAATCTTGTGAAGAAGTATAAAAATGACTTTAAGAAATTTATACAACTGACAGTGAAGAAATATAACAGTGATAAACATTCTGAGATATATTTTTAAAGTACATATATTGAAATGAAGTTAACAATCACTGATAATGACTATGAGTTTTAAATTAAATAGATTTAGAAGATAAAAACATATAAATTAAATACTATTTAATACTTTAAAAACTTCACAACTACTACTAAGTGCATTAATGAGTCTACAGCATCAATTATTTTCAATTATTTTATCTATTTCATTCATTTCATTCTATTCTTTATGTCTTTCACAGTTCTCTTCTTTGCTCACTCTTTAATTCTCTTCTTTAGCTGCTTTTTTAATTTTAAAGAAATGTTTAAGTTTCTTCAGTCTTAAATCTCTGTCTTTCTTATCTGCTTCACATTATATAGCTGATCTCACAGCTATTTGTATACATTCTTTAACAATACTGAGTACTTCAGAATCTGTCTCTTAAATCATTTTATATATTAATATAAAAGCTTTATTAATTTTGTATTGTCACTGCTGACAGAGCTGCTTTTCTTTTTATAAGAAAGAAATCAATGTAAAAGTGACTGTTGTAAGAGCTGTGAAGCAGACTTTGAAGAAGGTGAAGAAGATAGCTGAGATGAGAGTGAATGAGATGAATGCATTGAATAATGCATTTAATATTGTGAAGAAGACAGAGAAGATGAAGAAGATAAAGCAGCATAAGAATGCTGATAAGAATGCTGATAAGAATGCTGATATGATGATAAAAATAGATAAGACAAAGAAAAAAACATATATGATAATGAGTACTGTTACAGACTCTGCATAAGCATTGATGACATTAAGAACATTGATGAGATCTGTTTTATGTGAACATGAACAGATGCAGAGATCAAGAATAATGTGAAGAATGAAGAAGACTGTAAAGAAGACTGCAGAGTAGATGATGAAGTCTTTTTTAAAAAAAATGAAGAAAATCAATTAAGTATGTGAAGAACTTAAAGAGAAGAGCTTAAAATGATGACATCTTCACTGTTAATGACTCTATTTCAGACAGTAAAATGATTAAAATTCAGAACATAATGCTTTTCTTTTAGCATTAAGCACTTTTTCTTCTTATTTTTGCACTTCACATTGTCACAATGTCATCAGCAAATCAGATATCTTACATAATTATTTAATTTCAATTTTAGCTTCTCTTACTTCTTTATGACTGTTCAGTTCTTTTCTGTAGCTATTTACTGTATTAATTAATATAGACACTCTACAGAAAATAATTGATTTACTTTCTTCTTTTATGAGAAGACTATCTTTTTTTTTAAGAACTTTAAATCATTACTGTCTGTAAAGTCATCTTGAACAGATCTTAAGACTGTTTTTCATATAAATTTAATGTTAACAGTCATCTAAATGTTCTTTTTCTTGCTCTTATGTCAGATCAGAAGAATAATCTTTAAATTGATTTACTTTTCTTCATTAACATTCTTTAAATTTAAGATCAAAGTGTTCTGTTTTTTAATCTCATCAGCTGACAGTTATGTCTTAATCTGCTGTCATTGCACTCAATAATTCTTAGATTGAGTCTTTTCTTTTAATTTGATCTGTTCATTTGTCAGAAATGCTAAATAGTTGAAACTGATGAGATTTATCATTTTATTCTTGTCAGAGAGACTTTTCTTGTCAAAAAAGACAGTTCAATGAATTAAAAATATGAGCAGAGCTTTAGTCAGAGTCTTTTTTCTTGTTAAATTAACACTGTCAATGTCTTCAAATTCATCAATGTTGATGTTCTCAACATTCTGAGATAAAGAGAATGTGAAAGAACATTTGAGATCTTTTAAATGCAGTTTTGATGAAGATTTTGTCTTAATATTCTTTCTTTTACTCTTTGGCATTGAGACTGTTGTTATAGGGCTTTGGGGATGTCAATTGGCCTTGTGGGTGTGTGGTTTTGTGGGTGAATATGAGGGTGGCAGGTTTTACTAGAAAAACAGGTGTGTTTTTCGCTTACAGTGTGGATGGCCCAGAATTTCCACCGGCACTGTAAGTTATTTTGAGTAACTTCGTACCTCTGTCCTTTTCCTGTCTTCACAGTTGCCAGGGTCAATTTTTTGCCCTTTCCTCTACACTCTTTTTCAGATCTTACCTTATCAACATACGCTCACAGCGTAAGCGGATTGCCCCTCCCAGAGTGCCTTTGCAAGACTCACGGACGCGTTCTAGAGTGTTTTTATCTCCTTGCGCGTCACAGATCTGGCTCACAATGTCTTCCACACCGTCTTCGGTACGGCAAAGGGGTGGGCAGAATGT
>JAABVA010006162.1_pt1 | contig 10678 bp, 9 predicted proteins | sample 5560331 | NCBI WGS metagenome assembly JAABVA01 (sample SAMN12812661, study PRJNA571458) | rock metagenome | isolation source: Antarctica rocks | place: Antarctica: Victoria Land, Mt New Zealand sud | collected 2016-01-07 | reverse complement strand
ACCGTCTGTGGCTGGGGCTGCAGACGGCGAGCCCTCCAGGGCTGCTGCCTTTGAGGACAAGCTGTCCTTCCTCTTCTTCTTCCTTGGCTTCTCTGCTTGCACAGCAGGAGGGGTGGCAGCAGGCACGTCATCAGCGGTTGTGCTGACACTCAGCCGGTGTCGCTTTGGCTTTGCTGACTGTTGCTCAGATGGCCTGGGTGCTTCCTCATCATCTGCAGCAGTAGCTGTGTCAGCTGTCCCAGCAACTGCAGCTCTGCTTGGCTCAGGGCTTTGCAGCGCCGTGTCAGATGCATCGCTCTTGCTGTGCTTCCTCTTTCTCCGCTTCAATGGCTGTTGGATGGCAAACTGAGCTGGCTCTGTGTCTGTAACGACTTCCAACTCAACTTGAAGCTCAGCATCTGACTCATCGAGATTGGCATCACCAGGCTCATGGGTTGCAGGTGGCACTGCATCAACGGAGGCAGCTGCTGGCTGACCACTGTCAGTAGCTTCAGCAGGGCCATCAGCAAGGCCATCAGCAAGGCCATCAGCAGGCTCAGCGGTTGCAGCTGTGGCTGCATCTGCATCTGTGGCCTTGCGTCGCTCATGCTTTTTCTCTTTGTGCTTCTTCTTCTTGGGTTGCTGGCTGCCTTCAGCTGCACAAAGAGTGAACAATATGTGAGCCTTAGCCGATAAAGCTGACTTGGCACAGGAACAGTAACATACATATTGCAACATATTCACTTGGTTTTCAGGACATGCTACACAAAGCCATACTGGTGATGAATGTTGCCAATGCTTGTCAATGCCATATTAGCATCTTGAGAAGAGCTCATCAATCCAATCATGTATCAGGATGCAGACAACAGAGCTTCTGCCGTCGTGAGCAGAACATCATGAGGACTGCTCAAACGTCTGCGCCAGGCGTTACTTGATGTGGATGTGAGTTACATGCGCAATGTTCAACGGCAGGATAGACGGTTCATCACCTTCCTCAATGACAGGCTGCTTGTCACCATCCTGAGGCACCTCCACATTTGGCTCATCCTCTTCTTTGGCTGGCTGGTCATTAAACACCTCAGCAGCAACCATGCCAGATGTGTTGACAGCTGCCTTGGTAGCTGCCTCCGCAGCTGTTGTGGCTGCAGGCACGGAAGCATCTTCTGTCTGGGGGGCTGTGCCAGCACCTTTCGTGGCCTGTGTTGGTACATCAGAGTGCACCTCCTTGATGCTGCTTGGCTGGTTTTTGTGGACCTGAAGGCCTGCTGCCTTTGCTGTCTTTGCAGGTGGTGCTGCCTTGGAACCACTGGCATCTGTACCCTTCTCTAGGCCAGCTGCTGCGGCTGCGTTGCTATCTGCAAGTGCCTTCTTGATTGCCCTCTTCTGTTCCTTGCGCTGCTTCTGTGTTGCACCCTCAGCAGCAGCAGCCTGATCTATTGCAGTGTCCTGGGCTGTTACAGCAGCATGTGAGGGCTGTTCTGCAGCAGCTTCTTGCTGGTGGGTTGCGACAGCAGGGTCAGCTGTCTTTCCCTTCTTCGCCTTCTTAGCTGGCTGCTCTGACTGAGCTGGTGCAGCTGTTTGCTGCTCATCCCCAGCCTTCTCGGCAGTGGCCTTCCTCTTCTTCTTCTTGACTGGCACGTCTGATGTTGCTGCTGCTGGCGGGTGCGACACAGCTGCTGCTATCTGCTGGTTGCCAGCTGTATCTGGGTGAACACCATCATTGTTCAGACGCGGCAACTCGTCTCTGTGCTCCTCCCCAGCTGTGTTGCCAACTGCACCCAAGAAAATTATGATCAGATAATATTCACATGTGCATTCAAATGCCAATTGTTATGCTGGCTAGATGTGATGATATATGATTGGCCTGGCAAAAAGCCATGTAGAAGTAGCAACATACACTCCGCGCCTGTGTTCTCGTGACTTGACACAATCAACAGAGCAATGAGCTTCTCTATCTGTTTTTAGCTTTGTAAAAGACAACACACAGACCCACATGTACAGACAGACAAGGGAAACAGCAAATGTACAAGAGTACAACATGGCATGCACAAAAAAACCAAGTCGCAAACTGAATCCACTCTGCTGCGCTTGAAATGCAGACTTGAAAATCAGAGCAGAAAGACCGCTCGCACCAGCAAGGGCCAACTGCTCTGGGGAGTGTGATCCACTCACAGCAGGCTTGTCAGGCTGCAGATCAGCAGCACCGGGATCAGCAGGTTCCTGCAGCATTGTTTTCAGCCCTGAAGGTGTTCCTACATGCTACGCATACTGTGTTTAAGCCATTTATGCAGCAATGTAAAGGATGACCAAATGATTGTGTCATATGCGCTGCACACGCACATGGCGTAGCAGCTGCCGCAGTGACTTTAAAGGGGCAAGCAAGTGAGTCATGCAGTCCCATGCAGAATGCATTTGCCCATCTGCCAACCCAAACTCACACAAGTGCATGTTGCTCAGTGTCTTGATCTACTAAGCAGGCTAGACTGTCTAAGCAAGAGCTGAATTTGCCAAAGTGATAGGGACTTACCATTTTCTGTGTCAGGCTGACTATCAGTGTCTCCTGATCTTCATCCAGAAGATCTGCATTGCAAACAAGGCACAGTCGATGGAAGTAAGCAAGCAGTCAACAGTGCTGTAACAATGGGCTCATGATTTGCCTCCGTGTTCATAGCCTACAAACTGCTTGTGAGGCTTTTCCGCTCAACAACAGCTATACAATTTCATTAGGTGCAATGCAAACCTGCTAATATGATTTCAGGATCAACAGCTGCATCCTTCACCACCTCCTCGTTTACTGAGAAGGTGAACCTCAGTTCGTCATAAACAAGGTGTCCATGGCCTGGACACAGGTGCTGGTGTTGCTCTGCAATGATACCTGCAGCCAGCAAACTAAGAGCGTTCAAAACTGCTGACATTGCATTCTAGGCTATCAAGCAATCTTGCATTAAAGATACCGTCAGTGTTCTGCTGAGGATGAAGGCACACACGCACAAACCTGGTAAATTCTTGACCAAGGCATCAACAGGTGCTCTGAACATGAATCTAGGTGCCAAGCCTGTCGGCACGACGACCAGCTTGACAGTATCATCATTGCGCATGACTGTGTGATGTCAAGGCAAGAGTGCCAGCTGCCTTGATATGCTGTCAAGTTGCTTGCTCAAGTGATTAGTGTTGCATGCGCTGCAGATCCTGCACACAAAGCTTCGAAACGTTTCAAGAATATGTAGCCTTGGTATTCTGCCTTGAGGCCACTTCACGCACAGGTACGGGCGCAGGGCACGGTGCATGCTGCATGCGTGGCTTGACTCTGATCTCCTCTAAAGCACGTCATGCTCAAAGACGCAAAGTCAAAGCATAAGAGACTACCTTGATGTTGTCTTTGCTTTCGATGCACTTGACAGTCCAGTCTCGAGAGTGTGAGGTTGTTGCAGAATTGCCAAAGGCGCGAAAGATGGTATTGGCAGTATTCCTGCCCTCAAGCTGACGCGGTCAAGGCGACGATGCGACACGACATCATGCTACTTTACTGGAGCCTCATCGCTACTGCTGGCATCACCATTGACTGCGTGTGCGGAGCCTTACAGAGGATGCACGACATCGTTTGACATTTGACCCTCGCCCAGGGCCGAGGCGATTGCCCAGGGCATGCCCTAATCCTCCCATCTAGTTTGAGCTTCACCGGCAATAGACTGCTTTGAATTTGAAACCTCTCATTGCCTGCACAGTACCGGAGCAGTACTTGCAATGTTAGCACTGACACGTATCATGATCGGCAGAATCTTCATTCAGCTGCTGCAGCCGCAAGGTGCACCTCCAAGCAAACTGCATGAGTTTGCAACAGTCATGGTCATGAAAGCTGGACTGTAGCATTGTGGTTTGCTGAAAGATTTGCTACTGTAAAAGTCAGCTGTAGTATGAAGCTACGCAAATCACATTGCAGGCAGGCCAATGGGTGGGTGATGTTAGAGTGGCAGGGTGTGCTAACAAAAAGACTGAATCAGATTACTCGTTCAAAGTGCAAGCCATAGCCTACTTTCGACCTTTATGCTACTCCGGACAAGGTTATAAAGACAAGCCCGCAGAGGGTTCGCTGTGGCAGTCAGTGATACTACTGTACATACCAAATCATACACAACGACTATTATGACTTGTATCCGGAAGCTGACCTCAGTTTGCCTCCAAATGCGTCAGAATGGCTAGTACTGTTCGGTGTGCGCACTTACCCTGGCATACCTGCACAAGATCTTGTGCAAGACTGAAATGAGATGGACTGCTGTTCATTTGAAACAACACTCTGCACAATCATTGGGTTCATTGATGAAGCTGAAAACTTCTGCCTTAAGCAAAAACGCCCCATTGTGTGCTGTTCTTGCTTAAAGTGTCTTGGCAGACAACATCATGCAGTCCTTCCAGCCAGCACCTGTGCTGTCTGGCTTTGCCCAACAATTTCAATGTGGTGTCGACAAGCTGGGATGCCTGCCACTCCTGTTGCATTGCCATCAGCCAGTGTGACCTGCACATACTCAAATGTCAGCCACTCACAACATGTACCATGACTGCCTGACTGCACTGACTTGAAGTGACAGAGCACACCAGACGCAAGAGCATGTGCACTGGGTGCTGTTGATACACAGCCAAGCAGGAAAGAACCATGATGCATGTGTTGTCCTTGTTGCACTGCAGGTCTTTCCCTCTGCCTTGTCCAAACATTGACATGTACACATAGCCATTCAGAAAAGAGGGTGTACAGGTTGCACGGGCACAAATGCAGCATCACGACATGGCCAAGTTGGCCCAGGGGCGTCTGACCTGAGTGTGGGCAAATTCATCTGTGACAGCTCACATCTGGTGAGTGCCTCCACAGCAGTGCAGAAATGCTCCAGCCTCTCCGCAGCAAGCAGCCGCATCTCAGGAGCAGCCGCCAGCAACGCCTGCTGGGCTGCCCTCTGATTTTCAGTCCTGGCTGCTCCACTGACTGGAGCCTGGTACTCTGCAGCCTGCTTCAGATGCATGTACACACCAAACACCTGCAGAAGCAACACAGTTGAATGGGCAAGTCGTGTAGCACTTTTGCGTCAAGCTTGGGAAACATACCTTGGTGAGGCAGACCACCATCGTCTTTTGAGTTGAAACTTGGCGCCAAGCAGTTGAGAAAGTTCTTGAACAAAAGGATAGCAGAGTTGTCTGAGTCTGACGTGAGTATGGACAGGCAATAAGAAAAGTTCCTCATAGAGACGCAGACATGTCAGCCACCAATGTTGCTGCCCTGATGAGTAGGCAGAAGGCTAATGCAATACACAATACAAGGTGCATGGCAAAGATGCTGCCAAAGCATACCTGATCACTCCTGATGATGTGGTCAAGGGTAGAGAAGCGACCTGCAGTGTCATCAGAGCCCAGACTACTGCCGTGAACGGGCTGTTCAAACGTCTGCTGGCCGCCAATGTCTGTGCTCTTCAAGAGAGCCTGGGCAAGCCTGTCAGCTGTGTCCTGCTCTGTCTGTGTCAGTACAAGCTGCGCCTCACCCACTACCCGGTGCATATAGGCCTGAGTGAAAGGGAGCTCTGGGGTGCTGACAGGGCCAGCACGCAGCAGCAGGTCTATCAGGACTGGCACAGCGTCCTGTCACAGTGCATGCCAGGGTCATGACCGGCAGTGGTTGACGAATGCAGGATGCCTTGTGGTTTGTGATGATGACAAAGCACCAGGCTGTGTAGAGGTGGTGCAGACCAGTGGGCATGCTGTCACACCACCAAGATTTGCATGGTGCTGACTAAAAAAGTACTTGCAAGACGTCTACTGCAGTCAGAGGCAGCAGGAGTCCACACAGAGCAAACAAGCAGGTCGGTCGTCGACAAGTGGTAGGCGAACTGACCAATTCAGGCACCGGAAGCTTGCAAGGAAGAGAGAGAGTCTGTGATTCACGTGAGGAAGCCTTGACGTAATCAATGCTGACAGCAACTTGCGATGGTTTCACAATACAGCATTCGTAAGTGTGGCCATACCTGTAGAACCTGAAGGCCTTCAGTAGGAGTGAGAAGCCCATTCCAGGCTGTAGCCTTCAATTGATCTTTGATGTTTTCCACCTCCTTCTCAATGCTGCGCACCAGCAGGACTTCCACCGTGCTGCTACGGTTGCTCTTCTTGCCCTGCTTTTCTATGTCTATTTTTGTGCTTTTCTGGTCCTGCAGACATGCAGAACCATTCTCATCACATCCCAAAGGAAACATTGCAAGCCATGAGCACGTGCAATGTGACTGTGGATCATGCAGCACACTGTCAATGACCATCAGTGTTTGCATTGTTTGGACTATTGCTAAAGGTTACTGCTCAATGCATGGCTGATCCAGTGGCCATTAGCATAGACTTAAGATCTGGTGTCTTTGTAAACAGATGCCACATCCAACATGGTACTCTTGCATATGCTTTTCAGCAATCAGCATATTCTTCTGTGTTGCGTCACTCCACTGAAGCATCTAATTGCTAACAGCCAGAGATCACTGACCTTTGTTTCATCAGCCCAGGGACGCTTCCAGGTGCCATTCTCCCGAGGGTGTTTCTTATGCTTCGGCTGCTGTGGAATGTCACAGGGCTGCAGCATGGCATATGGGGACTCCACCCAGGCATCTGGATCCTCGTCAGGGCTTTCATCAGGTGGCAGCTCTGCCTCCAAGCCTGCCTGGCGGCCACATCAGCTTCTCCAGCAGGTATGCACTGCTTAGCTCTGACTTTATCTGCCAATCATTGCTGCATGCCTGCCAGAACATGTTTACGCATACGTCAGCAGGCAGCACACCTTGCTTCTGTCTTTACAGCGGTCAATGGACATTGTGAGGCATGTTTGCACGCAGCAAGCTGCTGCTAGTTCGCTTTGGATTTTCTGAAACATGAGATCAATGCACGCCCATGTGTTTTGGCTTGTTGCTTGGAAAGCTGGGACAAAGCACTGCATGGAGGATCATTACTTATGACAACAACGACAGTGTTTGTGCGCTGACCTTGAGGGCTGGCGTATCAGCACAAGCATTAGCAAAGGACATGAAGCAATGGCAGGACTGCTCAGGCAGCTCCACCATTTCAGCATAGGGCTGGGCACGCATGTAGCACACAAGGGGGATGCCCTCCTCCAGGTACATCTCCAAAGGCAGCAGGCAGCCATGGCGTACATGACCCCTCAACACCGCAGCATGCACACGTTCCAACCTCCTGCACACATTCATGGAGACGATGACATGTGCAAGGTGGATGACATATCTGCAGGTACATATCCAGAGGCAGCAAGCAGCCGTGGCGTGCACTAGCGTCCAACACAGCGGCATGCACACACTCCAACGTCCTGCATGTATACATGAAGACAGCTGCGAGTGTGGTGACAGAGGAGGCCCTCCTCCAGTCTGCTGCTGTCCCAGCAGCAACAGGCAGCCACGGCATAGAGCAAAGCAAACCCAACACACCAGCTGTTTCAGGTAGGTCAGCAGTCAAGCAGCTTTGCTGCTGCACAACTCCAGCACAACATATGATTCCGGCCAGTACACCCAACAACTGCCCATCAACATGCGCCTAAAAGCCTTGCATAAGCCCTGCTGCCTAAACCTATAACTAGCTATCCCTGTCATCGTCCCAGTCACTATCACAATCAGTGTGAAGGCGGTAGTGTACATGACCAGATACAGCACAGGGTGAGCCAGGCTGCCTGTTGTACATACCTGACACTGTCAGCAGTGGAGAGGGGCTGCACAATAAAGTCTCCGGTGCCGCAGTTCCAGGAGCGCCTCTTCTTGGTCTCCTGGTGGAGGCCGTGATGTTGGTGGCCCGCCCGCAGGGCGCAAAGAAGGTGAAGGAAGCTGCGCCGCTGCTCTCCACAGACAGCTGCTTGAAGAGGCTGCTGGGCCTGTCTGACCGCATGGCTGCAGGAAGCATCCTGTTCACAGCTTGGTCCACTCCACAGCATAGACCTGTGCAGTGTACAAACAATGTCACTGTGTAGTTCGGTCACTGAGGTGCGGATTTCATCTGTCTTCTGTTTTTAACAAAACATTGCACCTCCAAGAATGTCATGCATAGAATTTGTAACAGTTACTGCAGCAGATGCGTGCCATGACTATGTTTCAAGCCTGCAGAAGGTGCTACATGTCAGCGGCATAGCTGTCAGCATTAACATTGAAATACAGGTTTGAGTGACAGAACCTGCAATGCAGATGTCTGGAGACCAACCTTTCACTCAAGCTAATGGCAGCTTACATGTTCCAGCCGGTACCAAGTCAAAAGCACCACATAAAGACCTGACAGAGATGCCGCAAGTGTGACAGGATGGCAGCTTTCAGGTCTGGTTGCCTATAAGAATTCACAATGCATGACCTGACAATCTGAACATTTCTCTCTCACCAGATTTGACAAATCTAGGACAGTGCAATGACAAGATACTGACCAGGGATATCGCTATGACTTTTGACGCCCTCTGGCAGGTCCCCAGGAAAGGTCCCGTCCAAGAAGTATAGCCGCTCGGGACTGCCAGCCTCACTCTGCATGCTGCTTCTGATCACATCCCAGATCTTGGCCTCGGGAGGCAGACCCTCCCTTCTGCAATGGCCCTCCTCCCAAGTGCCATTCTGCAGTGGGCACACCTACTGCTGTGAGCTACTGCTTGCTCTGCTGCCAGGTCTATGCAGGTCGTACGCCTGTTGCCAAGACATGTCACAGCTTGTGACTAAATTCATACTTGGCACTGAGAAACCTGGATGGTGTGAAAATGGTTATGAAACTGCCATCAGGCCCCATGGCAACCGTGACTGATTGCCCAGCACAGAGTTGCACTGAAGCACATCAGAGAAGCGTGTCTAGCTGCCAAGATGAATGAGAGCATTTGTTGCTTTCAATGGCAGATTGAGCACCCTAAGACGCATTGCCTAGCAGGTACAAAGAGCGCATCACCTGCACGTCGCAAGTGGCAGCAGTCGCATCACCAGCGGTTGAGTTGAGCTGCTGGACGGTGAGATTGCGAGTCTTCTCCTGCAGCGTCTGCCAAAGACCTCCTAGGGTGGTGTCCCAATCTGCAGCAATGACAACACTGTATATACCAACCATGTGTTGGCTCCAGTTGACATCCGTGCATGACATCCTTGCGGCGTTTGTTGCATGCATACACAGTGTTTGGCTGTTTGTCCAAACACAATAGCGTGTTGCCTGTCACGGCCATTGACTTGTTGGGAGACCTGCAAACCAAGAGGGGATTTGCAGCACCCACACCTACATTGTCCAGCACAGGTGAAGCCCGATGTTGCAGACTTCAGTTGGGTACCAAGCAGCATCCATGCTTGAGATTGCATCAGAGTCAGAGACGCAATCAATGACCAACATGCAATCATAAGCATTCAGGAAGGGGACCTGGCAATGGTGGCTCATCTTCCATGGCACCATCTGCTGCGACCTGGCTGCTGCCTGGCTGAGAACCTGCAAAGAAGAAACATGTCAAGTCCCACAGACAGAGGTTGCTTGAAAACAAAGCACCGTCTGCAGCTCAGATCAGAGAACCAATACCAGGTCAGTGTAGGTTGTCAGAATGCTGAGGAAAGTTGCATGTTGTTCAGGTCATCAGGACATTATGCATAACTCCTGGACTGTTCGCCACCCATTGTTTCTAGGCATACAGATGTGCAGGCAGGTCACGTCAATGGCATAGAACAATATCAAAGAACCTTAGTATGCAGGCATGGTTGCGTGAAGTTATTTACACAACCTAAGCCAGCAGGATTGGCAGGCACAGCAACAGGGGTCTGGGCAACAGAAGAAGAAGACTGACCTGACTGGGCATCAGAGTGCTGTGCTTCTGTGGGCCTGTAGACAATGAAGCGCCTCTGCAGCAGCCGGAAGTGACACATGTCCTCACTTTCTGCAGCAATCAAAACACATGCTTATTTCACATTCAGCACACCACCTGGCAAGCAACATCATCTGTGTATCTGAAAGGAAGGAACCAAGACCTGAGTCAGGTGTTTGCTCACTGCAGCATAGAGCATTGACTAGCTCGTGAGACATGTCACCAGGCACAGATGCTGCAGTATCATGCATAATGCATACTGAATGTGCACCAGCACCAACAGTGCCACAGGGCAGAAGAGGAATGCAGCAGTACATGACTGTCTGTGCAGGGATGAGTGCACTGTGTTGTGATGCACTCAGCCAAACTACAGTCAAGGCTTTGGGCAAGCTTGCCAGAGGTTGCACAACCAAGCACAATGCAGTCAACATATCTGACCTGCTACCTCCTGGTTTTGCAAAGCATCCACACTCATGATATAGGGATTCAGCACAAGCTCGGGGCCATACACCTTGCTCAGCATTGCAAGGTATTTCTTGCATGTCTGCAACATGAACACAATGTGAATGCAAGCTGGTTGCTATGCACGGACTGTTGTATTCAACAGACATCGCTGAAATTGTGTGAGGAGCAACAGGAGTTACGGTAGAAAAAAACACAATTATGACTTGGACAACACCGAGCTAGCTGCACGACTTCCAAACATTGAGCAAAGTTGACAACATGGACCCACACACTATGTCATAACAGACCAATCATAAAGTAAGCAGGTCACCACTCTGTCAAAGAACCAGTTACAAGAAGATGTAGTGACAATGCTACTGACAGTAAGTTCACATGATTCTGTCAGTATATAGAAAAGCAGCAGCAGCAGGCAATCAG
>JAABVA010006161.1_pt1 | contig 10678 bp, 15 predicted proteins | sample 5560331 | NCBI WGS metagenome assembly JAABVA01 (sample SAMN12812661, study PRJNA571458) | rock metagenome | isolation source: Antarctica rocks | place: Antarctica: Victoria Land, Mt New Zealand sud | collected 2016-01-07 | reverse complement strand
TGAGTAATTTTACTTCTATGCTCCCCATATCATCGATTATGTCACGCCAGCAGCCTTATCCATCGGGAACGCTATCCCATTGATGGAGGAAGCGTTTTCGGTGGAGAGGGGGGTTGAGCAGTTACACGCGAGGTTGTGGCGCAGGGATCAGGCAGAACACAGCCCGCAGGGTGGCCGCCCGGTGTTGTAGTCGTCGGCCTAAGCGGCAACCGTCCCGCGGGCATGGGCGAGGCTCGTGAACGATGCCGCGTTCAGGAGTTCGTCCCGCATGCGTTCGTTGAAGCTCCCGACGCAGCCATTTGGTGCATGGGCATCACGATGTGGCATCCGTGTTCGGGGCTTGTTCGGCGGAACCCATTTGGGCCAGCGGCCATGCAGCCGCGTCGAATGCCGGACACATGGCCGCACTCGTTCCGTGAGCCAGGTCGAACCACGCCCCTTGCGCCCCAGGGGCCTCTACGCACGCAGCAGGGTCGCGCCTGGGCCTGCACTGGGCCCGCACTGGGGCGGCGCCCAGCAGCCAGGGCCAGCGCGGCTGCCAAGCGCCCCAAGTTACCGGCCCGTCATGCCCGTTGCGACATCAGGCGCCGCGCGTTGCCCGCTTCGATGGCCGCCAGGTCCTCCGGCCGCAGGGCCAACGCCGCCAGGTTCCGCGCGTGCTCCTCGCAGGTGCGGTAGGGGTAGTCGGTACCGAACAGGATCTGCGACACGGGCACGAGCCTCATCAGCGCGCCCATCGCCTCAGGGTTGGAGGCCTGCGCCGTGTCGTACAGGAAGTGGCGGAGCGCCGGGTGGACGCCGTTGGGCAGCGTCTTCGGGTAGTTGCCCAGGGTTGCCTGGAACTCGAACCGCTCGACCAGGAAGGGCATGGTGCCGCCGGCGTGGCTGAAGATCACCTTGATGTCGGGGTAGCGCCCGGCGAAGTCGTTGAACACCATCGTCGCGATGGACCGCGTCGTGTCGGTGCCCCACTCCACCACCTGGTCGGCCACGCCCGGCACAAGGCCCATGCAGCACGGCGAGTCGGTCGGATGGGTGTAAAGCACCGCCTTGCGCCGGTTCAGCTCCTCGTAGATCGGCGCGAAGGCCGGGTCCCCCAGCCACGTGTCGCCGTAGTTGGTGAACATGCCGATGCCGTCGGCGTGCAGCGTGTCCATGGCGTAGGCGATCTCGGCCAGGCTGCCATCCAGGTCCTGCGCGGGCAGGGCGGCATACAGGCCGAACCGCCCGGCATGGTCGCGCTTCAAGCCGGCGCCGTATTCGTTGCTGATCCGGGCGAGCTGCCGCGCCTCCGCCGGGTCGCCGAACCAAACGCCCGGCGCGGTGATGGACAGCATCGCCGTCTGGATGCCGGCGCGGTCCATCTGGTCCAGCGAACGCTCCGGCGTCCAGGCGCTCATGATGGGCGGCACCTTCAGGTGCCTGCCCAGCCCGGCGAGGTACTCCGGCGGATACAGGTGATGGTGGACGTCGATCCGGAACGGCCGCGGGGCTTGGGCGCGGGCGCCGCCGGCAAGGGCGGCGGCGCCCAGCCCGGCAGCAGCGCCAAGAAACCTCCGCCGCGGCAAGCAGCCGCACGTTTTCCCTGTCGGCATCGCGTCCTCTCCCACTTACGGCCCCATTTACGGCGGAGTGTTGCTTGATCGCAGGCGCGGCGTCCAGGACGAGTGTTGACAAGCAGCGGTCTTGGACGGTTTTTATGATTGCGAGCGGCGCAGGGCGCCGGGGAACGCCGATGCCGCGCAGGAGGCAAGCCGATGATCACTGACGGCCCGGCCTCGGTGACGACCGCGGTGTTGGCGGGTCGTGGAGTTCAACATCTTCGAGTTCTACCGCGGGCGGCACACCTATGTCGGCATCGACACGCTGTTGCTGTCGTCCGTGCAGTCCGGGGCCGTGCTGCGGGCATTGGCGCCGGGCTCCGCCGACGCCTCGCTCCGCCCCTAACCGATTGCCGCCGTGTCCTGCCATCCGCTGGCCGACGTGCGGGCGGCTTATACCAGGTCTCTTTGATTAGGACCTGTGTGCCCGGTTGCGCAGTCCGATGGACATGATGGTCCAAGGCTGGTCGACGAGCTTGTTCCAGGCAGCGCAGCAATGGTTGACCAAGTTGTCGTAGGAGGTGAACACGCGGTTGGACAGCCAGTTGTCGCGCATGAACTGCCAGACGTTCTCCTGCGGGTTCAGTTCTGGGCATTTCGGCGGCAGCGGCACGATGGTGATGTTGTCCGGCACGACAAGGTGGGCCGACATGTGCCACCCCGCTCGGTCGAGCAGCAATGCGGCGTGGCGGCCGGGCCAGACACAGGGCGTCAGTCCGAGTTCGACCTTGGCCGAGATGGCCGCCAGGTGCTGGGCCATGGCGTCGGTGTTGCACCAAGGCATGACGGGGGCTGCGCCCTTGCCGTCCTTTGAGCAGATGGCGCCGAGGATGCAGGTCGACGCCGTGCGCTGATCCTGCGGCGCCAAGGGCCGGGTGCCGCGCCTGGCCCAGCGCCGGGTCAGCTTGTTTTTTTGGCCGGTGCGGGCTTCGTCGCCGAACCAGACCTCCAGGCCAGCGAGGTCGACGCTCTTCTCGCGCGCAATCGCGTCCAGGCAGGCGGGGAAGCTCTTTTAAAAAGCTCGACCGCCCCATCTACCTGCGCATGGTGGCGCGGGCGGGCGGACAGCTTGCGGTGGTTCATGGCACGCAGCTCGCGGCTCAGCGTCTGCTTGGACACCGTGACCTGGTGCTCCTCCCACAGCCATTGGCACAGGTCGACCAGCCGCCAGCGCACGACGCCATGCACGGCAGGCGTCGGTCCGCTCTCGATCAGCGCCGCCAGCGCCGCCCGGTGCGCGTCGTCGAGCCGCGACGGCTGGCCCGGCGCCTTGCGGTCAAGGAGGCCCTCGGGGCCATGAGCGTTCAACTTCAGCGCCCAGGCCTGCACAATCTGCAGCGTCACGCCGCCAATCAAGGCCGCCTCCGTGCGTGTCGCCCCGTCGTAGACGGCAGCCAAAGCCAGAAGGCAAGCGCCTGTATGCGCAACGCAACGGCATCGAGGGCACGCTTTCGCAGGGCGTGTGCGCCTTCGGCCTACGCCGGGCGCGCTACCGCGGCCTGGCGAAGACAGGCCTGCAGCACGTCGCCACCGCCGCGGCCCTCAACCTCGACCGCATCGCCGCCTGGTCCGCCGGACGCCCGCTCGCGCCGACCCGCACCTCGCGCTTCGCCGCACTCGCCGCTTGACGGCCGACTTCGCCAACAGGGTCCGACCGCATGATGCTGCTACTGGAGCCGACACCCGTGGCATGCGGGTTGGTTCGCAAGACGGTGGAGGCGGTGAACTACCCGAACGGGCGGTTTGCGGTGCGGCACGGGGTTCTGACCTAGCGTTCCGGGTGTTTGACAAGCTGCAAACGGTAGAGGCTGGTGAGGTGGTGGAGAACAAGCGGCTGAGCAGGTGCTCGCGCATGTGAAGGCGCAGCAGGCGGCGTTTCCGGACAGCAAGCACCGGGAGCGCCGCCGTCCGGTCGCGGCCGGGGTGATACCTCATACTTTGGCCAGCCCATGACGCTTCTAGCTCGCGCCGACAAAAATCGAGGGAAGAATGGTTGAGATCATCTTGCACCGGTGCCTACCTCGCGGTTACGGACACCACGCTGCTCCAACTGCCGTTCGCCGCGACGGTCGTGTTCATCCTGGCCGGCGCAGCCGCGATCGGCGCGCTTATCCAGGCGACACTGATCCGGCCGTTGACGGGCTGGCCGGTGCTGGCAGTCATCATGGTGACTATCGTGCTGTCCATCGTGCTGCGTGCGCTGATTGAGATCGTTTACGGCCCGCAGCCCCGCGTGCTGCAAACACCGTTGCCGATGGGCGCCACCGTGGTGGCCGGCGTCCACATCTCCCAGTTGCGCCTGCTGGCGGCGGTGGCCAGCTGGACGCGCCTCGGCGCCTTCGCGCTGTTTTTCCGCTATGCCTCATTTGGTTTGCAGATGCGCGCAACTGCCAGCGGGCACGAGGCGGCGCTAGTGTCCGGCATCAACGTCGAGCGCGTGAACCGGGTGGCTTGGGCCATCGGCAGCATGCTGGCCGCAATCGGCGGCCTGTTCCTGGGCCAGCTCCAGCTGGCCTCGACCGAGCTGGAAGCGGTCGGGCTACTGGCCCTGCCAGCCGTGGTGATCGGCGGGCTGCAGAGTATCCCCGGCGCGATTGTGGGCGGGTTGATGGTCGGGCTGATCGAGCAGCTCGCCTCCTCCTACGTGTCCCCGCGCGCCTCCGACGTATTCGTTTACGTGCTGCTGCTGCTCGTCCTCATGGTCCGTTCGTGGGGCTTGTTCGGCCAGCAGGAGCTTGGCCGGGTATGAGCGTGGAGCGGACGGCCGCCTTGGCCGCCCCGCCCATGCCCCGCCGGGCGCCGGCGGGCTGGCGACGACCTTTTGGCTCGCGCTGGCAGCGCTGGTGACCTGCTACCTGCCGGTGGTGCTGAACGACCGCGCCATCTTCGGCATACGGCTGTCCAACATGCAGCTGCTCAACATCAGCCTGACCCAGGTCAACCTCATGCTGATCACGCTGCTGGGCGCGTTGTCGCTGAACTACCTGACGGGCGTCGCCGGACTGGTGTCGATCGGCCATGCCGCGTTCTACGCCCTGGGCGCGATGACGGGGGCGGTGGCCGGCACACAGCTTGGCTTGCCGTTCCCGGTGGCGCTGGTCGCCTTGGCGCTGGTCGGGGCCGTGGCGGGCGTCGTGGCCGGGCTGCCGTCGCTCCGCGTGCGCGGCCTGTACTTCGTCCTGTCAACCTTCGCATTGCACTACATCGTCGTGTTTGCGCTGTCCGAGTACCAGTTCCGCGTGTTCGGCGTGGTCGGCATCCCGTTCGAGGACGCGGCGCTCGGCCCGTGGACGCTGGATACGCCGCTGCGCTAATACTTCTTCCTGCTGGTGCTGTGCGCGCTGGTCTATGCCGGGCTGCGCAACAGCCTACGCTCCCGCGAAGGTCGCGCCTTGATGGCGACGCGCGACCACGAGCTGGCGGCGAGCGCGGCAGGGATCGACGTGCGGATCATCCGGTTAAAGGTGTTCGGCCTGTCATCCGCGATCACGGCGGTCGCGGGCACGCTCTACTCGTACTACATGACGAACGTGAATGCCGAGTTCTTCAGCATCAACTTCGCCATCCAGTTCGTGGCCATCATCATCATCGGCGGCATGGGATCGTTGGCCGGATCGCTGGTCGGGTCAGCGGTGTGGCTGCTTTTGCCAGCGGTCATCACCGGCCTGGCGGCGAACGCCGGGTCGGTGGACAGCACGGTGGGCACGTTCTTGACCGAAGCCAAGCCGCAGCTGGTGAACCTGATCTTCGGTGCGCTGGTGATCGTGCTGCTGATCTTTGCGCCCGAGGGGATCGGCCGCAACCTGAGGGGCCGCCTGGTGCGGCGCGTACCGTGACGGAGGTGGCGCTGGCGGTCGACGGGCTGTCCGTGTTCTACGGGCGCAAGGGCCTGGCGCTCGACAACGTCAGCCTGATGGTGCCGAAGGGCGGCATCGTCGCGCTGCTCGGCGCCAACGGCGCGGGCAAGACCACGTTGATCCGCACGGTCACCGGCCTGCTGTCCACTCACGACGGCCGGGTCGCGCAGGGCGCGATCCGGTACGAGGGCCGGGTGGTCACGGGCGCCGCGTCCCACCAATTGGTGCGCATGGGCATGGCGCAGGTGCCGGAAGGACGCCTGATCTTCAAGCAGCTGACGGTGGAGGAAAACCTCCAGGTCGGTGCCGCCGTCGTGCCGCGGCGTGAGGTCGCGGAGCGCATGGAGGCCGTTTACACGCTGTTCCCGCGCCTGCTGGAGCGCCGGCGCCAGGCGGCCGGGTGGTTGTCGGGCGGCGAGCAGCAGATGCTGGCGCTCGGCCGCGCGTTGATCGGCCGCCCGCGCCTGCTGCTGGTGGACGAGCTGTCGCTGGGCTTGGCGCCGATGGTGGTGGACGCGATTACGCCCGGCTGATGAGCGTGTGCGAAACGCTGGGCACGGCCATGCTGATCGTGGAGCAGAATGCCCACCTGGCGCTGGAGTTCGCGCAGACTGCCTACGTGCTGGACCGTGGCCGCATCGTCGTGTCCGGCCCGGCTGCGGACGTCGCCGGCAACAGCGCCATCGCGGCGTCCTACCTGGGGTTGCAGGATGGCTGACCCGCTCCTCGACGTCGCCGCGTTGCAGATGCGCTTCGGCGGGCTCGTGGCGCTGGACAGCGTATCGTTCAGCATGGCGGCGGGGTCTGTCACGTCCGTCATCGGCCCCAACGGCGCCGGCAAGACGACTCTGTTCAACTGCATCACCGGCATGTACCGGCCCACCGCGGGCCGGGTCACGTTCGACGGCACGGACACCACGGGCGCCCGGGCGAACCGGATCGCGCGCCTGGGCGTCGCGCGGACGTTCCAGAACCTGGCGCTGTTCGGCGGTCTGACAATCCTGGAGAACCTACTGGTAGGGGCCTACGGCGAGGGCTCGTCCGGGTTGCTGTCCGGCGCGGTCGCGTCCCGCCGTTCGCGGGTGGAGCAGCGCCGCGCGGTCGAGGCTGCGACTGAGATCCTTGATTTCCTCGGCTTGCCGGAGGTGGCGGACCTCAAGCCCAACGAGCTGCCCCACGGCCGTCAGAAGCAGGTCGAGTTCGCCCGCGCCCTGATGCAGAAGGCCCGGTTGGTGATGCTGGACGAACCGATGGCCGGCATGAGCGGGCCGGAACGTAACGCCATGATCGAGCTGATCGAGCGCGTCCGCGCCCGCTACGCCGTCGGCTTCCTGATCGTCGAACACGACGTGCCGTTGGTGATGGCGATCTCCGACAAGATCGTGGCGCTGGATTTCGGCCGCAAGATCGCCGAGGGTAGTGCCGCGGACGTCCAATCCGACCCGGCCGTGATCGCCGCCTACCTGGGCACCAAACGCAACAAGCATTGAGCTGCCGCGAAAGCCTTGTAGGGTCGGTGGCCGTGGGCGGGCTGTGTCAGCGTTGCTGGCATGATGACGGTCCCCAATCCCTGCCGCGGCTTCCGCCTTCCAACCGAGGCAATCCAGCACGCGGTCTGAGTGCAGCCGGCACACCCCGGTCAAGCTCGGAATCGCGAGATGAAACAGGTCGTCGGCGACGCGCTGCGCTTCCAAGCAGGAGCCGGTCAGCGGCCCCGGCGGGGAACCATCTCCCGAACGATCCGAACGATGTCCTCCGTCGCCGGGTAGGCGAGCTTCTCCAAGACGGGGGTCGAAGGCTTTGGCACGAACGGTGATCCGAGGCGGCGGGCCGGGCCATCGAGCGAGTTGAAGCGGTGCTCGGCGATGGACGCGGCGATCTCCGAGGCGACCGAACAGGCCAGCGTCGCTTCCGTGAGCACCAAGGCCCGCGCTGTCTTGTCCACCGAGCGGTAGATCGTCTCGAAGTCGACCGGGGACACAGTGCGGGGGTCGATGAGCTCGACGGAGATGCCACTGCGCTCAAGCTCGACTGCCGCTTCCAGGGCCTTGGACACCATCAACCCGGTGGCCACCACTGTCACGTCCTCGCCGTCCCGCGCCGCAACTGCCTTACCCAGCGGCACCAAGTGGTCGCTGCCTTCGGGCACTGGCCCTTTGGCGCCGTAGAGCAGCTTTTGCTCGAAGAAGATGACCGGGTCCTCGCCCCGCAGCGCCGTCTTCAGCAGGCCCTTGGCGTCGGCCGGTGTGGAGGGCATGGCGACACGCAGGCCTGGAATATGCGCGAACCATGCTTCCAGCGACTGCGAGTGCTGGGCGGCCACGCCCCTCGTCATGCCGATCGGCGAGCGGATCACCAGCGGCACGCGGGCCTGGCCGCCGGTCATGTAGCGGATCTTAGCCGCCTGGTTGACGATCTCGTCCGTGCACACGGCCAGGAAGTCCGAGTACATGATCTCCGCAATCACCGGGTCGCGCGAGCGCCGCAGCTCGTCCACCTCCGCCTTCGAACGGTAGGACTGCGGGGCGCCAGAGGAGTGGCCCGTGAAGCGCTGGGTCTTGAACTCCAGCAGCGTCGGACCTTCGCCCGACCGGGCACGGGCGACGGCCTCGGCCGTGGCGCCATGCAGGCCACGCATGTCGTTGCCGTCCACGTGGACACCAGGCATGCGGTAGTTGGCGGCAAGCTCCGCCACCGACCGGAACACCATAGTTTCCGTCGTGGCGACATACTGGGCGTAGCCGTTGTTCTCGCACACCATCAACAACGGCAGCTTCCACAACGAGGCCATGTTCATGACCTCGTGAAACGTGCCGCGGGTAACGGCGCCGTCGCCAAAGAAGCACACTGCCACTCGTCCGCTGCCTGAGCGCTTGGCCGTCAGCGCCGCACCCGCCGCGATGGCGTAGCCTGCTCCTACGATGCCGTTCGCGCCCAGCATGCCGGAGCCGAAATCAGCGATGTGGAGCGAGCCGCCCTTGCCCCGGCAATATCCGTTCTCGCGCCCGAACAACTCGGCCATCATCCGGTCCATCCGGGTGCCCTTGGCCAGGCAGTGGCCGTGCCCTCGATGGGTGGAGGCCACGTAGTCGTCAGCGCGGAGCGCCGCGCACACGCCGACGGCGCAGGCTTCCTGCCCTTCGTAGCTGTGCAGGGCGCCGTAAATCTTGCCCAGCGTGGATTGATAGGCCGCCGCACGCTCGAAGGCGCGGATGCGGTGCATGTCGCGCCAAAAGCCGACAAGCGTTTCCTTTGACAGGTCGTTGCTCACTGCGCTTCCTCCTGCAGGTTGGCCGCGATGTCGGCCAGGAACTCGGCCGCTTCCACGCCGTCGTTGGCCCGGTGGTCGAACACCAGGCACAGGCTCAGCTCGCTGCGGAACCGCACGGACCCGTCCGGCGCCTCGCGCGCGACCTGGTCAATGACGCCCACGCCCAGGATCGCCACCTGCGGCGCGTTGATAATGGGCGTGAAGGCGTCCACGCCCCAACGGCCCAAGTTAGTAACGGTGAAGGACGCATCCACCGTTTGCGACCCGTCGAGCGACCCGGACCGCGCCGCGCCGCCCAAGTTGGGCATTCCGACATTCCAGCTCATCGACGGTCACCTTCCATGGTGGTGCGCTTCGGCTACGGTGCCGGACCGGCCGAGATAGGCCTGCTGCACGCGCGGATCGGACAGCAGGGCGGCTGCGTCGCCCGACATGGTCACGCGACCGGATTCCAGCACGTAGCCGCGGTCCGCGACGCGCAGCGCCATGCTGGCATTCTGTTCCACCAGCAGGATCGCCGTGCCCGTGCCGCGGATCGCGGAGATGGTCCGGAATATGTCCGCCACGACCATCGGCGCCAGTCCGAGCGACGGCTCGTCCAGCATCAGCAGCTTCGGCCGCGACATCAGGGCGCGGGCGATGGCCAGCATCTGCTGCTGGCCGCCGCTGAGCGTGCCCGCCTCCTGCCCGCGCTTCTGCCGGAGCACCGGGAACTGGTCGTAGTACTTGTCCATGTCGCGGCGCACGTCCCGGCCATTGCGGCGCAGGTAGGAGCCCAGCTCCAGGTTCTCGGCCACCGTGAGTTGCGGGAACAGCAGCCGGCCCTGCGGCACCAGGCTGATCCCGCCGCCGACCACCCGCTCCGGTTCCCAGCGCTCGATGCGGGCACCGTCAAAGGTGATGCTGCCCTCCCGGGCCGCCGTCAGGCCCGAGATGGCCCGCAGCGTGGTCGTCTTGCCCGCCCCGTTGGCACCGAGCGGCGCCACGACCGAGCCGTCCGGCACGCTGAACGACACGCCCTTGAGCGCCTTGACCGGACCGTAGAACGCCGTCACGCCGTCAAGCGTCAACAAGGACGTGGTCCTGGCCCAGGTACGCCTCGATCACCCTCGGGTCGGCCTGGATGTCGGCTGGCGAGCCTTCGGCGATGACCGCGCCGTGGTCCAGCACGGTGATCCGGTCGGCCAGGCCTATGACGAAGTTCATGTCGTGTTCAACGACGAGGACCGACACGCCCAGCTCCCGCCGGACGGTGCGGATCACCGTCACCAGCTCTTCGACTTCGGTCTTGTCGAGGCCGGAGGCCGGCTCGTCCAGCAGCAGGAGCGCCGGGTCGGCCGCGAGCGCGCGGGCGAGTTCCAGGCGCCGCTGCTGGCCGAACGGGAGGGAGCGCGCGAGGGCGTCCCACACGCCGTACAGGCCGACATAGGACAGCAGCATCAGCGCCCGTTGCCGCATAGCCGCCGCCTCCGCCCACGCCTGGGGCAGGCGCAACGCGCCGCCGAGCAGGCCGTGCCGGGTCTGGCCGTGGGCGCCGACGAGCACGTTGTCCAGCACCGTCATGTTTCCGAACAGCCGGATGCTCTGGAACGTCCGCACGATGCCCAAAGGCGCCAGGTCGTGCGGCCTGAGCTTCAGCAGCGGACGGCCCCGGAACGTCAGGCTTCCCGCATCGGGTGCGTACGCCCGGCACAGCACGTTCAGGAACGCCGTCTTGCCGGCGCCGTTCGGGCCGATTAGGGACCGTCCGGAGATAAACGCTCTGATTCGCTCAAAAATAAGCGAGCCATATCAGAATGTTAAAGTAATCGAGTTTGATCACTTATCTCCGGATGGACCCTTAGGGGTCATCCGGAAACAAACGAATCGGATAGCATGCGATTGTCCCGCTCGCGGATTTCCGTTGCTTGAAAGGTTTGTTATGCCGTTTGGATGATTGACCCTCACCC
>JAABVA010006160.1_pt1 | contig 10678 bp, 10 predicted proteins | sample 5560331 | NCBI WGS metagenome assembly JAABVA01 (sample SAMN12812661, study PRJNA571458) | rock metagenome | isolation source: Antarctica rocks | place: Antarctica: Victoria Land, Mt New Zealand sud | collected 2016-01-07 | reverse complement strand
CCATGTCGCCGAGTTCGCTGTCCTCGCCGGTCTCCACCTCACCGCCCTTCCACCGACGGTTGGCTCCCCGTCCGACATCCTCGCGCGCTACGGCCTCGGCCCCTGATCCCTTATATCAAAACATCAGCATGGCGCTCCGTTGTTTGACAACCCCAAAGTCCTTGTGTTAGTCTTGCGGCATCCCCGCCAGTTCCGACTAATTGGAATGGGCTGGACAGCGCGGAGAGAACGCCGTGTGGCGGATAGGGAGACGACGATGGCGGATATGACGGCGGGGAAGGCGGTCCCCGAGGACCAGCAACTGAAAAAGGGTGTGCTTAGCGTCTGGGACGCGCTGGCGATCTCGATCGCGGTTATCGCACCGGCGATGGCGGCGTCGTATAATACATCCTTTGCCGCGACTGTAGCAGGCGGCTCGACGCCGCTGTCTTTCTTGATCGCCGGTCTATCCAGCCTCGCGCTGGCCTATGTGGTGATTCAGTTCACGCGGCGCATGGCCTCCGCCGGCTATGCTTATACCTACACGACCAAAGCGCTCGGTCCCTCGATTGGCTTCGTGGTCGGCTGGCTCTACACCTTCGGCTTCGCGCTCTTCGTACCGATGACGATGGCCGGCTCAAGCTACTACCTGGGCGTGTTACTCAACTCGCTGTTCGGCTGGACCATTAACTGGTTCATCTTCTTCATCCTGGGGATGATCGGGATCTTCCTGCTGTCGTACTACGATATTCGCATCTCCACGCGCTCGCAGTTGGTCTTCGGCGCGCTCTCGGTGCTGGTGCTCGCCATCCTGGCGATCATCATCATCGGCCGCGGCGGCGCGCACGGCAACAACCTGAGCGCCTTCGGCTGGGGACATACCGTCGGCAAGACGGGCGCCTTCTACGGCATTGCCTACGGCATCGTGTTCGCCGTCGTTTCCTTCATCGGCTTCGAGACATCGGCTGTTCTTGGCGAAGAGACCAACAACCCGCGCCGGGCGATCCCGCTCTCCATCGTCGGGGCCGTGATCTTCGCGGTCATCTTCTATCTGGTGATGACCTACGCCATCTCCATCGGGTACGGCGTGAACAACGGCGCGGCCTGGGGCACCGACGGCACTCCGCTGCATACACTCTCCAAAACATTCGCTCCGGGCCTCACCGTTTTGACCGACCTGGCCGCGATCATCAGCGCCTACATCGTCGCCCTGGCCTGCCACAACGCTACTATTCGCACCATGTTTGCCATGGGCCGTGACGGCGCGCTGCCGCGCTTCCTGGGCCGCACGCACCCCGTCCACAAGACGCCCGTCGGCGCGATCGTGGTCAACATCGTGCTGGCGACGATCCTGGCGATCATCGTCGGCTTTCCCAAGATCTCCCAGTGGGGCCTACCGGGCGGCGCGGCCGGCCCGCTCACCGTCTACGGGTTCTACGGCGGCACGGGCGGTATCGCCGTCTCGGTCGTCTACGTGGTGCTTGCTATCGCCGGCATCGTCTACTTCCGGCGCGAGATGGGTCGCGAGTACAGTGTGCTCAAGCACATGGTGGTACCGATCATCGCCATCATCGCTTACGCCCTGGGCGTCTATGGCTCCGTCTATCCCGGCAGCGCTCCGGGGGCGCCGGCCAGCTTCATGGGCCCGCTCACGGCCATCTGGCTCGTGATCGGCGCGTGCATCGTCTTCTACCTGCGCGCCCGCAGCCCTGAACTGGTCGGCAAGCTTGGTCAGGCGCTGGGCGAAGAGGGCGGCAGCGAGGCCGAGGCGGGGCTGGCCTAGATGCGTCTCTATCTCTTGCAAGGCGGCTGGTGCGAGATAGGTCTGGATGTGCTCGTGCCTAATACGGGTCGCTCGGGCCGCACGACCATTCCGATTCCCATCCTGCTGGCGCGAACCGATAGCGATACGTATCTGATCGACACGGGCATGCCCGACTCCTGGATCGGTCAGTCAGGCGACCTTGATGGGGAGGAGATATTCCCGCACATGACAGCTGGCGATACGCTTGATCGCCAGTTGGGACGGATCGGCCTCGCCGTCGATGACCTGACCTGTGTGATCAATACGCACCTGCACTTCGACCACGCCGGCGGCAACAGCCACATCCGGCATGTCCCGATCTTGGTGCAGGAGGCGGAGCTAGCGGCCGCGCGGGCCGGGCGCATCACCAATCGCGATTGGGACGCGCCGGGTGTGCGCTACAGGACGATTCGCGGCGACTACCATGTGTGCGACGGCCTCGACCTGCTCTTCACGCCCGGACACACTATGGGACATCAATCAGTGCTGGTCACCTTGTCCGACGGGCAGCGCTTGCTCTTCACCATCGACGCCGTCTACACCTCCATTAACTGGAACGAGGATGCGTTGAGCGCCATGACCGACCCCGTGGCCGGCCATGCCTCGGTCGAGCGGTTGCGCCGGGAGGCGGCCCAACCCCAGACCACGGTGATTTTCGGCCACGACCTGGCGCAATGGTCCACCCTGCGCCAACCGCCATCGTTCTATACGTAGCGGTGATACTCATAGGCCCGCCTCCTCCGGCCCGCGGTCGGGAGGCGAACCGGGGTTGTCGCCGCGTGCCGGACGCATCGCGGAGGGACAGCTGCACGCGTTCCTTATCCGCGACTAAAGAATAGGCGCCCGGCGCGGCCGGGAGGGGCAGTATTAAGGATGATTGGATGGCGATGGTTGTGAAGCAGATGGAGGCGCAGGAGGTGGGAGCCCTCCTGGCCGGTCGGGTCGCCGGCATGGAAAACGATGCGCTGGCCACCTTATTGGGGCTGGCCGGACGGGAGGACGTCATCTCTTTCGCGGGCGGCCTGCCCGATCCCGCGACATTTATGACCGACCGCCTGGCCGAGGTCGCGCGGCAGGCCATCGTGGACGAGCCGGCCATCGCCCTGCAGTACGGGCCGACGCCTGGCTTACCCCGCACGCGCGACTGGTTCCACTCCTATCTGGAGCGGCGCGAGGGCGTCGCGACGACATTCGAGTCGGTGATGGTGACCAGCGGTGGCGTCGAGGCGCTCGACTTGCTCAATAAGGTCCTCGTCGATCCGGGTGACGTGGTGCTGATGGAGGCGCCGAGCTACCTCGGCGCGGAGATGGTGACGACAAGCTACCAGGGCGAGGTGGTCGGCGTCCCCATGGACGACGATGGCCTGCGGGTAGACCTGTTGCGCGACACGCTGGACGCATTGGCTGGTCAGGGGCGGCGTCCCAAATTCCTCTATACGATTCCCGATTACCAGAACCCGAGCGGCATCACACTCACGGGCCAGCGCCGTGCGGCCCTGGTCGCCCTAGCGGCCGAGCGCGCGTTGCTCCTGGTCGAGGACATCGCCTACCGACGCCTCGGCGCGGGCGACGCCCAGCCGCCGACGCTGTGGTCGCTCAACCCCGCGGGCGTCGTGCTTATCGATACGTTCGCCAAGACACTCTTTCCGGCCGCGCGGGTAGCCTGCGTCGCCGCGCCGCCCGAGTTGATCAGGGTGATGACGCTGGCGAAACAGACGACGGACCAGTTTGCCAGCACACTCAGCCAGTCGATGCTGCTGGCCTACGACCGGCAGGGGTGGCTGGATGAGCAGGTGGCGCGCGCCCGGACGATCTACACACGCCGCCGCGACGCGATGCTCGACGCCATGGACCGCGTGCTCCCGGCCGGACTACAGTGGACCAGGCCCGGCGGTGGCTTCTTCACCTGGCTGACCCTGCCGGAAGGCGTCGACGCGACGGCATTGGCCCCACAGGCCATGGCGCGGGGCGTCGCCTACGTGCCGGGACAGCCATTCTTCACGCGGGGCGTCGACGGGCGCCGCTATCTGCGCCTGAGCTACAGCTACGTCGCGCTCGATGGAATAGACGAGGGCTTGCGCCGCCTCGCGGCCGTCATCAGTGGAACCACAACATGACAGAGCCGGCCTGGCCCTGAAGGACCATGGCAGGACACGGACCCTGAAGGGTCTGGCCTGTTAGCGAAGAGACGCGGATATGACCAGAAATTTGCGGCCAGGGGAGACCTTTTAAGGTCCGTCCCCTGCCATGGTCCTTCAGGGCCAGGCCGAGGAACACAGATAGAGAGAGGTTATAGCCATCATGCAGGCATCAGAGACGGCGCGGAGCGTCCGCCAGACCATCGAAAGCGAGGGTATCAAGACCGTCCGCGTCACCTTTGTCGACAACAGCGGCGTGACGCGCGCCCGCAACGCCACGGCGGCGACATTCGCCAATCATGGGATGGAGGATGGGATCCAGTACCCCTCGGCGATGCTCTCGGTCGATACCGCCGCGAATTTTGTCGTGCCGGCCGGAGCGGGGTTTGCTAGCGGCTACCCCTCGTGGGTGCTCAAACCGGACCTGTCGACATTTGTCGTTTTGCCGTGGGTGCCGGGTACGGCGAAAGTCCTGGCGGATGTGTACACGCTGGAGGGCGACCGCGTTGAGGTCGCGCCCCGCAGTGTGCTCACGCGCGTACTAGCCGCCCTTGCCGCGGATGGCTATACCACCCACGGCGCGTGCGAGCATGAGTTTTATGTCTTCCGCTCGTTCGAGGGTGGCCGGCCGCAACCCTCCTGGACCGGCAGCAACTGCTACGCGGAGGTCAAGCAGCACCAGGTCGACGACATCCTAACCGCGTTGAGCGCCAACCTGGACGCGATCGGACTTGGGGTCGAGGAGGCCAACACTGAGTACGGACCGGGCCAGTTCGAGATCAGCGCGGGGCACTTCGAGGGGCTGCGCGCCGCCGACATGGCCGTCTACTACAAGATGGCCGTGAAAGAGATCATGTTCCAGATGGGCTACGTCGCCACGTTCATGTCCAAGCCCCTCAACGGCCACAGCGGCAGCGGATCGCACTTTCACCACTCGCTCTATCAAAGCGCGACGGGCCGGAACGCCTTCGATGACCCCACCGGCGAACACGGGCTCTCTGATGTCGCGCGCTGGTTCATCGGCGGCGAGTTGCGCCACGCGCGCGCCGTGTGCGCGCTGGCTAACCCCTCGGTCAACAGCTACAAGCGCCTGCGCCCCTACACCTTCGCGCCCTCTAACATCAGTTGGGGCCTGGAGAATCGCATGACGTTGTTGCGTGTCCCGCACGGGCGCGGCCAGGGCGCGCGCCTGGAGAACCGCATGCCCGGCGCGGACAATAATCCCTACCTCATGATGGCGGCGATCTACGCCGCCGGCCTCGACGGCATCCGCCACAAGATCGAGCCGGAGCACTTCATCCAGGGGGAAGACGCCTATGCCCGCGCCGACCTACCCGGCCTACCCTCCTCGCTTGCCGAAGCGCTCGCGGCGCTGCGGCAGGATGAGATTCTCTGCGAGTTGCTGGGCCGCGACTTCGTCGATACCTACACGAAGCTCAAGGGCAGCGAGGTCACCCGCTACAATGACTACGTGACCGATTGGGAGGTCCAGGAGTACCTTGAGTTATTCTAAGACTCGAGTTGTTCTAAGAAAGAATGGAAGGAGCGCGACAGCATGAGTGATCTATCGACAGGGTATTTCTCCGCCGGCAAAGAGGGGGGAGAGCCGGACCCCTCGTTCCCGCCCGTCTTTACCGGCGCCGACGAGGTTCCTTTCGTCAATCTCGGCGAGGGCATCCGCTTCAAGCCGATTTTCGGGCGCAACATCCTGTTCAACTACGTGTACTTCGAGCCCCACACCGAGGCGCCGCTGCACCAGCACCCCGAAGAGCAGATCGGGACCATGCTGGAGGGCGAGTACGAGTTCGAGATGAACGGCGAGAAGCGCACGATCCGGCCGGGCGACGTCTACGTCGTCCCGCCCAACGTGCCGCACGCGGCGCGCACCTACGACAAAGGGTGTGTGGCCGTCGATATCTTCTCGCCGCCGCGCAGCGGCTTCCGTGAGATGCTGGACCAAGCCAGGGCGGCCGGCCGTATTGAGCCGAACAATCCGTCGGACCCGGTGACGTAGGAACGAATAGGGGAATAGGGGGAAGGGGCGCCCGCATGGACCTCGGCATACAGGGTAAAGTCGCGCTCGTCACGGGCGGGAGCAAGGGATTGGGACGCGCCATCGTCCTGGAACTGGCCCGCGAGGGCGCCGCGGTAGCGCTGTGCGCCCGGAACAAGGATGAGATCAAGGAGGCGTGTGGCGATATCGCCGCGCGGACCGGCGGTGAGCCGCTAGGGATGGTCGCGGATGTCACGATCCCCGCCGATATCGAGCGCTTCGTGACGGCGGCGGCCGCGCGCTTCGGCGGGGTCGACCTGCTCGTCAACAATGCCGGCCGTGCCACGCCGGGGCGGTTTGACACCCTGAGCGACGCGCAGTGGCAGGCCGATCTGGATGTCAAGTTGTTCGCGCAGATCCGCTGCACGCGCGCCGTGTTGCCGCTGATGCGCGCGCGCGGCGGGGGCCGCATCGTCAATATCAACGCCGTCTACGGCAAGATGCCCGATCCGGCCTTCTTCGCCACGAGCACGAACCGCGCGGCCTGCCTCGGGTTCAGCAAAGCGCTGGCGATGGAACTCGCGCCTGAAGACATTCTGGTCAACTCGGTCAACATCGGTTTCGTGGACACGCCTCAGTGGGATAACATCTGGCGGCGACGCGCGCCCGACATGGATCGCGCGGCATTCCTCGCCCAGATGGCGCGGCAGGACGTGCCGATGGGCCGCTTCGGCACGGCGGACGAGGTGGCGGGTCTCGTCGCTTTTCTCTGCTCACGGCAGGCCAGTTACATCACCGGCGCCTCCGTTGACATCGCTGGCGGCATGGGCAAGTATCTGTGAGTGGACACAGCAAACCGCGCGGCCCAAGTCGCCGGTTCGCCCTTCTACTCAGCGGGACAATCCTGGCGCTCGGGCTCCCCGTCGGACGCGGGGACGCGGTAATCCCGATTCTCGCGTCCCCGGCGGTCCCGCCCCTCCCTTACGTGGCCGTCAACGGCCCCGTGTATACGACGGTCGCCTGGGACCACGCGGGACAGACGGTGCATCTCTACATCTACCAGGCGGGGACGGGGGGCGTCTGGGCCATCACGTCGCTTGCTGTCGTCCAGGGGGCGACCGTGATTCATCTGGCCGGGGCCGGCACGGGGCGGGCCACGGTCATGCTCCCCATCGCGGGCGTGCGCGTGCGGGCGGTTATGATGGCGCGCGCCACGCTCTCCGCCGTGTACGGCATCGCCGCGGCGGACGGCGCGCTATTCCCCTACCCTGTGCGCGCTGGCACGGTGGACGAGCATATCACGCTCGCGTTCAATGCCGAGAGGGCGTTGCCACCTGGGTTACCTGCTCGGATAACCCTGGATCGGCGCGCCACGTTGGCTTCGCCTTGAGATAGGTCAGTGACGATGCCGATTCTATCGATAGAGGAAGCCGCGCGCCAATCCGGCGTCGCCGTCGGTGGTTGAAAGGGACCGCGACGCCGCGGCACATGTCCTGCCTTTGCTCGACGCATATCGTCATGTCATGCGAACAAGGAGAGCCCTATGGCAACCGTTGGCGCCCCGCGGGGACAGGTGATGACACCAGGGCACGGTAAGCGCGGCAATGGAGTCCGGCACGGCGGCTACCTCGCGTGGGAGGCCGTCATAGCGATACTGATGGTGGCGCTGGCCGTCACCGTGAAGGATCACCCGGCGCCGCTGCCGGGCGACGCAGGCGTATCCGTGACCTGGCAACACCTGTTGCTGCCGTACCATGCGCTCACGACCGCCGTCGAGGACGTTAGCACGGTCGCGTGGCTCGTACCGCAGGCCGTCGTGCTTGCCGTGGTCACGCTCGTTTTGCTCGCGCTGCGACGCTGGCTGGCGGCGCTGCTGGCGCTGGTGACGGCCGGTGTAGCCGATGGTTCGAACTATCTCATTGCCGAGGTCATTCGTCGTCCGCGTCCCAGTGGCGACGGCGTGCGCGTGCTCAACCACATCGCCAACTACTACAGCTTCCCGTCGGGCCATGTCGTCCATGCCTTCGCCTACTTTGGCTTCCTGCTCTTTCTGACCCTCATTATCCCCCGCGCATTCCGCAGGGCGCCGTGGCTCTGGCCGGTGTCGCTTGTCCTCATGGCGCTCATCGTGTTGATGGGTCCGTCACGCCTGCTGGAAGGTGAGCATTGGCCGAGCGATGTGCTGGGAGGCGCGTTGTACGGACTTTTCTGGCTTGTGATCGCCATTCACGTCTACCGCTGGGCAGCCGCGCGCTGGCCACGTCTGGCGGGGCATGCGGCCTGAGTCGCCTGTACATCGGAGGGCCGCATGCACGTCCCCACTTTGGCTATTGCGGGCGCCACGGTTCGCATGCCACTATGTGGTGCGTCCCCATACCCATAACTAACGGTGTACTATCCACAAAAATGCGTCTGACAAGATATATAGCAGTCTTGGTCCTGGTTGCCGCGGCGGCGTTCGGCGGTGTTGTCGTGCTACGCCACGGCGACGCCTTTCCGTCTATGAGCGCCGCCGCGTCTATACTCCACGCGCGTCTCACGCCCGCGCGTCACGCGCTATCGGCGCGCCAATGGGATTTCCCCACGTCGCCACCCATTCTTCCAAGCGTGGCTATTCACCGCGTTGCGGTTCCCCGCCGCGCGCCAATGGCACGGCGGATAATCAAGGCGTCGCGACGTGACCGTGGCGCGCGATCGAATCGACGCGACAGCGCGCCAATTGCCGCGTCGTCACCAGCACAGCAAGCGCCGGCGCCAGGGCCGGGCGCGTGTCTCTCTTCCTCGGACACCTCGATCTACATCCCGCGACTGGGCGTGCGCGCCCCGGTGTACGACTGTGATACCGCCGCGAATGGGACATTGCCCATCGCGCACGGCACGGCGGTCACGCACTGGTACCGCTCCGCGACGCTTGGCGGAGGGGACGGCTGGAAGAACTATGTGATCTATGGACACGATGACATCGAGGGCAACATTTTTCAGTATCTACCGGCGATGCGCGCCGGTGACGAGGTGTACCTGTATCGGGGCGGCCGGGGCTACGTCTACACGGTGACCGGCAGCAAGATCGTGGCGCCGACGGATACGGCGGTGTTGTACCAGACTCCCACGTCCACGCTCACCATGATCAGCTGCTACCCCTATTGGGTCGATTCGCAGCGTATTGTCGTGCGCGCCGCGTTGACGCGTACGGGTAATGCCTGACAGCGCGACGACTTTTGACCAATGACGTGAGCGTGACAGGGTCACTGTATGGCGAATGCGTGGTCGAGCAGCGCGACGGCGTCGGCGTAGCGGTCGGCGGCGTCGAGTACTACAGCGATGACCTGATGGCCCTGCCGCGTCGCCGCCGCCACGAGATTCTGGCCGGCCTGCGCGGTTGTGCCGGTTTTGACGCCGTCCGCGCCTGGGTAGCTCCCCAGCAGATGGTCGAGGCTGTGCAACGCGAACGCCGGATGGCCGGGGCCGACGTCGATGGTGTACGCCTGCGTGCGCACGATCGTCGCGATGAACGGCGCGTGCCGCAACGTGTAGCGGGCCAGCCGCGCCAGGTCGATCGCGCTCGTATATTCACGCGCCTCGTCGAGGCCGGTCGCGTTCGTGTAGTGCGTGTCGCGCAGTCCCAGCTGGAGAGCCATCGCGTTCATCAGAGCGGCGAAACGCGTCTGCGAACCGGCTACCCCCTGGGCGATCGTGTAGGCGGCGTCGTTGCCTGAAGGCAGCAGCAGCCCGTAGAGCAGGTCGGACAGCGGGAGTATCTCGCCCGGCTGTAGCCCCATGCTGCTGCCGCCCACGTCAGTCGTCACGCTTAATACATCGTTCGGCGCGCGCAGGCGTGCGGACAGCGGGAGGCGGTTCAGGGCGACCAGGGCCGTCATGAGCTTGACCGTGCTGGCAGGCCGGCGCCGCGCGACGCCATCACGCCAATACAGGATACGCCCGGTTTGGGCGTCGATCGCCACGGCTGAGGGCGCCGTGAGCAGGGGCTCGGCCAGCGCCACGGCGCCCCAGCCCGCGAACTTGAGGTAGGGCGAGTAGATGTAGACGGGTGGGAGAGCGCCTTGCGCGATGCGGTACCACATCCCGTCGTTCCCCTGCGCGATGTCGCCGCCGCTTTGCCCAAGCACGGTGAAACGCGCGTCGAGCGGGTAGAGCGCGGCCACCGGCGCCGTGAGGTGTGGGGCGCGCCGCGCCGTCACGGCTGTCACGGTCGCGTCGCCGTCGCTCGTGGCGACGGCGGTCCAGGGCCGGCCCGCGACGCCGGTCGTCTCCACGGCATTGGAGCTAACGTAGCCCGTCGTACCGCCCACGCGCACCCGATACCACCACGGATTGCCGCCCACGTCCGCTCCGCGCGTTCCCGCCAAAATCCGCAGGGGCGTCCCTTGCGTAACCTGACCGACGACGCGGGCGTCGGCGGCGGGGGCCGACCGCACGTAATATAAAGAGCCCGGCCCGATCCAGCGCGCCGCTGCCGGCAGAGAAGATATCGTCGCGGCGTGCGCGCGCCCCTGGTTGGGCGCGGCTCCTGCTGCGATGAGGGTAAAGACGACGATGGGGCCGGCGATCAGGCGCGCTATCATACCGTAAGCTCTCCTTTTGTATGTCTACCTTTGCCTCTATTATCCATGACCTACGATAACTCTAGTTTCCGCTGAATCAGGCGGCTAGGTCAAGCGGAGCAGGGGTTTCTGGGGCCGCGCGCGGTCGCCGTTGGCCCCAGAAACCGGTGGGTAGATGGTCCGTCCGGGCCTTTTTTGTGCG
>JAABVA010006157.1_pt1 | contig 10683 bp, 12 predicted proteins | sample 5560331 | NCBI WGS metagenome assembly JAABVA01 (sample SAMN12812661, study PRJNA571458) | rock metagenome | isolation source: Antarctica rocks | place: Antarctica: Victoria Land, Mt New Zealand sud | collected 2016-01-07 | reverse complement strand
GGGACCGGCGCCAGCCTGCTGAGCGGGGTGGCGACCTTTGCCCTCGCCGCGGCGGGCGGGGCGCTGGTCGGGCTGGCTGTGGGATTGGTGGTGGCCAAGATTCGCAAGCGGCTCGACGACCCCGTGTTGGAGAGCGCCATCGGGCTGGTCGTGCCCTTCCTCGCATACCTCAGCGCCGAACAGCTACACGGCTCGGGGGTTCTCGCCGTCGTCGTCGCGGGGCTGTTCCTCGGCAACCGCTCGGTGCGCAGCGGCTACGCCACCCGGCTGCAGGACACCGCGGTGTGGAAGGCGGCCGACGTGGTGCTCGAGTCGTTCGTGTTCCTGCTCATCGGGCTGCAGCTGCCCACGGTGCTCTCCGGGCTGCGGGGGCACAGCCTGAGCTCGCTGATTGTGGCTGCGGTAGCGGTGCTGGTCACGGTGGTGGTCGTGCGGATGCTGTGGGTGATGCCGATGGCGCTGCTGCCGCGGCTGCTCTCCCGCGAGAATGCGCCATCGGCCCGTGGCGCGTTGGTGGTGGCCTGGGCGGGGATGCGCGGGGTGGTGTCGCTCGCGGCGGCCTTTGCGATCCCGCTGACCGTGAACGCCGGTCCCGAGTTTCCGGCCCGCGCGGAGATCCTGTTCCTCACCTTCGTCGTGGTGATCGGCACGCTGCTGCTCAACGGCTTGACCTTGCCGTGGGTGATCCGCTGCCTCGGGGTGCAGGACGACGCGCAAGTGCACGCCGACGCCGTCGCCGAGGCCGGCGCCCAGCACGACGCCGCCACCGCCGCCGTCGCGCGCCTGGATGAGCTGGTGGAGAGCGACCCGCCGGTCAGCGAGCAGGCCGCCGAGGTGTTGCGCCGACTGACCGAGCACCGCAACAATGCCGCATGGGAACGCCTGGGCCGCAACGAGTCCGAGATGGACGAGAGCCCGTCCTCGGCGTTCCGCCGGCTGCGCCGCGAGATGCTCGCCACCGAACGTGAGGTCTTCCTCGCCCACCGCGATGACGGTCGCATCGACGACGAGGTGCTGCGCCGGGTGCTCCGCGGGCTGGACCAGGAGGAGGCGCTGTTGGACAGGGACTAGGGACTGCGTCCCTGTGCGTGATAACGGCCCACTGCCGCTACCTTTTCGCGCACAGCAAGTTATCCACAGCCCCACGCTTTTCGGCTCATGGATAAGCAATCCCGTGTTGAGTGCCCGGTATGACCGAAGCGCGCACACGGTGGCAACAACTGCTCACCGAGCAACACGGCCTGGCCAGCACCGCACAACTGCTCGCCAACGGCATCACCCCGCAACAGCTGCGGCATCGTGTGCATTCGGGGCGCTGGCAGCAAGTGCTGTACGGCGTGCACTCGGTGACCAACGGTCCGCTGGTTCGGCCGGCCACCCTGAGCGCGGCGTTGTTGTTCGGCGGCCCCGACGCGCTGATCAGCCATCGCACGGCCGCACAGGAGTGGGGCATGGTGCGCGCCGGCGAGGTTGAACCCGTGCACATCACCGTGCCCTACGGCCGATCGGCGGTAAGCCAGCAGGCGACCCTGCGCCGGACAGGACCGTTGTATCGGCAGCCCGTCGTCGACCCGGGCTCCGTCGTGCATCCGGGCGTCGTCGTCCACCGGTCCCGGGCGCACGCGCACATCGCAGTTGCGACCGATCCGCCCCGCACCTCTCGGCCGGACACAGCGCTGGACCTGGCTATCGCCGAGCCGACGGCCCGCGACGCGGCGCGCACCCTGGTGGCCGTGGTGACCAACGCGCACATCCCGCTTACCGATGTGCGCACCCGGCTTGAGTTGCGCAGGCCGCGACGGTAACTGCGACCGCTCACTGACGCCCTGAAATTGATGGCCGACGGCGTGCAGTCGGCGTTGGAGTACCGGTACGCGATCGACGTGGAGCGCGCCCATGGCCTCCCAGCAGCACGTCGCCAGTCGCCGGTGGTGGTCGACGGCCGCACGTTGTGGGAGGACTGCGACTACTCCGGCTGCGGCGTGCCGCTGATCGTGCGGCTGGACGGTCGGCGCTACCACGCAGGAGCCGAGTTCGCCTTCCGCGATCGTCGACGAGACAACGCCGCCGAGCTCGATAATCGCCCGCGGCTGGTCTACGGCTGGGACGAGGTCAGCGGCGACGCCTGTGGTGTGGCTGGAGAAGTCGCGACCGTGCTGCGTCGTGGTGGGTGGGACGGGGAAGGGCAGGGCAGCTGCGCTGCTTGTGCGTGAAAAAGTAGCGGCAGTGGGCCTTTATCACGCACGGGTGCGCAGCACATCATGGCGCACGATGGTCTCCTCGCGCCCCGGCCCCACCCCGATGCAGGAAACCCGCGCGCCCGCCAGCTCCTCGACGCGCAGCACGTAGTTCTGCGCGTTCCCCGGGAGATCCTCGAAGGTCCGGCACTCGCTGATGTCCTCCCACCAACCGGGCATCTCCTCGTACACCGGGACCGCGTGGTGGATGTCGGTCTGCGTCATCGGCATGTGGTCGCTGCGCACCCCGTCCACGGTGTAACCGACGCAGATCGGGACCGTGTCCAACCCGGAGAGCACGTCGAGCTTGGTGAGGAAGAAGTCGGTGATGCCGTTGACTCGGGTGGCGTACCGGGCAATGACGGCGTCGAACCAACCGCAGCGCCGGGGCCGTCCGGTGTTCACCCCGACCTCGCCACCGGTCTTGCGCAGGTACTCGCCCATCTCGTCGTGCAATTCGGTGGGAAACGGCCCGGAGCCGACGCGGGTGGTGTAGGCCTTGAGGATGCCCAGCACCGTGGTGATGCGGGTGGGCCCGATTCCGGAGCCGACGGCCGCTCCGCCGGCGGTGGGGTTGGAGGAGGTGACGAACGGGTACGTGCCGTGGTCGACGTCCAGCAGAGTGCCCTGGCTGCCCTCCAAGAGAATGGTCTCGCCCCGCTCGAGGGCCTCGTTGAGCTCGCGACGGGTGTCGGCGATGCGATGCCTGAAGCCTTGGGCCTGCTCCAGCACCTCGGCCACCACCTGCTCCGGGTCCAGGGCCTTGCGGTTGTAGATCTTGGAAAGCACCTGGTTCTTGAACTCCAGCGCCGCCTCCACCTTCTGGCGCAGGATCTTCTCGTCCAGCACGTCGGCCACGCGGACCCCGACCCGGGCGACCTTGTCCTGATACGCCGGTCCGATCCCACGGCCGGTCGTCCCGATCTTGGCCTTGCCGAGGAAGCGCTCGCTGACCTTGTCGATGGCCACGTGATAAGGCATCAGCAGGTGCGCGTCCGCAGACAGGTGCAGCAGGGTGGTGTCGACCCCACGCGCCTCCAGGCCCGCCAGCTCATCCAGCAGGGCCCCCGGGTCGACGACGACGCCGTTGCCGATCACGTTGGTGACCCCGGGGGTGAGAATGCCCGACGGGATGAGCCGCAAAGCGAAGTTCTCGCCATTGGGCAGGACCACGGTGTGCCCGGCGTTGTTACCGCCTTGGTAGCGCACCACCCATTGCACGCGGCCGCCGAGCAGGTCGGTGGCCTTGCCCTTGCCCTCGTCGCCCCACTGGGCACCGATCAGGACGACTGCCGGCATGGTTGCTCCCCTGCTGTATGAATTGAACGCCGGGAGAACCCTAGACCAGGAGTGCGTGTGCGGACGTTGGTGCTCAGATGCGGCGACGTCCGGCTGCCGGACGCGCTGTCACCGGTGCCGCTGGTTTGCCTGCCCGCGCGTCCCGGGCGTGGCGACGTCGACCCGCTGCTCGACGGCGTTGGTCGGCTCATCGTGGTGGGTGCGGACGCCGACCTGGCCGCCGTGCTCACCCGGCTGATGCGTACCGAGCGTTTGGACGTCGAGCTCGGCTACGTCAGCGGCAAGCGCAGCGCGGTGACCCGGGTGTGGTCGCTGCCCACCGGCGAGCGGGCAGCGGCGTTGGCGCTTTCCGGCTCGGCGCAGGCAGTGGCTTTGGTACGCGACGACGCAGGGGTGGCGCTGGTTGGTCGGGCGACGCTGACGGGCTCGCCCCTCACCGGAGAGTCCTATGTGGACAGCACGCAGCTTTTTTCGGGCTCGGCACGGCGGGTCGTGGTGGAGCCGGCGGCCGATGGGCTGCGTGCGCTGGCCGGGCGGTTTCGTCCATGGGTCTCCGGTCGCGCGGTGCAGACGGGGACGACCGGGCTGCTGCTGAGCCGCGACGGCGTGGAGCACGAGCGGGTGGTGAAGCGGTCGACGTTCTACCGGCACACCGAGGACTGGCGGCTGGTGCGCTGAGCCTCATCGCAGCGGGACGAAGCGGTACGGACCATGCTCGGCAGTCTCGAAACCTCCTGCGGCCGTTGCGCTCACGCGCAGCAGCTGCCCGCGGACGGGGATCACCAGCACGCCGCCGACCCGGAGCTGGTCCGTCAACGCCATGGGCAGCTCGTCGGCCTCCGCGGACACCAGGATCCGGTCGTAGGGCGCCCCCTGCGGCCACCCCAGGATGCCCGGTTGCGCCTCGTGCACCGCGGTCCAGGCCATGTCGTAGGCCTGCACGTTGGCCGCGCCCCAGGCGGCGAGCTTCGGTTGCAGCTCCACGCCGATGACCTCGCCGTCGGGGCCGACCAGTCGACCCAGCAGCGCCGTCGTCCAGCCGGAGCCCGCGCCGAGGTCGAGCACCCGTTGAGTTGGTAGTACGTGCAGTAGCTCCAACATGTTGGCGACGGTGCTCGGCTGGGAGTTCGTCTGCTCCCAACCAATAGGCAGCGGACGGTCCAGGCCGGCGTGTTCGCGTTGGTCCGGCGGCAGAAAGTCCCTGCGGTCGACGCTGCGCATGGCGTCCTGCACGCTGGTCATCCCTGCACCATCCTCTACTGGTCTGCGATGTCCGGGGTGATCGGCGGATGTGCCACAGTCGGCGGCAGGCTGGCCAAAGCGGACACCCGGCTCGCACCGGCCACCTGCAGCAGATCCACCACCGTCGAGCGCAACTGCCCGACCACCACAGTGACCGACAGACCGCCATCGCCTCCCAGATTGCTGACCATCCCGGCGGCGACCAGCCGCAGCGCGCGCGCCGCTTCACCCACATCCGGGGGCTGACCACGTCGGCTCACGAAAGCTTGACAGAGAAGGTCGACAGCGTCGGCGAGACGCTGCGCTTGGCTGACGATCCGCTGGTCGATGTGTTCCCCATCGCGTACCGCCGCCAACGACCGTCGAGCCAGCACGCGCAGGTTGCGCGCCGCGTTGTCGATAGGGTCCGCGCTGGCCATCAGTCGGCCCAACCGCGCGCGGGAGTGCCAGCGCAGCGGGGCTATCCGGGCGAGCTCACGGCCCGCAGCCAGGTCGGCCCGCAGCGCGTCGATCGTCCCCTGGGTGCTGCGGGAAACACCGAGCGCCGCCACCAGCTCCGCCTCGTCGGCGTCAGCCAGCCCGGTCGCGATGCCCCTGGTCGCCGTGGCGAGCGTCGTCAGCACCCTGGCGGCGTCGCGGCGGGCAGTGCGCACCGGGTCGGCGGGGATGAGCGCGATGACGGCGATGCCCACCGCCCCACCGACCAGTGCGTCGACGAAGCGGTTGATCCCCGCCGATCCGCCTGGGGGCAACAGCGTGGCCACCAGCACCGAGGACGAGCCGGCCTGCAGGGTGAACACCGCCCCGCCGTCGAGCAGCACCGCGGTCGACATGGCCAGCGCCACCACCAGCCCAATCTGCCAGGTGCCGGAACCGATCCGGGCGATGAGCAGGTCGCCGACCAGGATGCCGAGGCTGACGCCGGCCACCAGCTCCACCGCGCGGCGCAAGCGGGCGCCGAGAGAAACACCGAGACAGACCACGGCGGCGATCGGCGCGAAGAACGGGCGCGGGTGACCGATCAATCCCGTAGCCAGCTCCCAGGCCAGCGACGCCGCCACCGCGCACTGCAGCACCGCCAGCCAGCTGGCCTTCATTCGGCGCAGCCGCACCGCCAGGATGGGGTGCATCAGCCGTGGATCAGCTGCGCTCAGGCAAGACCGAGCTGGGCGGCGGCGTCGGGGTCACAGTCGACAAGCAGGTCCATACAGCGGGCCTGCTCGTCGCCCTCGCCGATCGCGGTGGCTGCTTTGGTCAGTGCGGCGACGGCACGGAGGAAACCACGGTTGGGCTCGTGCGAGTAGGGCACAGGGCCGAAACCCTTCCAGCCGTTGCGCCGCAGCTGGTCGAGGCCGCGGTGGTAGCCGGTGCGGGCGTAGGCGTAGGCGGCGACGGGCTGACCGGCGTCAAGCGCACCCTCGGCGAGTGTCGCCCAGGCGATGCTGGCGCTGGGGTGCTCGGCGGCGACGGCGGTGGGGTCGGCGCCGCCCCGCAGGGCCGACTCCGCGTCGGGGTCACCGGGTAGCAGGGTGGGCTGGGGTCCAAGGAGATCGGGGTACGACATCAGCCCATCATGCCGCCCCGCCCCCTCCGCGCATTCAGGGCCCTCAACGTTGCCAGGAGCGCCGAGAAACAACGTTGAGGACCCTCAATGCGATTTAGCGCGCGGAGCGGCCCGCTGAGCGGAGGTCCTCGCACGCCTTGCTCACCCGTGCGGCCATCCCCGCTTCGGCGGCCTTGAGGTAGCTGCGCGGGTCGTACACCTTCTTGTCGCCCACCTCGCCGTCGATCTTGAGCACCCCGTCGTAGTTGCTGAGCATGTGGCCGGCGATCGGGCGCGTGAAGGCGTACTGGGTGTCGGTATCCACGTTCATCTTCACCACCCCATAGCCCAGCGCCTCCTCGATCTCGGAGTTCAGAGATCCGGAACCGCCGTGGAACACCAGGTCGAACGGCTTGGACCCCTCGGGCAGTCCGAGCTTGGCCGCGGCCACCTTCTGCCCCTCGGCAAGGATCTCCGGGCGCAGCTTGACGTTGCCGGGCTTGTACACCCCGTGCACATTGCCGAACGTGGCCGCCAGCAGGTACCGCGAACCGGAGTCGCCGCCGCCGAGTGCGTCCACGGTCTTCTCGTAGTCCTCCGCGGTGGTGTACAATTTTTCGTTGCGCTCGTTGTCGACGCCGTCCTCCTCACCGCCGACCACGCCGATCTCCACCTCGAGGATGATGCGCGCGGCCGCGGTCAGAGTCAGCAGGTCCTTGGCGATCTCCAGGTTCTCGTCGATCGGCACCGCGGAGCCGTCCCACATGTGCGACTGGAACAGCGGGTCGCGCCCGGCGTCCACGCGTTCCTTGCTGATGGCGATGAGCGGACGCACGTAGCCGTCGAGCTTGTCCTTGGGGCAGTGGTCGGTGTGCAGCGCGACGTTGATGGAATACTTCTGCGCCACCACGTGCGCGAACTCCGCGAGCGCCACCGCACCGGTCACCATGTCCTTCACCGCGGTCCCCGAGCCGAACTCCGCACCGCCGGTGGAGAACTGGATGATGCCGTCACTACCCGCGTCCGCGAAGCCCCGCAGCGCCGCGTTGATCGTCTCCGACGACGTGCAGTTGATGGCCGGGTAGGCGAAGGACCCCGCCTTGGCCTTGTCGAGCATCTGGGCGTAGACCTCGGGGCTGGCGATCGGCATGGTGGCTGTCCTCCTGAACGAGCTGCGGTGGCGGCGGGCGCGCCCGTACCGGTCAGATTAGGGCACCCGTCCCTTCCGCGTCGGGTAGGTCCCGGTCAGAGCGCCGGTATCATGGAAGCGGTGAATGTCGCCAGCACGAGCTACCTGTCCCTGGGTCCGCAGTTCATCCAGCCGAACTATCTGCTGGAGACCTTCGGGTACGCGGGTCTGCTCCTCGTCGTGTTTGTCGAGTGCGGTCTGCTCGTGGGTTTCTTCTTCCCCGGCGACTCGCTGTTGTTCACCGCCGGGCTGGTCTCGACCGGGGATGCGGTGCTCGCCGGCCACCACATCGATGCGATCGCACCACTGTGGCTGCTGCTGATCACCGTGCCCATCGCTGCTGTCGCCGGTGATCAGCTCGGCTATTTCATCGGCCGCAAGGCCGGACCCGCCATCTTCGACCGGGAAGACTCCCGCCTGTTCAAGCGTAAGTACGTGATTGAGGCCCACGAGTTCTTCGAGCGGCACGGCAGCAAGGCCATCATCATGGCGCGGTTCGTGCCCATCGTGCGCACGTTCATGCCGGTGACGGCGGGCGTCGCCAGGATGCGTTACCGCACCTTCCTCATCTTCGACGTCGTCGGCGGCATCCTCTGGGGCACCGGGGTGACGCTGCTGGGCCGCCTGCTGGGCAACATCGACTTCGTCAGCCAGCACATCGAGACGATTCTCCTTCTCATCGTCGTGCTCTCGGTACTGCCCATCGCGTTCCAGGTCATCAAGTCACGGCGCAGCTCCAAGCGGGCTCCCGACGGTGCCCCAGTCTGAGGTGCGGGTAGCTGCGGCGGAGGTGCTCGCCGGGCCCTTCCGCCCCCTGGAGACCGCCGGACCGCTGCTGATCTGGGTCATCGTCTTGGGGTTCGTCTTTCTGGAGTGCGCATTCCTGATCGGCCTGTTCCTGCCCGGCGACTCCTTGCTGCTGACGGCCGGAGTGGTGCTGGCCGCGAAGGGCAGCGACCACCAAGCGTGGTGGCTGGCCGTGGCGGCGACGGTGGTGGCGATCGTCGGCAACCAAGTGGGCTACCGGCTTGGCCGACATGCAGGTACCAAGGTCCTGGCCAGGCAGGGTGGCCGCATCCTCAACCGCCGCAACCTGCTCCGGGCCAGCACCATGATGCATCGCCACGGGTTCTGGGCGGTGGTGGCGGCCCGGTGGATCCCCTGGATCCGCACCCTGGCCCCGATGTTGGCCGGCGCCGCCCACATGAACGCACGCCGCTACTTCGTGGCCAGCAGCATCGGCGCGCTGGCCTGGGTGCCCACCTTGGTCCTGCTCGGGTACTACGGGGCTGGCCTGCTGCACCGGGTGCCGTGGCTGCTGCACGCCTTTGCGCTGGTGATGGTGGTGCTCTTCGTCGCCGGAACCGGGTGGGGCCTGTTCCGCTACCGCCAAGAACTGGGCCGCCCGGTGGAACCCGCGACGGTTCCCGCGCCGACCCTTCCCGCACACGACGCTTGAACCGCTCAGGAGGTGATTCTGGTGCACCCGGCCCGCAGATCGGCCGGGATGCTCACCGAGACGCCCAGAAATTGCCCCTGCGCCTGGCAGACCTGGTCGGACAGTCCGCTGCGTTGGGAGTATACGAACCCGGCAGCGACGAGGGCGACGACCAGCAGCACGACCTTGCCGACGATCTTGCGAATCAGCATGGCCAGCAGGACGCCGCCGATGAGCAGCACGGCCAGCAGCACCAACCCAGCGGTCTTGGCGGTCTGCAGATCCATGCCCCGAGGCTAGCGGTCCAGCACCGCCCCCGCGGCTAGCGGTCCAGCACCACGGCGGCCTCGAGCAGCATCCATCCGGATAGCTGCAGCGACAGGTCCCGCTCGTCTTCCCCAGCCTGCCGGCCCCAGCTCTCGCCGAAACGCGGCCGCCCGTCGACCACGCTGCGATGCGCCCACGCCGCCTCCGCTGAGGCCAGCACGATGTCGGCGGCGGCAGTCTCACCGGGCAGATGCGTGGCCACCAGGGCGAGATACCGGGCGAGGATGCCGGCGAACAACCCGCCGTCGCCTCCCCCTGCGCCGGGCAGCACTCCGTCTATGCCAAGGTGCTGCGCCACCGCGTCAACCAGGCGATGCACCCGCTCACGGTGCCGGGACTCGCCGGTGCGTACGGCCAGCTCCGTCTCCGCACCCAGGACAACGCCCTGGCAGTAGGTGTACGTCGTGGTCGCCAGCACGCCGCCCGGCCGTATTCCGTCGTAGACCAGCCCGGTTTCGGGGTCGAGGAGGTGCGCGTCGATCCAGTCAGCGGTGGCTCGTGCGCGTTGGACATTGCCGGTGCGCGCCAACAAAATGGCGGCCGGACCGTTGGCTGGCACGTTGCGGAACACGTCGCCCTTCCGCCACGGGATGCCACCGCCCGCATCGTCGCACCAGGCGGCTTCCAGCTCGCCGACCAGCGTGCGCACCGCCGTCGGGTGCCGCACACCGACCACGGCGTCTGCGCGGTTCAACGCCAAGCCCAACCAGGCCATGTCGTCGCAGTAGGAGTTGGTCCACGAGCCGAAGTTCCGCAGTCGGACACCCCGCACGACCTGCGCGACGCGCCGGCGCCGGGCGCCAGACGGGTCTCGATCGAAGGCATCGATCAGGCAGTCGAGTAGCTGCGCCTGCCACCAGTAGTGCCAGCGGACAAAGCTGCGGGTCGTCGGGCCGGGGGGCCAGGTCGTGACGCCGAGACGGGTACCGGGTAGCCCCCAAAGGCGGCGCAGATGATGGTGCTGCACAGCATCTTCGGCTTGTGCGGCCCGCTGCGCCCAGGTACTCACCATGCCTGGCTGAGGTCCGCGTGCTGGCGGATCCAGGTGTGCATCGCAATGCCGGCCGCGACGCCCGCGTTGATGCTGCGGGTGGACCCGAACTGGGCGATGGACACGGTGTACTCGGCGTGCTCCACCGCCGCGGCGCTCACCCCCGGCCCCTCTTGGCCGAACAACAGCAGGCAGTCCCGCGGCAGCTGGACGGACTCCAGCGGTCGCGAGCCCGGGGTGTTGTCGACGGCGATGATGGCCAAGCCCTCGTCGTGCGTGTAGTCGACCAACGCATCGACGTCGGGATGGTGGTGGACGTGCTGGTAACGGTCGGTCACCATGGCGCCACGCCGATTCCAGCGCCGCCGCCCGACGATGTGCACCGCCGCGGCCCCGAAGGCGTTGGCGGTGCGCACC
>JAABVA010006150.1_pt1 | contig 10687 bp, 13 predicted proteins | sample 5560331 | NCBI WGS metagenome assembly JAABVA01 (sample SAMN12812661, study PRJNA571458) | rock metagenome | isolation source: Antarctica rocks | place: Antarctica: Victoria Land, Mt New Zealand sud | collected 2016-01-07 | reverse complement strand
GGTTGACTGTCCAAAAACCCCTCTCCTGAGAGGACCTCAGCGCCCCGGCACAACACACCACCGCCCCAATCACGTCTTCTACTAACAATCGCATCCCGGCCAAAAGCTATTTCAACAAGCTCCTAGCCTGAAAAGCGTAGCAAGGCTCACAGTCTCGTTCATGCGCAGAGACGCTTCGCATCCTGATCGCACTGCATGTCGGGCTATAAATAGGGGTCGCTACACCAAATAGCGTGCCATCGGGCGTGAAGATACAGTGAATGAGATGACGACTCAATTGGATCAAACACCTGGGGCGCTCCGGACTCGTTGGCCCCGTTTGTCTATTCCTGACCGGATTCAGCAGTTCAGTGGGTTGGACACGGGCGACAAGGCTGATTTTTTCCTCGAGCTCAATGCACACGACCAGAGTGCCATACTCCTTCTCTTACCAGAGGATGAGCGCCACGTCTGGATGCGCCTCATGGCACCCGATGACGCCGCCGATCTGGTCCAGGAGGTTAGCCCCAAGAGGCGAGGCGAACTGCTCTCTTTGCTGGATGGTCCGACCCGCAAGGAGGTGAGCGCACTTCTGGCCTACAAGGAGGATGAAGCAGGCGGTTTGATGAGTCCGCGATTCGCTCGACTGCGGCCTGAATCGACGGTGGATGAGGCGATTTCGTATCTGCGCAAGCAGGCCGTAGCGGTAGAGACCATCTACTCCGCCTACGTTCTCGACCACGAGCAGCACCTGCTGGGGGCGATCTCGCTTCGAGAACTGTTTTGCGCCGAGCCAAACAGTCTGGTTTCTGAGCTTATGCACTCCGACGTAATCACCGTACCGGAGGAAGCTACCCAAAGGGAGGTGGCCACTGTGGTCCGAGACAGCAGACTCGTTGCGGTCCCGGTTCTGGACAGGGGGTTCCACGGGAGGTAGGCCTGCAACCGCTGCACCACGTACGTCAGCAGCAGGGTTGCGGCGCTGAATGTCAGCATCGCCACGGCATACTGGGTCCAGCGCATCTCTTGATCCGCAGTAACGCCGGTGATGCGGTACAGCAGGCGCTCACAGGGACCAAGTACTGGATCCAGGAATGTCTTATGGCGTTCGAACACCGCTGTCATATAGGTGCCCATAGGCTTGGCTAACAAGAGCACAGCCGCGATGAACAAAGCGATTTGGAGCCAACCGTTCAGAGTCATGGCTAGAATTTCTCCGGCCGCACAATTGCGTAAACGAGGTAGATCATCAAGAGGGCGGAGAGAACGAGCAGGATCACGTTGAGGATCATGGACGAACTCCCTTCAGCCGGTCACAGCCGTGGGTGTATGCCACGGCCAGACCGAAGAGAAGTGCGAGGGCGACAACAGCGACGACGTCAAGCATGCGTTTATCTCCTTACCAACTGCCTTGCTTGGTTCCCCACCAGTACATGACACCCAGCGTTGCGGTCGTCTGTGCATGGAGAAGTGAACCAGCGGTATCGCTCAGAAAGAAGCGTTGATTAGACCAGTCGCGACGGTACTCGGCGCGACCAATGAAACCGGGCGCAAAGGTGTGATCCAACACAACGGTTGCTTCCTTGAGAGCCTGGGTCGTGCCGCTGAAGAGGCCGCCACGATCGTCGAAGTATTCCGTGCGTGCACCGACATTCCACTTGCGCGGCAACGCGTACTTCGCCGTGAAGCCACCGATGACCACGCGTCCCGGCTGTTGCTCGCTCACCGTGCGGTTGAGGACATAATCGGCTTCTCCGATCAGGGTCAGCTTTGGGGTTGCTTGCCAGGTAGCGTACGTGTCGAAGATATGCTCACGCCCATTCGGAGCGGGAGTGATATTCGTTGTCGGCAGTCCAGGCTGTGTCGGCGAGGTGGGTGCACCCGGGTTCAGCGTCGGCTCAACGTCGCGCGCCTCCTGCCCGAAGTAGTAATTCACATTCCACGTGAGCGACGAGGCCGGCTTGAGTGTGAAGATGAATCCCTGCGACTTGAAACCGTTGAGGTCTTCCGTATCGTTCGCGCCATTCACCAGCCAGTAAGTAACATTGACCTTCGGTGTGACGTTGTAATTCGCGCGCAGTCCCATGTGATAGAACGGCAGGTAATTGAAGCTGTATGCGCGGGAGTAGGCAATTTGGTCTTTGCTGTAATTGCCCTCGTTTCCTAAGGAACTCGAAAACTTACCGAAATCGAGCTGCAGGCCGGAACCGATAGGCGCCAGATAGGAGCCATACGCCTGAAAGAGATCGCGCCATACCTGTGGACGTTGTTCGTTGGCGCTGGAACCCTGCAATGTCTCCGTCGCTTGACCGAACTGCAGATCGACACGCCCTCCAAAGCGGCTCTCAGTTGTCGGAAGGTGCTCGACAACCATGTTGACCTGATTCAGGTTGAAGCTGTTGCTTGTCACGTCATACGCACGCAACAGGTTGACGCGACCGACAGGCGCGTTGAAGTTGTATCCGTAGTACCCGTCGATTCCGAAGTTGATAGTTGTCCCACGGAAGAAAGAGAGTGTCGGCGCATCGTCGGGAGTGAGGGACGGAACGGTGGCGACAACTTCGGATGGTTTTGTGGCGGGGGGACCGACGGGATTCGGGGTTACTTCTGTGGTGGACGAAAGACCGCCGCGCGGAACAACGTTGTGACCCTCCGCCTCTAAGTGTTCAAGGCGGTCCGCAATGACCTTGAGTTCCTGTCGAAGTTGGCGAATCTCTGCTTCATGATCGACGCCTGTTTCAGTTGGGTTGGCTACCGGAGTCTGTGCTGCTAGTGCCGCTGCGAAACCAAACACCATCAGGCTCGGTAACCATGTGATAGGGGACTTCATGTTTGCCTCCATACCCATTGAAAGGGTTGAGGCTGTAAAAAGTCCATACGAATTTCATAAAGAATTAGTCAAAACGCATCTTACTCGGCGTCGCCAGAAGTGCCCTCGGGTACGAGGCGATAGCCGATCCAGGGCTCGCTTTCGATATAGCGGATCCCAGTTCCTCCGTCCAGCTTCTTGCGCAACTGGCCCACCAGAACACGAATATACTCCGGCTGCGACTCTCCTGCCTGTCCCCAGATATGATGCAGCAACGCCTTATGAGTCATGACGCGGCCGGCGTTCCTCAAGAGGATCACGAGCAGTTCGAACTCCTTCGGCGTAAGGTGAAGTTCCTCGTCGCGCACGCTCGCTTTATGAGCCGCAAGATGGATGGTGAAGTGGCCTTCCGTGATGTCGTCTGTGCTTGTGGCGTCCGATGGGTTGCGACGCAACTGCGCACGCACACGCGCCAGGAGCTCGAGCATGCTGAATGGTTTCGTCAGATAATCGTCTGCACCCTCATCCAAGGCCGTGACCTTCATGCTGTCCCCATCGCGCACACTGAGGACGATAATGGGCGTTTCAGCAACTCGACGCACAGCCTGCGTCAGCTCAAGACCGTTCATTCCGGGCATCGAGAGATCCGTGATGATCAGATCTGGCGGGTCTGCCTCGGACTTCTGAAATGCCTCCAAACCGTTTTTTGCAATATCTACGGTATATCCGCTGGCTTGCAACGAAGCGCGAAGCATACGCGTAATCTGCCGTTCGTCGTCTACGACCAAAATGCGCTTCAATGTTTCTCCTGAGTCACGATGTGCAGATCGACGTGAGGCGCCTCCGCCATAAACTTTTGCAACGCGTAGTAGTAGAGGTATGAACGCAGTCCATGTGTTGCAGAGCGTCCCACGATGGCCTGTGTGATCCACTGTTCACGGATGTAGGCAGCAGTTGTCCGCGCCGTATCTCCAGCCGGAAGCGTTACGAGTTGCGCGCCAAGATGGGTGGCAAAGGACAGGCTGCTTTCCAGCATCTGCCGTCGTTCTTCATCGGCGTCAGCTTTGTTCGTAACATGCAACACGTAGAACTCAGCATCGAGAGCTTCCGCCAAGCGGGCTCCTCGCGCGATCAGGTCGCGTGACTGTGGGCCGGCGCTAATGCAGACCGCCACCTTCTCTGCAATAGCCCATTGCGCCCCCAGGCGCTTCCGTTTGACGTACTCATCCAAGGTGCGATCGACCGCACGCGTGACACGTTGGAGGGCCATCTCTCGAAGAGCAATGAGATTGCCGTGTCTGAAGAAATTCGCCAAGGAACGTTCGACCCGTTCAGCCGGATAGATATCTCCGCGTTGCATGCGGGTTACGAGCGCTTCAGGCGTCACATCGCTGATAACGATTTCGTCGGCCCGATCCAGCACCCAGTCCGGCACTTGCTCGCGGACTATGACGCCAGTCAGAGCCTGCACTCGCGGAGTCAGACTCTCAACGTGCTGGATATTGATCGTGCTGAGGACGTCAATCTTGTTCTCCAGAAGCAGCAGCACATCTTCATAACGTTTTTCAACGCGGCTTCCTTCGATGTTCGTGTGTGCCAGTTCATCAACAAGCACGATCTGGGGAGCGCGAGCGAGGATGGCATCTATGTCCATCTCCGAAAAAAGCGTGCCCTTGTACTCGACGCTACGACGAGGAACCTGTTCCAGTTTCCCGGCGAGTTCTGCGGTGCCGGAGCGTCCGTGAGTTTCGACGATGCCCACCACCACATCTTCACCACGACTGCGTCTGCGGATGCCCTCGCTTAGCATGCTGAAGGTCTTTCCAACACCTGGAGCGTAACCGAGGAATACCTTGAAGCGGCCGCGCTCCTTCTCCGCCTGGCTGGAGCGCAGCCAATCCTCGGGTGGCTTCCGTCCGGACTCATATATTTCAGGCACGCTGTAGAATCGCCCCGATGAACTCACGACGCTTCGTGACGGTAACTTATTGGCTATCGACGTTTGGCGCTCTCGCCACAATTGTACTCATCTACGCGCGTTGGCTTCATGTGAATTCAACAACTGTAGCCTTGACGTTGGTGCTTTTTGTCTTGCTCATCGCGGCGCGGCTGAGCCTGCGGTACGCTGTTGCGGCTTCCCTCGTGGCGACCGCATGCTACAACTTCTTCTTCCTCCCTCCCGTCGGAACATTCACTATTGCTGACCCTCAGAATTGGCTAACTCTTATTGCGTTTCTCGCCACGAGTGTCATCGGTAGCCGTTTGTCGCAAACGGCTCGTGAGGAGGCTGACCAAGCGCGTGCAAGACAACGTGAGCTGGAGGTTCTCTTCGCGCTAAGCCGCGAGTTACTACAAACGGAGAATATAGCGGATCTTGTCGACGCTTTGCCAACACTGATCAACGTAGCAGCCCGTGCGCAACGATCCACACTCTATCTGCTTGACGGCGACCGGGTTTACCAGGCTGGAGAACAGCGGGCTGGAGTGGAGTTGCCACACTTCCGCCAACTTGCCCTGAGCTTATCCGCTCCTGAGATCTTGTCGGATGGAGAAGTCCACATCCCTTTACGTGCAGGGGTGCGGCCAAGAGGTCTCCTCCGGCTGAATGGCTTGCGGCTCTCGAAAGACACCCTGCAGGCAATTGGGGGACTCGCTTCCATCGCTCTAGAGAGAGCCCAAGCGTTGGAAGACGTAGCGCACAGCGAAGCCAACAAGGAAAGTGAGCGGCTTCGCAATCTCATTCTTGATTCGATCACGCACGAATTGAGAACCCCTTTGACCTCCATCAAAGGCGCGACGGGTACGCTGCTTTCCATGGATAACATTAATGCCGAAGATCGCCGGGAACTGTTAACGATCATCGACGAGGAATCCGATCGCCTCAATCACTTGATCGGTGAGGCGGTTGAGATGGCGCAGATTGAAGCTCAGGAAGTGCACATGTCCTTCATGCCGGTCGATCTTCGCGGCGTGGTTGCGGAAGCTCTAGAGAGTTGTTCCTCGGTTTCGACGACACACCCTGTAACAATGAGTATCCCGGAGTTGCCCGCGGTGAAGGCAGACCGCGTGATGATCGCGAAAGTCTTATGCAACCTTCTAGAAAATGCGGCGAAGTATTCGGAGCCGGCATCTCCGATCCTCATCTCCGCAGAGCTGAAAAGTGGCTACGTCGTCACCAGTGTTGCAGACCGTGGGGTCGGTATCGATGCATCCGAACAGAGTCTCATCTTCGACCGGCTCTACCGTTCGCGTGCCCATAGTCAACAAAAGCCAGGAACCGGGATGGGTCTACCAATTAGCCGCGCAATTATTGAATCCCACGAGGGAAAGCTGACTGTTACCAGCCAGGTAAACCACGGGTCCGTGTTCAGTTTCAGCCTTCCTGTGGCGTAAACGAAGTGGTATAGAGTGGTCAATTAGTGCCTCCTTGATCGTCAGCAGCGTTCTTCCAGAAAGCCTCTAGGAACTTGTTGAAATAGCCGGATCTGCTTCTTTGCTGATGAGCTTTGAGCAGATTGCCGGTGATTAGGTCTGTTTTTGTGGTTGATGGTGGTGGTGCTGGGTGCTGTTTCTGTGCCGGTTGAAGACTCAACCGGGTTTTAGGCGCACTGCTGCTGAGGGTCTTGCTGGAGTTGGTTGGCGAAGAGCTTTGGCAGGCGCAGCAGGTTGTGTGCAGCGCAGCTGAAGATGAAGAGCCAGTCGACCTTGGCCAGACCTCGCCGCTTCACCTGGGCGATGGGACCGGTCTGCTTCAGCCAGCCGAAGGTCTTCTCGACCAGCCAGCGGCGGCTCAGGCTGACCGCGTATCCGGAGTGCCGGGTGGTTCTGCCATCGAGGTTCGAACGGCGTCCTTTTTCGTTCTTCTGCACATGCGCGCGGTGACATTCAGTTCGCGTGCTCCGGCGATGAAGTCCTTCGTGTCGTAGGCCTTGTCGGCACCGACTGTGATGCGTCGTGAGCTGGTCTTCTGCCGCTCGTTGAGCATCAGCAGGGCGGCGTCGCGCTCGGCATAACCATCGGCCTGCGTGGCCATTGCGGCAGCGATCAGGCCGTTGCGGTTCTCCACCAGCGCGTGGCCCAGATAGGCGAGCTTCGATTCCTTGCCGTAGCTCTTCTTGTAGAGCCGCGCTTCTGGATCGGTGGTCGACTGATGGGTCTCGTTCGACCTCTTCTGGTCGCGGAAGTTGGAGCCGTCGCCGTCATCTGAACCATCCTTCCTGCGGAAGCTCTTCTGCGAAGCCCACGCCTGGATCAGTGTGCCGTCAACGGTGAAGTGCTCGTCACTCATGAACCGCCTGGCCAGCCGGTTTGACCTGCCCCCTTTTGCTCAACCATTCATAACTGGAGTTTCTCCGTTGTATAGATGGTGGTGGTTGGCGAAGGGATCCGGGCCATGGCCCGGATTCCTTCGAGGGCGAGCTTGAACTCCTGGGGTGTGCGGTAGTCGAGCGAGCTATGCGGTCGCTCGCAGTTGTATTCTTCCCGCCAGGCTGCCAGAGTACACCGAACATCGTTGAGCGTTCTGAACCAGCTGGCATTGAGGCACTCGTCGCGGAGCGTTCCGTGGAAGCTCTCGACGTGGCCATTCTGCATAGGGCGGCCGGGCTGGATGTGGACGAGGCCGACCTTCCAGTCTTCAGCCCAGCTGAGCATCCTTCGCGAGGTGAACTCCGGCCCATTGTCCGAGCGCACGTTCTCAGGCCGGCCACGCTCGCCGATCAACCGCTCCAGCACCCGCGTGACACGCCCACTGCCAAGGCTGGTGTCGGCTTCCAGCGCAAGACACTCACGCGTGTACGCGTCCACCACGCTGAGGATCCGCACCATCCGTCCGCTCGCCAGGCCATCGACGATGAAGTCCATCGCCCACTCCTGGTTCGCTCCGGTCAGTCGCGGTTCCGCCGTGCGCTCGCGCACCAGATGGTGCGTCTCTTGCGCCGCACCATCAGCCGCTCTTCGACATACAGGCGATCGACTCGCTTCACATTCACCTCATAGCCTCTTCGACTCAACAGCGCATGCAGCCGACGATAGCCATAGCGCGGCTTCTGCCGCGCCAGCATCACCAGCGCCTCTCGCAACCCGGCGTTGCGGTCCGGCCTCGGTTCATACCGGTAACTCGACCGCTCCATCTCCAGCAGCTTGCAGGCCGTGCGTTCGCTCAACCGGAACTCGGACGAGACGAACGCAACGTCTCCTCTTAGACCGGCAAGCTCCAGCCGTTTTTTCGGATCACCGCCTTCAGCGCCTCGCCATGCAGACTGAGTTCCGCAACCAGCAGCTTCAGCCGGCGGTTCTCATCCTCCATCGCCTTTAGACGCTGAGCCTCACTCACATCCATACCGCCGAACTTCTGCTTCCAGCCGTAGAACGTCGCCGCGCTGATCCCCTGCTCGCGACACAGGTCCGCCGTCTTCATCCCTGCCTCATGCTGCTTCAAAATCCCGATGATCTGCTCTTCCGTATACCGGCTCTTCTTCATCATCAGCTCCCTCGCTCAGATTACGAGAGAACTCCAGATTCAACTGGGTGAGATTTCCGGGAGCAGGTCAGGTTGACCTCGGCGAAGAACCGCTGCGCTATGTCGGAGGTCAACAGACGGTCGCGGTTCTTCGAAAACACAGCGTGGTTCCACACCGCGTCATCCATGCCCAGGCCGACGAACCAGCGGAACAGCAGGTTGTAGTCCAACTGCTCGACCAACTGCCGCTCCGAACGCACCGAGTAGAACGCCTGCAGTAACAGCGCCCGCAGAACATACTCCGGTGCGATAGAAGGACGGCCAGACGATGCATAAAGCGTATCGAACGACTCGTTCAACCAGACCAAAACCGCATCCGTCAGCCTGCGAATCTCCCGCAAAGGATGATCCGGAGGAACACGTTGCTCCAATGTCACACAACTGAACATCTCATCCTGAATCCGCTCATCCCCACGCATACAACAGAGAAGAAACAACTGCCGGATCGTACGAAGACAAGAACCTATCTCAACAAGCTCCTAGAGAGCCCTTTGGTCAAAATCCGTCGTTCTTACAACTTCTTTCCTGCTTCTTTACTGAAAGCTTATGCCGAACACGATTATATGAAGTGAGCGAATGAGGTCGTGTAGTCATGCTCGCGTCTGTAACCCTTGGCATTATCATCATCCCCGGAATTATATTTATGGTTTATGTCTTTATCAATCTCTGCAAGGAGTCGCGGAAGAAACATCGATAATTTCTCGCGGAGCATGAAGGTACCGTCTCATAACCGGATAACGGGATCTGCTCATTGCCTTGCCCTCCGGTTGTGGATGCCATCATTTCCTCTGCTGTGATGGCCGGATCTGAATCGGCGTTGCAATTCGCGACGTACTTTGGACGAACTTTTCTGCTTGTCTACCTCGTCAGAGCAGTAGAGGTGCGCTGGTGCGGCAGTCTTGCCGAAGTACCGCGATTTCGGCTTTTGAGAAAGATGATCTGGCTAACGAGAGGCGCGAGAGTAGCAGTACTGATCATACAAATCGGAGTTGCTCGATAAAGGAATCTCGTGACGGAGTGGGAGGATCGTGCATGTAGCAGACTGAGTTCGTGCGAAACGTTCACGTTCACTTTGTCTCTTCGCGGCGCATCTTACTTCAAGTCGAAAGCTCCATTATGCCTGCTTTGCTCCTGCGCTTCCTGAGCGCTCTCTTTGCTTTGTCGTTCGCCTGTACAGCCCTGGCCCATGTGGAGCCTATTCACGTCCGCTATCGACAGGGCTCTACACACGGTTTCCTCACTCTTCAGACCGCGGATGGCACATCGATCGCCACGGGCGAGGTCACACAGACTGTTCGCGGGGATGTGGGCATCTCCAAGCTTGTCTTTCGCTTTCGGGATGGCTCCGTGGACGAGGACAATACAGTGTTCACGCAACGTGGCACCTTTCGGCTGGTGAGGGACCATCATATCCAGCGTGGACCCTCGTTTCCAAAGCCGATCGATATCCTGATCGACCCGACCACCGGCCAGATTACCTCCAAGGCTGAAGACGGGAAGGTGACCGTAGAGCATCTCGACCTTCCTCCAGACGTCTCCAACGGACTGCCGCCGAATCTTCTGCTCAACATACTTCCGTCCACCCCCGAAACGAAGATCTCGTATGTTGCCCCGGGTGCCAAGCCTCGACTCATCCACCTCTCGATGAAGTCAACGGGAAGTCTACGCTTCAGGGTCGGCAGCATGATGCGCACCGCCACCGACTTCACCCTTCATGTCGAGTTGGGCGGGGTTACTGGTCTGGTCGCGCCGTTAATCGGCAAGGAGCCGACCGATTACCACAGTTGGATCATGGCTGGGGTTCCCTCCGGCCTTCATTCGGGAGGAAGGGCAGATGTACGAGGGTGGGCCGATCTGGAGGGTAGAGCAGATTAGCGCCAGCTTTGCCCATTAGTCTCGTTGAGCGCGAAGCCCTTCTGGGCTACTGCAGTTCTGGTTTGGGTAGGTCCCCGGAGCTCATGGTTGTCGCGCAACTTGGAGTTCCCCACATCGAGGGGACGCCACACCTGGGAGAAGGCCTTGTCGCCTCATTCTGTCTTGCGGCAGTAGCGTCTGCCTTTACTTGGTAGGCCATGCGGCAGGGCGCGATGCTGGGTGGCATCGGGCCCGCTCTACTTTCATAGTCGTCCTTCAGCAGCGGGCACGGGATATGGACGCCTCGGCCAGCCGGTTCGAACTGCGGACCCACCAACAAGGCGCTAACCGAACCCATCGACGCCAGTGTCAAGGCTGAGAGCACGGGAGCGGCCCCTCCAGTGGACCTTGTGACCGCATCCGGCTCAGGATTGGATCCGCACATCACGCCGGCAGCCGCCTCTTACCAAGTCAAGCGAGTGGCAGAGGAACGGCACTTGCCGGTTTCGGAGGTCCAGAAAATC
>JAABVA010006146.1_pt1 | contig 10691 bp, 6 predicted proteins | sample 5560331 | NCBI WGS metagenome assembly JAABVA01 (sample SAMN12812661, study PRJNA571458) | rock metagenome | isolation source: Antarctica rocks | place: Antarctica: Victoria Land, Mt New Zealand sud | collected 2016-01-07 | reverse complement strand
TTAGCTTGCGAGATATCAACAGTGGATGTCTTGAGTGAGAGCAGAGGCTTAGCGAAGACCACCGTTGAAAGCTTGCTCCGCTCCTTCTCTCTCTCTTTCCGTTGCCACAATCGAAGCCTGGAAGACGACGATGGAGAAAATTGTATATCATGGTCAAAGCTCGAAGCTTCAACCTCTGAAACTTCTTTAACTGGATCACCTGGTTTCCCATCATTCATCGCAGATCGATCTGATTGAGCGAGACTAGGTCGTGGGGTCTCTCCCAGAATCTCGGACACTGACTTGTGCCTGATAGCACCAGAAGACACTCGAGTAGTCATCCTCTCGGGTGGCGATTGAGTTGCTGGTGTAGTCAGGGTTTGCCTTCTTGACGTAGTGGTGGCCATCAGATCGTTTGGACTCGCGGTACTCTGTATGACACTCTCGCCTTCAAGCCTTGCTAAATCCATCGGCACTTCTTCTAAATCAGCAGTACTCCTTTCCGAGTGCAGGTCAGGATGTCCATGTTTGCCAATGGTAATGCCTGTATTGATATGTATATCTGGTCTTGGATTTGACACGAGCTTAATCAGGGGGTCTTTGTTTTCATCCCTATCTGGCTCCACTCCGGTTTCTCGCGTAGGGCATGTCGATATGTCAGAGATATCTGTCTTACCAAATGTAACCGATTGGCTCTTAACAGGTGGCCCAAAGCCTTCTTCGTCCTCCGGAGTTGGGACGCCGACGACTTCATCATCCTCATCGTCCATTGTGTCTTGAACAACTTCCTCGGCACGTTTTGTCAGTTCAGCCGGCTCCCCTACGCCGCATGAACCTGGTTTGGCACTATATGAAGCCGGTGCCCTTGAGACCGAGGCGATATCCGATGCCTGCCTTGATTGCGCTTCCTCGAGGCGTAATTGCGCATCCGGAGTGGACGGATGAGTTCCGAGAGCGTTCAAGCGTGCGATCTCCATTTGTGACCTTAAAAGACTATCGTGATTCCTCTCTGCAGCTCCCTCAGGATCATCGATCTTGCGATTGGGTTCTGGCCTTTCCCCATGATCGTGTTTTATATCAGGTAGAACGTCGTCTCCATTACTCGTATCTGATGATGCCCCGTTAAGACCTGGTGTCGTCGTAGAGTAAGGTCCAACAGTTGAGGATGGTGAAGATCCTGGGTCTGTCATTACAGGTAAACCTGCAGATGGCGGATGCTTCTCATCCTCCCTCCTGTCTCTTCGCATTGCATTCCTGTCACTTTGAACTACCTCCCTTAGATGTCTTTCTTGTACCTCTTTCGGCGGTAGTTGCACAGTCGAGGCGCGGGAAGATCCAAGCTCAGCCTCCAAAAATCTAGCTGATGGCTCCGAGAGACACCCGGTGTCTTCGGACGATACTAGGATCGCCTGATTAGGAATAATCCCTCGGATCTCGGGAGGATTGTCTCGAGTTCCGGGATCTTGTGGTTCGCCTTGTGGTTGATGTGGGCTATCCGCAGCTTCCGGGGCGAGTCCTACATGATCGATTGTGGCGTCGACAATTGCGTCTAGCGAGGACGATACAGCGTCTTGGGGCTCCGTTTGTGACGCTTTCGAGATCTGTACGGTCGTAGCTTCCGGAACCGCATCCACAGGATTGCTTCGGGTTGACCGACTATTGTTGCCTTCGATGCCATTGTCCCCTATTGACAGACTAGGTTCGGGTGCTTTTGATTCTGTCAAAGATCGTATTGAGCCACTCAGTGCATCGCCATGTTCACTCGATCTTAAGATATCGGAATGCCGCGACAGTAATGAAGCGTCCGTACGAGACCTTTCGGGTTGTGGTGGTTCTGTCACTGGAACTGGCCGTGGTGGAAGGGTAGCCTCGTTGAAATAGTGACATCTAAACGATCAACAGGTGCTCGATTAGAGGTTGAAATGAAGAATCGGAATATAAGCACGAAGTATGCTTACTTTGTGATATCGTTAGATTGTAAGAATGCAAAATGATCGTTGGTATACGATTTGACCGCCCTGAAGCTGTTGTGTTGTTGTAGAGGCTCGGCATCGGATATGCTCACGGTCGCAAAGTAGAGCTCACTGAGTTTCCGCTTTCGCGATGCTATGCAATTGCTATCGTTCAGAAAATTACGATCAGCGATTTGCTATTGTCGCAAAGACTTCACGAGTAATCTGATATGAATTTCGAGCGATCAAACTCACGCAAGCTCATCGCGTTTGGTCCGCAAGATGGCCTCGCGGAACATCGAGCCTTAAATCGACGACTCAACATCCAAATGCCGCGCCGAAAGCGAGGACAATAGGTATTACGGGGTCATCAAGCGCGAATAAATCGCGTACTTTGAATGAAAATGATGGCGTTGAGGTGTTATAGCAATTCATACCATTGGCAGCGAAGGGATGAGGTTTGATTTGACTAAGGCACATCCGTACTGTAACTGAGTCCTTTGCCCCATGATAAGTTACCTGCAATATGATAAATTACCTATACTTGTACTGTACCATAAAGTACCGTACCTTACCTTATTACCCATCACTTAATGTACATAAGGTAAGGTGAGGTACAGAGCTTTGTACCTTACGCTTCCTTACAGGTACATTACAGTACGAAATACCGCTGCTCGCTTAGGTATTATTACGTTACATCCACGGCGCGATTCCGCTTTGGGAGATTTAGCTTTCGATGATAACGTTAACGTTAAGGTACTAGGTAACGTTTATTATTTCGATAAAGGGAAGTTTTCCATCATAATCCAAGTTTTGAACCTGGTAATAAGATAAACTGCTCCACCTTATATAATGGGAAAACGGAAGAGGAGGAACGATGAAGAGGCGGGCTTGAGGAGCAGTGGCGTCTCCAAGAAGCCGACATTAAGTTCGACGTCCATTGAGGATCTCTCATCAAGCACCGCGGAGCCTGTTACTGTCCAAATTATCACTGGTTCATATGAGAGGACACTGCATGGCATTTCGGCAACACTGTCTCTCGAAAGCGATGATGGTTCGGGCGGAAGCTCAGATGTTAGCTTTGCAGATACATTCCTCTTCAACGCGCATTCCTCTGCCATTCGATGTCTTGCCCTATCACCTCCATCGGCCTCTGAAAACCCTTCACGGCCAGCAAAAGTCATACTTGCAAGCGGGGCCACAGATGAACGCATCAACCTTTACCATCTATCAGCTTCACCTCGTGCTCGAAATAATCAACATGTCAAGCCGACACTCGCAGCTAGCACCATCAATGAAAATCCACGCAATCGCGAACTAGGCGCCTTGTTACATCATTCCTCGAGTATCAGTGCACTGTACTTTCCCTCCAGGTCGAAGCTTCTGTCAGCTTCAGAAGACAACACCATTGCGGTTGTGCGCACGCGTGACTGGACAGTGCTCTCGACAATCAAAGCTCCTATACCCAAAGCTTTTGGACGACCGAGCGGTGATACAGCGCCTCCCGGTGGCTCACCGGCTGGCGTCAATGACTTCGCTATACATCCGAGCATGAAGCTCATGGTTAGCGTGGGAAAAGGAGAGAAGTGCATGAGGTTGTGGAACCTCGTGACTGGGAAGAAGGCTGGTGTGCTCAACTTCGGGAGAGAAATACTTCAAGGCGTAGGAGAGGGTAGGTGGGGAAATGGGGAAGGTAGAAAGGTGGAATGGGACAGCAGAGGGGAAGAGTTCGCAGTAGGGTTTGAAAGAGGTGTGGTGGTCTTTGGCATGGTACAATGTTCTACATGCTCATGATCATTGCCGAAGTTTGCTAAGCTTTTCTTAAAGGATTCCAAGCCCAAATGTCGAGCGTTGCCTCAGCCATTAACGAAGATCCATCAGGTGCAATATGTCAAAGTAGCTCCAGGAGCCGGCGACCTGGCGGATATCCTAGCTCTGTCTACCGAGGATGGGCGAATAATGTTTTATTCCACAAACTATATCTCAGACACGAGACTTGAGGGTAACTCTACCGAACTGTCAATACCTAGCTGCCCACCGCTGGGTCAGTTAGGTGGCAAAACGGCTGGCCTATCTGGTCGCATAAAAGATTTTCAAGTGCTCGATTTACCAAGCCCAGGAAGTCGGGGCGGTATGTTCTTGATTGTATCAGGAAGCAGCGACGGATCAATACGATTATGGATGGTGGCACAGGAGGACCTCAGTCCAAGACCGTACGGTGCCGTTAAACCTCCTACAGAGGACACTGTGAAGTCGTCAGAAGCAAAGAGCAATGGATCAGCTACAAACAAGGAAAGTCCCACAGCAGCTCGCGAGGTTGGGAGGTTGATTGGGACCTATGAAACGGGTAATAGGATCACATGCTTGAAAGCCTTTGTCATGTCAGGACCTCCCGAAGACTCATTTTCGGAGGACGAAGTAGGCACTGACCATGAACTGGATGTTGAGAAAAGTGACGAAAGTGGGAGTAGTTAATATGTTAGATATACCTCATAAGCATCATACAGAGCGCCGGCGGTCTTGCTTTTAGCGATTGATTGTGCTCAAATCTCACCATAACAGTTCGAATGTCCTGAAAGCTTTGAATGATTTATCACTCTTCCCGAACCTCGCGCGGGAACAGAGGGCCAAAAGCATTCACAATGTGCTTCAGATCCAGGATTACGAGAGTGTTGAGACCCCAGAAATGTGCCGTAAAGCTTGCAATGATCAGCCGTCTAAAACGTCGGAATGCCCAAGAGTTTTAGGAATCGTAGGACCATGAACTGAGCTCGAAGCAATAAGGGCAAGCAATGCCAAGCACTAGCCACTTGATGACTCATCTTCAACCATGCCACCAAAAGAATGAGTGCAGAGCATGGCGGAATTTTGTCGCTCGAACAATTACATAGTATCCGCCGACTTCCAGTCTTGTGAAGATACTCAATTACGAATTATCAGCTAGGGAATTGAAACCAAGGTCTTTGAGTTCTAAGATACAGTTGCCTGCCTCAAGGTTCCACAACTCAGAATTCTCTGTAACGAAGATCCAACGCGGCAAGCAGTCCTCTGGCGCAAAAGAGAACCACCGCCATCATGGCTAGTAATGGCGACTTTTCAGACGACGACTCTTTACCAGGATCGCCAGGTTTCGAAGCAGCAAATGGTCACGACGATGACGTGGAAGAAGAGCCCCTCGACAAGCCAAAGTCCGCACTCAAGAAAACCTCTCGACCTGAACCTACACCTGTCATAGCCCGACCAGAATTACCGGAACAACCAGACCCAGAAACCCTAGACGTCTCGGTGCTCACACCGCTGTCGCCGGAAATCATCGCCCGGCAAGCGACCATCAATATCGGTACGATAGGGCACGTGGCACACGGGAAATCCACCGTGGTGAAGGCAATATCAGGTGTTCAGACTGTCAGATTCAAGAACGAGCTGGAAAGAAATATCACAATCAAACTGGGCTATGCGAATGCGAAGATCTACAAGTGTGATAATGAGGAGTGCCCGAGACCAGGTTGTTATAGGAGCTTTAAGAGCGAGAAGGAGGTGGACCCACCATGCGAGAGGGAGGGATGTGGGGGGCGTTATCGCCTTTTAAGACATGTGTCGTAAGTCTTGCTAAACTACCCTCAATGGGTTCGACAGAGCTGTGCTAATAAGATTCCCCTACCAGATTCGTAGATTGCCCCGGTCATGACATTCTCATGAGTACCATGCTGTCAGGTGCTGCCGTCATGGACGCCGCTCTCCTCCTGATTGCCGGCAACGAAACATGTCCACAGCCTCAAACTTCCGAGCATCTGGCAGCCATCGAGATCATGAAGCTCAACCACATCATCATCCTGCAAAACAAAGTCGACCTGATGCGCGAAGAAGGCGCCGAGCAACACTACCAATCGATCCTGAAATTCATCCGCGGCACCGTCGCCGACGGCTCCCCCATCATCCCCATCTCCGCCCAGCTGAAATACAACATCGACGCCATCAACGAGTACCTCGTCACCAAGATCCCCGTCCCCATCCGCGACTTCGGCGCCGCCCCGCACATGATCGTCATCCGCTCCTTCGACGTCAACAAACCCGGCGCCGAGATCGAGGACCTGAAAGGCGGCGTCGCCGGCGGCAGCATCCTGACCGGCGTCCTGAAGCTCGGCGACGAGATCGAGATCCGCCCGGGCCTCGTCACCAAGGACGACCAGGGCAAAATCAAATGCCGTCCCATCTTCAGCCGCGTCGTCACTCTCTTCGCCGAACACAACGACCTCAAGTTTGCCGTCCCCGGCGGCCTGATCGGGGTCGGCACGCGCGTCGACCCGACTCTCTGTCGCGCCGACCGCCTCGTCGGGTTCGTGCTCGGCCTGCGGGGCCGTCTGCCCGCCATTTACACCGAGCTCGAGGTCAATTACTTCCTGCTCCGTCGCTTGCTCGGCGTCAAGACGGCGGACGGCAAGCAGGCCAAGGTCGCGAAACTGGCGAAGAACGAGGTGCTCATGGTCAACATCGGCTCGACGGCGACGGGGGCAAAGGTCATGAACGTCAAGGCCGATGCGGCGAAGTTGAGTTTGACCAGTCCGGCGTGTACGGAGATTGGGGAGAAGATTGCGCTGAGCAGGAGGATCGATAAACATTGGCGGTTGATCGGGTGGGCGAATATCGTTGCGTACGTTTCTCTCCCTTCCTCGACTCAACCCGTGTTGGGCCGGGTTGCTGACTTTGACATACGGATAGTGGTAATACGTTGGAACCGAGTCTCGATTAAACTCCGTCCACTCCTCTGAAAAGCCTTATGTTGAGATTAAGACCGCGTTGATAGACCCTTTCTCGGCTGCTTGAAGCATTGGTAAAATAGCTTTGAGGCAAAGTAGCCATGACGCACGATGCATGATGCATGACCCCGGAACTGTCCTGCTGCGTCTGCTAAAGCACGAGGTGTTGTTGTGCGGTCCATGGCATAGATAGATGGCAACTCTCACCGATCTTCCCGCCATGAACACCGTCTTGTAAGCTCATCGACTGGACCCCACGGAACCATTAGGCTGGACGCACTCAACCGCTTTAGTCTTGTAGACATAAAACTGATAGTTACATGCATCCTGGGCATCTGAGAAGATGGCACATACGTTCCCCCTCTACCCGCGTCCGGGATAGCTACCAGACATCTACTGAGCAGACAGGCTTGGCATCATATCTCATTTCGTCTCTCATCTATAATAAGAACCATCCAGCCAGCCAATCTATTACAGATTCGAATTAGATTTCCACAACAGCCATACCTCCCCGCCCGGCCAAGCACACATATCTCATCCCCTATCTATCCCATATCGCCACCTCCGAGCTCCCTCGTCCCCAGCTCAGCCAGCAGCTACCCCCGTTCTCCGCCCCACTTCAAACCCTCGCACCACTAATGATGGAACAACCTCACGCTCTGCTCGACAAACGTGATACCCAACTTCTCCGCCGTTTCGAACACCGCGGCGTCGTTCTGGCTTCCGCTCGGGGCGGCGATGTATTTGGCGCCGGAGCGGGCGGCGCGGAAGACGTTGTCGATGAAGGGGAACTATTCTCAGTCGTCAGCTTCCCCATTCCACGTTCTGGTCTCGTCTCGTCTCGATCAGAACGCGCGTAGGGGCATGATACTAGGCTCAAAGCGGCGAGGAAGAGGAGTGGAGAAAAATCGTACGAAAGCATCACTCGAAACAGCGACCTCGCCCAACCTGCTCCCCCAAGCCTCCCTCTCCTCATCCGTAAACGGACGCGGCACGACGTCAAAGTTCTTCTCAAAGTCATCCTTCTCGATGCCAGACGTCGGCACGGAGCCGCTGCACAGCATGTCGATGGCGTTGCTCTTGTCAGGCCGCTTGGTGCCCTTCTTCCACTGGAGGTCGAGGGCGCGCTCGTGGAAGCGCATCCACCAGTTGTCGGCCTTGTCGCCGGCGAGGCGGGTGCAGTGGATGCGGGACTGCTGGCCGGCGCCGAGGCCGATGACCTGCCCGTTGAGGGCGTAGCAGACGGAATTGGACTGGGTGTATTTGAGGGCGACGGTGGCGACGGTGAGGTCGCGGAGGGCGGAGTCGGGCAGGGGGCGGGCGTCTTTGGGGACGACGACGGTGGCGAAGGAGTCTTTCGGGGTGATCTGGACGTCGTTGCGGTGTTGTTGGAGGTGGACGCCGTAGACGGTGCGGGTTTCGATGGGTGCGGGGTCGTAGGCGTCGTCGATTTGGAGGACGAGGTATTTGCCGCCTTTCTTCTTCGTGAGGATGTCGAGGGCCTCGGGGGAGTAGGAGGGTGCGATGATGCCGTCGGAGACTTCGCGCGAGATGATCTTGGCGGTGACGGCGTCGACTTGGTCGGAGAGGGCGATCATGTCGCCGAAGCTGGACATACGGTCTGCGCCGCGGGCGCGGGCGTAGGCTTGTGCGAGGCCGGAGTGCTCGAGTCCTTCAATGTCGTCGACCATGTACACTTTGCGTTCCTTCTCGTTCAGCGGGACCCCGATGGCTGCCCCGGCGGGGGAGACGTGCTTGAAGCTTGCCGCCGCGGGGAAGTCGAGAGCTTGGCGGAGCTCTTTCACCAGCGGCCATGCGTTCAGCGCATCGAGCAAGTTGATGAAGCCGGGTGATCCTCCGAGGACCTTGAAGGGTAGACGACCAGCCTTGGTGAATGCCGAGGCGGGTTTCTGGTGCGGATTTGCGCCGTAGCGTAGAGACAAGTGTTGCACGCCGTCGCCAGCGTACTTCTTGCGAAAGAAGTCTGCAATGGCAGCGTCATAGTCTGCTGTATGCTCAAACGCTTTGAGCGCACACATCTTCCTGCTCTTCTCCGTCACCTCCCCCTTCCCCAACTCCTGCAAGAACTCTGGATAGTCATCCGGATCGCTCAAAATAGTCACCCGCGTGTGGTTCTTCGCAGCGGCTCGGATGAGCGTTACACCACCGATATCGATTTCCTCAACGGCTTCGGGTATTGTGACGTTGATCTTCGCGATGGTATCCTTGAAGGGGTATAGATTGCAGACGACGTAGTCGACCTTGTTGATGTTCTGCTCCGCCAGGTCCTTTTCGTCCGAGGCGAGATCGCGAGCGAGGATACCGGCGTGAACGGCTGGGTGGAGGGTCTTGACTCGACCCGAGAGCATTTCTGGCGCATGGGTGATTGCTGAAACATCTCTGTGGGCACATGCAGCAATCAGCCATTGTTCAGGTTGCGGGCAACTAAGCTGCCGGCCACTGAGTGGAGTACCGCCCACTCACTCAACCTGGAAACCGGCCTCTCTAATCATCTTAGCTGTCCCACCCGACGCGAACAGCCGCACATGGTTCTGTATCAGGCCTTTGGCTAAGTCCAGCAGGCCGGTCTTGTTGTAGACAGATAATATAGCTAGGACTCAATGTCAGTTGAGTTGATGAGGTGCAGGGCAGCGACAAGATCCAACCAGTCTTTGGTATCCTATCTCCCGACATGATCGTGTGTGTGGAAATGGTGGTAATCGCACTTTCCAGCGTTCTCGACGCTGAGGTTCGAGATGAGTCAAAATTCCTTGTGACGAACTTTATGTCATCCTATCGCTGTTTTATGCTACCCTTGCACAAATATCCGAACATATAAACTTTCCGCAGGAAACCTTTTCACTTCTCTTTTCTTTTCTACACGAACAACGCAAAAATCCAACATTCTCAATAAAAGCATTCCTACGAGACGCCTTTCTCTCATTCGTGGGGGAAAGAGGTCCATGACATGTGGAAATCGTCAAGCAGAATGGAGAGCGGACCTTGCTGCTGATCTTGGGTGCGGCGCCTGACTTGGCCTTTACGGAGGACAGTGGAAGGGGCCGCAATGATCGGCTGCACATCATAAAGAGTCTGAGAGCCTTGATCGTATTACGAAGGCTTTGTGTACGAGTGCTTTCCGGTAGCCTTGATGAGTTGGGTTTATGAACTTGTATTTTCGATCGATAATGCTGCTTTGCGTGCAGAACCTATGGTAGTCACGCTGCTCTATATCCCTATGGCTATCTTACTGCTGGAGAACGAATGCGTGAACCTCAAATATAAGCGGAGCTTCATGAAACGCCAACTTAGGTAGAGCAAGTGAGATGTATCTGCGGGCTCCCAGAGTGGTGCCACTACGCAAAGAATATAGGTAGCACAGATTATAGGTAGTACTAAGGTAGGTACGAGGCCAGAATGAACAGCGAGAAACAGAGCTCATATATCATCGCAACTCCGCATATTGGTCCAGCTGGGGACACCACAGCTCTAACGGCCCTTGAATAAGCACTCTTCTAGAACTCCCTGCTCCGACTAGGCCCAGGTGTTGAATCGAGATGTGTCAACCTCAACAGATCGTGTCGGTGGAAGAATGACCTGTTTTTCTTTCCGAAGATATCTGTTGTGAAAGTATCAGCACCATCCACTTCCATACCAATTTAGATCGGTGAAGACCCACACATGGGGATACTGAACAGGCAGATCCCGACTTGAATGCTTGCAATGATATAGAATGTTTGAAGAGTACCAGCTGTCAAGAGCCAGTTGTAAGCATTCCAGGTCAAGCCGAAAGAGAACATGTTCTTGAATATTAGGAGGCATGTGAAGGCTTCCACGGCAATGTCACCTAATCCTGTGTTAGCACTTTGAACTCAGACATTTGAAGAAGGGTTGGCTTACGATGCGCGTCAACTATATATAACGCACTCGCCACCGCTCCCAGCACCATGCCCATAACGACCAGTGCGAAGAAGAAATCAGGCAAGAACCATCCATACTTGGC
>JAABVA010006144.1_pt1 | contig 10695 bp, 11 predicted proteins | sample 5560331 | NCBI WGS metagenome assembly JAABVA01 (sample SAMN12812661, study PRJNA571458) | rock metagenome | isolation source: Antarctica rocks | place: Antarctica: Victoria Land, Mt New Zealand sud | collected 2016-01-07 | reverse complement strand
ACGCCATCGCGATGGCGCTGTACATGGGGTCCAGCACCCGCGAGGTGCTGCGCTGCCTGCTGGAAGGCCTGCGCTGGCTGTGGGGCGCCGACGCGGTCAAGGTCGCGGGCAGAGCGGCATCTCGCAGGCGCGCAGCCGTTTGGGCGAGATGCCGTTGCGCCGGCTGTATGAGCACGTCGTGCAGCCGGTGGCGACGCGCGCCACCAAGGGGGCGTGGTATCGAGGGTGGCGGCTGGTGAGCCTGGATGGGTCCAGCCTGGATGTGGCCGACACCGCCGAGAACGGCATCGCCTTTGGCTATCCGGGCGCCAGCCGCGGCGAGAGCGCGTTCCCGCAACTCCGCTTCGTGGCGCTGGTGGAGAACGGCACGCACGTGCTGTTCGGCGCCAAACTGGGCCGTTACGCCGACAGCGAGACGACGCTGGCCCATGACGTCGTGGGGAGTGTCAAAAACTTGGGGCGTTACGCCGCGAGCTGGATTGCTGGATGGCCAAACCGCCCGTCCAGCACCGCGGCCCTGACCTGAAGCACACGATGGGCGCCTCGAAGTGACCAGCGCATCTGCTGGCGCTTGTTCATGCGGGCATTCACCAGCTGGTTGACGGTGCCCTCGGCCCGCGAGGTCGAGATCGGCTTGCCGGCCCGGCAGCGCTCGCCGTAGTCGATCAGCGCGCCCTCGTTGCTTTCGATGTAGCTGCGCAACTCCGCGCAACGGGCAGCAAGCCGCCTGAACTTGGCTTCGGCGGCGGGTTCGTTCAGCACGCTGGCCTCCTTGGCCCAGCTCGTGATCGGGCCCAAAGCCTCGCACGCCTTCTCGTGATGCCCGTTCCAGAGCAGATGCCGCAATCGTTCCACGTCGATCCAAGCTTGGTCGAGCGGGACGAGGAGCGGCGGCTCGAGGGCACACAGGCCTTCCATGACCTGCTCGACATGATGCACGCGCATGGAGAGATGAAACCAGTCCAAAATATACTCTACCGGGCCGCCCGTGGCCGAGCGCACCAGCGCCGGCAGCGCGAGGTCGCCGTCGCTGATCGCGGTCACCGTATCGCCCTCCCGCCAGCCCTGGCCCTGCAGCACCGCGCGCAGCAACGCATGGGGTTGCTCGGCCACGCTGCGCACCAAGGCGAAGCGCCGGGTGGGGTGGCCCTCATGCTCGATCTTGCCGCAGACCGCCTCGAAGTTGCGAACCTGATGCCCGGGCACGGCACGAATGTAGGCGCCGTCGAGCATGACGACGGGCCGGCTCGCGTCCGCCGCAGCGGCCTTGGCTGGCTCGTCTGGGACGGGCATGACCTCCGCTGCTGCTTGCCGGTCGGCCGCCTCGAGCTGCAGGGCGATGGCATGGGTGCGGATGCGCACGCTCTCCTGGTTTGTAGGCGAGGCCGGCAGCAGGGTGTCGAGGAGACGCGCCGCGTCCCGGAACGAGGTGCGTGCGCCCAACTCGGCCTGCACCCGCTCGAGCTCCGGCGTGCAGCGGGCGATCAGCAGCGCGCAGACCGGCGAGACCGTCACCCCCGCCAGGAGCACGGACTGGCGACAACCACACACTTTGAACCGCGGCGCCTCGACCTCGACCGTGCCGAACAAGGTCTGCAGCCGGCGTGTGCGCCGGTCCTTGAGCGGCTGCAGTGCCCCGCATGCCGCACAGACCCGGTGATGGGCCGCATACGCCGCCACCTGGCCGCACAGCATGCTCGCCTGCAGCTTGGCCAGCAGAGACTTGGTCTCGGCGAGCATGAGGCCGACCTCCGCGAGCGTGCTGACCACCCCTGGCCGGCTGAACGTCACCAGCTCCGTCGTAGTCACCTCCGCCGCGCTTGTCCTCGTCTCCAGTCGCACCGTCCATTGCATCACGCCTGCCGCCCTCGTGGTCAGGCATCAGACGGGCCAATCCGCTCGAGACAGGCAAGCAGGCTGCCCCAAGTTTTTGACGCTCCCATGCAAAAGTCGTGCAGATGCACCCGATGACAGGCGAGGACGTCCGCATGATGGTGGAGACACGCAGGCAGCAGATCGGGCTTCACGGGGATGCCTTCACCCTTGAGGCGCTGTCCTGCTTGGACAGGCTCGCAAACGGAAGCCCAAGGCGGCTCGACTGGGGGAGTGTCAGAAACCTGGGGCGCTACGCCGCGAGTTGGAGTGCTTGGTGGCCGAAGCGTCCGTCCAGCACCGCGGCCCTGACCTGAAGCACGCGATGGCGCCACGGGGCGACCAGCGCATCTGTCGGCGCTTGTTCATGCGGACACTCACCAGCTGGTTGACGGTGCCCTCGGCCCGTGATGTGGAGATCGGCTTGCCAGCCCGGCAGCGCTGGCCGTAGTCGATCAGCGAGTCCTTGTTGTTCTCGATGTAGGCGTGCAGCTTCGTGCAACGCGCGACCAGGCGCTTCGCCCTTGCTTCCATTGCGGGGTCGTTCAGCACGGTTGCGTCCTTGGCCCAGCTCCCGATCCGGCCCAAAGCCTCGCATGCGTTCTCGTGGTGGCCGTTCCAAAGCAGGTGACGCAATCGTTCCACGTCGATCCGGGCATGGTCGAGCGGGGCGGAAGGCGACGGCTCGAGGGCGCACAGGCCGCGCATGACCTGCTCGACATGGTGCACGCGCATGGAGAGATGGAGCCAATCCAAAACATACTCTACCGGGCCGCCCGTGGCCGAGCGCACCAGCGCCGGCAGGGCGGGGTCGCCGTCGCTGATCGCGGTGACCGGGCACGGCACGTATGTAGGCGCCGTCGAGCATGACGACGGGCCGGCTCGCGTCCGCCGCTGCGGCCTTGGCCGGATCGTCTCGGACAGCCGTGATCTCGGCTGCTGTCTGTCGGTCGGCCGCCTCAAGCCGCAGGGCGACGGCATGAGTGCGGGTGCGCAGGCTCTCATAGTTCGCCGGCGAGACGGGCAGCAGAGCTTCCAGAATGCGCACTCCATCCCGGAACGAGGTGCGTGCGCCCAACTCGGCCTGCACCTGCTCCAGCTCCGGCGTGCAGCGGGCCGTCAACAGCGCGCAGACCGGCGAGACCGTCACCTCCGCCAGGGGCGTCGTCAGACGGCAGCGGCACACCTTGAACCGCGGCGCCTCGACCTCGACCGTGCCAAATAGCGTCTGCAGTCGGCGCGTGCGCCGGTCCTTGAGCGGCTGCAACACCCCGCAAGCCGTGCAGGCCCGGTGATAAGCCGCATACTCCGCCACCTGCCCGCACAGCATGCTCGCCTGCAGCTTGGCCAGAAGCGTCTTGCTCTCGGCGAGCATCAGGCCGATCTCCGCAAGCGTGCCGACCACCCCCGGCCGGCTGAACGTGACCAGCTCCGTCGTCTTCACCTCGCCCGCGCTGGTCCGCGCCTCAAGTCGCACCGTCCACTGCATCACGCCTGCCGCCCTCGTGGTCAGGCGTCAGCCAGGCCAATCAGCCCGAGACGGGCAAGTAGCTTGCCCCAAGTTTTTGACACTCCCGGGATGCACCGCTAAAGCAGCAAATGTCGCCTGACGCTCTGCTGCGAGACGTCGCCCCGCTCCAACTCAGCGACTACGTGCCCTTTCTCCATGACATAGCCACGTTCGGCCATGGTCAGAATGGTGTCCAGGTTCTGCTCGACGAACAGGATGGTGGTGCCGAAGTCATCGCGGATCGACCGCAGGACGCGGCAGATCAGTTGCACGATGGACGGTTGCACGCCCTCCGATGGCTCGTCCAACAGGATTAATCCGGGAGCGCCAATCAACACGCGTCCGATTGCCAGTTGCTGCTGCTGCCCGCCCGACATCGTGCCCGCCATCTGCTTGCGGCGTTCCTTCAGGATTGGAAAGCACTCGAATACGAGGTCCATGCGGGAGTTTTGCCGGCTGCCGCCGATGAGCTCGCCGACCTTAAGGTTTTCATTGACCGTCATACGCGGAAACACGTCGCGCCCTTGAGGGATGTAGCCGACGCCGAGACGCGCCCGGTCGTCTGCGGACATCCGCGTCACGTCTTGCCCATTGTAACGGATGGTGCCGCTGGAGGCGCGCAGCAGGCCGATCAAGCAGCGCATGGTAGTGGTCTTGCCGACGCCGTTCCGGCCGATCAGCGCGACAATTTCGCCCTTGCCGATACTGAGGTCCACACCAGTCAGGACTGGCGTTGCCCCGTAGCTGGACTTCAGGCCCGTCACCTCCAGTATCGTTTCACGCGGCATGCGGAACGCCTAGATAGATCTCCGCAACGCGCGGGTCGGCGACGATCTCGTCAATGCTGCCTTGGGCGAATGTCTGGCCCAGGTGCAGCACGGTCACGGTAGTGGCAATCTGCCGCACGAACGCCATGTCATGCTCGACGGCAAGCACCGTCATGCCCTCGGCGTTGAGACGCTTGACCAGCTCGCCGGTACGATAGGTCTCGTCTGGCGAAAGGCCGGCGGTTGGCTCGTCCAGCAGCAGGAGCGTTGGCCGCAGCGCGACCGCCATGCCAATTTCTAGCCATTGCTGCTGCCCATGCGAAAGCTCCCCCGCCGGCTTGCCGGCATCCGCTGCAAGGCCGAGCAGATCGAGAAGACGCTGCTCTTCGCGCGGCAGTTGATCGGCGGCGGTGTGATGCTGCAGGGCAATACGCAGATTCTGCTGCACCGGCAAGGCCTTGAAGACGCTCGGCGCCTGCATTTTGATGCTCATGCCCAGTTGAACCCGCGCAAACGGTTTTGCTTGGGTTACGTCGTGGCCGCGGAAGCGGATGTGACCGCGGGTCGGGGCATAAGTGCCGACGACCAGCTTGAACAACGTGCTCTTGCCGGCCCCGTTCGGGCCGATCAGGCAGTGAATCTCGCCCGCCTCGACGGCAAGCTCCACGTCCGACACCGCAAAAAACCCGCCGAAGCTCTTGCTGACGTTCTGCACTTGCAGCAGCGCCGTCACGAGCTGGCGTCCTTTGGGGACAGCGTTGGCGCCCGACGTCGGCCGCGCCGCAAGGACAAGAGCTCGCCCAGGCCGACGACGAAGCCTTTCGGCACGAACAGGATCGTGGCGGCCAGCAGTGTGCCCATGACGATGAGCGTGGCCTCCTGGCTATAGATCGTCAGGGTTTGAAAGCCGAGCAGCAGCATGAATGTGCCGACCAGGGTGGCAGTGAGGTCCGTCCGTCCGGAGAACGCCACCCAGATGATCGGCATCGCCGCGGCTGGCAGGCCGATGCTGGAAGGGGTGATGAATTGGCCCCAGGACGTGTAGAGCACGCCGCTGACCCCGGCGAGCGCGCTGCCGAGAACAAAGACGATGAGCTGGTAGCGCCGCACGTCATAGCCGAGCAACTCGGCCCGCTGCGGATCTTCGCGTATGGCGACCAATACGTTGCCGAACCGCGAGTTGGCGAGGACGCGCAACAGCAGGTATGTCGCGGTCAGCCCGATCACGAGGAAGTAGTAGAGCGCGGTCTCCTCCAAATCGATCGGGCCGCCAAACCAGGGAATGTTCAGCGGCGACATGCCTTGCATGCCGTTGAACCCGTTCAGCCGCGCCTTGCCGATCGCCCATTCGGGACCGGCGGTCTGGCCCAAGAAGAAGGCGAGTGCTAGGGTAAAGGAGAGGGTGACGATGCCAAAGAACACGCCGCTGATGCGGCCGTAGATCATGAAATAGCCGAGCACCGCCGCCGCCAAACTCGCCAGCGCCACCGCGCCGAATAGCCCGGCGAGCGTCGCCACCGGTCCGTTGCCGAGATCGATCGCCAGCACCCCGTAGGCGTAGCCGCCGATGCCGAAGAAAAAGGTCTGTCCAAACGACAGCATCCCGCACAGACCCCACATGACGCACAAGCCGAGCGCCATGAAGATCCAGATGAGGAAATAGCCGAAGTTGCCGACGTTATATGGGTCGGCAAATGCCGGGTAGGCCAGCGCAGCCGCCAGCACCAGCGCAGCACCGGCCCAGAACACCCGCCCCTCTCCCATCGTCTGCGGGCCGTTGAGCAGCTTGAGCATAGGATTCTCCGCTCAGCTCGTGCGTTTGGCGAGCCAGCCGGAAAATCCGTCCGGCAGCACGCGGATAATCAGGATGACGGCGATCAGCAGCCCGATCTGCCCAATGATTTGGCCATACCAGGCATTCAGCCCGGTCCTGACAATGGCCAGCACCACCGCTGCTGGCGCGGTTCCAAGCAGCACGCTGGAGCCGCCGACCACGACGGTGACAAACGACTCCACGATGAAGCTCGCCCCCATGGTCGGGATCAGCGACATCGTCGGCGCATACAGCGCACCGCACAGTCCCGCCAGTCCCGCGCCGATGCCGAAACTCGCCGCATAGATCCGGCTGCGACGCACGCCCAAGGCTTGCGCCATGTGCGCATTCTGCATCACCGCACGGGCGTGTACGCCGAAGCGGGTGCGCATGAAAAGCAAGTAGATGAATGCCAGCACCGCCAGCGACGCCGCAAACAGGACCATGCGGTAGGTGGAAAAGCCATAGCCGCCGACCTCGAACCCGCCGCCGGGCGTCCCGATCCCAGGGAAGGTCGACCCGACCAGGACCAGCGTTCCCTGGGTAGCGATCAGGCTCAGGCCCCAGGTGACCAGCAACGAGTCCAGCGGGCGGCTGTAGAGCGGACGGATCAGCGTGAGTTCCAGAACCACGCCAATCAGCGCCGCTGCCAGGGTCCCGCACACCTGGGCGATCGGGAGCGGCAGCCCGGCATGATAGGTGGCGGCGGTCACATAGACGCCGCACATGATGAACTCGCCATGCGCCATATTGATGACGCCCATCATGCCGAAGATGATGGCGAGACCTGCTGCCGAGAGGACGAGAAAAGCGAATACGTCGGCGAACTGATAGAAATACGAGAACAGGTCCCCCAGCATCCTGCGTTCCTTTATCCAGGTAGATGATCTGGCGTATATTGCTCCTTTGGATCGCTCTTTGTCAGATTGCAGCCCACCTTGGACAGCCAGTATGGCTGGATGTCGCCAAAGTCCTTAAGAACACTGACGTTGTTCTGGGCATCGACGCTGATCAGCCGCATGATGTGCGAGCAATGCTGGCTTTTTGGATCGATGACGATGCGGCCCTCCGGGGCCTCGATGCCGGCATCACCGGCGGCCATCACCTCGCGGATCGCGTCCTTGTTGGTCGACTTTGCCCGTTCGACAAGCATCTTGTACATGAAGACCGCAACATAGGCGTTGTAGCCCATATCGTTGATGTAGACTTCGTTGGGAAACTTGGCGTGCCAACGCTTCTTGAAGTTCTCGGCGGCTGGGGTATTGAGCTCCTCGAACCAGTTAGCCGCTGCATACATGTCCTTCATCACGCCCGGCGGGAAGCGCTTGTGCTCGAAGCCGAGCATGATCTTGACAGGGCTTGCCATCGGCAGACTAACGCCGGCGGCGTTTTTCTGCTCGTAGAATGAGCTCTGTGCCGCGCCGACGTCCAGCATATAGAGCCAGTCCGGTTTGGCCCGTTGGATGTTCTGGATGGTCTGGGCAAACTGCGACACACCCAACGGGATGAACTCCTCGCCAAGGACTTCACAGCCTAGCGGTTTCAGGATGCTGTTGCCCCACGCGGAGGACAGGTGGCCGAAGTTGTAGTCGGCGGCGACCGTGTAAACCTTCTTGCCGTATTTCTCGACCATCCAGGGCAGCAATGTCGACAACTGCTGCTCCGGCACTGCGCCAACGCTCAGCATGTTGCCGTCGCAGACGCCGCCTTCATACTGGTTCGTGTAGATGTAGAACGCGTTCAGCCGGTCTACGATCGGACGCACCGCCTCACGCGAGGCTGAGGTGATGCCGCCGATCAGCACATCCACCTTGTCCCGCTGCAGCACGCGCCGGGCGAACTCCTGGTAGCGCGCATTGTCGCCCTGCGGGTCCAGATGGATCAGCTCGATCGGGCGTCCCATGATGCCGCCGGCGGCGTTGATCTCCTCGACCGCCAACTGCGAGCCGTGCAGCTTGGGCATGCCGAACGCCGCGAGGTCCCCGGAGATGTCCTCCAGCAAGCCGATCTTGATGAGAGCGGCGGCCTGGGCGAAGTGGCCAAGCCCAAGGATCGGCGTCGCGGCAGCGCCGAGCAGCAAACTTCTACGATTCATCCTGGTCCCCTCGTTTGCAAATGTCTGCAGATGCTCCCGTTGCCTCAGCCGAGCGCCGGGTGGCGTTTGTGCCAGTCGGTCGCCTGCTGGTAGGCGTATCCCGCTTGACAGAGCAGTTTCTCGGCCAAATGGGCGCCGACGAACTGGAACGCGACGGGTGTGCCGGCCTCGGTAAACCCGCATGGCAGAGTGATGGTTGGGCTGCCGCTCATATCGAACGGACAGGTGAAGCTCAGCAGCGACGTCATCAGGGCCGCGTCCTCGCCCAGCGTCGCCATCTTCGCCAGTGTCGGCGACGCGAAGCCCTGGGCGGGCAGCAGCAATAAGTCGGCGGTACGGAACAATGCCGCGAGCCGGCCGGAGAAGTCGTGCCGGCGCAGGATGATCTTCTGGTAATCCATGCCGGAGAGGCCCCGGCCCAACTCGATCAGCCCGGACAGGGCCGGGCCATATTCGTCTTTGCGGGAGGGATAGGTGGCCTCGTGCGCCACGGCGGTTTCGACGCCGCATAGCGGGAACCAGTCCTTGACCATTTGCGTGACGTCGGGGAAGCGGACCTCGTGGATTTCGGCACCGAGGGCGCGGACGGTGTCGACGACCGAGGTGATCGCCTCCCGCGTGACCTCGTCGGCCTGCGCCTCGATCCAGGCTGGGGCGATCCCCACCCGTACGCCGCGCATGCCTCGGCCGATGCCGGCGAGGTAGTCCGGCACGGAATCCTGCAAGGCGGTCGGGTCATTCTCGTCCGACCCAGCGATGACGCCGAGCATGGCCGCGGCGTCGCGGGCGCTGCGCGTCATCGGGCCGATATGGTCCAGCGTCGCCGCCAGCTCGAACACGCCGTAGCGGCTGACCCGGCCCCAGGTCGGCTTCAGCCCGGTCAGCCCGTTTGCCGCCGACGGAAAACGGATCGAGCCGCCAGTGTCGGACCCCAGCGAGCCATAACACAGGCCTGCCGCGGTCGCCGATCCCGAGCCGCTGGACGATGCGCCCGACCAGTGCGCGGCATTCCATGGATTGACCGGCGGCGTCACCTGTGGATGGTGGTCGGCGTAGGCGCCTTCTGTCAGTTGCAGCTTGCCCAGAATGACCGCGCCGGCCGTCGTCAAGCGGTCCACGACGGTCGCATTTTCCGTCGGCCGGAAATCTTGATGCACGACCGTTCCCGCCGCGGTTGAAATTCCTTGCATCCAGCAAAGGTCCTTCACGGCAATGGGCGCCCCATGCAGCGGCCCCTTGATCTCGCCCGCGCGAATTTGCCCGTCCGCGATCCGCGCTTGCTCGAGTGCGTATTCGGGCAGCACCAGCGCGAAGCTGTGCAGCGTGCCGTCGAGCGCCTCGATGCGCGCCAACTCGGCTTGGGTCGCCTCGACCGAATTTGTCTCGCCAGCATGGATACGCCGGGTCAACTCGGTCAGTTCCAAGTAGTGCAGTTCGTCTGTCGCCACGTTCGGTCCCCGCCAATATGGATCATTGCCGCTCGTCCAGCTCTCACAATCATATGCCGACGGGACCGGCGCAACCCATGTGATGCTATGCAACCTTCATGCCGTCGCGCCAGCCGTAGGCGACCCGCAGCTAGGCCTAGCGCAGGCAGGATTTCGCGACCTTGCAGATGTAGGTGTATTTTGGGTTCACCACCTGAGTGCAGCGGGCCTCGGCGATCTGCCCAAGGAACATGTAGGCCTCGGCGTCGGTAAAACCGTAATCGTCGGCAAGCCAATACACCATCTGCTCGAAGGCGATCCGCATGGCGTCCTCCAGCGGCCGGGCGCAGCCGAGGGTCGCAATGTGCGTGTCCGTCTCGATTCTGGGCCAGGTCATCCGGGCCGGCTTATCGCGCAGCTCGACGCTGAGGGTTACGCGGGCACCGATCTCAGTCGCGCCAAATCCGACGCACTCGCCGTCCCCCTGGAGAGCGTGGCAATCGCCAACATAGAGGCTCGCTCCCTCCTGCTGCACTTCGAACAGCACGGTGCTGCCGGTGGTGATCTCCTGCACGTCGAGGTTGCCACCGTGCGTTCCGTTGTCGACCGTCAGCACCGCCCCGTGCACCGGGGCGACGCCCAATACTCCAATCATGGGCTTGATGGGCAGCTTGCGGCTGTCGCTCCAGTGCACGAAGCCGTTGCGTACCTCCATGGCCCTGGTCTGGATCCCGAACTCCTTTTGCCGGACCCAGTCCGGAAACATCCCGATGCCTGGCCAGAGAGCCGTATAGCCGATCTCGTCCAGCTCCATGGCGTGCACATGGACGGCGAGCACCTGCCCCGGTTTTGCGCCCACCACACGCAGCGGCCCGGTCGCCGGATTGACGAAGGGAAAGCGGACGGTCTCGGATGATAGCTTGGAAGCGGTCGAGGTGATCAGGCCCTCGTTGCAGTTAATCTCGCATTCGACGGTGACCTGCTCGCCGGGCCGGATGTCGCCGATGCATGTATCGATGGCCGAGAGCGCGTATTTGAGATGCCCTGCCTTCGGGATGGTACGTGCCTCGTCCATGATCACCTCCTTACTTCTTTGGGCTAATTGAGATCGTGCCGCCACGGCAGCAGCATGCGCTCCACCCGGCTCACCACCGTCGAGAGGCCGAGTGCGAGCGTGACGGTGACGGTCAAGGCGGCGAAAACCTTGGAAA
>JAABVA010006142.1_pt1 | contig 10696 bp, 13 predicted proteins | sample 5560331 | NCBI WGS metagenome assembly JAABVA01 (sample SAMN12812661, study PRJNA571458) | rock metagenome | isolation source: Antarctica rocks | place: Antarctica: Victoria Land, Mt New Zealand sud | collected 2016-01-07 | reverse complement strand
CGGCAAGCAGGAAAGCGAATGGCACAGGGCGACCTCACAAAGCTGGAAGGTCGCCTTCATACAGCCGCTACGTCAGCCCGCCGCCGCTCACGTCCAGCCCGCTACGGCAGAACTGAATGGCCCTGGTAGGGGTGGAAGGCCCATGTCTGCGAAAACGTACGGTAAGAAAGGAGAACACAGAAAGAAAGGAGAACACAGACTAAATTCCTGTGATTTCGACCCGAAAGGGCTAATTTCATTCCATTTCCGATACTAACCGAGCGTTTATTGCGTGCAATCATTGAATGCAACGCGCATTGCGTTCAATACCGCGGTTTGATGTGGCGTATTGCACGCAGCAAACAGGGGGTCTAACGCGGGGGATGACTTTGCGTGAAATACATGCGGTGCCCGTTAATGCCTCTGGCAGGCTATGCTGAATGGTGCCGTTCCTTGCCAGCCTGACATCTGAGTTACTAAACCGACCCTTAATATTGCGTGCAATACGCTAACGTACGTTTTCGTGCCGCTGGGCCTTCCGGCCCAATACGGCATGGCCATGGCGCGGCAGGGCACGACCGACGCCAGGGTCATTATGTCCGGCGCGGACAGGGCGGGGCTCGACGGCCAGTATGCGGTTGAGGCAGAGAACTTTGCCATGAATGGATGGTCGTTCGCGAAAATCATCCATTACAACTCGTCGTGCGCCTGGATGGTGGCCGGCGTGCCGATCGAGTCCGACAACCCGACACGCGCCGACCGGGAGACAGCCTGCCGCCGCCAGTTGTTCTGGCCGCACTGCACCCAGCCGCCGCGTCCAGCGCGGATGTCTGCCGACGCGAGCTGGTGGGCGTCACGTTCGGGCTCGATGCGTGGGCGGCGGGCGTTCCGGCGCGCGCGATGGTCGTTCGCGCTGCCCGGGCGGCTGGGGTGGACGCGGAAACCGCGGGCGAGGGCTACCAGCTCGGAACCGACGGCCGCACGCCAGCCGACGTGCTGCACCTGATTAACGCTGGGCGTTGCGACTACCTGCTGGACGCCGGCCCATGAGCCCCGCCGCCGCCCTACCATCCACCATTGCCCGGCGCGCACGTCGCAACCGGCTGGTCTGGGTGCAATTGGAGCTGTTCGCGCCCGGTCCGGTTATCGAACCGGCGCACATCCGCGAGTGCGACGCGGCGAGATGCGAATCACCGACGACGGCGGCCGACGCCCCGTATCCGAGGCAAAACGAGTCAATGTCGAGTCAATGTCGAGTCAATGTCGAGTCAATGTCGAGTCAATGTCGAGTCAATGTCGAGTCAATAATGACTCAACACGCGGCTTCTCAACGAAAAAGCTGCGCGGGTTCGCGAACGGGTTTACTAGTGATCCGTCGAAACAATAAAGGACTGGCCCATGAACGCTACCCCCTCGCCAGCGCCGGAGCCGGTCATGTACTCCGTGCGGGCCGCCACGGCCGCTTCTGGAATGTCGAGGTCGCGCCTCTACGAGCTCGCCAGAAACGGCCAGCTAGAGATGCGGAAGGACAATCGCCGCGTGCTTGTGGTCGGATCGATCCTGCGGGGTTTTCTGGCCGGGTTGCCCGTGATGGAGGCGGCCTAGAAACGGAAACGTCGGCGCACCCGCCACAGGCGCACCGACGCGATCCGAAAACCGCAACCCCAAACGCCAGCCAGGGCCCAACGCACTCACCAGTGCCGGGCGTAGCGAGGCGGGGACGGAAAAGCAACCTAAACCGTAGGCCCGCACCATGCCCCCCGCCTCCGACAACGTCGTCCCGATCCGCCCCGCCGCTGTCCCGGCACCGCTCGCCGTCGAGATCGTGCAGTTCCGCCCCTGGCAACGCCGGCACTCCCTAAAAGGCTACGCGGCCGTGCACATCCCCGCCGCCGGGCTGACGCTGCACGCCATCGCGGTCCACCAGCGGCGCGAGCGGGGCGTCGTGGTCGGCGCCTGGGCGTCGGTCGGGGAGCGGCCCTTGCTGGACCGTGAGGGCACCATCCGGCGCGATGACGCGGGGCGCAGGATGTTCACGCAGACGGTCACGTTCCCCGAAATCGGCGCGGCGCAGGCATTCAGCGACGCGGTCATCGCCGGCATCCGGGTCGCGTTCCCGGAGGTGCTGGCATGACCAGCCGCGAGCGCCGCGCCGCCCAACGGGAGTACACCCGCAACGCCCTGCACGAGCTGAACCGCAACGCCGCCGGGCTGCTATTCGTCGCCAGCATCATGCGGAGCGAAATCTCGCTCATGTTGCTGGAGGCCCAGGCCGGCAACCGCGATGCCGCGATGATGCGGGGGGCGGTGAACGCGCTGCTAATCGGCGCTGCCTACGCCGGAGACAGCGACCCGGCGCGATGCGGAGGATGCCGTCGGCCTATCCGGCGCGGCGATCAGGATCTGAACTTCGCAATGATCTCAGGCAGGGAGCCCGAAGCCCCGCCGTCCATGGGCGTGGTCGTGTGCACCGCGTGTGGCCCGACGCCGGATGCGGTGCTCGACGTGGCGATAGCGGCGCTGCGGACGGTCTGGCCGGACGTGCGGCACATCACGGTGACGCACCCGGACGGCGGCCACGCATGACGTCGGGAACCGGACATCGCCACGGCCTCGCCCGGGCGGCGCTGGGCGCGGCCGAACGGCGCATCGGGCAGTTGCCAGAGCCCGGGCGGTGCCGGGCCATCGCGGCCGAGGCGGCGGGGCTCGCCGTGCTGGTGGCGGGCGGGCTCGTGCCGCAGAGCGTGGTTGCTGACACGGTCAGACGCGGCGCGCGCGAGGCGGGGGTGAAATGCCCGTGGACGATCGGGCGGTGCATCGCCCGGGGGCTGGCGTATCCGGCGACGGGGCCGCCATGAACGAAAAAGCCGCCGCCCCCTCCCCAGGGAACGACGGCTGATATTCGTTGCTGAACCCGACCACCAATCGTTTCAACAGCTAACCAAGGACCACGATACGCCTGATAATAAGCGACCGCAGCGTCTTAGCCAAGCATGACGTAAGTCATGTTATATTATGAATTAAGACATCGGCGGCGGCTTATCAAGAGTGTTTTGTGGTCCCAGAAGGGACACCGCTACAAATGTCTACCTTCCACGACAAATCCGACAACGCCTCGTTCATCCGGGCCATGGGTCCGGTCGCGCTGGAATTGCTGGGCGAGCCGACCAGCCGCACGAAAACCGAGCTGCGGTTCCGCGACAATGGATCACTGTCCGTCGATATCAGCAAAGGAAGCTGGAAGGATCCCGTCACGGGCGATGGCGGCGGATGCCTCGCCTTCGTGATAAAATACGCCGAAAAGGACAAGCCCGGCGCGTTGGCGTGGCTTCGAGAGCGTGGGCACCTGGCCAAGTCCGCCGGGACGAACGGCGCGAGGAAGCGCCGTAAGGAACGCGCGGCCGGGACGGCGGGGGTCGCTGCGCTGGTGGCGAACGGACTTGTTCCAACTCCGGTCATCGTGAACACGGTGCCGCGCGGCGCGAAAAAGGAACGCGAGATCGCGGCCTACACCTACCGCACAGCGGACGGCAGCGAGCTGTTCCAAGTGGTGCGCTTCGATCCCAAAGGTTTCAAGCAACGCCAATCGAACGAACACGGCGGCTGGACCTGGGGAATGGCCGGGACCGAGCCCGTCCTTTATCGCCTGCCGGAAATCATCGCTGCCGTCGCCGCCAAGCGGACGATCTACATCGCGGAGGGCGAGAAGGGCGTCGCGGCGCTCGTCAGCATTGGCCTGGACGCGACCTGTAGCCCGGGCGGCGCTGGCAAATGGCGAGCCTCATCCGGCGCGCACCTCGCCGGTGCCGATGTGGTGATCCTGCCGGACAACGACGCACCCGGCCAGAAACATGCGGCGATGGTCGCCAAAGCCCTCGACGGCATCGCGGGCGAGGTCCGCATCTTGCCTCTCCCTGGCTTGGCCGAAAAGGCGGACGTGGCGGATTGGATCGCAGCCGGCGGCACGGCGGCCGAGCTGGTGGAGCTGGCGCAAGCGATGCCGTCGCCGGAGCCGAAGCCGGATGGGGTGGCTGAAATCGAACGGCTGAGCCGACTTCCCGGCGTGGTCTACTCCATGGAACGGCGATCCGCCGCCAAGTCGCTCAGTATCGGCGTCGGCAATCTTGACCGGGCGGTGGGCGCCGTTAAGGCCAAACGTCGCCACGCCGCAGAGAAAGCGCACCGGGCAACCCTCAGCGACGACGTGAAATGGCCCTACGGCTTCACCGTGAGCCAGGACGGATTTTTTTATGATAGCGGCCGCGAAGCCGGGCCCGTGTGGCTATCCGCCGCCATCCAGGTGCTGGGGCTTGGCCGCGACGCCAGCAGCGAAGGATGGTCGAAGTGGCTGCAATGGGCCGACCCTGACGGCCAGGTGCATAGGTGGCTGATGCCCGCCGGACTGGCGATGCAACAGACCAGCGAGCTTGAAGTGGAACTAGCGAACCGCGGGCTGGACATGAGCGGCTTGCCCACAATGCGCGCCCTTCTCCGGCGCGGGCTCGCCGAGGTCACGACAACCCGGCGGGTCCGGGTCGCAGACATGCAGGGGTGGTGCCCGCCCGGCGGTGGCAAGGGCAGCGCGTTCGTGCTGGTCGCTGGCGACGTGATCGGCGGAGCGGCCGAGCCCATCGTGCTTCGGCGGCAGGCGGCCGACATCGTGACCCGCATGGTCCCGGCCGGCGACCTGGCCGGGTGGAAATACAGCGTGGCCGGAGGTGCCGTGGGCAACCCCATCGCCGCGTTCGCCATCGCCGCAGCGTTCGCCGGGCCGCTGATCGGACCACTCGGCGAAACCTCCGGCGGCTTCCACTTCTTCGGCCGGTCCAAGGCAGGCAAGACGCTCGCCTTGATGATGGCTGTCTCGGCCAGCGCACCGCCGAACAAGCGCGGGATGCTGAAAGACTGGCGCACCACCGCGAACGCATTGGAAGGCGCGGCCGTCGAGTGCAACGATGGGTTGCTAGCACTTGATGAAATCCACCAAGCCGAGCCGCGCGAAGTCGTGGGTGCGGTTTACCAGATCGCCAATGGCAGCGGCAAAAGCCGGATGACACGCGAGGCCGCAACCCGCGCGAAACTGACTTGGAGCGCCATGGTCCTAAGCAGCGGCGAGATTGACGTGGCAACAGTGGCCGCCAAGGCCGGACCCGCACCACTACCAGCCGGCGCGGAGGTGCGGCTTCCCTCCATCCCTATCGACGGCTGCAATATGTGGCCCGACCTACACGGCGAGCGCGACGCGGGCGACTTGATGGCGATGCTCTACAAGGCAGTGGCGACGCACCACGGCCACGCCCTGCCCGTATTCCTGCGCGAGCTGACGAACGCGCTGGACCACGACAACGGCGAGCTGGCCGCCAAGGCGCAGGCGATGCGAGATCGCTTCTACGCCAGGCTACCGGACGCGGCCGACGGCCAGGTCAAGGAGGTCGCCCGCCGATGCGCGCTGGTGGCACTTTCGGGCGAGCTGGCAATCGAGTGGGGCGTGCTGCCATGGGAACCGCTGGAAGCCACCAGCGCGGCCGAGACGATCATGGACCTATGGCTGGGCCGCCGTGACGGCGTGGGAGCTACCGAGGAAAGCCAACACGTCAAAGCCGTGCGCTCCTACTGCTCGGAATATGGCGTGCCCCGGTTCGTGCATCTTCGCCAGGAAGGCAAGCCGCCACGCTGGATCGAAAGCCACCCCGACCGCCCTATCCAATCCCGCACCGGATGGCGTCGAAACAACGGCGGCGACGGCGACGAATACCTGATCGACCGCGACGGCTGGCAAAAGATCTGTGGAGGGGCCGACCCTATCGAAGTCGCGAAAACACTGAGGGCCGCAGGGCACCTTGGACGCGGCGATGGCAAAAACCTGACACATCCGGTTCGCATTCCTAACGTCGGATTGGTCCGTTGCTACATCGTAAAGCCATCAATCATCGCCGAACCGGAGGGGGCTGTTACGACCTAGCTCAGCGGGGCTGTTACGACCTGTTACATCATATCTGGGATGACTGTAACAGCGTAACACATTGATAATGCTTGCTGTTACGACCGTTACAGCCGTTACGACCCCTGCGCGCCGGGTAGACGAAAAAATAGGTATTCGAAAAGTGGTATATAGTTGCGTTATCATTATGAATTTCTCACGTACTTATACCCCTCATTTCAATACCGTATTTCTCCCTGCCCTGCGCGAGATGGTCGTAACAGGTCGTAACGGTCGTAACGCCAATCTTTTCAATGTGTTAGACGGAAAACTCAGTCGTAACATAGGTCGTAACAGGTCGTAACAGGGTCGGACAGGTAAGCCTCACGACTGCGCTGCTGAGGCTCACCACCAGCACCACGCCCTTGCCCAGCGGAGGCGAGCAAGATGCCGACAAAGAAGTCAGGAAGTTCAGGCCAGCCGCTTCCCTGTTAAGCCGCTTCCTTGCCTGCCTCGCCCGGAGGTAAGTGGGCCCGCGCCCGTGCCGTCCAGTTGGGGTCAAACCCGTATAAGGGGAGGCTGGGGTCAACCTCCGGGCCGAACGCGCGCCGATGGTCCCGCGCCCTGGTGCCGACCTCGGGGGGACGCGCCGCCCTGGAAGCAGGGGTCGGAACAGTCGGAACAGGCTGCCCCGGCATTCGCCCACACCCAGCCGCCGCCCCGATTCCGTGGCTGCCCTTCCTGGCCCCCCGACCGCCGGTAAGTGCGCCAGGAACAAACGTTGCGGCAAAGCGCTAGACACGACGCGGCGCAAGATGCTTACAGACACGCAATGGCTCGCGCAGCGACCTCCTCCTCGTTCAAGCCTGGCCACTCCGGCCACCCCGGGGGCCGACCCAGGGGCTTGCAAGCGGTTTACGACCTAGGCCGAGAGCGCCTTCCCGAGATCATGGTCGCGATGGTCGATCTGGCGCTGGACACGAACGCAGCGCCCGCGGCCCGCGTCGCAGCGGCCTACTTCGTAGCGGATCGCGTGCTGGGCAAGTCGCCCGCCGTGGTGAAGCTGGACGTGGACATGGCGGCCCTCAGCAACGCCGGGCTCGACGCCGCGATTGCGCGGGAGCTGTCCCTGGTAACGGCGCTTCGGCCGCTCGCGATAGAGGGCCCGCCCGCCGCTGAGGCCGACGCCGGATGCTGACGCCCGTCCCGACGCCCGCCGACCACGAGGCAGCCCGCATCACCGCGCATTGTCGGGCGTTGACGCCGCAGACGGTGGCCGCGCTGACCGAGATCGCCCTGGACAACCGCGTGCCTAGAACGGTTCGCCTAGACGCGTGCGACACGCTGTTGGCCTACGCCGAGCCGGGATTGCCGCTTGCCACCATCTTGAGCGCGAACGGCGTGGCGGACGTGCTGCGACGCCTGGTGGCGCAACTGCGCCCTGTCGACCATGCCGACGGCGACCCGCCGAGGGCCGCCTGACACGGTGTGGCCCCCGCCGGTGCCGATACACCTCCTCGACGCCATATCGCCGCGCCGGGACGCTGGGCAGCACCCGGCTGTTGGCGGTGGTGCACGGGGCGGGCGTTGCGGGATCGGCGCTCACCCCGCGCTGTCCCCATCGTGCCCATTCCGAAACCCCGTCCGAAACCGCCCCGATTTGGCGGCGGAGATCCGCCACTTCTCACGACGCCGCGATCCGGTCGGAAACGTGAAGGTTTTAGAACGGAATGTTGCTATGGTTCCCGTCGTCAACACGGGAGAGCGACCATGGCCAAGGAAATGCGTGCGGCGCTGTATCTGCGCGTCAGCACCGGCGAGCAGACGACAGAGAACCAGCGTCGTGACCTGGAAGCTGCCGCCGCGGCCAGAGGATGGACGGTGGCAGCCACCTATGCCGACGAAGGCATCTCCGGGTCCAAGGGCCGCGACAAGCGCCCCCAGCTCGACGCGATGCTGAAAGCCGCCTCGGCCCGCCGGTTTGACGTGTTGATGGTGGCGGCGGTGGACCGGCTTGGTCGCAGCTTGCCCGATCTCGTGGCGTCCATGCAGGAATTGCGGGCTGCCAAGGTGGACTTGTTCGTCGCCAAGCAAGGGCTGGACACGACCACGCCGGGCGGGCGGGCCATGTTCGGCATGATGGGCGTGTTCGCCGAGTTCGAGCGCGACATGATCCAAGAGCGGGTCCGCTCCGGCATGGCCAGGGCGCAAGCCGAGCAAGCCGCCGGAGTGAAGCGGCTGAGCGCGGACGGCAAGAACTACAAGAAGCTGATCGGCCGCCCGAAGGCATCGAAGGCCACCGAAGCCGCGATCCGCGCCGAGCTGGCGACCGGCGTAGGCATCGGCAAGGTCGCTCGCAAACTCGGCGTGGGCGTCGGCACGGTCCTGCGCGTGAAGGCCACCCAGCCGGAGGGCACCGCATGACCGAGACGCGCACCCGTCCAATCCACGCGGCGTTCACCTCGGCCACGCCACGGTCGGCGGTGAGCCTGCCGATCGACGTGCACCCGGCCACCCACGCCATGCCCCCGCCCGCCGAGGGCGCGACGTGCTGCCGGGTGACGAACACCGCGCCGCACGCTGCATGGCTCACGTTTGCCGCTGACGCCCCTGTAGGTTCCGGGGTGCAAGGGTGCCTGGAAATACGTCCAGGCACCTCCACGCTGTTCTCCGGCCATCCTGGCGTGCTTTCCGTCGCAGCGGCCCATGGCGACCCGCTCGTTCACCACGGCCAGGACGGCGCGCACCTGAGGGCAGAGGGTCAGCTGTCAGATAGACAACGCTAAGCGCGAACGGGGTGGGAACACAGGTCACGCCGCCATCCGACCCGGCCCGAAATTGAGGGGCCGTCGGCGGCCCGCAGTAGCGGCGGCGCGGTCCCACAGGAAATCGCCGGAGAAGGCGAGGTGCTCCCAGGTCAGCGGCGAGGTGTGGGCGAGCAGCTCGTCCAAGACGAGTTCGCCTCGTGCGCGCAGATGCGCGACGGCGTCGGCGAGGTAGGTCGAGTTCCAGTAGACGAGGGCCGCGATCACCAGGTTCAGCCCCGAGGCGCGGAACTGCTGCGCTTCCTGGCCGCGGTCGGCGATGCGGCCCTGCTTGAAGGTGCACACGACCTGGGCGAGCGCGTGACGCTGCTCGCTTGTACAGGGCGGTCCAAATCCAGGCCACGGGGCGGAGTAAAACCAGGCCACTGCGGCGATCACTGGCCTGGTTCGCGGAACCCTAAACTGCCAGCCTATTCAGCTGTATAGCACCTTGTTGGCTTTTGGATCGTCACCGCTCAAAGCCAGACTTTGGGGCGTCGGAGTGGCCTGGATTTGGACCGCCCTCTACACACACGAGACCGCCAGGGCGCTGATCAATCTGTATGGCAAGCGCTGGGGCATCGAGGGCGCGTTTCGCGACACCAAGGACCTGCGCTTCGGGATGGGGATGGGCGCGATGCACGTCAGCACTTCCGACCGGCGCGATCGCCTGTGGCTGATCAACGCCTTCGCCGTCGTGCTGCTGACCCTGCTCGGCGCGGCAGGCGAAGCGCTCGGCTATGACCGGCACCTCAAATCCAACACGACCAAGCGACGCACCCACTCGCTGTTTCGGCAGGGCAGCATGCTCTACGAACTCATCCCCACCATGCCCAACCCGCGGCTACGGCCCCTCATCAAACAGTTCGCGTACATGCTCGCAACGCAACCGGTCTTCAGTGAGATGTTCGGTGCGGTTTGAAAATGAGGGGAGCCTTGAGGCAATTCGGTACAAACCGTGAGGTGACCCCATCTTGTGCCGCGTGCGGTCCTATGATTCAAAACATCACAACAGGAGTTCCAACCGACATGGCTGTGAAAGCAACGACGAAGGCGCCCGCCGCGGCGAAAAAGCCGCCAGCGAAGGCAACCGCGAAGGGCGTACCGGGAAAGGCAGCAGCACCGTCGGCGGTGGCATCTGCCGGGACCAAGGGCACGGCTTCGGCCACCTCGAAGCCCGCACCGGCGGCCACGGTGACGCTGAAGCATCTCTCGGCTGGGCTCGCCGAGAAGCATGAGATGGACAAGAAGCAGGCGGACACCGTGGTCGCCGACGTGTTCAAGATGCTCGTCACCCATCTCAAGTCGGGCGATCGGCTGCGCCTTGGTGGCCTGGGCATCCTCGAAGTGAAGAACCGGCCCGCCCGCATGGGGCGCAACCCGGCAACTGGCGCGGCCATTCAGATACAGGCCAGCAAGAAGATTGCTTTCCGGGCTGCGAAGGAGCTCAAGGACGCCATTTGAGGGCTGGGACCACCGGGCGCTCAAGGGGTCGACACCGCAAACTTTATGCGCCCGGCCCGATGGCGAACAAGCCTGTGCTTTCCATTGTCATCACTGGCTCGTCGTGCTGGTTTAAACAAACGTAGCCTCGTTTGACCGCGCCCATCTCGGGACGGTTGCGCGACGGTCTGACTTCAAGCGTTTCGACCTCGAGCGTCAGCTGGTCGCCGGGATAGGGCCGGAAGGCGGCGTTGGTGCACTTCGACGATCTAAGGGGTGGTAGGATGCTCTTCCTTCTCTGGTTCGAGCACCCTGATGCCGCACAAACACAACGCCGATCGCCGTCACCGCATCCCGCAGATGTCGTTCAAGGTGCAGAACTGGCCGGCCTATGAAGCAGGCCTGCGCCGGCGCGGCAGCCTCACTTTGTGGATCGAGGACGCCGCGCTGGAATGCTGGCAGACTTGTGGACCAGGCGGACAGGCTCGCTATACAGACGCGGCCATTCAGACCAGCCTGATGCTGCGCGCGGCGTTCAAGCTGCCGTTGC
>JAABVA010006141.1_pt1 | contig 10699 bp, 9 predicted proteins | sample 5560331 | NCBI WGS metagenome assembly JAABVA01 (sample SAMN12812661, study PRJNA571458) | rock metagenome | isolation source: Antarctica rocks | place: Antarctica: Victoria Land, Mt New Zealand sud | collected 2016-01-07 | reverse complement strand
AAGGCCAACCCGGCGCCCGGCCGGCCACCGCCGACAGCGGCGCGATGATCCCGCGCAGCATGCTGCACCGCTGGTGGTGTGACAGCCGAGTCACCGGCTACGTCCTGAACCGCGGCGGCCAAGCCCTGCGAGCGGTCCACCTCGGCCGTACCCTCACCGCCCTGGAACGCCGGGCCGCAGCCATCGAACACCGCAACCGATGCGCCGGGATCGGCTGCTGCCGCAGCGGAACCGACCCCACCACCGAGCTGGTCCCACACCACGTCCGGCGCTACACCGACGACGGGGTCACCAGCCTGACCGACACCGTGCTGGTCTGCGACGTCCTGCACCGCGACCTACACCAAGGCCAACAACGCCTACGCCTCCGCAACGGCCGCTACCTCACCGAGAACGGCTGGTCCTGAACATGCGCCTAGGCCCGGCAGCAGGTCCGTGGGCGCTGGGCAGGCTGTCGGCGGTAGGAGAAGGTGCTCCCATGGCGCACCGCACCGGTCAGGATGACCTAGTGTCGTGGGTTGTAAGTCTTCTTGTGGTTGGGTGATGGCTTGGCGTGGGCGATGATGTCGTCGGCGTTCTTGGTCCAGCTAAACGGGTGGGCTCGCTTGTTCCAGCCGTCAACATAGATCCCGATCGCGGTCTCGAGATCTTTGACGCTGTGGAAGGTGCCGCGGCGGATCGCCTGCCGGGTGATGATCCCGAAGAAGATCTCGACCATGTTCAGCCAGGACCCTGAGGTCGGGGTGAAGTGCAGCTGCACGCGGGGGTGCTTGGCCAGCCAGGCGGTCACGTTCGGGTGCTTGTGGGTGGCGTAGTTGTCGCAGACCACGTGCAGCGGCACCCGCGGGTAGGCCCGGGCGACCTGCTTGAGGAACGCCAGGAACTCCACGTTGGTGTGCTGGGAGAAACACCGGTCGGTCACCAGGCCGGTCGCGACCTCCAGCGCCGCGAACAGCGTCGTGGTCCCGTTGCGCTTGTAGTCGTGCGTCTGCTTCTCCGGAATCCCGGGTCGCATCGGCAGGATCGGCGCGGTCCGGTCCAGCGCCTGGATCTGGGTCTTCTCATCGATGCACACCACCACCGCCTTGGCCGGCGGGTCCAGGTACAGCCCGACGACATCCCCGATCTTGGCCTCCAGCTCCGGGTCGGTGGAGAACTTGAAGGTCTCGGCCTTCCAGGGCTTCAGGCCCCAGCGCCGCCAGATCCGTGCCACCGTCGCGAAGCTGACCCCGAGCTGGTCGGCCAGCAGCCGCGCCGACCAGTGCGTCACCCCGAGCGCGGTCGGCGGCGGCTCCAGCGTCGTGGCAATGATGCTCTTTTCGTCGTGCACCGCCGGGCGACCGGACCTCGGCCGGTCATCTAAGGCCGCCAAGCCACCGGTGTCGTAGCGAACCCGCCAGGAGCGCACCGTTGGCAGGCTCACCCCAACCCGCCGGCCCACCTCAGCGCTACTGGTGCCCTCCGCGGCCAGCAACACGATCCGGGCCCGCTGCGCCAACCCCGCCGGGATCGTCGAGGACCGCGTCCACTCCCGCAGCCTGTGCTCATCCCCGGCCCGCAACACCAACGGCTCCACGCGCGACATGAGGCATTGTCTCAACCACAAACAGCAAAGTCACTTACAACACGCGACACTAGGTGACTTGCTCATCCAACACATCAGTGACGCTGCGGGCTACCGTCGTCCCGCGCTCCGGTCGTGGGTCGGCGTCCGGGCGTCCCATCGCGACGGCGGTAACTCAATGACGGGCAGCCACTACCCGTGTGACCCACGACCGGGCCTACGACCACCGCCAGCATCAACCCTGCTCTCCGCTGTACTCGCTGTAGGCGATCGCGGCTGTGGTGCTTCCCGTGCTGCGTGACGCGCTGCTGGAGCAGCGCCGGGACGGTGCGTTCGGCGACATCAGCCAGCAGCGGCACCCTGTCAGGCTCTACCGCAGCCGCGGAGCCTTCCATGACGAGGACCGCATCTGCCCCAGTTCCTCCAGCCGGAGCCCGCACTCCTCGATGAGCTCCCGCGCGATTTCGTACGCCGATCGCTGCGTCCGAAAGGAGCCGACGACCTGACCGATGTAGTAGGACTGAAGCTCGAGCGCGCCCTCGTGACCGTCGGCTGCAGCAGCCCCGATGTGGGCCCAGGCGTCGCTGACGAGCAGTGGCTGTAGCGGCATTGGGAGAACGGAAGGGCTGCCCGGCTGTGCCCACTCCTCGTGCCACGCGGTACGGAGCTGCCGGGCGGGCTTGCCCGTCCGCGTGGGTGATCGCACGGTGTCGCTACTGGACGCCGAGATGAACTTGCTCTTCACGTCATCGGGCGTGATGTCCTCAACGCTCGACAGCCAAACAGAGCCGCACCACACCCCGGCGGCACCCAGCGCGAGGGCAGCAGCCATCTGTCGGCCAGATGCGACCCCACCCGCCGCAAGCACCGGACGGTCCTCGGCCATGTCGACGACCTCCGGTGTTAGTACCATCGTCGCGATGGTGCCGGTGTGTCCACCCGCCTCTGTACCCTGTGCCACGATGACGTCTACGCCCACCTCTACTTGCCGTGAAACGTGCTTGGGCGCCCCGACAAGCGCGGCCACCACCACGTCCGCAGCGTGACTTCGGGCCACCAGGTCGGCCGGTGCCGGGCCGAGCGCGTTCGCCACCAGCCGGATGTCGTGGGCGAACGCGACGTCCAGCAGGGCCTCAGCGCCTTCGGGCCTGATCGACTCGGCTAGGATGCGCCCGAAGTCGCCCCCGACAAGGTCGTCGGGGTGGTTGTTTGTCGGGATGCCGTATTTGACGAGGAGTCCCTGCACAAAGTCGATGTGCTGCTGTGGAATCTGCGCTCGCAGGCCCGCGATCAGGTTCTCCGAGTCGTCGGTCGCGACGAACTTCTCCGGAATAAGCAGGTCGACGCCATAGGGCTTTCCCTTCACCCGGGACTCAATCCAGGTGAGCTGCGCATCAAGCTCCGGGGGCGTGTAGCCGCTTGCGGCCAGCACTCCCAGACCGCCCGCCTCCGTGACCGCGGCAACGACGCCCGGGGAGCGACTGAAGCCGACCAGCGGCTCGTCGACCCCGGCCAGCGAGGAGAATGTTGTCTTGTTCATGCTCTACTCCAAATCCAGGATGTCATCGTGATTAGCCGGGAAAATCGGCGGGGTCACTTCACTTATCCCAGATTCGGGATGTAGTCAACGATGCCCGGTAAAATGGTGATAGTACGAGCACGGCGAGTGCGCCGGTGATGAAGCACAAAGCACCCGCGAAGACGGTACCAAGGCGTATCTCAGTGTCCCCCCGTACCTCACGGTCTTGCGCCAGGCGGTGCGTGACGAAGACGAAGATCCCGTGCGGAGGCGTGAGCATGGCGATCTCGGCCTGGAGAATGAAGAAGACACCAAACCAGATCGGCTCAATCCCGACGAGGATCGCGGCCGGCGACAGGATGGGGACCGTCAACAGCATCATGCTGATCGGCTGCATGAACATGCCGAGGAGCAGATAGACGACCACCATGACAAGGATAAACTCCAGGCGCCCCAGGCCTGCCTCTTGAATCTGCATTCCAAACCACTGAGCTGCCCCGCTCAACGCCAGGAAGCGGTTCACGATGGCGGCGCCCATCAGCAGAAACATGTTTGGACCGACGGACACGACGGTGTCCCTGAGCCCTGCTCGCAGTGCATTGGAGAACTCACCACGGGGCAGCCGCACGGCTACGATCCCGGAATCGCCAGGGCGGCCCCGACGGGCCTGCGGCGGCAGGGACGGTGGCGCCGCAAACGAGTCGGCGACTGGCTCATTCGGGAGACCTATGAGCCCAGCGACCGGATGCGGGCTGCTGTCCCGTCCTTGCGCAAGCGTCGGATCACGAGAAGTCCTCTCAAGGTGATGGCGCCAGACCCGCTCGCACGTGCGAGGGCTTAACCGACGTCAGCGGTCAGCCAGGCGGGTTCGTGTGACCGTACTCACGGCTCGACCACCCGTCAACCGTCATGTAAAAGAACGCTAACTCTATCACCCGCCGATTCAGCGCAGACTGGGCAGTGGGTTGCTCGCGCCTATTGCGGAGCTGACAGGAGGGAGTTTCCTCGCAGCTAGGGTCATCAACTGCTCGGCACCGGATGCAGGAACATGGAGTTGCTCGCGCAGTTCGGAACCAAGGACCAGCAAGAACTCGCCAAGCTCCGCAGCACCAACAGCGAGGCCGCCACGCACTGGCTTGGCCCGGGCGGTATCGCACCACCGCGGACAACTTGGGCGAAGGAAGTCGCCGTCGCTCCGGGCGGCAAGGGTGACGGTGGCGTGCGGGCACAGCCCTCCGTGGTCTGCCACAACCCAGAACAGGCCGAGCGGGACGCCGCCGTCCGGCCGGACCTCGAAGGTCACAGGCACATGAGGGCTTGATCCACAGCCTTGGTGCAGGTCATCGGGCCGCAGGCTGTCCAGAAGCCAGATCCCCTTAGGCACAGAACCTTGGCGTGTCGCTCGACGCTGCCGCAGCAGTTGTGCTGATCTGCTGCCGTGTACTTGCGGGAGACGCAGCGCAGCAACCGGAACGGCTCGGCGGTGCTCTACGCCTCTCCGAAAGAGATTATCGACCCGACCTTGGGCCGTAGCCCACATATGGCCCACTGATCGCTAAGCGACTCCATCCGCCGCAAGTTCGCTGCGGAGCACGAACTTCTGGATCTTTCCCGAAGCCGTTCGAGGCAGGCTGTCGACAAAGACAATGCGCCTAGGCTTTTTGTAGGCAGCAAGGCGGTCCTTACAGTACTCGACGAGCTCCTGGTCTGTGCATGCCGCACCGCCAACCAGCTGAACCGCCGCGCACACGGTCTCTCCCCAACGTTCGTCGGCTTCACCGACGACAGCCACGGCAGCGACCGCCGGATGCTGAGAGAGGACGTCTTCAATCTCGGCGGGGAAGATGTTCATGCCGCCACTGATGATCATGTCTTTGCTTCGACCGGCGATGAACAGGAACCCGTCGTCGTCCAGATACCCCTGATCTCCTGTGTGCAGCCACCCGTCCATGACGACCTGTGCAGTCAGCTCTGGTTCCCCCCAGTACCCGGCAGTGACGGAAGGGCCGCTGACAAGAATTTCTCCGAGCTGGTTCGGCGGACAGTCGACGCCATCACCGTCAATCACGCGGATGCGGTTGTGCATGGAGGCGACGCCAGCAGAGCCGAGCTTGTCCAGTGCATGTCGAGGGGGCAGGAAGGCGACAGTTCCGCCCCCCTCAGTCAACCCGTAGACCTGGACGAACAGCGTCTCAGGCATTAGATCTTGCGCCTGCTCGATGGTCCACCTCGGCACCGGCGCACCACCACACATAATCATGCGGAGTCTGGCAGTATCCCATGTCGCGAGATCCGACAGTCGCACAATGTCGTAGAGCATCGTCGGCACCCACAGCACGTGCGTGATGCCTTCCGCAACTACGTACTTTACGACGGATTCCGCATCAAACCCACTGGACCGCTTTATGTGGACGGTGCCGCCTTGGTACAGCAGTGCCCACGTGAAGTCGTGGCGGCCGCCGATGTAGTACAGATCAATTTGGACGTAACAGGAGTGGTCCTTCGTCAGCCCAAAGTCCAGCACTTGCTGCAGGGCGTTGAACATCACGGTGCCGTTGGTCCAAATCGCACCCTTAGGTCTGCCCGTGGTGCCCGAGGTGAAGATGATCTCGTGCGGGTCGCTGAGTACGCAACCACGGTCGAGCCGTTCCTCGGAGGACACCGCGAGCCATGCCGCATAGCCCACCGGGGCGTACGTATGCGAAGAGCTGCCATCGGGGCGACCGATCACGACCACCCGCTGCAGAGAAGGGACTGCACCCTCGTCTATGATTTGCCGGACAGTATGCTGGAAGCGGTCCTCGACCAAGAGCACGCGAGCCTCAGTCCGGCACAGGAGCGTGACCAACTCAGACTTGCGCAGCCGCCAATTGAGCGGCACCATGATCCCGCGCGCCATCGCGATGCCGACCTCGATCTCGATGAATTCCAGCATGTTAGAGGCGAGCAGTGCCACGCGGTCGAGGGCCTGTATGCCCTCCGCGGCCAGAGCATTGGCCACTCGACGGGCGTTGTCCCTCAACTGGCCGTAGGTCCGTGTCTTTCCTTCAAAGACCAGTGCAATTCGATCCAGGTCCAACGTCGGCCGCTCGAAGAGGTATGGCAGGGCCATCGACTCCCAGCGCATGACTTCGCCAGGATCGAAGTACTGCGTCGCTGCACTCATCGGGACTCCAAGCTGTGCACGGCCTATAGAGGCTTCATGGGATGGGGGGCCGGCGCATCGTCGACGCGTCCAGCCCCCCGCGTACGGTGCTCTAGCAGGGCTCTCAATTAGCGTATGTTCGCATCGGCCCGGAACATGGGCAAGCATGCAGCCTATCCGACGCATGGGACCAGCTGGATCCCTGTCGCTGTGTTAACGACCGCTAATTCCAGTTTCTTGTGGCCTTGCTCCCGCTGCCGGTACCCGGATGGCGGGCCGCGATGCTGGTGGTTGTGCTCCAACCAGCGGTAACCCGCCCCGTCACCCCGGCTTGTGCTGGCGTCCTCTCAGAGCCCGGCCTGCGGTAGTCGAGCTGTCGGCGCCGGCCGCTACCTACGAGCCGGCCGGGAAGATGAACACCCTCGGCGCAGCGGATCAACAATCAGCCGAACGGAGTGGCGCTCATGCCGACAGAACCGCCCGCGTGCCATTCCAGGTGCTGGAATACACCCGGCCGTGCGCCGACCGTAGCTTTCAGGCCGCTCCGCGCGATGCTCGTAAGCCCAGGGATGTTGACTCTGGGTCGTTCTCCCGCCCGGTCTGACTCTTCTAAGCCCCGGCGCGAAGTTGCTGCCTTCGATCCGATCAGTCGGCCGGGCGGGAGACGACGTGGCACGTCGCTGGTGGAAGTGACCTCGTAGGAGCCTGTTGCCTCAGGCATCCCGTCCCCGGACTGTCCGACCACCGCCGCGCCGTGCCCGCCCTTCTAGTGCGAGCCAGAGGACGGACATGACTACGATCGCAGAACTCCGCCTACGACCCCGGCAGCGACACGCCGCAAGATCGCATTAGGACTCGATCATCTAGAGTTTGGCCGTCGGGGTGCGGGGCGGCCGGCGGTTGCTGTGGCCGCCGAGTGCGGAGTTGAAGGGGTCCACGGGATGGACGTGCCGGAGCAGGTCGGCGACGACCTCGAGGAGCTGCTGGCGACCGGGCCCATGTATGGCACCCGTACGCGGCGGTGACCGCGACCGGGCCGGTGCGGCTGGTCCATTTGCCGACGGTGTACGGCTGCAACTCACCGGTCATGGCGAGGTCATCGACGGCATGTCCTCGTGGTGGGCTGCGCTACACGGCTACCGCCACCCGGTCCTGGACGCGGCGGCCCACGCCCAGCTCGAGTCGACGTCGCAAGTGATGTTCAGCGGTCTCACGCACGCCCCGGCGGTCGGGCTGGTGCAGCGGCTGCTTGCGATCACCCCGGAACCGCTGCGGCACGTGTTCCTCTGCGACTCGGGGTCAGTGTCGGTCGAGGTCCCGATGAAGATGGCGCTGCAGCACGCGATCGGGCGCGGTGAACCACTGCGGCGGCTGGTCCGCGGCGGTCACCACGGGGACACCTTCGGCGCGATGAGTGCCTGCGACCCGGTTAGCGGCATGCACTCGCTGTTCAACGGGGTGCTTCCCGAGCAGGTCTTCGCTCCCCGTCCGCCCGCAGGCTTCGATGCAGGACCGGGCCCTGAGCTCGACGCCTGGAGCCTGGAGACGACCCGGCTGTTCGAACAGCATGCGGCCGAGCTGGCGGCGGTGATCGTGGAGCCGGTGCTACAGGGGGGCGCGGGTGGCATGCACGTCTACAGCCCGGAGTGCCTGCGGGTGCCGCGGGCGCTGTGCGACGAGCACGGGGTGCTGTTGGTGTTCGATGAGATCGCAGGTGCGCCGGATCCAGACGGGGCTGCGGCAGGGGCTTCGCCGGCCGCGGAGCTGTCCAGGGTGGCGGATGTCCGCGGGCTCGGTGCGGTGGGCGTCGTGCAGACCCGCGGGCCGGTGGACCCCGCGCGGGCGATGGAGGCGGCGCTCGCAACGACAGTCTGGTTGCGGCCTTTCCGCGACCTCGTCTACACGACACCGCCGTATGTGAGCACCGACGACGACGACGAGACGATCACGCGTGGTGTGCTGGCCGCGGTGACGGCGGGAGCCTAGTGAGGTTCTCTGGCGAGCCGCCGAACTCGCCGTTCCTGGACCGTCTGCGGGCCGGCGCGGCCCAACGGGCCGAGGCTGGGCTGACCCGCAGGCTGCGGCCGCGCAGCGCAGACCTGACGCTGCTGGACCTGGCGGCCAACGACTACCTCGGCCTGGCCACCGACCCCCGCGTCGCCGGGGCCGCCGCCGAGGCCGCGCTGCGGTGGGGCGCCGGGGCGGCCGCCTCCCGTCTGGTCAGCGGCACTCTGGACCTGCACGCCTCGCTCGAGGTTGCGCTCGCCGAGTTCTGCCGGCAGCCCGCGGCCCTGGTCTTCTCCTCCGGCTACCTCGCGAACCTCGGAGTGGTCACCGCATTGACCGACCGCGACACCCTCGTGGTCTCCGACGCTCACGTTCACGCCTCGCTCGTCGACGCCTGCCGACTCTCAAGGGCCCGGGTGGCGGTGGTCCCGCACGGGGACGTCGCCGCCGTCGACGCTGCGCTGGCTTCCCGCGAGGAGCCGTACGCCGTCGTACTCGCCGAGTCGGTGTACTCGGTGCTCGGGGACGCCGCGCCGCTCGCGGCGCTCGCCGAGGTGACACGGCGCCGGGGTGCGGTGCTCGTCGTAGACGAGGCGCACGGCATCGGTGTCGCCGGGCCCGAGGGACGCGGGTTGGTCGAGGCCCTGGACCTTGCCCGCCGGCCCGATGTGGTCGTCACGGTCACGCTGTCCAAAGCCCTGGGCAGCCAGGGCGGAGCGGTCCTGGGCGCGCCGGAGGTCATCGAGCAGCTCATCAACACGGCCCGGCCGTTCATCTTCGACACCGGCCTGAACCCGGCCGCCGCCGCCGCTGCGCTCCAAGCGGTTAAGGTGGTCGGCACCGAGCCTGAGCGGGTCGCTGCCATGCACGCCTGCGCCGCGGCCCTCGCGGCGGCCGCTGGCGCCCAGACTCCCGACGGCGCCGTACTGTCGGTCCCGGTCGCCTCGCCGGAAATGGCTGTCGCTGGAGCCGCAGCCTTCCTGAACGGCGGTGTGCGGGTGGGCTGCTTCCGGCCGCCGTCCGTGCCCGACGGGGTGAGCCGGCTGCGGCTCACCTCCCGCGCCACCCTGACCGGCCCCGACCTCGAGTGCGCCGCCACCGTGGTGCGCGCGGTCCTCGCGAAGCTAAGCTCGTGACCGGCCGGGTGGTCGTCGTGACCGGCACCGGCACCGACGTCGGTAAGCCCGGATCCACCGTCGATCTTGGCGGTCCTGGAGTCGGGCTTGGTCCAGCGGAGTTCTGCGGCTGACCTGGACCTGGACAGGTTTGAGCTGCCGTCTGCCGGTTTCTTCGAGGTCCTGGTCCTCGGGGCGGGAGTAGGGTCCAGCAGCGCATCGGGATTGTCGTGATCCGGCTCAAGGCTTGCAGGACCGGGTCGGCCCAGGGCCAGGACGCGGGTAGGTGTGGTTGTCGCCGGCGTCCGGTGTGGACGACCGGCCGGGCATGGTGAACACCTTGTGGCGCAGCGTGGCTGCGGTTGACTTCTCCAGCTCGGGTCCGGCGAGCTGACCGACGGCGCGGCTAAGGTCGTGGGCCATGACCGTCAGCGCGAGCCAGGCGGTGTTGACTATGAACTTGCCCGGCAAGTGCACCACCCCGGCGCTCTTGAGCCGGCGTTCGTCTGCTCCATGACGGCGTGCCGCCGGTGGTCAGCCTCGACCTCGGCGAGCGGCAGGGTCCGGTCGGTGACGAACGCGTGTTAATTCCAGGTCGTGAACAGGGCGAGCTGCGAGCCGGGCGTCGGCCTGGTCCGGCGCACGACGAGGCGGACCTGACGGGCGTGCCGCTGGTCGACGGCGAACACGGTGAAGGTGGTCTCGGCGATGTCGGCGCCGGAGACCTCCGGTGTGCTCAGCCAGTACGGGATCGGCTGCCACGCGTCCTCGCTAATCGCGTCGATCGCGGTGCGGATCGGCTTGTCCTGACGTGCGGTGACCGAGAAGCGGACGCCCCACTTCGCCGCCGTCGCCAGGAACGTCTTGGAGTAGAACGCTCTGTCGGCCCTGACGGTCAGCAGCCCGGTCGCGCCGGCGCCCCGGAACCGGCTGATCGTCTCGGTTGAAAACGACGCCGCCCCTCGCGCCGCGCCGGCGCTCCCACCGCGCAGCCGGCTCATCAGTACTTGCCCGGTCTGGGCGCAGGTCGCGAGCTGCGGGTGGTAGCTGCGCACTTTGGTGTAGCCGAACGCCGCGCCCTGGTTGGCCCGGCCGTGGACCTCAATATGGTCGAGTCGATGTCCTGCAACCTCGGCGACCTCCTACGGATCGGCGTGCCGCTCCTGGGCCTGGTATTCGCTGGAGCAGGAAAGCTGCAAACCTCAAGTTTTCCACTCCGCCGCCCCTAGCCCCGCTGTTGCAGTAGCTGGTTGAGCTTGGGGTCCGACACGGACGTTGGAAGCGCGAAAGTGCCTGTCTTTGCTGAGATTCTTGTCTTGCTGAGGGACAAGAAGACTCAACGAGAGAGG